>Ga0315908_10000650_pt1 | contig 27095 bp, 24 predicted proteins | sample LakEriMetagenome_12_FD_203520 | JGI IMG/M metagenome (GOLD analysis project Ga0315908, IMG submission 203520) | Freshwater fungal communities from buoy surface, Lake Erie, Ohio, United States - Buoy 4 MA124 | ecosystem: Environmental > Aquatic > Freshwater > Lake > Lake biofilm | place: USA...
ACCACTGGGTAATAAACGGCGCGAAGAACTGGATTACCCACGGCTTGTCAGGAGATGTTGCCGTTGTACTTATACGAACAGGAGAATTACTGGACAGCAACGGGATAACGGCATTCATTATTGAAAAAGGAACACCGGGATTTTCTGCGGTAAAAATTAAGGAAAAGTTTGGAGTGCGTGCTAGTGAAACAGCTGAATTGATTTTTGACAACGTGCGTGTGCATGAAAGCCAAGTAATCGGTCAAGTAGGCCAAGGATTCAAGCAGGCTATGCAAATCTTGGATGGTGGACGTATTTCTATTGCAGCCTTGAGTTGCGGTGTTGCACGTGGTGCCTATGAGTCAGCATTAAAGTATGCACAAGAACGTGAACAGTTTGGCCATGCGATTGCGAAGTTTCAGGCGATCAGTTTTAAATTGGCAGATATGGCCACGGAAGTTGAGGCTGCAGAGTTGCTGACGTTCCAAGCTGCTGACTTGAAAAACAAGAAAATGCCATTGACCAAGCAGGGTGCATTCGCTAAATATTTTGCGAGTGAGGTTGCAGTAAAGTGCGGTAACGAAGCCATGCAAATTATGGGTGGTTATGGTTATACAAAAGAATATCCAGCTGAAAAGTTTTTGAGAGATGCACGCTTGATGACCATTGGCGAAGGAACTTCAGAAATACAAAAAGTTGTTATTTCAAGAGAAATTTTGAAGTAGTTGTTGCTAGGAAGAAAAATTTATTATATTTGCAATCCGTTTCACAAATTAATCGAATAGAAAATGTTAATTATTCCCGTTAAAGAAGGAGAAAACATCGAAAGAGCTCTTAAGAAGTACAAAAAGAAGTACGACAAGACAAATGTTATGAAGGAATTGCGTGCGCGCAAGGAATTTGTGAAGCCTTCAATTACTGAGCGTCAACAAAAAATCAAGGCGGCTTATGCTCAAAGAATGCGTTCTTCTGAGTTGTAAGAAACCTTTTTACAAGATATCCGTTAAAGGAGCCCAATAGGGCTCCTTTTTTTATGCTTGAAAATTTCCTTTCATATTTGCGCGTGGAACGTCGCTATTCTGACCACACGATTTTGGCTTATCAGAATGATATTGCTGCGTTTATTTCGTTTAGTGAGATTCAAACAACTTCTGAATACGCAGAAGTGACTCCATCCTTGATTCGTTCGTGGATGGTTCAGCTTATACAAAGTGGCCAAGTAAATAAAACTGTCAACCGTAAACTTTCTGCCTTGCGTTCGTTTTTTCATTTTCTTCGAAAAGAAAGTGTCATTATTCATAACCCAATGGTAAAAGTCCGCGGACCGAAGAATGAACGTCGTCTTCCCGTTTTTGCCAAAGAGTCAGAGTTGCAACCAGAGCGCATCGAACCGTTATTTAGCGATGACTTCGATGGTGTACGTGATCGATTGATACTCGAAATGTTTTATCAAACAGGAATTCGTTTGAGTGAATTGATTGGATTAAAGTTGGAGAATGTAACGAGTACTCAGATAAAAGTCCTAGGTAAACGAAACAAAGAAAGGATCATACCCGTGTCGAATGAATTGGCTGTTCAGATGACTATGTACATGAAGCTGCGTTCAGAGCTGGCTGCAAAAAGCACAGCATTTTTTCTGTTAAAAAATGGCAATAAACTATATGATAAGTTTGTTTACCGGAAAATAAATCACTACCTTGGAATGGCAACGAGCTTGGATAAGCGAAGTCCGCATGTGTTGCGTCACACATTTGCTACACACATGCTTAACAATGGTGCAGGATTAGAAACATTGAAGGATATTTTAGGTCACGCAAATCTTTCCGCAACGCAAGTTTACACGCACAACTCGTTTGCTCAATTAACGAAAGTGTATTCACATGCCCACCCTAGAGGGCGCTAAATTAAAGTCATATGGAAATTCAAGTGCATGCCGTCCATTTTTCAGCAGATGCGAAGTTGGTCGATTTTATCAAAGAGAAGGTGACGAAGTTGGAATTGTTTTTTGAAAACATTACTGCTTGCGAAGTTTATTTGCGTTTGGACAAGAGTAATGATAAGGAAAATAAAATTTCGGAAATCAAGTTGTTGATTCCAGGGAAGACTTTAATCGCCAAGAAGCAGTGCAAGTCTTTTGAAGAAGCTACTGATCAAGCAACAGAGGCGTTAAGAAAACAAGTGCATAAACACAAAGATAAAGTGTGATTCGTGGTACATTCCACGTGGTTAAAAAGGGGGAAATAAAAGTCTCCCTTTCTTTTTTGAAAAAAATAAAAAAAAAGTATTGCATAAAAGGATTTCTTTCCTAAATTTGCAAACCCAAATGAGGGGTAACATAGTTCTTTTATTATTGCCATCATTACCAATACGCCGATGTAGCTCAGTTGGCCAGAGCAGCTGATTTGTAATCAGCTGGTCGGGGGTTCGAATCCCTCCATCGGCTCAAAAGTGTTGGGGAGATACTCAAGCGGCCAACGAGGACAGACTGTAAATCTGTTGGTGTACACCTTCGCAGGTTCGAATCCTGCTCTCCCCACAGTGAATTTTAAAATAATAAGCGGGAGTAGCTCAGTTGGTAGAGCGTCAGCCTTCCAAGCTGAGGGTCGCGAGTTCGAATCTCGTCTCCCGCTCAAATAAAACGGTAGATGCCGGTGTAGCTCAGGGGTAGAGCGCTTCCTTGGTAAGGAAGAGGTCACGAGTTCAATTCTCGTCATTGGCTCAAGCGGAACTTTGTTTCACTCAGGAATTGGGTGAAATTTTGTATATTTTTAAGTTTGTATTTTTATTAACTAGTAACAAATAGAACAATGGCTAAGGAAAATTTTGATCGTTCCAAACCACACGTGAATATCGGGACCATCGGTCACGTCGATCACGGTAAAACAACTCTTACTGCAGCAATCTCAAGCGTTTTGGCGTCAAAAGGTTTGGCAGCAGTACGTGATTTCTCTTCAATCGACAACGCGCCGGAAGAAAAAGAACGTGGTATTACAATTAATACGTCACACATTGAGTACGAAACTGAGAATCGTCACTATGCGCACGTTGACTGTCCAGGTCACGCGGATTACGTGAAGAACATGGTTACAGGTGCTGCTCAGATGGATGGTGCGATCCTTGTGGTTGCTGCTACTGACGGACCAATGCCACAAACACGTGAGCACATCCTTCTTGGTCGTCAAGTTGGTGTTCCTCGTCTTGTTGTGTTCATGAACAAAGTGGACATGGTAGATGATCCAGAACTTCTTGAACTTGTTGAAATGGAAGTGCGTGAATTGCTTTCTTTCTACCAGTATGATGGTGACAACGCTCCAGTAATTCAAGGTTCTGCACTTGGTGCATTGAACGGTGAGCCACAGTGGGTTGCAACTGTTGAAGAATTAATGGTTGCAGTAGATACTTACATCGAACTTCCTCCACGTGATGTTGATAAGCCTTTCCTTATGCCAGTTGAAGACGTATTTACGATTACAGGTCGTGGTACAGTTGCAACAGGTCGTATCGAAACAGGAGTAATCAACTCTGGAGAAGGTGTTGAAATCCTAGGAATGGGTGACGTGAAATTGACTTCAACTGTAACAGGTGTTGAGATGTTCCGTAAGATCCTAGACCGTGGTGAAGCTGGTGATAACGTTGGTCTTCTTCTACGTGGTATTGAGAAATCTCAAATTAAGCGTGGAATGGTAATTTGTAAGCCAGGTTCAACAACGCCTCACACTGAATTCAAAGCTGAAATCTACGTGTTGAAGAAAGAAGAAGGTGGTCGTCACACGCCATTCCAAAACAAATACCGTCCACAGTTCTACTTCCGTACAACGGATGTAACAGGAGAGATTTTCTTGACTGACGGACGTGAAATGGTAATGCCAGGTGATAACGTAACAATCAATGTTAAATTGATCGTACCAGTAGCAATGGACAAAGGTCTTCGTTTTGCAATCCGTGAGGGTGGTAGAACAGTAGGAGCTGGTCAGGTTACTGAGATCGTTTCTTAATCGAACGAATCATAATAGTATAATTAAGGGGAGTTCGCTCCCCTTTTTATACGGGCGTAGCTCAGCTGGTAGAGTAGTGGTCTCCAAAACCATTGGTCGTGGGTTCGAATCCTACCGCCCGTGCATTAAAACTTAAGATTGTGTCAAAAATCAAAGAATATTTTACAGAAACGAAGAAAGAAATGCTTGAGAACGTTTCTTGGCCAACATGGAAAGAGCTTCAGGCAAATACCATTATCGTGGTAGTTGCGTCTGTACTCATTTCATTGTTCATTTTTGCGATGGATTTCGGATTCGGTATTGCTGGAGATGAGAAGTCACTTTGGAGAGGTGCCCTTGGTTTTATTTACGGAATGTTCTAATTGAAAATCCGAAATGGGAGAGATTAAAAAACGCTGGTATGTAGTGCGCGCTGTAAGCGGGAAAGAAAAGAAAGTGAAGGAATATCTGGAACTTGAAATCACTCGTTTAAAATTGAACGATTTCATCGATCAAGTGCTCATTCCAACGGAAAAAGTATTTCAAATTCGCAACGGTAAGAAGGTAAGCAAAGAACGTGCTTACCTACCTGGTTATGTGTTGATCGAAGCGGCTTTGGTCGGTGAGGTGCCTCACGTTATTAAAGGTATTCCTAATGTCATTGGTTTCCTTGGTACGGAAAAAGGTGGTGAGCCAGTTCCGATGCGTTTGTCAGAAGTAAATAGAATCCTTGGTAAGGTAGACGAATTGTCTGAATCTGAAGAGGAAATGAAAATACCGTTCGTCGTAGGTGAATCTGTAAAGGTGATCGACGGACCTTTCAATAACTTCAGTGGTGTCATCGATGAGATCAATGAAGAAAAGAAAAAACTAAAGGTCATGGTAAAGATCTTTGGAAGAAAAAACTTGCTCGAGCTTAGCTACATGCAGGTCGAGAAAGAAATTTAGGTTGCATATTAACCGTAGAAGTGAGGAAAGCGATTAAAGCTTCCCGCAAGTACTCACGCTTGACTACATAAATTAAACACAAATGGCTAAAGAAGTAGCAGCGTTGATCAAATTACAGGTCAAAGGCGGCGCAGCCAACCCAGCCCCTCCAATCGGGCCGGCGCTTGGTGCCAAAGGTGTAAATATCATGGAGTTCTGTAAGCAGTTTAACGCGCGTACACAGGATCGTCCAGGAAAAATTACACCTGTCGTTATCACCGTTTATGGTGATAAGTCCTTTGAATTTGTATTAAAAACCTCACCGGCGGCAGTACAGATCGTCGAACACACAAAAATCAAGAAGGGTTCTTCTGAACCAAACAAATCGAAGGTAGGTTCCATTTCATGGGATCAAATTCGTTTGATTGCAGAAGATAAACTGGCGGATTTGAATTGTTTCACAGTAGATGCGGCCATGACAATGGTAGCAGGAACTGCACGAAGCATGGGGGTAACAGTAAAAGGTGGTGAAGCACCGAAAACCAAATAATCGCTAAAGTAATGGGAAGAGTATCTAAGAAAAGAAAAGAGATCTTGGCCAAATTTGATTTGGCGAAACCATACACTCTTGCAGATGCATGTAATTTGGTTAAGGAGATTTCTACCACACGTTTTGATGCCTCAGTGGACATCTGCGTTCGTTTGGGTGTAGACCCGCGTAAAGCAAATCAAATGGTTCGTGGAACTGTTGCATTACCGCACGGAACTGGTAAGGATGTGAAGGTACTTGTACTTTGTACACCTGACAAAGAAGCCGAAGCGAAAGCATCAGGAGCTGACCATGTAGGTTTGGATGATTACATCGATAAAATTAAAGGTGGTTGGACCGATATCGACGTGATTATTACTATGCCTTCTGTTATGGGTAAGGTTGGAGCACTTGGTCGTATTTTAGGACCACGTGGTTTAATGCCGAATCCAAAAACTGGAACGGTAACAATGGAAGTTGGTAAAGCTGTTGAAGAGGTGAAGGCCGGTAAAATTGACTTTAAAGTTGATAAATACGGGATCATCCATTCTTCAGTAGGTAAAGTAAGCTTCGATGGAGTTAAAATTCGTGAGAATGCTCAAGAATTGATTCAAACATTGATGAAACTTAAGCCGTCAGCTGCTAAAGGTACCTACATCAAGAGTATTTATTTAAGCTCAACGATGAGTCCTGGAATTCCAATTGATGCCAAGTCTGTAGTTGCTTAACACTTAGGAAAATGACAAAAGAAGAAAAAGCACAGTACATTGATGAACTTGCTACAGATTTAGCTGCAGCAAACATCTTCTATCTAGCAGACACAGCGGAATTGACAGTTGAAGTAATCAACAGCCTTCGCAGAAAGTGTTACCAATCAAATATCCGCATCCGCGTTGTGAAGAACACGTTGCTTTCTAAAGCAATGGATCGCGTTGAGGGTAAAGACTTCGGTGACTTGAGAGATACGCTCGCAGGAGCAACATCAATCATGTTCAGTGAAGTTGGTAATGCTCCAGCAAAACTGATTGAAGAATTTCGTAAGAAAAATGCTAAGCCGATTTTGAAAGGTGCGTATATCGACGAAGCAGTGTTTATTGGTGATAACCAATTGTCAACACTCGTTTCATTGAAAAGCCGCGACGAACTCATCGGAGATATCATTGGATTACTTCAAAGTCCTGCCAAAAACGTTGTTTCTGGACTTACAGGTGCAGGCAGCAAAATTGCTGGCATCTTGAAAACGCTCGAAGAAAGAGCATAATTAATAATTTTTTATAGAACCTTTTTAAATTAAATAAAATGGCTGATTTAAAGCAAATTGCGGAAACGCTTGTAAACCTTACTGTTAAGGAAGTAAATGAACTAGCAACGATCCTTAAGGATGAGTATGGAATCGAACCAGCTGCTGCTGCACCAGTAATGATGGCTGCTGCAGGTGGTGGTGCTGAAGCTGCTGAAGAGAAAACAGAATTTGATGTGATCTTGAAAGCTGGTGGAGCGAACAAACTTGCTGTTGTTAAACTTGTAAAAGAGTTGACAGGAAATGGTTTGAAAGAGTCTAAAGACCTAGTTGATGCTGCACCTTCTACATTGAAAGAAGGAGTATCCAAAGACGAGGCTGAAGGCCTTAAGAAGTCTCTTGAAGAGGCTGGAGCTGAAGTTGAGATTAAGTAATTATTCTTCTTCATATACAGGAAGGCGTCCCGAAATTTCGGGATGCCTATTCCTGTTTTAATGCATTACGCATATTATTGACCATATACATAACAAAAAACGTTTGGCCTTGGCAACATCAATAAATAACTCGACGAGAATCAATTTTGCATCAAGCAAAAGTCAGTTCGACTATCCAGATTTCTTGGATATCCAGCTGAAATCTTTTCAGGAATTCTTTCAATTAGAAACCACCCCTGAAAATCGCGAAAGTGAAGGTCTGTTCAAAGTTTTCGCTGAGAACTTCCCAATTACAGATACCAGAAATCAATTCGTATTGGAATTTCTGGATTATTTCATCGATCCACCAAGATATACTATCGAAGAGTGTATTGAAAGAGGTCTAACTTATAGCGTTCCGCTTAAAGCGAAGCTGAAATTATATTGTACGGATCCTGAACACGAGGACTTTGAAACAATCGTTCAAGATGTGTACTTAGGAACAATTCCTTACATGACTCCAAAAGGATCATTCGTAGTGAATGGTGCTGAACGCGTTATCGTGTCTCAGCTACACCGCTCACCGGGTGTATTCTTTGGTCAAAGCCGTCACGCGAATGGTACGAAATTGTACTCTGCACGTGTGATTCCTTTTAAAGGATCTTGGATCGAGTTCGCAACTGACATCAATAATGTCATGTATGCATACATCGACCGTAAGAAAAAATTGCCAGTAACAACTCTTTTCCGTGCTATCGGATACGAGAGTGATAAAGATATTCTAGAAATCTTCGGACTTGCTGATGAAGTGAAAGCGACAAAAGCAAATCTTAAGAAAATGGTGAATCGTAAACTTGCTGCACGGGTTCTTAAATCATGGATCGAAGATTTCGGTGATGAAGATACGGGTGAAGTAGTTTCTATCGAAAGAAATGAAGTGCTTCTAGATCGCGAAACTGTTTTGCAAGAAGAGCACATCGACTTAATCGTTGATTCAGGTGTGAAAAACGTAATCTTCCACAAAGAAGATGTCAACACAGCTGACTTTACGATTATCTACAACACATTACAAAAAGATACGTCAAACTCTGAAAAAGAGGCTGTTGAGCATATCTATCGTCAATTACGTAACGCTGAGCCACCTGATTATGAGACGGCTAAAGGTGTTTTCGAGAAGTTGTTCTTCTCTGATACACGTTACGATCTTGGTGAAGTAGGACGTTTCCGTTTGAACAAAAAGCTTGGACTTGAAGAAGCTGATTCTGCGCGTGTATTGACAAAAACGGACATCATCTCTATCATCAAGTACTTGATTGAATTGATCAACTCAAAAGCGGATGTGGATGACATCGACCACCTTTCTAATCGTCGTGTACGCACGGTTGGTGAGCAATTGTATGCTCAATTTGGTGTAGGTCTTGCACGTATGGCTAGAACGATTCGTGAGCGTATGAATGTACGTGACAACGAGGTGTTTACGCCGATTGACTTGATCAATGCGAAAACATTGTCTTCTGTGATTAACTCGTTCTTCGGAACAAACCAGTTGTCACAGTTCATGGACCAAACAAACCCACTTTCGGAAGTCACGCACAAGCGTCGTCTTTCGGCACTAGGTCCAGGTGGTCTTTCTCGTGAAAGAGCAGGTTTTGAGGTGCGTGACGTTCACTACACTCACTACGGTCGTCTTTGTACGATTGAAACACCGGAAGGTCCAAACATTGGTTTGATTTCCTCTCTATGTGTTTTCGCGAAAGTGAACAAACTTGGATTTATCGAAACACCTTACCGTGATGTTGAAAATGGTAAAGTGAAGTTGGATAAAGAACCCATTTATTTGACTGCTGAGGAAGAAGATGCAAAAATGATTGCACAAGCCAATGCGAAGGTGGATGACAAAGGAAACTTCTTGACAGAGTTTGTAAAAGCGCGTTACGAAGGTGATTTCCCAGTTGTTGAACCGAAAGCCTTGACTTTAATGGATGTAGGTGCCAACCAGATCGCTTCGATCGCGGCGTCATCTATTCCATTCCTAGAGCATGATGATGCCAACCGTGCCCTGATGGGATCAAACATGCAACGTCAGGCAGTTCCGTTATTGAAACCGAATTCGCCAATCGTTGGAACAGGTATCGAACGCCTTGTTGCGCGTGATTCTCGTGTATTGATCAATGCTGAAGGTCCAGGTGTGGTAGAATATGTGGATGCAAATGAAATCGTTATCCGTTATGACTGGACTTCTGAGGATAAGTTGGTGAGCTTCGAAAATGAAGTGACGCACTATCCGTTGACGAAATTCATGAAAACAAACCAAAGTACATGTATCAACTTGAAGCCAATCGTTCAGAAGGGTGACCGCGTTGATAAAGGACAAGTACTTTGTGAAGGATACGCGACACAACAAGGGGAATTGGCACTCGGACAAAACTTGAAAGTGGCTTTCATGCCATGGAAAGGGTACAACTTCGAGGATGCGATTGTAATCTCTGAAAAAGTTGTTCGTGACGATATCTTTACATCAATACACATTGATGAGTATACATTAGAAGTACGCGACACGAAGCGCGGTATGGAAGAACTTACATCGGATATCCCGAATGTCTCTGAAGAGGCTACGAAGGATTTGGATGAGAATGGGTTGATTCGTATCGGTGCTGAAATTAAAGAAGGGGATATCTTGATCGGTAAGATTACTCCGAAAGGTGAAACAGACCCATCTCCAGAAGAGAAATTGCTTCGTGCAATCTTCGGTGATAAAGCGGGTGACGTGAAAGATGCGTCCTTGAAAGCTGGTCCTTCTTTGAGAGGTGTTGTGATCGAGAAGAAATTGTTCTCTCGTGCAATTAAAGATAGAAAGTCGAAAGCACAAGATAAACCAGTGCTTGAAACACTTGATGCAGAATACGACAAAGACTTCGCTACATTGAAAGAGCGTCTTGCAGATAAATTATTGATGATTCTAGGTGAGCACAAATCGACTGGAGTTTTCAATAACTTCAAGGAAGAGGTGATCAAGAAAGGAACGAAGTTCAACCAGAAAAACTTGGTGTCTATCGATTACACAATCGTTAATCCAACAAACTGGACAGCTGATGCACATGTGAATGCATTGGTTGGACGTGTGATCCATAACTTTAACATCAAATCAAACGATATTCTTGGTACATACAAGCGCAAGAAATTCCATATCTCTGTAGGTGATGAGCTTCCAGCAGGTATCGTGAAAATGGCGAAAGTGTATGTGGCGAAGAAACGTAAGTTGAAAGTCGGTGATAAAATGGCGGGTCGTCACGGTAACAAAGGTATCGTAGCAAACATCGTTCGCGCTGAGGATATGCCATTCCTTGAGGATGGTACTCCAGTAGATATCGTGTTGAACCCACTTGGGGTACCATCGCGTATGAACCTTGGACAGATTTATGAAACAGTTCTTGGATGGGCTGGAGAAAAATTGGGAGTGAAATTCGCGACACCAATTTTCGACGGAGCACACCCTTCAGAAATTGATGCATGGACGGAGAAAGCAGGAGTTCCAAAATCAGGTAAGACATACTTGTACGATGGAGGAACAGGAGAACGCTTCCACCAACCAGCGACAGTGGGTGTCATCTATATGTTGAAACTATCTCACATGGTTGATGATAAGATGCACGCTCGTTCAATCGGACCATACTCATTGATTACACAGCAGCCGTTGGGTGGTAAAGCACAATTCGGAGGTCAGCGTTTCGGTGAAATGGAGGTTTGGGCACTCGAAGCATTCGGTGCGGCAAATATCCTTCAAGAAATCTTGACTGTGAAGTCGGATGATGTAATGGGTCGTGCAAAAGCATACGAATCGATTGTAAAAGGAGACAATATTCCTGAACCAGGAATTCCTGAATCATTCAATGTATTGCTTCACGAGTTGAGAGGTTTGTGTCTCAATGTGTCCCTGGATTAATTTCAAGTTGTTGAATAAAGAAACGAAGTAAGAAAATGGCTTACAGAAAAGAAACACCGAAAAAACAAAGCGCCTTCAATAAAATCACGATCTCTTTGGCTTCGCCAGAGGTGATCCTTGAGCAATCAAGTGGAGAAGTGCTTAAACCGGAAACAATCAACTACCGTACGTATAAGCCGGAAAGAGATGGATTGTTTTGTGAACGGATCTTTGGACCGGTTAAAGATTATGAGTGCCACTGTGGTAAGTATAAGCGAATTCGTTATAAAGGAATCGTTTGTGACCGCTGTGGAGTAGAAGTAACGGAAAAGAAAGTACGTCGCGAGCGTATGGGACACATTTCACTTGTGGTTCCTGTAGCTCACATCTGGTACTTCCGTTCACTTCCAAATAAAATTGGTTACTTGCTAGGATTGCCAACGAAGAAGTTGGATCAAATCATTTATTACGAGCGTTATGTCGTAATTCAAGCAGGTATCGCAACAAGCTTGGACGGTTCTTCATTGAAGCGTTTGGATTTCTTAACAGAAGAAGAATACCTAGATATTCTTGATACACTTCCGAAGGAAAACCAATACTTGGAGGATGCTGATCCAAACAAGTTTATCGCGAAAATGGGGGCTGAAGCATTGTACGACTTGTTGAAATCCTTGAAATTGGATGAAACTGCGTACGACTTGCGTCACCAAGCTGGACACGAAACGTCTGTTCAAAGAAAGCATGAAGCGCTGAAACGTCTTCAAGTGGTGGAAGCAATGCGCGAATCTCAAGAGCGTATTGACAACCGTCCTGAATGGATGATTGTGAAAGTTGTTCCAGTTATCCCACCTGAATTGCGCCCATTGGTGCCATTGGATGGTGGTCGTTTTGCGACATCAGATTTAAATGACTTGTACCGCCGTGTGATTATTCGTAACAACCGTTTGAAGCGTTTGATCGAAATTAAAGCACCTGAGGTAATCCTTCGAAATGAAAAACGTATGCTTCAAGAAGCAGTCGATTCATTGTTCGATAACTCAAGAAAATCATCTGCAGTGAAAACGGAATCGAATCGTCCGTTGAAATCACTTTCTGATTCATTGAAAGGTAAACAAGGTCGTTTCCGTCAAAACCTACTTGGTAAGCGTGTGGATTATTCAGCACGTTCGGTAATCGTCGTTGGACCAGATTTGAAATTGCATGAATGTGGTCTTCCAAAAGACATGGCTGCGGAGCTATACAAACCGTTCATTATCCGTAAGATGATTGAGCGTGGTATCGTGAAAACAGTGAAATCTGCAAAGAAGATTGTTGACCGAAAAGAGCCAGTTGTTTGGGATATCTTGGAAAACGTATTGAAAGGACACCCTGTTCTTTTGAACCGTGCCCCTACGCTTCACCGCCTAGGTATCCAAGCTTTCCAACCTAAATTGATCGAAGGAAAAGCAATTCGCCTTCACCCATTGGTAACTACGGCCTTCAACGCCGATTTCGATGGTGACCAGATGGCGGTGCACTTACCGTTGGGTAATGCTGCTATTCTTGAAGCTCAATTGTTGATGTTGGCATCACACAATATCTTGAACCCGGCGAATGGTGCGCCAATTGCCGTGCCTTCTCAGGATATGGTGCTCGGTCTTTACTACATTACAAAAGGTAAAAAATCGACAGCAGAGGTTATCGTTCGCGGTGAAGGAAGTACATTCTATTCCCCAGAAGAGGTAATCATCGCATACAACGAGCGTCAGCTTGACTTGCACGCACACATCAAAGTGAAAACGTATGATTTGAACGAGCAAGGTGAACCAGAAATTCAATTGATCGAGACAACATGTGGTCGTGTGCTTTTCAATGAGCGCGTGCCTCGTGAAGTTGGATTTATCAACGACGTAATGACGAAGAAAGCACTTCGTGACATTATCGGTGAAGTATTGAAAATCTCTGGAACATCTCGTACAGCGCAATTCTTGGATGATATTAAAGAACTTGGTTACGACATGGCCTTCAAAGGGGGTCTTTCGTTCAACTTGGATGATATCATTATTCCGAAAGAAAAGGAAGAATTGGTCTTGAAAGCTGAAAATGAAGTGAAAGATGTAATGGTGAACTATAACATGGGTCTCATTACAAACAACGAGCGATACAACCAGATCATTGATATCTGGACGCATACAAACTCACGATTGACACACACATTGATGGAACAGCTGAAAAGCGACCGTCAAGGGTTTAACTCAATCTACATGATGTTTGACTCAGGAGCCCGTGGTTCGAAAGAACAGATTCGTCAGCTCTCTGGTATGCGTGGATTGATGGCGAAACCGCAAAAGTCGGGTGCAAGCTCTCAAGAAATTATCGAGAACCCGATCCTTTCAAACTTTAAGGAAGGTCTTTCGATCCTTGAGTACTTTATCTCTACTCACGGTGCACGTAAAGGTCTCGCCGATACAGCCTTGAAAACGGCCGATGCAGGTTACCTGACGCGTCGTTTGGTAGATGTCGCTCAAGATGTTGTCATCAATGCGGAAGATTGTGGTACACTTCGCGGTATCGTTGCTACTTCATTGAAGAAAAATGATGAAATCGTTGAACCATTGGTTGACCGTATCCTCGGAAGAACTTCGGTTCACGATGTATATATTCCTGAAACTGATCAATTGATTGTCGCTGCTGGAGAATTGATTTCTGAAAGTGTTGCTTCGAAAATTGAAAAAGCAGGAATCGAAGAAGTTGAAATTCGCTCTGTATTGACATGTGAAATGCGCCGTGGTGTATGTTCAAAATGTTATGGACGAAATCTTTCTAATCACCGCTTGGCACAGCAAGGTGACTCTGTAGGAGTTGTCGCTGCACAGTCGATTGGTGAGCCAGGAACTCAGTTGACACTTCGTACATTCCACGTTGGGGGTACTGCTTCTAACATCGCGGATGTATCAAGCTTGAAAGCGAAAGCGTCTGGTAAATTGGAAATTGATGAACTTCGCACCATTGAAAAGAAAAACACAGACGGTACAAAAGTCGTTGTTGTCGTTGGTCGTTCAGCTGAATTGAAAATTACGGATGATAAAACAGGAGTGGTTGTCATGACGGCGAACATTCCTTACGGATCTGAAATGGTTGTTGAGAATAACTCAAAAATCAAGCGCGGTGACGTCATCTGTAAGTGGGACCCGTACAACGCGGTAATCATTTCTGAAGTGTCAGGTAAAGTTGTCTTTGATAGCATAATCGAAGGTGTCACTTACCGTGAAGAGGTCGATGAGCAAACGATGTATGCTGAAAAGGTAATTACTGAATCACGTGACAAGAAGAAAAACCCTGCGATCCATATCCATGAAGGTAAATCGAAATCAGGTGAAATTCTTCGTGAATATTCTCTTCCTGTATCTGCGCACATCGCGGTGAAAGAAGGAGCAATGATTGAAGCGGGTGAAATTCTTGTGAAGATTCCACGTGTGTCTGGTAAGACAGGGGATATCACCGGTGGTCTTCCACGTGTGACGGAATTGTTCGAAGCACGTAACCCATCTAATCCAGCAGTAGTTTCTGAAATCGATGGTATTGCAGAATATGGTAAAATCAAGCGTGGTAACCGTGAAATTCAAATCACTTCGAAAACAGGTGATGTTCGCAAGTACCTCGTTCCACTATCGAAACATATCTTGGTTCAAGAGAATGACTTCGTTCGCGCTGGTCAACCTCTATCTGATGGTGCTATTACACCAAATGATATCTTGAACATCGAAGGTCCAACGAAAGTACAGGAGTATATCGTAAATGAAATCCAAGAGGTTTACCGACTTCAAGGGGTGAAAATTAACGATAAACACTTTGAAGTTATTGTTCGCCAAATGATGCTTAAAGCGGAAATCATCGATGCAGGTGATACACGTTTCTTGGAAGGTCAATCTGTTCACAAAGCAGATATCATGGAAGAAAATGACGCTATCTTCGGTCAGAAGGTCGTTGTTGATCCAGGAGATTCTCCAGAGTTGAAAGCAGGACAAATTGTATCGGCTCGTCGATTGAGAGATGAAAATTCTCAAATGAAACGTTCAGACAAGCAATTGGTAATTGCAAGAGATGCCGTTCCAGCAACATCAACACCTTTGTTGCAAGGTATCACACGTGCATCACTACAAACGCAATCATTTATCTCTGCAGCATCGTTCCAGGAAACTACAAAAGTCCTTAACGAAGCAGCAATCTCAGGAAAAGAAGATCACCTTCTTGGATTGAAAGAAAATGTGATTGTTGGTCACTTGATCCCAGCTGGTACAGGTGTGCGTGATTTCCAAAAAATGAATGTTGGTTCTCTTGATGCTTACAATGAGCTGATTGAAGAATAATCAAGCATACATAATTAGTCAAAAGGAGCGGAAACGCTCCTTTTGTGTTTTATACTTTAACCGAATATTGCTACCTTCACTTGCGAAATGTCAACTATGGAAAACAATAACGAAAATCAAGTAAATATCGAACTCAATGAAGAAACAGCATTGGGTGTATATTCCAATTTAGCCGTAATCACACATTCACAAGCTGAGTTTGTATGCGACTTCATCCAAATGATGCCAGGAATGCCTAAAGGAAAGGTAAGGTCTCGCGTTATTATGACTCCACAAAATGCAAAGCGTTTTATGCGTGCCATGATTGAGAATATGCAGAATTATGAACAACATTTTGGATTGGTAGACGATTCAAATGGCCCGCCAATGCCACCAATGAATTTTGGTCCACCAAGTACCTTGGCTTAGTTTTATAACTATACAAATTTCCATACCTTTGTCGTATGAAATTGTTCTCGATATTTTTCGCACTACTTTTTGGCGTACTTTCCCTTGCGCCAAATATGTAAGGTGGACAATTTCTTAAGCTGAATGAGCTTGTTGAACATTACCAAGATCATCAAGAAGGCAATCAACCATTTACTTCATTTTTGTCTTTCGTTAAAGAGTATTATTTCAACAATGCGACGTCTTCAGGTGATGAACAAAACATGCCCTTCAAATCTACCGTAGTAACGGTTATGGTTTTGGCACATATTCAACCTGATATATATTTATATTCCTACGTTCCAACATCCCGCTGAAACCATTGAAATTCCATCGCTCTTCGGTGAGCCTAGTGACAAAATCGTATCGGTCTCCCTGAGTATTTGGAATCCCCCTAAAATGGCTTAATGCATTTCATTGACTAATCAGTCAATTGTTTCATTAAACCCATTTTTATGTTAAATAAGATCATTCATTGGTCGATCAGCAATGACATAGCGCCTGGATCGTACTTTAAAGCAACAATTCACGCAGGTGAAAGCAAATTGCATTGCGTACCAAGTGAAGCAATCGTTGAACTCGATGGTGAACCAGTAATCTTTAAATTGGCGGAAACTCATGGGAACAAGTCGTACTTTAAACCAATCCCCGTTCGCATATTAATTGCTGAAAAAGAACTAACTGCTTTTGAGTTCATCCGAAAAGGCGTAACTTTCAATCAAACTTTCGTCTTGAGTGGAGCCTATGACATTATGTCTTCGATCATGGTAAATGGCGAAGAAGAATAGAATTAAATTGAAATAAAATGAATAAAATACTCCTAATCAGTTTTACAGTCGTTTCTTCGATTTTGCTTTTCTCCAATTGTGAAAAAGAAGGAGAGTGTGGTGAAGTAAACATCGCACAAGCAGGAGGAAGCAAAAGCCACAATTTTGGAATGAATTGTATGAGTTGTCACAAAAGTGGTGGCGAGGGTAAAGGATGCTTCAGCGCAGCAGGAAGCGTCTCGAATGCCACACTTACCGCACATGTGACAGGTGGAACAGTTAAATTCTACACCGAGCCAAATGGTGGAGGTCAATTGATGTATACCTTGCAAATTGATTCAAAAGGAAACTTCTATACGACTGAATCAATGAGTCTTTCCGGTCTTTATCCAATGATTGTAAGTACTTCAGGTGCAACAGCATCCATGTCAACGGGACTAACAACAGGTCAATGTAACTCTTGCCACGGTTCGTCTACAAGCGGATTGTACGCGAATTAATGCGACCATGGACCTTAGTCACATACAAACTGAAATTGATGCTTGGTTTCTGTATTCAAAGCTAGCAGAGAAGGAGGAAGATTCCATTGTGGCAGATATTTTTCGGCAAATGAGTGAGATTGAATTTTCTCATGCTCAAGCTTTTGCGGAAAAAATGAATGTGTCCATCGATCTTGTATCGAAGCCTTCTTGGCGGGCAAAAACAATACTGGCTATCGGGAAGCTTTTTGGATATGAATACATCCTCGGAACACTTCTGGATACGGAAAAAGGGTTGGCAAATGCTGTCATGCGTCAAAAAAAATCGATGCGCATGACCGTTACTGGCGCTGAAGATGCCCATGTAAAGATTCTTCGTAATATCTTGGATAACGAGAAAAAGGTTTCTGCCTCTCAATTGTCTCGATTTGAAAAACGTCATCGCTCCGTGGGAGGAAATGCCATTCGCGCAGCGGTTCTTGGTGGAAACGATGGTCTTGTTTCCAATTTCAGTTTGGTCATGGGTGTGGCCGGTGCGTCGGCGAATCAAACGGGTGTAATGCTTGCTGGATCAGCTGGATTGCTCGCAGGTGCCTTGTCCATGGCCTTGGGTGAATGGATCTCCGTGAAAAGCTCTCAAGAACTGTATGAAAACCAGATGCAGTTGGAAATGGAAGAACTGGAAACGAATCCAGAAGGTGAACGCAAGGAGTTGAAGCTTATATACATGTCGAAAGGAATTCCAGAAAACCAAGCAGAGAAAATTGTGGATGACTTGTTAAAAGATACCAAAGCAGCGCATGAGGTTTTGGTGAAGGAAGAATTGGGAATCAACGCGGAAGAATTGAAGGGCTCAGCTATGGAAGCTGCACTGTCGTCGTTCTTCCTGTTTGGTATCGGCGCAATTATTCCACTCATCCCGTTCATGTTCACATCAGGCATGAAGGCAATCATTCTAAGTACAGCCTTTAGTGCAGTTGGACTGTTCCTCATTGGCGCAGCAATCACCCTATTTACAGGAAGAAATGTTTGGTTTTCAGGATTCCGTCAAGTGATTTTTGGCTTGTGCGCAGCGGCTGTTACCTATGGAATAGGAATGCTCATTGGCGTATCAATTGCGTAAGAACACTCCGCTAAAAAACGAATATTCCCTCTAGTATTGTTTCGTTTCCGCACCAGTCTTGCACGCGCAGTCGATAGGGGAACGTCCCTGTGAGCCCTGTAGGCCTTGAAAATTCGAGCACATCATTTTTTGAATCATAATAAACGGGCATCCATTTTCCATCAACTTCTAACTCATAAAACCTCAAGGCTGTTTCTGTTTCTTTTACTCTCCAAGTCAAGGTGTTTTTAGTGTTAGTCTGATTGGAAATAAAGTTCAATGCACTAACAGAGGGAGCGCGTTCATCAATTTTTAAATTGAAAATTCCCGAATAAGTCGAAGAGGCATGAATATCATTCGCGCCGACAAATGTTTTCAAGAATCGTTTTTTTCCATCAGACATGGTGACCTCGATGTAATATTTCGCATGTTCTGAATGCCACACGGTCAGAGGAAAAGACACGTTGATTGCACGATTTAGAATGGGAAAACCAATCGAGTTGACTTCTTTTTTCCATTCGGAAATGTTCAATGGTGAAATGAGAGCAAGTGCAGGAATTGAAATTTGACAGTTGTCTTTCTTGACAACGATGTTCTCATTTGGGTAGAGGTAACTTTCAGTATAATAGTTGGTTTGATGCATAGGCCCTTGATCTACGCTGAGTACGAAACTGAATTCTGTTTTATTCTTCGCAGCATCAAGTGATGTGATTTGAATGGGGTAATTCTTGCCAGGGCTTATAGTAAAAACACCATTTTTTTTGGAGTCGGTGTAAATGGATAATGGATCAGTGTCTGAATGAAAACACTTGTGGTAGCGACTGCCATGCTGGCCATATGCCGCATGATCACAATGCGCATTAACCATGCGGGTAACGTCGAATGAAATGCGATCGAGTGTAAACCCAGAAATAAGTTCTTGTCCACTCGAAATCTCTACTCCATGAATCCCTAAGGATGATGCTGATTTGTCCGTGTAGTCAGTTCCTTCTACTGCGAATCCAATTCCCCCGTGTTCGCTGCAAAAATTGGATGGGAGGTGCAAGGTATCGAACTGATTTGGACGAATTACCATCTCTTTCCCAGGGATGGTAAATCCAGTTGGAGTGACGGCGTAAAGTTTTATAGATTGAATTTTAGGTGCTTGGTGGTCGGCAATAAAAAAACCATGTGTTAAGGGATTTAGCGCATCTTGACTTTCCGTGTCACGCAATTCGAAGTGTAAATGTGGCCCTGAAGAGTTGCCTGTATTTCCAGAGAATGCAATTTGTTCACCGCGCACAACGGGAATTTCATCGGGCGATAAGCGAATGTCAATCTCATTGGCTTTGTATCGAAATTGTATCGCCGTTACTAAACTGTCGATGCGTGAATTGAAGTCGGAACAATGGGCGTAAACACTTGTCACGCCATTGGGGTGATTGACATAAAGCACCTTGCCATACCCTTGCGGTGAGACAACGATTCGTGAGATATATCCACGCTCCACGGCTCTGACTTTTAATCCTTCACGTCCGGAGGTCCGAAAGTCCAGGCCCATATGAAAGTGATTCGGTCGAATTTCACCGAATCCTGCTGTCAATGCCGTAGGTATATCCAAAGGAGAGCGGTAATCCATTTGAATTTCAGTTTGGGCATGAATCGAAAACAGGAATAGTGTATGAAAATAAATTAGAAATGTAGCACCTCTCATGTCCTCAAAGTTACGCTTAAGAAAAAAAATAGAGCACTCAAGATGAAAAATGTTGTAGGTGTGCGTCGATGTGTTAACTTTGCCTAAAGTCGATTCAAATGACAGAAAGCATTCAACATATCATGAACGAAATTCGAGCAAAAGCGCTTGAGATTCATAGTGAGTTGGTGCAAGAACGGAACAAAAATCAAGTACTTCAAGCACAAATTCTCGAGAAAGAAGAACGCTTGCAGGCTGCGAAACAGCTAGAAAACGAGCGCCTCGCAGTTATTGATCAACTGAAGTTGGATTTGGAAGTGGCTAAAAATCAGGTTGTCGAAGTTTCTGTACCTCAGATTGGAAGAAATGAGGAGCAGATCGATGAATTGGTGAAAGAGATTGAATACTGCATTGGTCAGTTAAAGAAATAACGAATGGGAAAGTTGTCCTTGAAAGTGATGGTTGCCGGACGTTCTTATCCACTAACAGTGAATGAGGGCGAAGAAGCACGTGTCATGAAAGCAGCAGAAGACATCAATAAGTCGATAAAAATGCTTCAGGACAGTTACGCAGTGAAAGACATGCAAGATTTACTTGCCATGACTGCGTTGCAATTATCAACGCGCTCAGCTGCGTCATCCCCAACAAAAGCAGAACCTGATTATTCTGCGATTGAACAGCAACTTGGAGACCTATCCAAAGCGCTTGATTCGTTGAAGTAATTCATCTTTTTTACCCGTTTTACTTTGTGCATTCTGGAAATGTATAATGATTTAATTTATTTAAAATGGGAATGTTAATAGGAGTTTTGGTTGGATTGGCAGGCGGCGGCGCTGGTATTTTTGTGCTGCAAAATGTCATCCTTAAAAACAAACGCGATGCCCTTATCCGCGAGGCGGAATCTGAAGGGGAAAACATCAAAAAGGAGAAAATCCTTCAAGCAAAAGAAAAGTTCATGAAACTGAAAGAGGAGCATGAACAAAATATGAAGGAGCGTGAACGCCGCACACAATCAACGGAAGATCGAGCGAAAGCACGCGAAAAAACGCTTTCTCAAAAGATTGAAGAGGTAGGTCGCAAAGAGAGTGAGTTGGAGAAAAACCAGCAAGAACTCGAGGCAAAAACGCAAGCTTTCGAATTGAAGCACCAAGAATTGGAGAAAATCCAGGAAAAGCGTGTTGCAGAATTGTCAAGAATTAGCGGACTTTCACCTGAAGATGCGAAAAACAGCTTAATGGAGGCGCTCAAAGATGAAGCACGCACAGGTGCAATGACTTACATCAAAGAAATTACAGAGGAAGCGAAGTTGAATGCCAATCGTGAAGCGAAGAAAATTGTCATTCAATCGATTCAACGTGTGGCTACAGAGCAAGCTGTTGAAAATGCAGTTTCTGTGTTTAACATCGATTCAGATGAGGTGAAAGGGCGCATCATTGGTCGTGAAGGACGTAACATTCGTGCTCTAGAAGCAGCAACAGGAGTAGAAATCATTGTAGACGATACCCCAGAGGCAATCATCCTTTCTTGTTTTGACCCTGTACGCAGAGAAATCGCTCGTTTGGCATTGCACCAATTGGTATCTGACGGTCGTATACACCCGGCACGTATTGAGGAGGTTGTGGCGAAAACGCGCAAGCAATTGGAAGAAGAGATTGCTGAGACAGGGCGTCGCACATGCATGGATCTTGGAATCCACGGATTACACCCTGAGTTGACGCGAATGGTAGGACGTATGAAATACCGTTCCTCTTATGGTCAGAACCTTCTACAACACTCCCGTGAAGTAGCCAACCTTTGTGCAATCATGGCGGCTGAACTCGGGTTGAATGTGAAATTGGCGAAACGCGCAGGTTTACTACACGATATTGGTAAAGTGCCTGATGAAGAACCAGAATTGCCACACGCCATCTTGGGGATGAAACTCGCTGAGAAATACGGTGAAAAACCAGATGTTTGCAACGCGATTGGTGCTCACCACGACGAAATTGAAATGACAACATTAATTTCACCGATTGTTCAAGTATGTGATGCCGTGTCAGGTGCACGTCCCGGAGCGCGCCGTGAAATCGTTGAAGCGTATATCAAACGAATCAAAGAATTGGAATCATTGGCGTTGTCTTATGACGGTGTGTCAAGTGCCTATGCAATTCAAGCAGGACGTGAGTTGCGCGTTCTTGTTGAGAGCGAAAAGGTAACGGACATGAAAGCAGATGAATTGTCATTTGCGATTTCTCAACGTATCCAAACTGAAATGACTTATCCAGGTCAGGTGAAGGTGACGGTGATCCGCGAGAAACGATCAGTGAATTACGCGAAATAATACATCTCGTTGGCTGTAATGTTAAAGGATAAACACATACTTGTCACTGGAGGAGCAGGATTCATTGGGTCCAATCTTGTTCAGGAACTTCTTGCACAAGGAGCTCGCGTTCGTGTGATGGACAACTTCGCAACAGGAAGACGTGAGAATTTGACTGAGTTTTTGTCAAATCCAAAATTCGAACTTTTTGAAGCAGATATTCAAATCGTTGAAGATTGTCAGAAAGCAGTGAAAGGTATCGATGCCATTTCGCACCAAGCAGCCTTGGGTTCCGTACCGCGTTCAATTGCCTTTCCACACAACACCCATTCAACCAATGCAACAGGTTTCTTGAATATGTTGCATGCAGCAAAGGAAGAAGGAATCAAACGTTTCGTTTATGCCAGCTCATCTTCGGTGTATGGTGATTTAGCCGTTTCTCCAAAGGTGGAAGGTGTCGAAGGAAATCCACTTTCGCCCTATGCGGTGACGAAAATGTTAAATGAGCAATATTCAGGCGTGTATGCGCGCTTGTTTGGAATGGAAACGGTTGGGTTACGCTACTTTAATGTATTTGGACCGAAACAAGATCCGAATGGCGTATATGCTGCGGCAATCCCTAAATTCTTGGATAAATTGCTTAAGAACGAAGCCGTAACCATCAATGGTGATGGATCGCAAACGCGGGATTTTACCTATGTAAAAAATGCGGTGCGCGCGAATGTATTGGCGTTGACAACCGAACGTGAATTTACGGGTGCTGCGGTGTACAATGTGGCTTGCGGCGAATCCTTTACCTTACTTGAGGTCGTTGCTGCCCTTCGTGAAGGATTGGCACAACGAGGGATTCATTCAACGGCTGAAGTCGTGCATGGTCCAGAACGTCCCGGTGACATCATGCACTCATTGGCCAAAATTGATCGCATTACTTCAGAATTGAACTATTCGCCTTTGTATACCTTCCCTGAAGGAATCGTCGAATATGTGTCAAACTATCCAATAGACACTCACTGACATTGATCGTAGAGCGACAAGAAGATATTTCGATTCGCTTCCTTACTTCCTCTTTCTGCAATGATTTGTGCATTTCGCTGAGCCACTTCCGTTGGATTCAATGTCAACGCACGCTCCAAGGCTTCTTCCACATTCCTGTTGTGTAGAATAATTCCATTTTCACCATCTACAATCCATTCACGGTTGGCCGGTAGATCGGCAACGACTGGAATCGCACCATACGCCATGGCCTCTAACAAGCTAATGGCTGTTCCATCACTGTTGGGTATGGAAATGTAAATAGCTGATTTAAGATAGTGTGCTCGGTTCACATCAGCAGTGACGAATCCGATGAATGACACTTGATGTTCCGGAATCTCCTCCTTCGCTTGTGCTTTCAAATTCTCTGTGTTGTTTCCGTTAGCACCAACGATTAAGCGCCAGTCCGAATGCTGGGCTAAAAATTTCGCACTACCAGAAATGATTTGATCGATGTTGTATAAATCCTGATGAAGTCGATTTGAATAGATGACCTTTTCTTTATGGTGTTCAGTCGTCATCGAAGAAATATCAATTCCAAAGTTGGCAATGGTCACCCCTTTCTTTCCAATTAAACCATGTATGGCTTCTGCCATGTAATGTGCATCAGCGGTGATGAAATTCGCATCTCGCAATGATTTGTTCACGATATAGCGGTAAAGAAAGCCCCGATGAGGCAAAAGTAGCACATCACTTCCCCACGTTGTGAGCACCATCGGTAGTCTTCGCTTATTCGCCATAGCAGCCATATAACCGTAAGCATTGGCTTGGTGTACATGAATGATATCAGGTTTGAATTCACGGATTACCTTCTTGATCGCTTGAATGCTTTTGTACAACCCAAATGGATTTTTCATCTCAAAAGAGACCTTAGCGTTCTGACAATAATCAATGTTTTCGTTGGTAATTACCATCACCTCAGAGAAATAGTCGCGCACTAAGTTGTAATAGTTCTGAACGTGAACACTTGCGCTACCAATGAGCAATAATTTTTTCTTTTGACTATTCGACATGTGAAGGACGTGTTGAAAGTTGAGCATAAACTGTGCCGATGACCGCAGCAAATAGGACCATAATTGTTCGGTCAACAAATGGATTGTTTGTCAATGCTGCCACCAACATCAAGACAATACACAAGAGAGCAGGGTAGGTTTGTTCGATTTTTTTTGCTTGAAAAAATGCTTTAATCGGCAGAAAATAAATGAGTAAGTATCCGATTAGACCCATAAGTCCATAGCGCCATGCCATCAAAATGTACTCGTTTTCAGAATAGATTTTTTGCGCATAGAAATAGGATTTGTTTCCACCATACCCAAAGAGCGGCCGTTGTAGAATCATATCACCCAATAATTTCCAGGCTTCTAGACGTCCACGTGCAGAACCCGTTTGGAGTACTTGGCCATTGAAGAGCTTATTGCTGTAGAGTGAATAATGAAAGAAGTTCGTTGCCATTGCCCAAGAGAGGATATAAACGACACTTATTCCAAGCAAGAGAACTGCACATTTACGAAGCGTGAAGGACTGTTTCATCACGATACCTGCGACGACCAATAGTGCACCCAATCCAAGAATCGCCGTGCGCGACTGGCAAAGAAATACCATGAGTACAGCAATCAAAAACCACAATAGTGTATTCTTTCGTTGGTTCGTTGGAAGAAATACAATGCTAAAGAATAAGAAAATCAATGCATTAATGTTTGGGTTTCCTGCGAGTCCAACCATGCGCTTTACAGCAGGCTCTTTCAGTGAATTCAGTCCAAAATACTCGATGTGCATTCCACCGTTGTAGTAGCTTGCAATGATGTCATTAAAACCAAAAAGATTGAAGAAATGAACCAAGTTGAATCCAACCAAGGCAATGAACATCGGCTTGAGCCAAGTTCGACAAAAAGCAGCCGTTGGCACCAACGTGAAAAATGCAACTATCAGAGAGAATTTGATGAGTTTAAACACCTCGAATAAATCTTGAAAAACGAATATTCGGCCATTGATCCCCATAGAAACAAGCATCAAAAGAGCAAAGGCAGCGATCCCTATGAAGAACATTTTGCCTTGCACATGTTTACGTTCTATGAACACGTAAATAGCAAGGATAGGTAGTATAAAGTCAATGAGCTGAATCGCTGGCCATGATGATTTTAGATGAAAGTCGGGTAAAAATAGAACCGAGCAAACAATGATTCCACCGAACAAGATTTTTATTCGATCAGTCATTGCTCCATTCATCGTAGTATTTTTTCAATTCAGGATGTTGTGCAATCACGGATTGATCACGTTCACGGGTATCACCAATCACTACCGCTGGATTTCCCGCAATGATCGCGAAATCTGGAAATTCACCTTGCACATAGCTATATGCCGCAACGATGCTACCTTTTCCAATTTTTGTGTTGGGCATAATCGTGGAATGTGGTCCAATAAAGGTGTATTTCCCAATGTGAACGCTTCCTGTGATGTAGCCAATCATTTCTTTGCCAGCATAAGCTTTCCCGTACAAGCGGATTGATTGATGGCTTGAGTGTGATGTAATACTAATGAAACTGGTAATCTGACAACCTTCCTCAATGCGAATTCCATGGCTCGCCTCGATGAAATTGTGGTGCCCGATGTACACATGTTCAGCAAGGTCTAGTCCTTGGATCTGATCGATGAAGGTAGAGTTTGAAACACGTGTGCGCAAAATTGGTTTCCCATCACGACCGAAGAATGGACTAATCATGCGTGGGGAATAGCGACTAATCCAGCGATTTCGAAGTTTTCTGAGTAGATTGCGTATCACGTTTATTGTTCAGTTTCAGTGGTTGTCAAATGTGCAGCATCAGCTTTTTTTGCCAAGGCAAACACCCATTTGTACAACCAAATGTAAAAGATAATTTCCAATATCGAGAGCAACATGAATCCGTACTCCAATTTATGGAAGAAAAATCCACCGATAAAGATGCTTCCAAGGATGATGGAGTTGCCCACCAAAGCGACACCGAACAGTTCCTTTTGTTTGCCAACTACCACTGTGATTTGCACCACTGGACTTACGACAAAATTCAAAAACAACCATGGTGTGAGAATTCGTGCAAATTCTCCAGAAATGCGGTATTCATCACCTAGAATAATCCCGAAAAGATCTGGACCAAAGAAGACGATTGGAAGAAAAATGGGCAACGCCAAAAAGGAAAGTCTGCGCACTGTGGCATGCATCAGCGGAACCATTTTCTCTTTGTTGGCATACAATTCCGCCGCACGCTGAATGAAAACTTGACCAAAGGCGCTGCCAATCATGGTCAAAGGCAAGGTCAATACACGAATGGTCATGCTGTATAAACCAAGAACAACCTCAGAAAACATATAGGATACCACGAAGGTCACCCCTGAGTTTTTGATCTCATCAACAAGGGCATGTACGGCATTGATCTTTGGGAATTTATCATGCTCCTTTGCCAGTCTGCGCATCGATGCACCATTTACCTCCTTCAATAAGGCGCGGTCCTTAGCAATGAAATTGCGTACAAATTGAATCGTTCCAAAGGCATAGCCCAAAATTGATCCAATGACCAAACTATTCATTCCCCATGTGCGCACGCCATGCAACATTCCGCCTTTCGATGAAAACAAAGCCTTGAAGAATCCCTTTGAATGTCCCGCCTCCCAATATCCACCTGCGTACATTCCTCCGAAAAGATTGAGTCCCGCGCGCGTGGTAGCCTGTGTAACCGAGGAGACTGAAGTTGCTCTGAATCGTTTCTTGCGATTGCTCCAAAAGGTAAGGGTGCGATAGGCCGCGCCAAAAAAGATGGTCAGTGGGATGTAGATCATCACATCCTCCAATTCAGGTGTATCAAAAAGGTCCGCTACAGGAAATACCAATACCACAATCATGAGTAGCAGTGATAAACCTGTGAGAATAAGGAAACTTAAAGCGAGAATGTTTACTGCGTCCCTGTCTTCTTTGGGAAGTAGAATGGCGGTTTCGTAACGACCAGCAGCCACA
>Ga0315908_10000651_pt1 | contig 27095 bp, 30 predicted proteins | sample LakEriMetagenome_12_FD_203520 | JGI IMG/M metagenome (GOLD analysis project Ga0315908, IMG submission 203520) | Freshwater fungal communities from buoy surface, Lake Erie, Ohio, United States - Buoy 4 MA124 | ecosystem: Environmental > Aquatic > Freshwater > Lake > Lake biofilm | place: USA...
GTAATTCCTGGAAGTCATAACGAATTTTTAGAAAGAGAAGAGGAAAATAAGTCTACAGAATACTCAATTGACGGAAGTGCATCAAGTGATTTACTCTTCAATTTCACAGACCTAGAAATTGAATCCTTTAAAAATAAAATGGGTTCACAAAACATTGTAGGACCAAAAGGGACAGTACTGGCATTTGACGCAAACTTAATTCATGGATCTGGAAATTCTCTCGAGAATCAAAGTAGAAAGTTACTTATTTTAACGTTTAATAGTTGTGAAAATCTTCCAACTGCTGTATCTGAACGACCAGAATACCTTTGTTCGAAAGACCACCGACCGATTGTATGGAGATAACGAAGGATATAGAACTTATTCCAGAACGATTAATTGAGAACATTGAATTTTTAAATGACTATTTTAAGCGTCATGACGTTCAATGGACATTTGTCGCAAAACTATTTCACGAATATTCCGTTGATTTTATGAAAGAATTCATCAAAATATTACCCATCGAAAGTGTCGCCCTTTATAATTTAACACACCTTGAAGCGATCAAAAAAATAAAGCCATCCCTTGAAACTTGGTTCATTAATTATGAGGGCATCGAGATAGAAGCTCCCTTCATTGATGTGAATCTAACACATAATCCAACTAAATTAAGTTCGAATACATGTTTAATGGTCACACTTGAAGAAGATCGTTACGGTGTACCAGGCGAGGAAGTAGAGGCTTTGATTCTTTCGAATCAAATTACTAAAACAGGTGCGTATTTTGACTGTACAAAACCGCCTGAAATTACATTATTAAAGAAATGGTCGTCCTATCATTTTCAAGACAATATACTGAAGACAATGGGAACTTCCTCCGCTTTTTCAATGATTGAAACCATTAAAGCATTTGGTGGAAATCATTTTAGAATAGGTGAAACTGCCTTTTTTGGAAAAGAAATCAACACAAAAAAAAATATCAAAGGACTTCGACAAGATGTTTTTGCATCGCGGAAAAAAATTAATTATCATATCATCGAAAATAAAAGTAGCCATGAGAATAATTGAAAATTTCATTACAGAGGAATTTATCAGTGAAGTTGTAACAATGAACCAAGAGTTATTGTACGAAAATGTATGGAAATCAAATTTAGGTTGGCAAGACTCTATCGTTTCTCCGTCGGGAGTAGTACTAATTCGCGACCTGAAAGAAGAACAAATTGAACTATTAAAAAAATATGTTTCGGAACAACTTCTAACTTCACAAAATGAAAAAATAATAGAATTTGAAGCACAGGCATATGTATGGCATAAACTTAGCTACATTCCATGGCACAGTGATAAAGAAGAAGATGACCAAACAAGGTATGCTGCGACACTTTTCTTGAATCAAGAATGGGAAGCAGATTGGGGAGGTTTATTTTTATACAAAATTGATGAAAAAATTTTCGGCGAAGCACCTGCGTACAATAAACTAGTCTTTAATGACAACAATTATGCGCATGCAACATCTATGTTAGCCGTAAATGCTCCATTTCGCCAAACAGTACAATTGTTTTGGAAGATCGGTTACTGATTGGGTTAAGATAAAAACATTTTGTATATTTTTTTTCAACTAGCACATTAAAAACACAAATGCATTTGTTATCAATAGTTTATAGACAAATGAATTCAAATCAAAATAGAAGAATAAAATATTTAAAAAGAATTGAAATACAAAAATATTTGAGTGAAAACTCGCCAATATTTCCTGTATTAATAAATCCTAATTTTTAAAACTCCATATTCGTGGTGGTCACATATTGTCATTTAATACATTGTCGAATATTGGCTCGTCAAATTTTACTCCCAACACAAAACCCTGTTCTGTAGAAATTCTTACAATTTCTTTCCATAAGTCTTGCGAACTGAGACGGCAATTATTTAAAAATGATTTTCCTGTCGGGTTACTTGATAGTTGAAATGTTTGGTTACTCAATTCAATAAATAATCGTTCAAATCCAACCCTGTTGTAATCTAATTTACACGGAACAAAACTGAAATACTCTTTGTCTTCCCACCACGTTTTACTTTGATAAACTTTCTTATTATTTTCATAAGTAGGTGTTTTCAGGTATTCATTTAATTGCTCTAATGTTTCTTCTTTATACACTTGAGAATAATTTACTCCTCTTGTCGCTTGAACATTTACTGAAGAATTGTGGTCTTTAATTACAAAAACAGTGTCGATGTAGAACTTATTTAAAGAAGGTACAACCGTACCAAACACTATTAGGTCGTTTAATATCAGGTTTGTCAAAGTCTTTGTCTGTTTGCAAATACAATATTTAAAATTATCACCGTAAATGTAAGGGTCTGTGTTTTGTAAGCCTTTAATTACAGTTGAATGAAATAGCTTGTGAAGCCCATTTGGTAATACTGTATGGTTAGCTCTTGGAAACGGATTGAAGAATGAATTGCCTTCCCATTCTCCCCAAAAGTACAATTTTGCTTGTTTTGGATTTAAATCTTTCAGACCATCAATATAATGTCCGTTATTTTGAATAAACTTCCTAAAATGAACATTGTCATTACCCCATTCACGAATAAAATCATTAGCGATTTGTCTATAACCTTTTCCTAATCTAAAAGGTTTTTGATGTCCTGGGTGATTAAGTTGAATTTTCATATTAAGTGGTCTTTGAACTTTAGTTTTTCTTCTTTGGTTGTTTGAAGAAAAGGTTTTCTTCCTTGGACTTGAAACAAGACAATTGAACTCTTATTTTGAGATATTTTGAATGTTCCTTTTAATAAGGGGCTTTTTGAGTTCACATTTATAGATGTCCAACTACCAACTTGAGGGAATGAAATTTTATTCTCAAAATTATTTGAGGCTGAAAACAGAATTACATCAGGCTCTAAAATTTCTACCAAAGTATGCCAAGATTTTGCTCCAATATATTCTAATACATTTTTATCCGAATTTGTTAATCCTGTCCAAGTTGGACTTGTAGCGTATGAAGAGCCAATGTCCGTGTGCAATGCCGTATTATGAGCATTGTCGTAATGGGAAGAATCAAAACTTGCTAAGACCGCACCAAAACTTGCTTTAAACCAAGAGTTGTAAGGGTTTTTAAGAAAATAATTATTGTATGCAGAATATAGACTTGCTATCGAACCATTGTAATCGGGAAATCTAAGATTGGTTGTAGGATGGGAAGATTTGTTTATTTTAAACTCTATGTCAGAGGGATTGAGAGAAACGGTTATGATTTTCAATTCTGATTTTATATATTTCTCTGTGTTTCCAAACCAAACAATAGGAACAGAATTTGGAACAATATTGTGGCCAAAATTGAGTTTTTTGAATTCATTTAACTCGTTAGTAATTAAATTCAATAGTTGCTTTTTTATTGTCATTATATTAATGTTATTTTAACCTATTCTTTTTTTGTAGTCGTCCTACGGTTGCCACTAACGGTTTGCAGATTTATGATGTGGCGGACTTAGTAGCGGTAACTTTCATTTTACCTCAAATCATTATTAAAAGTAGAATGTTACATTTAGTACTAAATTCGCCACATCCGCAAATTTGCTGTTATGAGACCCTATATTTTACTCAGATTTCAATTTTTTGAATTTCACTAATTGAACTTTAAATTTTAAAAATTTTAACGAATAATTCTAGAGTCTATTAATACTTCCTGTAATACTAGAATTAGAATAATCAATAGGTGTAAATTTGCTCTGCATTTCTAAAAAAACTTCAGAGAAATTCATTCCTTTATATTTACCATCTTGTGGTATAACTTCGCCATTGCGGTAGGTTCCTACATCAAGGTTTTTGCTTGTCCAAGTTTGATCGCCTATTTTAATTTCATTTTCTTCCATAATTTTTTTTAATATTAGTCAGGTAAATATAAATTGAATTTAGCTGGTTGTTTTTTCTATCCTACCATTTTAAAGTTCGAAACACTTTTTTCAATTACTTCATGAGAAAAAAGTTTACCGAACAATAATCTATACTCTCTAAATTTGTCTTTTTTTTGTTAAAAAAGGTTTATTAGATATAACATATAATGATTCATCCTAGTGGATCAATCACACCTTTTTCAATTAAATCTTCATATATTTTATCGATTTCATCTTTTAAATATTGTTCTATTTCTTTGTCCCCATCCCATAATTGGATCCATATGATGAATAAAGAAGTTTCCTCTAGAATTTCAAATTTAGTCATTTCAATTACATCACTTTCTCTACAATCAAGAAATTTTTGATTGGTGTAGATATTTTCAATTAAGCCATATATATCAACTTCTATGTATTTTTCGTCAAGATTATAATTTCTAACATCTTCTGTTCCATCCCGATAAATTGCTTTTCTATTATAACAAATCTTCCACTTTTTTTTCATAATCAATAATTTTTAAATTTTACTTTTTTTTAGTTCCTTATAACTTTTAAATTTCAATATCATAAAAAAACCCGGATTCAATTTGGTCTTTTATTGTTTCAATGTAGTTAGATTTTGATTCGAATTGATTTGACCAAAAACTTTTTACATAATACCACATCAAATCTGCTACATCCATATTATGTGTTACTAAATGATCTAACTACTGAATATCAATATTTTGAAAAATATAAATAATTGATTTCAATTTTTATCGGACAATAGTGACTTTTAATATTAATCTCTAATACAACGTACAGAAAAACCGCTGCGCTTATTATAGTATTCTTCTTCATAAGAAATCGCAAGACTAATATTGAAATCCATAGGGACATAGTAATCTACTATTTCAATTTTAGAAAAGAAGTCAATTTCATTTGTTGTTCTATTCCAAGCTTTTGTATTACCAAGTTCTGAATTACTCCACCAATTTCCGGTCTGTCCGATATTACGAAAAAGACCTTCTCCATTACAATATCCTCCAGGAAGTCCTTTAAAACCACTTTCTTCTGTAGCAACAACAAATTTTGGAGTTTTATTTATTTCATTTTCATATCCATTTTCTAAAGAATATTGATCTCCTCCTAAAAATTCAATTAATATTTTCCACTCGTCGTCTGTAGGAATATGATAGCCTTCAGGGGCCAATCCTCGTGGATCACTTATTGCATACCAATTGTACAATTTTCCGAAAAGCTTTCCATTTTCTTCTCTATTTTTATAATAAAAGCAGGCGCCTAATTCTTGAGGCACCCTCATTTCTTCTAATTTATCTCCATTTCTATACCTAGTTACATTTAAGTTTTCTACAAGCCAAAACTGGGTGCCAATTTGAACTCCATTATAACTATTACCATCAATATCAGTTACCACATTCTTTTCTATAATTCCCATAGTATTATTTATTTAAATTGAAATAATTACCTTTTCTGTTCCTTTGTTTTTAATTGGGATCTTGTCTCCACTTTTTAATCTTTATTTTCTGTCACTTTGGGTGGTCAGCCCTCTAGAAATAACCATCCTCGATTTTTATAAACCTTCCAAATATATTAAATCTTTCGTTAAAAAGATTTAATATATCATCAAAATGTCAACTTGAATTATCCAGTAAATCAGTCCTTTACGCAGCGTACAGAAAGACCGTAGTACTTTTTATTACGTTTACCAGCAGCTATATAGCCATAACTATCTAATTGAAAATTTTGAGCCATTATTTCAATATCGGTATCAGTACTACTCCACCAGCTAGTGCTTTCTCCAAATTCTGTAAATTCTGAACCATCATACTCACCACTTGGTAATCCTGAAAACCCACTTTCATTGGTTCCTTCTGACCAATTTAGAACCGTGGTTTGCATTTTTTTTCCAGCATGAGACGATTCGCCTAAATAATCTATCAAAGTTGTCCAGTCCGCTTCTGTAGGTATATGCCATCCTTCCGGAGCAAAACCTCTAGAATCACTTATTGCATACCAATTATATAATTTACCATACTTTTCGCCGTTTGCAGGATCATAATTATAATAACACCACGCTGGATTACCCGACCTGCCAGCTAGTTGCCATTCATCATTGTTTTTTAATTCAGGTATTGGATCGCCATTTCGAAATTTGTCTACATTTAAGTTTTTACTACTCCAAACTTGTTGTCCTATTACTATTTCATTGTGAGAGAATTCTTTTTTACTAACCATATTTTCTTCATTAGTAATAACTGATTTTTTCATATAAGTGGTTAAATCAAAAATTGATTCTTTTGGATATTCCCAACCAGCCTCTGAACGAATATAACTGCTAAGTGGCCAATCATAATAACCTTGTACTGTAGCTATCAAACCTGTTTCCCATTCACCATGATCATACATCTGATAGATAATATCTTCGTAAACTTCATGATAGCCATAAACTGTAATGGTTTCATCAACTTCTGCTGAAAGTTCTAAAAATTTTTCGTTCCATACATCAATAAATCCTACTTCATTTATTTTTGAAGTAATATCAAAAATAAATGACACATTTAATTCATCAAGATTAAATTCACCATCAAAGTCAATTTGTGTATATTTTTGCAATAGTTGCATGATGAATTCTTTAAAATCAGAGTCGTCTATTGACTTATTTTTGAGTGATTTTGCCAATTCGTAGGATTGATGAAATTCTTCAAAAAGAAAACCATTAACATTATCATCAATATTAGTTTTAATAAAGTTTTTGATTAAGTGAATCTTTTCAAAGATTTGTTCTGTAACTATCTGAATATCCTCATTCGAATATATACTTATACAAAATAAATATACACGTTTATTTTCATTTTTAATTGATGCAATAATATCTTTAGTTGTATTAATTTCTGATTTTTGAGTAGAATTAATTTCTGATTTTTTTTGAATATAACTTTCTAAATCAGTTGAGTATGAATTTATAGAATACCTTTTGCTAATTTCATTGGTTAGAATACTGAAATATTCATCTAAGTTGGCGTCATGAATTTCATCTGTTTGAAAAATCACAAAATACATTGTATTGTTTTTTATAAATTTTTCGTGCCACATCCTCCATGAATCAAAATATTCTAAAATGGAAGCTTTTTTAGCATCATCAAAGTATTTACATTCTATAACAAATACATTATTATTTTCTTTTAAATCTTTAAATTTCCAATATACATTTGTTTCATTAAAATCATCTTCACTAGCTAAATCAACTGAGTTAGGAAGTGGATTTATTGCATTTTTTGCAGTATATTTTATAGGTTGCAGATTATACAAAAATTCAGCAAGACCACACATAGAAATTTGTTCAAACAAGAAATTATTTTCCGTTTTACTTGTTGAACTATAAGAACCGTAATTTTCACAATCTAATAGTTGATTTTTTTCTTCTGATAAATACTCGAATAGTTTATTTGTATCTAATAAATCAGAAGGTTCACATTGCTTTTCATAAAAATGTCTTGCTGGTAATGTATATGAATTTCCATTTACATCATCTATAAGAATACTTTTTGTGTCATAGTTATAATAATTACCACCAGAATATTCCTCAAACGGCCAATTTGAGAAAAACTTATAACTAGCACCGAGTAATGTCATCCTTTTCATAGTTATCAGATATTCCATAGCAATAATCCAATCTTTCATCGCTTCCTTAGTTGGAAAATCAGGTATTTTTATTCTTCCAAGTGTCCATGTTTCCAATAATTTGGGAGTAATTTCATAGTCCTGAGAAACAAGATGGTAATCACAGTAAGGGGCTTCAAAATTGATAACTAATGGGGCTTCATCCATATTCATTTCTTCATTTTGAATAAGATTTTGCTCTTGCCAGCTGATATCAGCTTCATCTAATTTTGATGTATCTTCACCAATTGGAAGTGCATCACTCAATGAAACAGTTATCTGACACAACGAAGTTAAAAAAGTAATAAATTTTAAATAATCAGCTTCTGATGGATTAGCTTTGTCAATTGTAACACTTAAAGAGTAAGACAAAACAAATTTACTTTCTGTTTTTATCTCTTGTTTAACTTTTGAAGTATTAATTGAGTAACTTTTTATAAGGTCATTTATTTCTTGGTATTTTTGATCGATAATATCCTTAAATTCATTCGCATAATTTTCTACATCTTCAGGCCATCTTTGAGGCTGTATGGTAATGTTAATGACTACATTTTCAGCACTCGGTTTGGCAATTATATAAATTGGATGTCTCCACCAATTCCCCAATTGGTTCTCATCTGTTGCAACACGTAAGTCAAAACGATTATTAAAATCTCCTCTATTAAAACAACTTACTTTTTTTATTAAAGGTGCAGCAAGGTTATTTGCAAGTTCAGAAAAAAATAAATTATTTAATTTTTGGTGGATTTTTTCTCTAGTTTTCATTTGTTATTTTTTAGTTTTAAATTTAATTATTTATTGAACTTAAGGTGTTTATTTAAACAAATATTAAATCTCTAAATCATAAAAAACACCCGATTCTATTTGCTCTTTTAATGTTTCTAAATAGTTAGATTTCGATTCGAATTCATTTGGCCAAAAACTTTTTACATAATACCACATCAAATCTGCTACATCTAATTTATCAATTACCAAAAGATCTAAATACAACTGATAACGTTCACGACAAAAATAATCTTCATCTAATTCTTCAATTGGTAAAGATTTCTTTTCTGTTGGAAAACCATTTACCAAATAATTATTTTGAACACAATAATTGACGATTAAATCTTCAACCTGTATTTCAATCCATTCTGCATCATTAAAATCTTCTAAGGATTGCTCGTTAATTTCATGATATTTAATTGATAATGAATTTATTTGCTCGATAATTTCTTCTTTGGTCATCTTATTCTCAAATTTAATTACAATTCTCTAGTGTCTGATAAAAATACAAATTAATCAATTTTCATATCCACAAAAGTTATCGGGTCAATAAGGTAAACAAAAATGGATTTGCGCAACTTTCTTATCGAAAGAAATTTATAATCAACAATTTAAATGGTTGGATTTTTTCATTATTAGAAAAATAAATATGAAAGAAGTAATCAAATATGGATAAAAAGAATTATTTCAGCGAGAAAATTATTAATTTAATTTCGGAGAATATCTTAAATTTTAATATTGAAGAGATAAAGGATTTCTTTCTTTACTGATAAAATAATAAAAGAACTTTACTAAATTTAAATTTTAGAAATCATAAAAAATGGAACAAAACGCTAAACAACTCTTAAGAAGAATCTCTGAAAAGGTAACTAACTTAACGGATAAAAAAATATCAAGAGTAGCTCATGCACCCAATTACAACGAATGGCGTTCATATATTTGGCAAAACAAGCCTCACTGGGAGGATATTTCATGGAGAGTAAAAGAGCCCAATGTAAAAGGAAATACTGAAGTGCATCTTGGTTTTTACACATCTAATCCTAGTGACCATTTTTTTGAAATCATAGACAAAGCAGAAATTATAGCTAAAGGAAAGAGTGCTGGAGTAATCAAAAATGAAAATAGTATTCGACTTGTATGGAATGTGAATCTAAATGATAATGAAGATATAGAACAAGTTTGTATGCAAATTTCTACCATTTTACCCGAATTCTTACAATTGGCATTATCTCAGCTTTGTCACAACAATAATATCGACCAAGAAAATGAACAATCACAGACTATAATAACTGAAAATCAAAATTTTAAAATGGAAGACACATTCAAATTGCCATCAAAAATTCCAACTGAAATACTGGACCAAATTCACGATTATTACGAGAATAATGATGATAAATTAGCAGAATATCTCAAAGAAGTTAACGATAAATTTAGCTTTGAATATGGAGGTTGGATTTATTCTTCCTCCTACAGTGATATTTTTGACGAACTCGAAAAGCTTAAAATTAATTTCCCAAACTTATTTACTTCATTAGAGTCATCCATTCAAAATATAAAAAATGGGGCATCTTCTGAAGGTGAAAAATGGTTTGAAACCATAAAATTAATATCAGACGAGCTGGCAAATACTGGAGGTAAGTTAGTGAAGACACTAGCACCAAATGGGGGTTCCGATTTCTGCTTTCTAATGTTTTCGAATGAAAAATTTCTAATTCCAATTACACTCCTGTATCACTTCTATGAGACTATGAACAGTGCTGCTGGTTGGTTTGACGAGTATATCGAGGAATACAATGTTGAGTATTCTTCATTTTTAGAAAAAAACAACCTTTCCTCAGTTACAGATATTACTCATCTTGAATTCAATGTTAATCAAGGACCATTTGGAATCAGTATTGAATCTAACATCACAGCCTTGAACATAACTAATGAGATATACAGGGCCGCGCTAACTGGAATGTTGAAAGCAAAACAATTTTGTTGAAAGCCATAAATAGCACATCAAAAATGATTAGTAACTAACTTAAAAAAGTTCCTTCATTTTAAATTTTCAAAATGAAGGAATTTATGGTGAAACTAGAACCATTATTTAGTCGCTGTTGCAGCTAGGAATTGTTCTTACGATTTTTCAGCTTATTATTTAGAATTTTAGTAACTCCCGTTTTTGATTGTTTTCAAGGTTAATTATTCAATAACGAAGAATTCTGAAAATTGAGGGTGTATTTCTATTAATTCTTTCTTTTTATTAATGTGAATAAAACTCCAATCACATTTTGAAGCAAATTGTGGTTGAGCTTTTAATAACGCAATCCAATTATATTTTTCATTAGCATTATTTAAAGTATTAAAATCAAATTTATCTGCAAACTCAGGTCTATCTTGTAATAAGAGAGCAAAAGCAGTAGGATTTAATAATGAAAAGTCTATTCGGTCAGCAAATTGAGGATGAGCACGTAAAACATGAGTCAAACTAGTATTTTTTAGTTTAGACCAATTTGCTTTATCCGCTAAATGAGGAAACTTAACTATTAAGTTCGAATTCATTTTACCTGAAGTGAATTCTTCATTAATATCTAATTCATCCCATTTTAAATCCTCTAATAAATTTTCATAATCTAGCATTATTAATTCATAACGTAAATTGGTCGGTAAATTTTCTATCGCTTTTTCAAGTGTAAAATTACTTGCAATTTTAACATATGGAAATTGCCTTTCTTCAGGGAGGTCATCATTATTACCAGTCAAATTTATACTTTCGTCATTTGGAATTTTACTTATTACACTAATAAATTCTTCTATGTTTTTAAATTCTTTAATCATTCGTTCTATTTTTTAATTTTTTAATTTTTAAAATTTTGAAGGCATATTTCTAGGTCTAATTTAAATCCGTTACCTTTCTTTACATTCTTAAGGTTAATTACTTCACCTTCAAATAAATTATTTAATCTTAATTCATCTGGTATTTCTTCACTCAAATTATAATGCTCTTCATCTGAATCAATTTCTAGGTATTCATATAAAGTTTCAATTTCAGATAATAAGTTTGGAAAATCATTCAAAGTACTAATCCATAAATCGATTCCATTTTCATCCTCAGCTATACCTCCATTGTCCCAAACGCTTTTATCACCATAGACTAAACTCTCTGATGGATATTTATCACACCAATTTGTTATAACTCTTCCAACAAATTCTTTTTTATCATTGTTATTTGTAAATCCGCCTAAAATTATAAAATCTGGTTTATCTCCAGCATAACAACATTCATCAATATCCCCATCATCCTCATTAACTTTACCAGCATAAAATCCAACTTTAATTTCTAACTCGTGTATTTGAGATGCATCAATATTTGATAAATACTCGTATTTAATAGGATTTTGGCCAACCCATTTGTAATCTACTTCTTCAATTATTGCATTTGAAAAAGCAACTATTAAGCGATTATCCTCTGTTCTTGATGATCTAATTAAATCAAAATCAGCTTTTAATACTTTTTTACCGTTAAATTGATAAATTTCAACTTTTTTAATTTGATTTACTCTATATTCAGCAATTACCCAAGAAGGAGAATTACGATGACGAACTAATTCTTCTAAATTATCTTTTGTTCTAATTTTTAAAATCATGTTATTATTGTTTATGTATCCTAAATTAAATCAAATAGAATAAAATTAATTGAGCTTTATTTAATAAAAAATCCACAACAATTTCTTACACCTTCTGGTTTAATAAATTTTAAAAAATTATTGATCATTTCTATTTCATCTGATTGTATTGCAATAGGCTTCCCTTCTATGGATTTATGTGTTGTGATAAGGTGTGTCAAAATTGAAAATAATTTTTCTGCATCATCCATTGATACAAATTGTCCAGATTGACTTTCATAGTCATTTTTATTCCAATTAGTTGAATCAACTAATAGAGTCCCCAACGGAATCCATCCTGCTACTCTTGCAAGTTCAAGTAAACGTAAAAACCACCAATTAGTAGATTCGAATACTATTTGATGCTTATTTTCTAAGTAATACCCCATTAAATTACATATAAAATCCTGAATCAAAATCCCCTTCTAAATAAGACATATATTTTTCGTTAGAAATATTCAGTATATCTTCAAAATTTAGGTTTGAATTATCCAATGTTATCGAATAATTTTCGGGAACGATAAAGCAACAAATTCTTGTTTCTAATTCTGCACTTAATTCAAGAAATATATCTTGATTATTAGGTATGTAATCATTAGGGTCTTGATCTTCAATATCAATAATAGACCATAATACATGAATGCATTCTTCCTCTAATTCTATTTCTTCCTCCGTTGCTGAAACTAACTGATAGCTTATTTCATTAGAGGGAAAGTAATTTTCTATACTTGACTTCACATCCAATATACCTAACTCATCCGCTTGTAAAAGCTCGTAATCAGATAATTCAAAACCTTTTAAATCAATTCGAATAATCAATGAATTTGCATTTTGTAAATTACTTTCATCAACATTTTCTTTTGGGTCGTAATCCTCTACTGAATCTGGTAAATCTTTGATTTTATTTTTTAATATCTCGCTTTGAGGCTGATTTAAATACTCAATAAACTTAGTATTAAACTCAGAAGCAACAATATTTGTCCGCATTTTTGAAATCGCAATATCAAACAAACTTGAGGACCAATTGGTGTCATTAAAATTATTTAGAACATAAATTGCTGCATTACCAAATTCTTCACAAACATATAATTCTTCTGTATTTAATGAGGTAATATTAACAATACAAGTTTCGATTATTTCAACTGCCCAATTTTTATCTTTAATGTCGTTTAGAACTAAATTAGCGAATAAACCAGATTCATAGGTGGACCTTGAAATTCTTTCTAAATCTCTTTTTATAAGTTTAATTGCAGTTTCTTTTTTATTTAATTCGTGATAAAGAAATTTTAGAGCAATAATTCCTTCCTCCAAATCGTTATAATCAGTAAATGATTCTTCAAGGATGCTTTCAGCCCAAGTTGAATCTTTAAATTCCTCAAAAATTAATTTAGCAATTTCAATGCGTCTATCAAAATAAACACCATCAGCAATTTCTTTTTCTAGTTGTTCTCTAGTTAATTTCTCCATATTACTATTTATATCTTCATAATTAATCGGATTTTGTCCAACCCATGTGTAGTTAGTATCCTCAATTATTGCATTTGAAAACGCAACTATTAAGCGATTATCCTCTGTTCTTGATGATCTAATTAAATCAAAATCCGCTTTTAATACTTTTTTACCATCAAATTGATAAATTTCAACTTTTTTAATTTGATTTTCTCTGTATTCAGCAATTACCCAAGAAGGAGAATTACGATGACGAACTAATTCTTCTAAGTTATCTTTTGTTCTAATTTTTAAAATCATATTAATGCAATATTTTTATATAAATAAGTTTTCTAACTCATCAAAAAATCTATAAAAAATCAAAAATATCATAAATTTCACCGAAAAATTCTAATTCCCCTTTATCAAAAATTAAATGATGATTAGGAAATATTATTTTGTTTTTTAATTGTAAAAAATCATCCGTATTTGAAAAACTACGCAATTGTTGTATTTGACTTTCATCAAATAAATGGAATTCTACCCTTCTTTTGAAATAATAGCTAAAATTAGCAGCATAAGAAGCTCTATAATAGACCAAATCAGTCACTTTAGTACCATCATCTTCCATTTTAATAAGAAAAATATCGCCTTCATTGTCTTTTTCTACTTCTTTTTTTGTTAGACTAAAATCTCCAATAAGTCCAAAGTTTTCCATTTCGTAGTAAAAATCTTCCTCAATTTCATAACGATTTTTAGTATGGTTGTATTCACGTTCAAATAATAACGTTGCGTATGTTTTTTCAATCATTATAATTAATAAATTAAATAGAAATTCCTTTAAGTTCCAAGTTACTTAAATGCAGCAATAAGATATAACTTTTGTCTTTTACCCTACCTTCTAAAAAAGCTCTATACGATTTTCCTCCATCTTGAAACACTAATGGTTCGTTTCCTTTAGCTCCCGCTCCAATCATTAATAATGAGTTGTTATCATGTAACTCTTTCGCTATCTCATATAGAAAATCAAAAGTAAGACCATTAATGTGTTGTAACTGATACTTTTTAGCAAAAACGAATTTATTATAAATGTCTTTTTTTAGAAATAATTTAAGAGGTTTTAATGCTAGATCAATAGCAATATTAGCCATTAACTCTTTTGGTATTCGCTCTTCAATGATTTTGCCTTCTGGGTTAAATACAATCTCCTTTTTAGAAATTCTTGAAACAGGAGCTAAATCCTCATCCACATAGACTCTAGAGGAACCTTTAATAAATCTACCAGTCATGTATAAATCAATCTCAGGATCACTTTTAAGCAAAGCTTCTGCAACTTTTTCTGGAGTTTTATAATTTTTAACTAGTCCTTCATATGAGTTACCTGCTGTGCCTTTTAATACTCTCAATGTATGCACTTCTTTACCTTCTTTTGTTAAAAGTTTTATATATGGTTTTTTTGTTTTACCATTATAAATTATTTCTGCATCGCGATTTTTATCATCCGCTATATGTATATATCTTGACATCTTAATTTAATTTATAACATTCCAAAATCTATTTCTTCTTCGTCTTCATCGTTTTCAACCTCTGGTTCAATTAGAGTGACAATGTTTTTATTTTCAAGGAAATCAAATTCTAATTTTCTTCCTGTCAACACAAATATTTCGTTGTTGCTACTAAGTAATATTGCAGCTGCTCCTTCATAATCAGCTCTGTAATTGAAAACAAATGAGAAAATTGAACCGTCTTCAAGGAGTTTTAAAAAATCTTTTTTATGCTCAGAATCATCTAAAGTTAATTGATATACAGTAGTAACCTCAAGATTAAATAGTTCTGTAAAATCAACTTTTTGTAATTCAATAGGATTATCAAACGATGATGGAATTAAAATCGCGTCAGAACCATCCATAAAAACTGTTTTTAGTGTTTTTTTATCCACTTCAATATTTTCATCAGTTACAGTTTTTAAAGCTGTAGAACCCGATAAAAAAATAGTTTGTCCATCATCCAATATATTTCCTGTTGAACATTCATGGCCTTTCTTGTCCAATACAATTTCATCTACATAACCGTAAACCTTATCACGATCTAGTTTAACGATACCTGCATTAAAGTTTAATTTATCAATACAGAAATTTAAATTTTTTCCCATAATTAATTATAAGCCTCCCAACCTTTTTTTATGTTTTCTTCTTTTAATAAATCAATTTTTGACTTAACTTCTTGTTCATTGGCACATAAATAAACTTCCTGTTCAAGTGGTTTTTGTCTGCTACTTGAATAGTCTGTAAAGATGACCAAATAAGAAGGATAGTTTTTTGTTCCTTCTTTATTTGTCTTAAGTCCTACAAATTTTCTGACAGATGGACCTGATTTTCCATCTTTTAAAAACACCTCTCTAATTACTATTTCTGATTTATTAATTGGTTGAGACGTTTTCTCAGAAATTAAAGGTTCTCTTAACAAATAAGCTTGTTTTGATCCAGTTTCTAATTCATTAACTTTCTTATCAGATCGAATTTGTATATAATTTGGAGAGATTATACTAAGTGTATTTTCATTACCTTCAAAGGAATAACCTTTTTCTTTATCAAAAGAAAGTAAGGCTTTTTGAATGGCTCCTTCAGAATTTTCGTTTATCAAATCTAAACAAGAAATTTCAACTACTATTTCTGGTTTTACGAAAATAAATGCAGTTTTAACACTGGAAACTTCAGTATATTCTGAATTCACACTTAACTTTTCTAATTGTTTCGGTAATTCTTTTCGTTCTAAATCACTAAAGCCACTACCGCATTTTCCCAATAATTGATATTTATTATTGCCGCAAGCAAAACCTAACAGTAAATCTCTCAATTGTCCTTCTTTCTCTCCCGTCGATTCTGCGTAACCAAGTACAACCAAATCTAGATGATGAATTTGTTTGATTTTATAGGTAATCCCATTAGGTGTTTTTACGATAACGCCTTCGGTATTCTGATTTGTTGAAGTTTTGAAAAATTCTATAATGTCTTTCCGACTTTCAAAGTAATTTTGATTGATTGGAAAAATTTCTTTCCCCTTAATTAGCATTTCATTGAGTTTCTTCAATCTTTCGTCTAAATCAATATCAAGTTCTTTTCCATTTAATTCTAATATATCAAAGGCACCAAAACGCAAATCAAACTTTTCAGGTTGAGCAATAGCTTGATTTACTTCACGATGAGATGTTGGTTTATTATCTTGAAAAGCACAAAGTTCTCCAACTAACACACAATTATCATTAATAATTGATGCAGATTTAGTGATTTTTTCAATTTTTAACTCTTCTCCATTTCTATCGAGAAGTTGAATTGTATTATTCTTTACAATTAAAAAAGTTAAATGGCCATCAAATTTTATTGATGTCATATAATAATCACTTTCTGGAATTTTAATTCCGATTTGCGTTGCATCAACAGGTATATATCTGGATGCAATCTTATTTTTATAGGTTACAAATGAATTCATAATTGTAAATTTAATTTTTTTAAAATGAAAACTCAACGCTAGGTAGTAGTGCTTTACATTTTCTTTGTATTGAATTTGATGAACTTAACGGATTATTATCAAATCTTAAAAGGTAAAGTGATTTTAATTTTGTTAATTCTATAGGAACATCAGAAAAATTATTATCCCACAAGTCAAGATTACCTAGACTTTGTAATTCTGTTAATACTAAAGGAAATTCAGTAAACTTTGTATTTCTTAAAGTAAGACTTTTTAGATTGTTCAACTTACCAAATGAAGTAGGTAAATAACTTAAGTTTGATCCAGGATCAAAATTTTCTAAACTTTCTAAATTACCAAAATTCTCAGGAAGTGATTTTTCTACATTTTCAAAATTTACATATAATTCTTTTAGTTTAATTAAATTACAAAAACTATCAGGTAGTGGTTTGTTTAGATTGCACCCATCTAACTTAATCAACTTCTTAAGTTCTCCAATTTCAGTAGGTAATTCGGTAATTTTAGTTAATCGTAAGTCTAAATATTCTAAATTTTCTAGGTTTTTGATTTCTGGACTCAATGTGGAAATTGGAAGTTGGAATAATTTCAACTCTACTAATGATTTTAATTCAAAAATTTCAAGTGGTAACTCTTGAATTAAAGTATAGCTCAAATCCAAAATCTTAAGTTTTGAAAGCTTTGATAAGCTTTTTGGAAGACTTTTAAGAGTCGAACAATAGTGAAGATTTAATGATTCCAAATTTGTTAAATTACCAATTTCATCTGGTAGCTTCTCGAGAAGTTGATTCTGTTGTAAGTTAATGGTTGTAAGTTGACTGCAATTTTTAATTGAATCACTTATTGATGTAATTTTATTTTGCTTAAGATTTAAGGAAACTAAATTTTTTAATTCTCCTATAGAATCTGGAATAAGCTGTAACTCTGCTTCTTCAAAATCTAGATACTTTAATTTATGGAGACCCGAAAGATTTTTCGGTAAATCAGTAATTTTTTGACTTCCAATATGAATTTCCTCTAATTCAGATAGATTTAATATTGCGTCTGGAAATGAGGTAAGTTCATTTCGATTTAAAGCAAGCTTTTTTAACTTCTTTAAATCACCTAATTCTTTTGGTATCTCTGTTAACGTATTTGATTCTAGATATAACTCTTCTAATTGTGTTAAATTAGCAATTAATGGACTAAGAACTGAAACAGTTCTATTCGAACTCAATTCTAAATACAATAAGTTTTTAAGACTAAAAATACTTTCAGGAATAACTGAAAATTCAATATTCCCTAAATTTAACTCTGTTAATTCATTAAATGAAGAGAATAAATTGGGTAATTCAGAGATTTTATTACCATATAAATTCAGTTTTTTCAGTTTTTTCAAATCAAAAAAACTTTCTGGTAATTTTTCAATTTTATTTCCTTTTAGATTTAATTCTTCCAACCAAGTCATTAATCCTATACCTTCAGGTATTTCCTTGATTTTTGATTCATCATTGGATTGAAGATTAATAACGACTTCCATTTCCTTGAAGAATCCTCGCTCGTATTGACGATTTCTCCATGTATTCCATTGTAAATCCAAGCAAGTAATTTGAGAAAAATGCTTTACTGCATCTGGCTCTAAAATTCTGTTCAACATAGATACTGACTCAACCCGTAATGTTTTAATTTTATGGGTTGAAATGATTTCTTCAATTCTAGTCAGAGGAACTTCAATCCAAGATTTATTAATAACAAGAACATCTTTAGAATATTTCAGTTCAATATTTTGTTTTGTTTGATTATCAAAAACATAATTATATCGATAGGTATCTAATGCTATGAAATCAGTTATATCTTTAAATGGGTTATCAAAGACTTTTAGTTCTTTCAAATTTTTTAATATTGACAATGAATCAGGAACGAAATCTAATTTATTCAAAGACAGATCAATGTTTTCCAAAAGAGATAAATTTGAAATTTTTTCGCTAATTGATGTAAATTTATTACCTCTTAGATTTAGATACTTGAGTTTTTTTAAATTAAAGAAGGAATCAGGTATAGAAGACATTTCAGTAAAATTAATTGTAAATGCTTCTAAATCTTGTAAATCTCCAATATCTTCTGGTATATTAAATATTTTATACTCTCCCCTCAATTCTAATTCCTTGATACCTTTTAGCCAGTTTATTTTTCCTGTAGTAAAAAGACTAGCATATGCATCTGAAGCAATACGTACTTTTTTTGTTTGCAAGGCTTCGAAGATAGCCGCATAAAAACTAGATGGTAAAACTTCAAATTCTTTTGTGACAGTGAGTGTACCAGCAGGCTCAAAATTTTGTTCGTTTCTGTAATACTTAAAATCAGAAATATATCCTGGAGCTGTTCTCATACGAGGAGAATTCCTTTGCAGCGCTGGCAACGTATTTTCAGGAGAAAATGCAATCAAAAGTAGCCGTTTTATATCGGATTTACCTTCGTCTTCACCTTTTGGTTGCTGTAATTTTCCGCTTAACCAATATTTATTGATAGCTTCAACTTCAATAGTTTTTAATCCATCGATAATAAGTTGATGGTCAGAAAGTGTTTCGAATAGTGCTTCTATTTTTTTCATGAAGTTTATTTTAATAAATCGTAACCATTTATGCAAATAATTGATAAACCCTCCCTTATTTTATTGGTAATAAATAAGTTAAGATCTCCTTTCTTATCATATTCTTCGGCTTCTGAAGACTCTATAGTATATATTAAGCCATATCCAGGACAAATATTTATTGTTGGCATTGCAGAATTATAAAATTTTTCAGTAAGTTCTTCTTCAACATCTCTATTCATATTAATTATGTTTTCTTCAATCAGAAAATTTAAATAATTGGAGACGTTCTCTTTTTTCTGTTGAAAAATTTTGTCAATATTCGCTTTCCAGAATTTTAAATAAATATCACTGTCATCAGATGGGAACCAAACTAGATTTGAAGACCTGAATGAAACATGGAAATCGGGTTTGATTTTCCATCTATTTTTATCTAGTTGTTCTAAATTTGGGTTTGATTTATAAAATGAAATAGCTTGACTTTGAGTTGCACCAAAAATCAAGGCTAGTTCAATCCACCATTTTTTTTCATTCTTCTTAAGTATTAAACCAATTTCCTTAATTTGAGAATAAGGAGTTTGAATATAGTATCCCCAATTTCTATGATATTTAATTGTACTTTCATCTAAAACAATTGATTTCAGAAGATTCATAATTCTTCGATTCAAAAGTTCAGAATTACCCTTACATTGATAAAAACTATCATAAGGATTTAAGTAAGGAAAATTTTCATCCACAAAAGCGAAAAAATCCTCAATCATAAGCTTCTCATTACCAGAAATTGATTGGATTGCAAGAAGTTGATTTAACTGTTTAATTATTTCTTTCCATTCTAAAACCGAAGAGTTTGAATACACAATTGTTTCATCTGAAAGATTTTGTTTCGATGGTTTCAACTGGTCAAACCAAACATTGCCTGAGCGAGGTTTATTTTCAATTACCATTGTTAGGTTGTTTCCGAAAGTAATAATTCCATCGTAACGAGCATTTCGATCACTGGGTTGAATCTTTTCAGCATTTCCAATTAAATGAGAATCAGAGATTAAAACTGAAAGCAAAAAATTTGTATTAATTTCAGGATTGCCTCTTTGAGTTTCTATTTCCCAACCATTTTCTAAAAAATTAATAATAGAAATTGGATCCTCGTTACTTTTCGTTTGGTGTTTACTACGCACATATTCAAAAAAAGTAAAAAATGCATGACTTGAATATTTCAATAGAACAAGATAGGCTCTTGTTAATTGATCCTCATGATGACCTTCTTTGGATTGGTACGGATTAAAATAATTTAATCTATTCATTGTCTTTTAAATTTTAGTTAATTTACTTCTCAAACTCGCTAGCACTTGACCAATCATCAAATAAATCACTATCACATATTTTTCACTAGTAATTACCATTGGTTTAAAAAAGAGCTATTTTGATATAGTTATTCGCAAAATAATTCACTGATTATATCTTTACAAAATTTAACGTAATCGTAACCTGAATTAACTGAGTTTTTAAGGTAATAATTTGGATAAATTTCGCAATTTCCTTCATAATCATTGATATTAAAACCATATGCTCTTAAAACATCTATAATTTGATCCACAATGCAGTTTTCATCATCTAAAATTTCACTAAAAGTATTTGAGGAAATTGAAAAAATAAACTCGGCAAGCTCTTCTGCTTCATCTTCTGCAACAATACTTTCAATCGAATAAATAAAATAGCTTGAAATATAATTTATGAAGTTATTGAATTGGTTTTCATTACTATTTATTTTTGAGATGTCAAGTTGCTCCTTATTAATAACCAAACTAATTAGACCTGTATTTCGCAATGAGTTGATTTCGAAACAATATTTTTCTTTATGTGCCTCGTTATCCTCAGGGAAATATGAGATTTTGTTTTTGTTATAGAAATTTTGTGTGACTTTAATCGCGATCCTTTCAAAATAAACATATTCTAGATTGTTTGACACAAAATTCTCCAATTGTGTAAAGTAATTACTCATGAAATCAAATTGGGTAGCTTCATCAAATTGGGCAGCTTTTTCCAACACTTCATTAAGGTTTTGTGAAAAACTGAAAACACCTTTTTTTGCAAGTTCTAACATATTATACTCTTTTATTTTTTCTGTAAAATCTTTATTTATACGAAATTGTCCTTCCCATTTTCCTCTCATCGGTCCAGGCTCTATACCTTGTTTCCATTTTGCATCGAAACCATCATCTGAAAAAGTAAATTCAATTAATCCTGAAATGTCCCTTTTAAAACATTACCATCTAATTTCCCATCGATTTTACCTTCATTTTTATTTCCAGTAATAGTATACAAGGCATTTACTGTTCCTTTATTTCCTTCTGTAAAAACAATTGATCCTTGACCATTGTTTATTGAATACTGTTCGTTTAGTTTTATCATTTTATTAATTTTAACTTCTTCCATGTCGTTGGTTATGTTATTTTATTTCTTAAATTTTACTTCTCAAACTCACTAGCTCCTGGCCAATCATCAAATAAATCACTATTACATATTTCACTAGCTACTTTGTTTAGATCGAATTGCCAACCATTAAACTCCTCCAAATCATCCCTAAATGTTTCGTTTAAGTCGTAATCATTCTTTTTCATTCCAAACAAATATTCAATTATAGTTCTAAAAGTATATATCCCATAATCAGCGCATCCACTGTCCTTTATTGGGTCATATTTTTCATCAATGAAAGAATAGAGACAAACAGCCATATTTTCTTCATCAAGTCCTTCTCTTGAGTGCTTAAGTGAATAATTTTGTAGCCCTATCCAAACGCTAGAAATAGCATAATTATAAAATTTCACATCACTCCAACTCTCAGTATCCCATTCCATACCGGTTTTACTCATAATGAATTCAGAAAATGGGAATCCTTCTTCATCTTCACTGCTTGTCCACTTGCAATCATCCCAATTGTTTCGAATTTCAGTATCATTGAAATACGTTTCAAATTCGATTTCTGGTTGAAAATCGATGTCGAATGTTATTAGTTTCTTAAGTTCAGCTATTTCCTCAAATTTTCTTTTTGCATTGTCATCACCTGAGTAAGAATAATTGTCAAATTTCTCATAAATACTTATTGTTAGTCTTGAAACTCCTACTAGTATCCAATAGCATTCATGATTAGCGTTAATAAAGTCAATTAATTTTTTATGAAAAACTTTAACTTCTTCTTTCTTGTTTTTTAGAAATAAAAATTCAACTTTAAAAAGTAGTTTTTCAATTAGAATGGAAGGATTTGAATTATCTGTTAAAAAAATAGTTAAATCATCATCCTTAATATTGATGTTGTTATCTCCGCGAAAATACGTATCTATTCGAAATGAGAGAATTTCTGGATCCCATTGTAATTTTTCATCGGCATAATCAATTGCTGCAATATCTTGTTTAATTGCCTCCAAAACCAATTCCCGATCTGCTTTTAGTTCTGCTGAGGCATATTTTAAAATACAAAAATCATGCTTAACAGCTGCCAATAGAAAAGCTTTGTCTTTCATCCATTCAACTTTTCCATCATCAGTCCCTTGGTATTCTTCATCGAAATCTTCTAAGGTGATTCCCTCTACCAAATATTGTTTTTGTTCTTCAGTAAGAACAGATTTAAAATTATTTTCCTGATTTGAAGTTATACCAAATTGTCCTTCCCACTTCCCTCTCATCGGACCAGGTTCTATTCCTTGCTTCCATTTTGCATCGAAACCATCTTCTGAGAAAGTAAATTCAATTAATCCTGCTGCCGCATCTACGTGGAATGTTCCTTTTAAAACATTACCATCCAATGTCCCATTAATTTTACCTTCACTTTTATTTCCAGTAATAGTATACAAGGCATTTACTGTTCCTTTATTTCCTTCTGTAAAAACAATTGATCCTTGACCATTGTTGATTGAATACTGTTCGTTAAGTTTTATCATTTTTTTTAATTTAAATTTGTTTAAGTGAACTACATATAATAACCTTCATCGTATTCACCATTAGAATAAGACTGGTACCTTTTTTGACATATTTGAAATAATTCAAGAGGCCGCGTTTCATTTGTAAAAATATTACCTAATTCTTTTTCAGCAATTATATAACAATTAATTTGAGCATTTAAATCGGCACTAATTTGCAATAAAGAAGATTCGTTTTCAGGTATAAAATTATCTTCATTTCCAATAGGTACCTGAATAAAACTTAGTAAATAGTGAATACACTCCTCTTCATCTTCTATTTCATTTTCTGTTGCGCAATACAATTTATGAACTGGCCTAAAATCTGGAAAATAATTAGATATTAAACCTGTATCAGTTGAAAAATATGACTCTATAGTGTCATATATATCAAGAATCCCAAGTTCGTCTAATATTAGTTGATCAAAATCCTCAACAGTAAAATCTTTTAATAATAATTCAATAACTAGAATATTACTATCACTATTTTTATTATTATCATTTGTCTCTGAAATTATTACGCCAGCCCACTTCCCTCTCATCGGGCCAGGCTCTATTCCTTGTTTCCATTTTGCATCGAAACCATCATCTGAAAAAGTAAATTCAATTAATCCTGCTGCCGCATCTACGTGGAATGTTCCTTTTAAAACATTACCATCCAATGTCCCATTAATTTTACCTTCACTTTTATTTCCAGTAATGGTATACAAAGCATTGACTGTTCCTTTATTTACTTCCGAAAAAACAATTGATCCTTGACCATTATTGATTGAATACTGTTCGTTTAGTTTTATCATTTTAATAATTTTAAAAGTTTTTAGCTGAATAATCAATTGATTTTAAAAACAGTTGAAATCAACTCATTCTGCATCACACGAAATTTTCTATAATTTTCATAATCGAAGAGTCGTAATTCTGTTGCCTTAATACAAATCAAATCCGTTTTTTGAGATACATTCCCATGCATTAAATCTTCGGTTGCAACCCAAGGAAATGTAACCCTTAATTCTCTCCCAATAACCAGAGACAATTCATGGTCAATTAGTCTTAGTCTGTAACCATCAAATAATATATTCTTCTTTAAAATATCACCATGTACATAGCCAAATTTATGCATGGTGAATAGTTCATTTTTAAATTCTTTCCATAAATTTTCTAAAACATTTTTATCATCTGGCCATATACAAGATTTAATTGGCAATGAAATTTGTTTTATTTTTTTATCATTTATTTCAAAATGAAATTTTGGAAAAATAGGAGAAACTTTAGATAATTGTTTCATTAAAGCAACTCTTGCAAGTACATCATCATTATAATCATTGATAGTTTTGAAATAATTATTTTTCATTTAAATCCGTTGAACGAAGACTTAATTTGAATTCAAGATAACTCTTGCGTGTCAATATGTAAGGCTTTATATAGTATTTTTTATAAATTGAGTTTTTCAATTGACTAAAACATTCTAATAAATCTTCATTGTGAATTTCATCAGTTTGAAAGAGTACGAAATACATGGTGTTATTGTAAATAAATTTTTCATGCCACATTACCCATAAATCAAAAAACTCCAGTTGTTTCTCTTTTATAGATTCTTTGTATTTAAATTCAACAATATAAACTTGGTCGTTATCTTTGATATTTTTGAAAGCCCAATATGCGTTTGTCTCATCGAAATCCTCTTCCAAAGAATAATCTTCGGTTTTAATAGCAAACATCAATTGATCTTGAGGAGGTAAATAATTTGGCCTATCAGAATTCAATAAAAAATCTACGATACCACACATATTTATATTTTGAAAAAAATATTTTTTTTCTGATATTTTATCTGATAAGCAACAGCCATAAGTGTTATAGTCTAAAAAAGCATTCACATCTTCTTTGACGTATTTATATAACTTATTAGTGTCCATCAAATCAGATGGTTGTCCATTTTTATCGTAATAATTTCTTTCTGGAATTTGGTAAACGATGTTGTTAACATCTTCTATTTCAAGTTGTTTTGTATAATAAGCCCCATCGGTTTCAGAATGATAATAAGGGTATGCAGGACCTGATATAACAAATGATTTACTTTTTATAATGAAATCAACGGCAATAATCCAATCCTTCATTTCATCTCTATCTTTAAAATCAGGAACTTTCAATCTATGTAATGTCCAATTTTCAAGAACTGATTTGTTAATTTCATAATCTCGTGAAACAAGATGAAAATCTCTGAATGGAATTAAGAAATTAACACTAACTGCAACTGCATTTTTCATCTTTAATTTTATTTACTGTAATTACTGATCTTAAATATTGAATCTTTTGGAAAACAGCTTCCTCCTTCTGATTTCATATATTCACTCATAGGGAAATCAAACATTTCCAAATCAGATGCAATTATTCCAGTATCATAATCCCCGTAATCATACGCTTGTGTAACTATATCTTCATATTCAGAGTTATACCCCATTATTGAAATTGTCATTTCTATGCGTTCTGAGAGTTCCAAAAATTCACTCTTCCATATTTCTAATTCATCCTCTTTAGGGTCAAAAATGAATACTACTCGAACTGCCTCACCATTTTCAAGAGGCTCTTTTAAATCTGCTTTTAATTTATTTTTTATATACTTCAGCAAATTAGTTGAGTTAATTGGAATATTTTTGACAGAATCAGATGTGGTAAAAAACTCTTCAAATAAAAACCCCGTAACTTCCTTATCAATATTGTCTTTAATGTAATAATTAATAGAATTTAGTTTTTCATAAATAAAGTCCGCTGCAATTTTAGATGCAGATATATCATTGCCTTCAGCATCACTGCCTAGGTAAAATGTCATGTAATGAACTTTTTTCATTTTAATTAAATATCTATTTGTTTATAAATTTGATACTCTTATTGCTTTGTTATCGTTTGTTATTTATTAATTTTTCAATGATTTCATGATTAATTCCGCAAGGTATTTTGGTCTATTATCATTGTCTGCATGATCTTGATGAGGCATATTCATTTCAAAAAACTTTTTCCAATGATTAGACCTTGTTCTTCTTGAAGGGTGAGGGGTTGAAATGAATTTTATCGAATTATTAATGGTATACGGTATTTGAATATTGTCTTTTGTTATAGAATTATTCATTTTTAAATCAAAAATTTTAGCCACTGAATCTCTAGATTTTTTCCCCCAAGATAAAATCGCTAAAGGTTTCACTATTTTTATTATCTCATCATTTAAGATGTTTTTATGAAAATCTTGTTCGGTATAATGCGGCAACTCATTACTTACGGAATCTACTTGTTTATAATATGCTTTATAGACATCCGTTAGATAAATATTATAATCTTGGCTTAAAATTTTAATAATATCCCAATAGTCATTTTTATTTGTGTTTTGTCCAGCTTTAGATTGTAAATAATATGGCGTACTTAGAACAACAAGTTTATCACTATGACTTGCTTTTGCATCCATACCAATTATCATTATTGTTTTTTCTTTTTTATTATCAAAAAAATAAGGCAAGTCAAATTGAACAGAGGTAACAGCTGCATCTTTTAAAAATTGTTGGTAATTGTGTTTGGTGCGTTCTACTTCAATTTTTTCTATTCCTTCATTATTAAATACATCATAAATACTCCTTAATTCGTGTACATCAATATTTAAAATATTATCTGAAATCAAATTCAGAATCTCTTCATTATAATAATTCATTTTAAAAGTTTTTTTTGGTTAATA
>Ga0315908_10000654_pt1 | contig 27062 bp, 22 predicted proteins | sample LakEriMetagenome_12_FD_203520 | JGI IMG/M metagenome (GOLD analysis project Ga0315908, IMG submission 203520) | Freshwater fungal communities from buoy surface, Lake Erie, Ohio, United States - Buoy 4 MA124 | ecosystem: Environmental > Aquatic > Freshwater > Lake > Lake biofilm | place: USA...
GGCCCAGCAGCGCCGCCATGGCACCCACGCCCGGCGGCACCGCGGCCTGCATCGCCGTGCCGCGCAGCCGCAACAGGCGGGCGGTATCGGCCAGGCCCAGGCTGCCGGCGGCGCACAGGGCGGTATATTCGCCAAGGCTGTGCCCGGCCACGAACGCTGCCTTGTCGGCCAATCGCACCCCGGCTTCGTTTTCCAGCACGCGAAGGCAGGCAATGCCCACCGCCATGATCGCCGGCTGGGCGTTGGCGGTGAGGGTCAGTTCCTCTTCCGGCCCTTCCCACATCAGCCGCGACAGGCGCTCGCCCAGCGCTTCGTCAACTTCTTCGAACACGGCGCGGGCGTGGGGGCTGGCATCGGCAAGGCCCTTGCCCATGCCCACCGATTGGCTGCCCTGGCCCGGAAAGATGAAAGCGCGAATGGTCCCTCTCCCGATGGATCTCGTTGTGCGCCGCCGATTAGGCGCTTCATCGCGCCCATGCAACCGCCCGGCCCGAACGGCTGCGACACTGAGATCAACCGGGGCGTTTTGCCCGGTTGCATGGCGCAAAACTTCCGGTATGGGCTGCCCTTCGCGCTCAGGGAGGGGCCAAGGGGGGATTCGCAGAGGCCATTCATCGGCCCGCAACCCCGGCAAGACCATCCCGGTTCGCGGATCGGTGGCCACGCAGGCTGCCGGTTCTTAAGTTTTGGAACGAGAACGGCGAGCAATCGCCAATGAAGGGATCGCCAATGAAGATGGATGCCCGCCTGCTGATCGCTGCCAGCCTGTTGGCTGTCGCCACCCCGGCTGTGGCCGCCGTGTCGCCTGCCGTGGGCAAGGCGCTCAACGCCGCGGCCGCTGCCGCCAAGTCGCGCAATGCGGCCGGTGTCGCCGCCGCCATTGGCCAGGCCCGCGCCGCCGCCAGCACCGCTGAAGAGCGCGAGAAGACCGCGCAGATGGCTGGTTATGCCTTCACCGCTGTCGGCCAGTTCGGCCAGGCTGCTGCCGCGCTCGAACAGGTTGGTGCCCCTTGCAACCAGCTCGGCCCGCTCTATTATCGCTCCGGCCAGATGGACAAGGCAGTGGCCATCGCCCGGAAGTGCCCCGGTGAAGCCAGCCAGATCATGGTGGCGCAGGCAATGACGCGCCAGGGCAACCACAAGGCCGCCATTGCCGCCTACAACGCCCTGATCCGCAGCAACGGCCCCAAGGCCATCTATCTGGAAAATCTGTCGGGCGCCCAGTTCAAGTCCGGCGACAAGGCCGGCTATCTCGCCACCACCACCCGCCTGATCAAGTCTGATCCGTCGCCGAACCGCTGGAAGGTGCTGCTGACCGAGATGCAGGGCCAGAACATGCGTTCGGAAGCCAAGCTGGCGCTGTATCACCTGATGTTCACCACCGGCACGCTGGCCCGCAAGGAAGATTATCACGACTTTGCCAAGCTCGCGATGATCAACGGCCAAGCCGCTGTTGCCAAGGCCGCGCTCGACAAATCGGGTGTGACCAGCGATGCGATGGACCAGAAGCTGGCCGCTGCTGCTGCTGCCGCCGTCGCCAAGGAAGCGCCGGAAGCGCTGAAGCTGTCGGCCGCGCCGGCCACGGCCTTCAAGGGCGGCAACGCCTATCTGGGCCTGAATGACTATGCCAAGGCCATCGCCGCCTATGACAAGGCCATTGCCGCGAAGGGCAACGATATCGATTACGCCCGCGTGTTCAAGGGCATCGCCGCCACCCGCGCTGGCGCTGGCCAGAAGGCTGCCGCCATCGCCAGCTTCAAGGCGGTGGACGCCAAGAGCGGCATGAAGGACATCGCCGATCTGTGGAGCCTCTACGCCAGCACCCGCTGAGCCGGCTCACCCAAATGAAAAGGGCCGCCGCGGGATACCGCGGCGGCCCTTTTTCGTTGCCGTGCAGCCGGCTCAATCCCCCGCGGGCCGCGATTGCAGCTGGATATAATTGGCCAGGCCCATCTGCCGGATCATTTCCTGCTGCGTCTCGATGAAATCGACATGCTCTTCCTCGGCGGAAAGGATCTCGGCAAACAGATCGCGCGATGCGAAATCACGCACCTTCTCGCAGTGCTCGATGGCATCCTTCAGCAGGGCGATGGCTTCGAATTCCAGCTCCAGATCAGCGGCAAGCACCTCTTCCACCGTCTCACCGATGCGCAGGCGATTGAGCGCCTGCATGCCGGGCAGGCCTTCCAGGAAGAAGATACGCTCCATCAGTCTGTCGGCGTGCTTCATCTCGTCGATGGATTCGTGCCGCTCGTAATCGGCAAGCTTCTTGATGCCCAGATTGTCCAGCAGGCGATAATGCAGCCAATATTGGTTCACCGCCGTCAGCTCACCCTTGAGCACGGCATTCAGAAATTCGATCACCTTGGCGTCACCGCGCATGGCCAGTCTCCCTTTGCTGGGAACGCCATGGCGCAAATCTTGATCTGAGTCAAGAAAAGTCGTGGTTTTTCTGATACTTATTACTGCAACGCACTTGCATTAGCAGCGGCAATTCAGGCGAAGCTGCGCGCATCCGCCAGGATTTCCTTGGCGAACGGCAGGCACTGCCCGCACTTCACCTTGCAGCCCAGTTGCGCATAGGCCGCCTTCGGGCACGACTTGCCGGCCACCCGCGCGGCTTCGCGGACATCCCGTTCCTTCAGCGCATTGCAGACACAGACGATCACGTTTCCCTCGCGAGTCGAGTGGCGTTACTGCGAATCGTTATCATCCATGTCTGCTGCTAATGCAAGTGGTTCGCAGTATCCGGATGGTGGCGGCGGCCGTGGCCTGAACCTTGCCGGGTGCGTGGTGGGCCGGGGCATAAATGGCATAGAGTTGCATGGGTGTCGGGCCGATGTTGATGATATTGTGCCAGGTTCCCGCCGGCGCCAGCACGCACCAGCCATCCGAAACCTTTTCGTCGAAGGTCATCTGGTCTTTGGCGGGCCCCATCAGGACGCGGCCGTCGCCGGTTTCGAGGCGGATGAACTGATCAGTATCCGGGTGCGATTCCAGGCCGATTTCACCGCCAATGGGGATGGACATCAACGTGACCTGCAAATGGCGACCGCTCCACGCGACCGCGCGGTAATCATTGTTCTCGATCGCTGATCGTTCGATATCGAACGACTGTGGCGCAGGGCCCGTATCCTCGATTCGCATGTCTTCGCTGGGCATGGCCACTCTCCTGCAGGCGGGCAGCCTAACGCGGGCGGCGCCGGCAGACAGGTTCGGAAACCACTCATGCCGGGCCGGCGGGCGTGGTTGCAGTGGCGCGTGCCACAACAGGGAGGGGGCCAAGTCCGGCTGGCCTCTATTTCGCGCTTCACATTGGCCGTCATCACCGCGACAGTGGGTGTGCATCAATCCAAGGAACTGCCCGCATGGAAACGACCAACCTGTTCCGCCTCGACGGCCGCATCGCCCTTGTCACCGGTGGCAGCCGCGGCATCGGCAAGATGATCGCCGCCGGCTTCATCGCGCAGGGTGCCAAGGTTTATATCTCGTCGCGCAAGCCTGCTGCCTGCGCCGAAGCCGCAGTAGAGCTTGGCCCGAACTGCATCGCGCTGCCGCAGGATGTTTCAACCGTCGCCGGTTGCCAGGCACTGGCCGCGCAAATTGCCGCGCTCGAACCCCGGCTCGATATTCTCGTCAACAACGCGGGCGCCGCCTGGGGCGCGCCGTTCGAGGCGTTTCCGGAAAGTGGCTGGGACAAGGTGATGGACCTCAACGTCAAATCGCCGTTCTTCCTGACCCAGGCCCTGCATGACCTGCTGAAGGCGTCCGGCCGCCGTGAACAGCCGGCCAAGGTCATCAACATCACGTCGATCGATGGCATCCGGCTCAATCCGCAGGAAACCTACAGTTACCACGCGTCAAAATCGGCGCTCATCTACCTGACGAGGCGCATGGCGGCGCGGCTTGTGCGCGATGCCATCAACGTCACCTCGATCGCCCCCGGTGCATTTGCCAGCGAGATGAACCGCGTGGCGCGCGATCACGGCGATGCGGTCGCCAAGCTGATTCCAGCGCGGCGCATCGGTGTGGACGAGGATATGGCCGGCGCCGCCATCTACCTTGCCAGCCGCGCCGGGGATTATGTGATTGGCGAAACGATCACGGTGGATGGCGGTGTCGCCCACGCCAACACAGGTTCGGGCTTCTCCGAGTGAAGACGGCCGCCTGAAGCGGCCCATCTGGTGTGTGCGGGGCGAAAGGCGGCTTCACGCCTTACCGCCGGCCGAACAGTTTCTCGATATCGGTCTTGGCCAGCCGCACCCACGTGGGGCGGCCGTGATTGCACTGGCCGGAGTGCGGGGTGACTTCCATCTCGCGAAGCAGGGCGTTCATTTCGACAATCGAAAGATGCCGCCCGGCGCGGACGCTGCCGTGGCAGGCCATGGTGGCAGCGACGCCGTCGAGGCGTTCTTTCAAGCTCAGCGCGCGGCCGAAGGCGGAAAGATCGTCGGCGAGATCGGTGATCAGCCCCTTCACGTCACACGGGCCGAGCAAGGCCGGCGTGGCGCGGACCAGGATAGCGGTGGGGCCGAAGGCTTCGACCTCCAGGCCGAGTTCGGCCAGTTCGTCGGCACGATCGGCGACGCGGCCGGCGCCGATCTCGTCCAGCTCCACCACTTCGGGCACCAGCAGCGCCTGGGATGCGACGGCGCCGCCGGCAAGCGCGCGGTTCATGCGCTCCAGGGTCAGGCGTTCATGAGCGGCGTGTTGATCGACGATGATCAGCGCATCGTCGGTTTCGGCGACGATATAGGTCGCGGCGACTTGGCCGCGCGCGGCGCCCAATGGGAATTGTGCGGGCGGCGGCGCGGGGGCGGCGGCCGGACCGGAGGCTGCAAACGCCGGCGGCAATTGGTTGAACAGGCGCGGCGCTTCGGCCCAGCCCACCGCCGGCCCGGCGCCGCCAGCGAAAGCCCCAGGAAAAGCCAACGCGCCGCCAGCCGCCGGATCAGCGCCGCCAGCGGGCGGCCACGCGCCGGCAGCGGCCGGCAGCGGTTCGGCGACGAACGCCGCCAATGCAGCGCCGGAAACCTGGGTGCTGGCCCGGTGCCCGGCTTCATCCAGCGCACGGCGCAGGCCCGAAACGATCATCCCGCGGACCTGGGCGGCATCGCGGAAACGCACCTCGGTCTTGGCCGGGTGGACGTTCACATCCACGAAGTCCGACGGGACATTCAGGAACAGCGCGACGACCGGATGACGATCGCGGGCGAGCAGATCCTGATAGGCCCCGCGCAGCGCGCCCACCAGCAGCCGATCCTTCACAGGGCGCCCGTTCACAAACAGATATTGGTGATCGGAAACGCCCCGATTCCACGTCGGAATGCCGGCCAGCCCCGCCAGGTGCAGGCCCTCGCGCTCCAGATCGACCGCGACAGCATTGCCGGCAAAATCCGGGCCGATGATCGCCGCCAGCCGTGCCAGCGTCGATTGCGGGCTGGCATCGGGCAGCGGCGGCAGGTTCAGAAGGCGCCGGCCTTCGTGCTCGACCACGAAACCCACTTCGGGCCGCGCCATGGCCAGCCGTCGGATATGATCAAGGCAGGCAGCCAGCTCGGAACGTGGCGATTTCAAGAACTTGCGCCGCGCCGGCACTTGGGCGAACAGCCCATCGACCCGCGCCACCGTCCCCGGCGCAGCACTCGCGGGCCCGTCGTGGACGATGCGACCATTGTCCACCACCAGGCGCCAGCCCTCGCCCTCCGCCGGCCGACTGGTCAGCGACAATGTGGCAACCGAGCCGATCGAGGGCAGCGCCTCGCCGCGAAAGCCCATGGTATCAATGGCTTGCAAATCTTCATCGGGCAGTTTCGACGTCGCATGGCGCTCTACCGCCAGCCGCAACTGATCGGGCGCCATGCCGATGCCATCGTCGGCGACTTCCAGGCCATCGATGCCGCCGTTCACCAGGCTCACCCGGATGCGGCGGGCGCCGGCATCCAGTGCGTTTTCAACCAGTTCCTTGGCGGCACTGGCCGGCCGCTCCACCACCTCGCCGGCGGCGATGCGGTTGATCAGGGTTTCAGGCAGGCGGCGAATAGGCACCGGCCTGTATTAAGGGCAGTTGAGCGCACTGTCATGCCCCGCCCGTTCCACTTTGGCCTTCACCCTTGCAAAAAACGACATTCGGGGCCAAAGGCGGGGGATTGATCGCGCGCCCCCGCGAATCCCACCCTCGTGCCTTGGTAAAATCCCCATCATGTTGCCTTTCAGCCGGATGTTTTCCTTCCTCTCCCAGGATATGGCCATCGACCTGGGCACGGCCAACACGCTCGTCTATGTGCGCGGCCGCGGCATCGTGCTCAACGAACCCAGCGTCGTCGCCATCGAGACCATCCGCGGCAACAAGGTCGTCAAGGCGGTTGGCAACGAAGCCAAGGTGATGATGGGCCGCACCCCCGGCAACGTCGAATGCATCCGCCCGCTGCGTGACGGCGTGATTGCCGATATCGATGTCGCCGAACAGATGATCAAGCACTTCATCAAGAAGGTGCAGACCAGCCGTTTCGGCCGCTATCCGGAAATCGTCATCTGCGTGCCGTCGGGTTCGACCAGCGTTGAAAAGCGCGCCATCCGCGATGCCGCCAACAACGCCGGCGCCACCCAGGTCTATCTGATCGAAGAGCCGATGGCCGCCGCGATCGGCGCCGGCATGCCCGTCACCGAACCGATCGGTTCGATGGTGGTCGATATCGGTGGCGGCACCACCGAAGTCGCCGTGCTGTCGCTGAAGGGCCTCGCCTACACCACCAGCGTGCGCGTTGGCGGGGACAAGATGGACGAAGCCATCATCAACTACGTGCGCCGCAACTTCAACATGCTGATCGGCGAAGCCACCGCTGAACGCATCAAGAAGGAAATCGGTACCGCCAAGAAGCCGGCCGACGGCATTGGCGAGACGGTGTTCATCAAGGGCCGCGACCTGATGAACGGCGTGCCCAACGAGATCAAGATCAACCAGGGCCAGGTGGCCGAAGCGCTGGCCGAACCGGTGGCGACCATCGTCGAAGGCGTGCGCGCCGCGCTGGAGAACACCCAGCCGGAACTGGCTGCCGATATCGTCGATCAGGGCATCGTGCTCACCGGCGGCGGCGCCCTGCTGCGCGATCTGGATGTCGTGCTGCGCGAAGCCACCGGCCTGCCGGTCAGCGTCGCCGACGAACCGCTCACCTGCGTTGCCATCGGCACCGGCCGCGTGCTGGAAGATCCGATGTATCGCGGCGTGCTGATCACCGCCTGAGCTGCAACCCATTCGGGGACCCATGGACTGGACTCCCGCCCCTCGCCGCCCCACCGCCATCCGGCGGGAGCAGAACCTCGCGCTGGTTTCGGCCGTGGTGTCGGGCGGCGTGATTGCGGCCGGGCTGATCCTGCTGCTGGTGGCGCGCGTGAATCCCGAAACCGCCAGCGGCGTGCGCGCGGCGGCCACCGATATCGTCGCGCCCTTGTGGTCGGTGGTGCGCGCGCCGATCGATGGCGCGGGCAAAGTGGCTGGCGATTTCAGTGATTATTTCGGCGCTGTCTCGCGGGCCGACCAGCTCGAAGCCGAGCTGGACAAGGCCAATGCCCGGCTCCGCACCGCCCGCAACGGCCAGCGCGAACTGCAGCAGTTGAAGCGGCTGATGGCGGTGCGGGAGCCCACGCGGACGGTGCTCGCCACCACACGCATCGCGGCAGCCACGTCGGGCAGCGTGGCCCGCACCGCCATGCTTGCCGTGGGCAGCGGCGATGGCATCACCCGGGACATGCCAGTGATCGGCACCGACGGCCTGGTCGGCCGCACACTGGAAGTCGGCCGCCAATCGGCCCGGGTGCTGTTGCTCACCGATCCCCTGTCGCGCGTTCCGGTGATCGTCGAGCGCACCGGCCAGGCCGGGCTGGCTGTCGGGCGCAACCTGCCCACCCTGCTGCTCACCGATCGCATCGGGCCGGAACTGGCACTCGTTGCCGGCGATCGCATCGTCACCTCGGGCGACGGCGGTGTCTATCCGCCGGGCGTGCCGGTGGGCGTGGTGGTGGATCCCCGCGCCGATGGCCCGGTAATCCGCCTGGCCACCAGCCCGTTGGGCGGCGGCTTTGTCACGGTGGAGAGCGGCTGGCTGCCCATCCCCGATACCCAGCCGCAGGGCCCTGTGTTCGATGCACCGGTGCCGGTGGAGGCCCGCACAAGGGGCGCACCACCACCGCGCCTGCGCACCAGCGAACCGCCGGCGAATTGATCTGGCCCGCCCGTGATCGCCACCCCGGCTCCCCCCGCCCTGCTGATGACCCCGGACGAACGCCGGCGCTGGTATCTGTCGTTGTGGCGCTACGCTGTTCCGGCACTGGCCAGCATGGCGTTGCTGGTGCTCATGCTGGCCCCGCTGCCGATCAGCCTGCCGGCCATGCCGCATCTGGCCCTGATGAGCGTGCTGGTTTGGGCCATGCTGCAGCCGGGGCTGATGCCACCGTGGTTGGCCTTCTGCATCGGCATGCTGGCCGATTTGTTGTTCGGACAGCCACTCGGGGTCAATGCCACCCTGTTTGCCGTCGCCACCGGCGTGATGCGGATGACCGGCCGGGTATTTGGCCGCCACGGATCGCTGTTTGATTGGCTGCTGGTGGCTGGCGTGCTGCTTGGCTTTGCGCTGCTCACCGGGCCGCTGATGGCGCTGGCCGGCCGGCCGACCACGGCGCTGCCGCTGCTGTGGCAATGGCTCACCAGCGTGGCGGCCTGGCCGTTGGTGGTGCGCCTGTGCGCCGCCATTCAACGCAAGCTGGCGGCCTCTGCACCCCATTGGCGCCATGGATGATCCCGTTCGCCGCATGGCGTTTTCGCGACGCGCGCTGCTGCTGGGCGCCGGCATGGCCGGCACCGGTGCGCTGCTGGCCGGGCGCATGGCCTGGCTCGCCGTGTTCGAAGGCGAGACCTACCAGCTGCGCGCGCAGGCCAACCGCATCCAGGATCGGCTGACCCCGCCCCGCCGCGGCTGGATCGTCGATCGCCAGGGCAAGCCCATCGCCATGAACCGCCCGGATTACCGGCTGGAACTGCGCCCGGCGGAGGTGGAAGACCTTGATGCGACGTTGGTCGCCATCCGCGCCGTGCTGGAGATCGATCTGGCCGAAGATGCCCGCATCCGCGACGATGTGCGTGGCCAACCCAGCTTCATGCCGGTGGTGGTGCGTCAGAACCTGAGCTGGCGGGAGTTTTCCGCCTGCAATGTCCGCCTCGCCACCCTGCCCGGCGTCACCCCGGTGCAAAGCTTCTCGCGCTTCTACCCAGAGGCCGATCATTTCGCGCACCTCGTGGGCTATGTCGGCGCGCCAACGCCGGAACAATATCGCGAGCAAAAGAACCCGCTGCTGATCTATCCGGGCTTCCGCATCGGCAAGGACGGGATCGAACGATTTGCCGACAAGCAGTTGCGCGGCACGGCGGGTTCCTCGCGCGTGGAAATGACGGCCCGAGGCGAACTGGTGCGCGAACTGGGCACCAATGCCGACACGCCCGGCGAAACGCTGCGGCTGACAATCGATCGCGATCTGCAGGATTATGCCGCGCGCCGGCTGGGGGACAATTCGGCCAGCGTTATCGTCATGGATGTCATCACCGGCGACGTGCTGTGCATGGTCTCCATGCCAGCCTATGATCCCAACATCTTCTCGCGCCGCGTGCCAGCCCGGTTGTGGAACGCACTGCAGAAGGATGATCACACCCCGTTGCTCAACAAAAGCGCTATGGGCCTGTATCCGCCCGGCTCCACCTTCAAGATGGTGACGACGCTGGCGGCGCTGGAGGCCGGGGTTGATCCGGCCGACACGGTGGGCTGTTCTGGCGCCTATCGGCTGGGCAACAACACCTGGCACTGCCACGCCCGGCGCGGCCATGGCGGAGTCAACATGCACCGGGCCCTGCCGCTGTCCTGCGATACCTATTTCTATGTCATGGGGCGCAAGGTGGGCATCGATGCCATCGCCACCATGGCGCGACGGCTTGGGCTGGGCCAGGACTATCCGTTGCCGCTGCCCGGCCAGGCCAAGGGCATCGTGCCCGACAAGGCGTGGAAACAACGGCGCTACGGGAAGGACTGGCGCGAAGGCGAAACCCTCAATGGCGCGATCGGCCAAGGCTATATCGTCACCAACCCGCTGCAACTGGCGGTGATGACCGCACGGCTGGCCAGCGGCCGCGAGGTGATGCCGCGGCTGATTGCCGATGGCCCGGCGCCGCAGTTCCCGTCGCTCGGCATTCCCGACGCGCATCTGGCGCTCGTACGCCAGGGCATGGTCGATGTCGTCAACGCCGGTTACGGCACCGCCCGCGCCGCGCGCAGCCCGATTGGCGACGTGCTGTTCGCCGGCAAGACCGGCACCGCCCAGGTGCGCCGCATCTCGGCCGCCGAACGCAAGCGCGGCGTGATCCGCAACGAGGCGTTGCCGTGGAAGCAGCGCGACCACGCGCTGTTCGTCGCCTTTGCCCCAGCCGACGCCCCGCGCTATGCCTGTTCGGTGATCATCGAACATGGCATCGCCGGCGGCCGCTATGCCGCCCCCATCGCGCGCGACGTCCTCAGTTTCCTGTTCGAACCCGAACGCGCGCTGGCCGTGCTGCCGCCGATCGAGGCGGAAGCTGCCCGCCTGCGCGCCCTGCGTCAGCAAAACGAAGCCGCCGCCAGCATTGCCAGCGAAACCCGCCAGATGATGCCCAGCTGGCTCAAGCTCGACATCAAGCCGCCGGTGTTTGAAATCGCCGACGCCGACGCTCCGCAACCCCCGCGCGAACCCGAATAACGCCGATGGACCTGCTCAACGGACCCTGGCGCCGCGAACTGGCCCGCCTGCCGTGGGGTATGGTGCTGATCATCTGCGCCATCGCCGGTTTTGGCCTGGTCGTGCTCTACTCGGCCGCTGGCGGATCCTTGAACCCGTGGGCGCTGAAACAGGGCGTGCGTTTTGCCATCCTGCTGGTGGGCGCGCTGGCCCTTGCGCTGGTGCCGCCCGAACGCTGGCTGGGTTGGGCCTGGCCCATCTACATCACGCTGCTGGTGGCGCTGGTGGGCGTGGAACTGGCCGGCGCCGAGCGCGGTGGCAGCCAGCGCTGGCTGGATATCGGCATCATGCAGTTCCAGCCATCCGAAATGATGAAGCTGGCCATCGTGCTGGTGCTGGCGCGCTATTATCAATATGTCCCCAAAGGCTATGAAAGCCGGCCCGATGTGCTGATCCCGGCGCTGGCGCTGATCGCCATGCCGGTGGGGCTGGTGATGCTGCAACCCGATCTGGGCACGGCCTTGTCGATCCTGTTTGGCGGCGTTGTGGTGCTGTTCCTGGCCGGCGTGCGGCTGTGGCTGTTCGGCACGGCGGCCGCGGCGGTGGCGGCAATGCTGCCGGTGGTGTGGAGCATGATGCATGATTATCAGCGCAAGCGCGTGCTGATCTTCCTGGATCCCGAAAGCGATCCGCGCGGCGCCGGCTATCACATCACCCAAAGCAAGATCGCCATCGGTTCGGGCGGCCTTTCGGGCAAGGGCTTCCTGAACGGCACCCAGAGCCACCTCGATTATCTGCCCGAACTCCACACCGATTTCGCCTTTGCGACCATGGCCGAAGAATGGGGCCTGATGGGCGGGTTGTTCGTCATCATTCTCTATGGCCTGGTGCTGGCTTGGGGCATCCGTACCGCAGTCTCGGCCCGCAGCCAGTTCCAGCGCCTGCTCAGCCTTGGCCTCACTGCCACCCTGTTCTTCTATCTGGCGATCAACATGATGATGGTGATGGGCCTCGCCCCGGTGGTCGGCATCCCGCTGCCGCTGATCAGCTGGGGCGGCAGTGCGATGATGACGGTGATGATCCTGTTGGGCGTGGTGATGGGCATCGCCCGCGCCAACCGCCCCCGCTTTGACTGAACAAACCCAAAAAACCGGTTTACAACCCCCCACCCCCCTGCTACTCGCCCGCTCCCGACCGGACGGTTTCGCCGCCCGATCACACGCTTCAAGAGCGTTTGGACGTATAGCTCAGTCGGTAGAGCAGCTGACTCTTAATCAGCGGGTCCCAGGTTCGAGCCCTGGTGCGTCCACCATCTTTTCAATAACTTAGACTTGTCTATCTACCCATCGGGGGCTCTGCACTCCGGTTTAGGCATCAGATAGGCATCAGGCCAAAAACAGGCTTAGAGATCGGCTGCCAGGCACATTCGGGCGCTCTTGGCCTGCCGCCGCAGCCTACCCCCGCCGGATCATCGCCGCCAGTCGGTCCAATTCGTTATCGACAACTTGATGCTTCGCGGCGATCAGCGACCACAGCCGATCCTTGGTGGGATTGCGCGCATACTTGGACAACGCCTTGCGTCGGACGTTTGCCTTGTCGATGGCGCGATAGGCACGATGCACTTCGCACTCACGCTGCGAGCCGTAGGGAATGCGCCAGCCCTTCACTGACGCGAACTGGCGCGCACCGGGCGGCAGTATCAGGACGGCGCATAGCCTCCCTGTCTTCGGGCACAGCGCGTACCAGCGCTCACCGCCCAACGGCAGGTCCACGGCCTCCAGCCACACGAGGCAGTCGATGCGGCGCCCGAACGCCGTACCGGTGATCTTGAGGCACGGGTGCGGTTCCATGCAGTCTGTATCCGCAACGATTGTGAGCCGAGCCACGACCTCGCCATCCACCGTCCAGACGCGCTCGCGCCGGTTCATGCAGTGGCGCTGCAGCATGCCCCAGCGCTTCATCTCGGCGAGGCTGACGCGGATGCATTCGTCTGTCGTCGGCCGGTTGCTGCGCCTGCCCGATCCGTAGCCGCCCATGTCCGCGCCCCGTATTAATCGAAATACGCTTCACAAATAGCACCGGTGATCGATTTTGTCGATGGATAGCGTTCTGCAGTGCTGCGCCAGATCGAGCGCTAAGGATACTCAGGCGCGAGCCTTGAAAGGCGACCCTTCGCACTTGCCGTAACGAACCGAAATGACCGGATGAAGCGAAACGGCCTATCGGCCACGACGGTCATTTAGATCGAGAAAGTTACTACAGGGTTATGCCGAGTTGGCTGCAATGGCCCGCGCGCTGGACAGTTAAAAGGCAACCGCCGACAGCGCCAAGGCCATTCGCGGCGGCTGAGCGGTCATTTGGTGGCCAGCCGCCACACACCGTCCCAACTGGCCGGCGGTACGGCCATCAGCTGCCGGCAACGGGCCAGCAGGGCGATAGAGGGGCCATCATCGGGCAGCAGCGCCAGAGCGCGGGCAAAGCCGGCTTCGGCCGCGCTCCAGTTACCGGCGCGATAATGGGCAAGCGCCTCGGCATAGAAGCCGAACAGATCGGCCCGGTCGGCCGGCAGGCTATCGGCAAAGCCCGCCAGCTGATGGATCACCATCGGCTCGCTCTTGCCGCTCACCATGATGGTGTCGATCTCGCGGGTGGCAATGGTCACGCCGGCCATGTCGGCGGTGGCGCCATCGATCAGCATCTTCGTGCCGTAAATTTTGTTGGTCGCTTCCAGCCGCGAACAGAAATTTACCGCATCGCCGATCACCGTGAAACTGCGGGCGTTGTTCGGCCCCACGCTGCCTACCACCACCTCACCGGTGGCCAGCGCGGCGCGGAAATCGATGCGCGGCACATCACGGCGCAGGCCTACTATATCAGGCACGCGGGCCTGAAAGGCATGCAACAGCTCCCGCTGGGCCAGCAGCGCAGTGCAAGCGGCGCGGGCTTGGTTAGCCGGATCGGCAAAGGGCGGCGCCCAGAAGGCCATGATCGCATCGCCGATATACTTGTCGACGATCCCGTCATGCTCTCGGATTGGACCGGTCATATCGCTGAAAAAGGCATTGAGCAAGGCGACAACGCTGCTGGGGGCCAGCCGCTCGCCAAGCCCAGTGAAGCCGACCAGATCGGAAAAGTAGATGGTGGCAAGCTTCTTTTCGCCGCCGGTTGCGCTTGCGCCGCCCTCAATCAGCCCAGATACAACCCGCGGATCGATGAACTGGCCAAAGGTCTCCTTGATGCGGTCCTTTTCCTTCAGTTCGATCACCATGGCGTTGAAGGCGCGGGAAACATCACCGATCTCATCCCGCGTGGTGACTGTGACGTTAGCCTGATCTAGCTGGCCATCGCGGACCGCCCGGGCACCGGCCTGAAGGCGCAAGATGGGGCGGGTCAGGCCGCGGGCTAGCAAAGAGGCAAGCAGCAGGCCGACCAGCGTGGCAACCGCGACCATCAGGATATTGGCGCGCATGGCCTGTTCCTGATTGGCGGTGACGGCAAGGCCGATCTCGGTCACATAGGCTTTCACCTCTGTATCAATGGCGGCCGACAGGCGCATCACGTCATCGGCCTGCAACTGAACGTAAGCTAGTTCCACTGGGGTGGCTTCAAGCCGGCAGGCCGCCAGCGTGAGGCGCGACAAGCGGAGATGCTGGAACCGCAGCTCAGCGATCATCGGCTCCAGCCGCTGCAGCTTCATCCGGTCGCGTTCAAGAGCTGAGATGCGCGCTCCCAGCGCCCGGGCCGCTTCAGCCCGGAAGCCGACAATCTTACCAGCGCTGGCCTCGGAACGGGCGTCCAGTTCGCAGGCCGCAACTGCGGCGGCATCAGGCGTTGTGGTGCTAAATTTCGCGGTCACCCCCTGCTGACGGGTGACATCGCGCAGGTCGTTCAGCGCGCCGACCAGCGGAAAGAGCGAACGGCTCAAGGTCTGCAATTGGCGTTGCACTGTCTGGCTCGACAGTGCCGACCAGATCGAGGTCGCCGCCAGCATTATGAGCAGCAGCACGGCCATGCCAAAAATCTTGATGCTGATCGAACGTAAGAGCCTAGCCATAGCCGACATAGCCACGAGCGGTACAGCCTTACAAGTGGATATCCCGCATCGGGGAAGCTCGAGGTCATCCGGATCTTCGAGCAGTCGCACCTCTCCCGCCAATCGGATGCTGGACCAGCTCGGCATCGCCCGGCCGCAGTCCCCGCTGGATGAAATCAGGGGGTCAGGTCACACCCAATCTACATCAGCCAGGAGGACGTTGGCGGGACGGCGAGACTGTCTCGTCATCCGGCACGGCAATTGCTCCAGGCGTTCGAGGCCAGAGGCTGGATCAGCCAGTCCTATCGCTGCATTCACATTCTGGCGCCTGACCAGTTGCGCGCACTCGTCGATTCCGGAGAAGCTCACGGCCTCAGTTTTTGACAGCTGGGACGCTCTGTGCGGCATGCCGCATGTTTGGGTCATGTCCCCCGTCGGCACCGGCGAACACGACACGGTTCACCCCAGCCATTGCGCGCCACTATTTCTGCTGCATCACCTCGGTTCCGCTCCAGCCGGCTTCTGGCGGGGCAAGCGTATAACGCTCGGCGCGTTCCAGGAGCGTGTCGGCTGCCAGGTCTCCCGGGCGCAGGGCCGCTGCCGCCTGAAAATGCTGGCTCGCGGCCTCAACGGAGCCGGCCCAGAGACAGGCAAGGCCCTGTTCATAGGCATCGCGCGCCTGAAGCCTGCTGGCGGCCACTTCTCCGGAGCGCCCCAGAAGTTCATAAACGACCGTTCCCTGCTGCCGGCCTTTTACGGCAACCCGGTCAAGGCGGCGCCATTCAAAGATATTGCCGGTTTCATCGCGCAGCTCTTCGGATGCCATGATCGACGTGCCATAAACCTTGTTCAGTCCCTCCAGCCGGCTGGCGAGGTTCACGGCATCACCCAGCGCCGTGTAGGCAAAGCGCTCCTGCGTGCCCATATTGCCGACGACGACGTCGCCAATGCCAAGTCCGATCCGCGCGCGAAACTCAACCCGCTGCCCGGCGAACTGCGACAGGCGGTGCTGGGCATTGAGGGCAGACTGGCAGGCGCGAATAGCATGATCCGGCAGCGCCGTTGGCGCGTTGTACAAGGCCATGATGCCGTCGCCCATGAACTTGTCGACGGTGCCGCCCTCATCGCTGATGGCGCTGGTCATGAGCTCGAAATATTCTTTCATGGCCTCCACCAGATCTTCTGGCGAGAGCCCCTCCGAAATCGCCGTGAAGTTTGCGATGTCGGAAAAATGGAGACTGAGGCGGCGGCGTTCGCCGCCAAGTGTTGCCTCTTGGCCATCGGCCAGCAGGCTTCGCACCAGATCCTTGGGCACATAGTGACCAAAGGAACGCAGGCTCGCCTTCATGGACTCGATGGACAGATTGAGACTGGCGATTTCGCGCACAATGGATCGCAAAGGCACCGTGCTGGAGAGATTGAACTGGCCGATGTCCTTGAACTCCCCCGTAATCGCGGAAACCCGGCGGGAAATGTTGCGGCTCACCAGGCCGATCAACAACAGCTCAAGGGCAATGATCAGGATAATGATGGCAGCAATGTCACGATTGGTTTCCTTTAACCCGCCAATGAAATCGTCCGTCGGAGAGATCGTCAGTATCTCCCAGTCCTTGCCGAATTGCGCCGGGAATGGCTTGCCAGCAACGATGAACTGCTGACCGGAATTATCAGTGAACAAATGGGGATGTTGAACGGCTTGGTCTCTGAGGCCGATGGCCTGCACAATCATGGGATCAGCGATGTCGTCCAGGCGTGGCAGCGCCTCCTTCGCGGCGTTGCGGGGCACCATCAAGTCACGGTGGGACGCGGCGATGAGCCGGCCCGATTGATCATAGATCAGGGTGATGCTGTTGGCGCTCAGCCGATGTTCGTCGAGATAGGCGGAGATATTGGCGAGCGTGATGTTTGTGCCCACGAAGCCGACGAAGGCGCCGCCTGAAAAAACCGGCGTGCCAAGCGACATGACCAGGGAGCCTGTGTCGGGATTAATGGCCGGCTCGCCAAGCGCAAACCGGCCACTTGCCTTGGCTGCCACGTAGTGGGGCAATTGGCGCAGATCGAGTTTGGTTGGTTCGGTATAGTCCTTACCCGTACGTTCACCCCAGGCCGCATAGAATGTTCGGTGGCGGACGCGGGCGGCACCGGGGGCATAGGCTTCGATATAACCGGCGTGCCAGTTTGCACTGGCGGGGATCAACGGGTCCGAGCGGCGTCTGTCGGCGTCGATCCGCGAGACCACCCGGTGATAGCCATCCTCGAAACTTGTGTAGATGGCGTCGATATGGTCTGCGTCGATCAGGGCATGCCACAGCAGGTTGTTGGCGCCGTCTGCGCGGAATTGCCGGGGATTGGCAGCAGTAACCGCGGCGACAATCGCCATGTTGCGGGCAACTGAATCAATCAGTTCGACTGATGCCTGTTGTGTTTCAGCCATATTGCGGTTGACCTGCCGCTCCAGGTTGGCGAGCGCCGAGCGTTCATTTTCCTGGTAGCTGTAGACAAGGATGCCCAGCAGTGGCGCCACGGCGAAGAGCGAAAACATAAGAAGCGTGACAACGCCAAAACTCAACTGAAAGCGCAAAAGCCGGGGCCAGAATGCGTGCGACTGGGACATTTTCAAACTCGGTGAAGAGGACTTGGGGAGATTATCCACCCCAAGTTTTGACGATCGGCGAGGCAATGAGAGTTCACGTCAGGCTTGGCCCCGGGGTGATTGGCATGAAGGAGCGCAAGGATCAACTGAGCTTCGCCGTCGAACCGCCCAAACAGGCGTGTGCACGGCGAAACCACCTCAGCCCCTCCGGTGTAATCGCTGAGATAACGCTTTTCGCGCGCCTGATCGGCCGCCCAGATCCTTCTGTTTTACGTGCGCCGGTTACGGCTCATCAAAATCGGCATCGAAAAGATCCTTCTCGCGTCGATTGGCGCCTCTGGATGAATTTGCGGCGCGGCGGGCACTTGGCTCGCTCGCCCGAGCCGCTGGCATGGCCTGAGCTGCGGGAGCCGCAGCCATCTTGCCGCGCAACTCATACTGGCCCGGGCGGAACGTCTTCTGGTCCACCGCGCCGTCTAGCAAGAGGCCAAAAGACATGCGGTCCATGGCTTTTGTGATCTGCACTGTCCCGGCCGGCTCTTCCATCCTGCCGATCACCGAACCCGTCTGCGGATCGGTGATTTTCTCGCCCATCCTCACCATTTCATAGGACGCACCCTCGTCGAGCATGGATCGGCCTTGGCTCAAGACCATCGACTTGCCCGATAGCTTGACCACAATCACCGGAAACGCGTCGGTAATCAGCTTTTCTGAAAATTGGTTCGACAGATCAGCGATGTAGCTACGAATGTTGCCAAGCCCGACTGCCTGACTGCCATAGACAGATGGCGGGGTGGACGGCAGTTCCACTCGGTATGTCTCGCTCATCAGTTTCAAACCGGTGGCGACGTTGACGACATGGAATGTCATTTCGATCCCGCCGGAATAGGACCGCAATTCTCGGCCGGAATAGCGCAGAGTCCGGCCGGATTTGACATAGGACAGCCGCTTCACCTCGGGGATCACCAAAAGATCGACGGTCAGGCGTTGACCCAGCTTGGCAATTTCCTGATTGGCCGTGGTTCCTGGCGCGATCTGCGCTAACTCCTGATTGATGTCATCATCGAACTGACGATCGATAACTGCAAAACGCCCTGATTTTCCAATCACTTCGCCAATTTGATCACGAAGGGCGGTGCCAACTTCATCCGCATTCAAGGTTTGATCGCCAATCGCAAACGAACTTGACGTCATCCGCGGCGCCAGGACCATGATCTTGGTCATCTTGGCCGCAGCAGAAGGCTTGTACTTGTTGACTTCGACGTTGAGGCTCAGGCGCCAACCGGGTGTACGGGGATCATCCTTCGTCTTCTCGCCTTGCTTTTCCGACAGGATGGAAAAGCCCTTCACCGATCCCTGGGTGACAGACAGCACCGTTTCGTTGGTAATGCCGAATTCATTGGGGCCGTCTTGGCCGTAATCAAGGCTGCCTTGGCTGTTGATCGAAATCCCGGCCAGCGGCACGCCGTTCACCTGACGAACTGCCAGATTCAGCCCATCGAGGATGGCGGCGTTGCGGGTTGGGCCAACGCCGTCCACCTTGACCGCAACAACTTCAACGCCGCCGAAATCTGGCATGTCTGCGGTGTTGGGATCAGCCGCATTTTCTGAACCTTTGGCTGTCGATGCGCCATCAGAGGCTTTGTTGCAGGCGGCAAGGCTGAGTGCGGCTGCAAAAAGGCCAAGGGCGAGAGATGTGCGCTGTAACGACATGGGCTGGCTCCTTATTCGGCTGACCGCTCCGTGAGGCGTGTGATCAACTCTTCGGCAACCCGTTCTGCGGCCTCATTTACCGCCTGCATGCGCGCCGTATTCAGATTGGAATTCGAGGCTGAGCTGCCCTTCGGATCGACCGGGATTTCTTCCGGGACAGTTTCTTTCAGATTATAGACCTTTGCGCGCGTGTTCACGCTATAGCTGGGGTTTCCGGTGACAGAGCTGGTCATGGTGCCATCGAGCTCGGCCCAGCCGATGAGGATGTAATCAAATCTGCATTCCTTCACGGTTTTGAAAATGTCGTTACGGACTTTGCTCGGCAGTTCGTCGGCCTTGTCGCCATATTCGCGGGCGATCTTGTCTGGGTCGGGACCACCAGGGCAAGAGGCCACGATATCGGCGTAACTGTTAATCCTGATTCCTGCGCGGCTGAACACATTGGCCAGACTGGCGTTGAATTCCTCTGGTGACGCGTTGCGGAATGTTTGCGTCATGGCGGTGCGGGTCGTTTTGCCGTCCGAGGTGTTTGTGGCCGACGCGTTGGTCTCCACGTTCATGCTGGCCGACGCGTTGGCGCTTTCACGCCCCTTCGATTGAATGCGCTCCTGGTTGCTCTCGGCGATGCCGCCGCGACCTTCACGCCACTTTTCCTGCGATTCATTCTTGGTGCGCTGATCGGACTGTGTCTGGGATGATCTGGCAGCGTCAGCCGCGGCGTTGAACGACGTTGACCGGCCAGCCGTGCGCACAATCGATGGATCATACTCGGTGCGCCCGGCAACCTCTTTCACCAGAAAGAATGTTGCGAGCTTCTTGATGGCAGGGCCAGGACCGACAAGGGAATTGATCCGATTTTGGATGTCCTTCTGGTTGCAGTCGACCCGAAAGCGCGCAGCTAGGCGCTTCATCTTCTTGTCCACGGCCGAATCAAGCGGCGTGAAGATACATGAGGTTCCAAGAAACTGCGCCATGGTCTCTTCATCGGCCACTGGGAGCCGGGTAATTTTCCCTCGAATGTCAGCACGTTGACGGACCAGCGCCCATGCCGATCGGGCGGCCTCCAACTTTGCGCGCTCTTGCGCTTCGGCCAGACCCGCGCCGCTGGTTTTCGGTGCCGGCACATCCACCGCAACGATCAATTGTATCTGCTGGCTTTGCGCGAAGGCAGCACCGGCAAAGTTCAGCACTGCAAAAGCAGCACCTGTCTTCAGCTTCATTCGGATCGACATGGGGAGTTCCGTGAGTTGCGAGAAATACGACGGACCGTAGCGAGCCTTTTGAGGCGTGGGCGGTGCCGTGAGCAGATTGAACCGGGTTATAAGTCGGCGAAAGCGGGCTGCAGCCCATTGGAAACGTCCTGGAACCCCGTTTCGCCGCTCAACCGCAGTTCCGTGTATTGGCGCGCAGCGTCACGGGCGGCACCAAAGGGCTTGGTCATCTTGAGCGCAATGCCGGTGAAGACTGCGGCTTTGGCGATTTTTTCGAATAAGTTGCCGCCATCGACGGCCGCCACGATCCCGGCGGCCACTGCAGCACCCAACGCGACATCGGCGCTGTCCAACTTGGCTTTGGCTTTGCGCGCCAGTTCAAGTTGCTGTGCCGTCGGGATCTTCCCGCGCGCGCGATAATCATCAATCCGCGCCTTCAAGCCGTAGGTGGCAGACTGAAAGGCCTGAATGGAATCTTCGCCGCCCAGTCCGCCATTTTCAAGGCGGTTTGCCAAACCGGTCGTTTGCTGCGCTTCGACGCCGATGCCAATTGCCGCATAATAATCAGCCGTGGCCCGCATCGCCTGGACCTGCGCAACCTTGAGCGCGCCCAAAAAAGCCACGGTTGCGACTTCATTCGCGCGGGTAAGGGTCGGGGTGAGCAACATGGCGCAGGCAAGCGTCGCTTTGAAAAACATCTTGAACATCATCATGTGCCCTTTCGCTATTATGTCCGATCTTGATGCTTATTTCGCCGCCTGAATCGCAAGCCGCTTGAAAAATAGATCCTTCCATTGTTTGGCGACCTGCGAATGATTGCGCTCCTTCTTGTCGACTATTGCGGCCGACATATGCTCCTTGACCCAATTTTTATCTTGAGTTGAATAGGCATCCAGAAGTTCTTTAATGAACGCTGAAGTCAGCTTCAGATATTGTTCTTTTTGATCGAGATTGACCTGAGCAAGAAAGCGTAGGGATTTGGCATATCCGAAGGTGCGGTCGTCGATGACGGTGCCCCCGCCGGCAGTGTCGAAGGCCAGGATCTGGGCTCTGAAACGTCCGCCAAAGCCGATTTCATTTTGAGTGGTGCCGTTGCCATCCATGGTCTGCAACGGATGCTTGAAATCGGCGCTCTTGAGGTCATCGATAATGACGCGCAGCTGATAGGCCGGCGGCAGGGCCGTGAATGTTGCGGGCTGCCCCAGACATTCCGGAATGGTTAACACATACTCGTTGGCAGGCTTGGCCTGCTGTCCGACGACCGCCGGACCCGTATCCGCTGGCACCAAGGGCTTGGCAAATTTCAGCGCAACCAGGGCTTCGGTCGAGATCGTCGCAAGCCGCAAAAAGTCTGCCGCGGTCTTTGCATCAAATGCATTTTGCGACATCAAACGTTGCTGTGCGGCCTCGGAAAACGACACCGGCAATACCTGAAATATGACTTTGTCGTCGAAGCGCATGGGGAGATCGCGAATGCTGGTGATCCATTGACCCAGCGGCTTGTCTGCTGCGGTGTCACGGAGCATCTCTTCGAAGGCTTGCCGTTGAGTGGCGTCGGTTGGTTTCCCATCTGCGGTAGTGTTTGAGCGAAGGATCGCTGGAACCAGAGCGCGGACCTGCTTCGAATCGAGATCAAACAACACCGTATTCAAGCCGACAGCGTACCTGATGTTGTAATAAGTCTTCCGGTCGACTGGATCGACAAAGCTTTGTTGATCGGCCTTTTCATAGGTAATCACGTGCGAAAGGGCCAAGCCAGTGCCCTTTACTTCACCCTTAGGTTGAATATCCATCGCCCAGGCCGCCTTCGGGATGCGCTCCAATAATGCCTTGGCCAGAGCTGTACGGAATTCCCGATTGAGAAATTTGCCACTGTAAGGGTTAGCCGTGGCATATTCGGCCTCGGTGCCCTGTAGCCCAATTCCGCAATATGTGACCTTGGTATTCCCGGTCGCTTGCGCATTCGCGGCGTGCGGTAGCAAGGCGAGCATTGCCCCCGCAATGATAGCGGTAGGTAAATCTGATGTTGACAATGTTAGACCCCCCAGAGTGTTCTTAGTGTAGTTGTTTTTCCTGGAAAAGCGGGGCCAACAACATCCGAATGTGAAAATATTTTTTCGTGCGTGATCCTGCCCAGCCCCGTTTTGAGTGGCCCAAAATCTGGGAGGGGCTCGGCCACGAACAAGGAATGAGATGGCGAGGACACACAAGCCGAAGGCGATCATCGGCAAGCTGCGTGCAGCGCAGATCGTGCCGGCACAGGGCGGAACTGGTGCCGAAGCGCATCGCCGGATCGGCGTCACCGAACCCCGCTACGACCGCTGGCGCACGTGATCGGCCCTCACTGAGGGCGATCTGCCCGCCTAGGGCAACAGCTCGAACGTAAGTCCGGCATGCGCCTGCAGCCGTTCGATCAACCTATCCCCCAAGATCGTCGCTGGCGTCCAGAAGCCACCCACCACCTCGGCAGGGACGTCTTTGGCAAGGCATGCGGCGGCTTGGGACAGCATCTTGGCAGTTGATCCGTAGCCGGGATCGCGGTCCCCTGTGACTCGGCACCCTATCGTGTCGCCCTTTGCGGTCGACCCGAGGAAAACAAGGTCAAAGCCGCCCTCCAATTGCGCCTTTTCGCTTGGTCCTTCGCCCGGCTTTGGCAGCACCATGGTCTCGAGCAGCCAACGCACAGGCGGCACAGCCAAGCCGACCATAAGGGCATTCACGCCCCAAGTCGCCGTTCGGGCCATCCGCTTGCCTTTCGCGCCCTGACCCGTCACCACCGCTTCCTCATACTGGAATGCAGCACCATAGCTTTTGTTGCTCAAGGCGTTGGACCGATGCACCACCCGCGTGTTGATGCCCGCCATGACGAAGGGGGCAACCCAGCCGCCGTAGACATCATCATAGGCGATCTTCACATCCGGCTGTGTGACCGAGAAGCCATGGCCAGGCGGGCAAAGGCTATAGGGGTCTTTCAGCTCGCGCCGCAGATCGGCGTCACCAACAGCTTCCTTGACCATGTTGATCATGCTCGCGATCGTGCCGCCCGACGCGCCGCCCTTGATGCTGACAACACGCATGTTGATCCGGTCGCAGGGTTGGCCGAACCGTTCCAACGCATGGCGCTGCAAGAAATGGACGCCCAGATCGGAGGGGATGCTGTCAAAACCGCAGCAATGCACGATCCGCGCGCCGCTGGCCTTTGCATCGGCCGCATGGCGTGACTGCATCTTGCGGATCCACTGCGGTTCGCCCGTGAGGTCGCAATAATGGGTGCCGGTCGTGGCGCACAGCTTCACCAACAGGTCGCCGTAAAGCGCATATGGGCCGACGGTCGACATCACGACCTTGGTGCGGGCACACATTTGCGCCAACGCGTTTTCGTCAGCCGCGTCGGCCACAATAAGCTCGACCCCCGACAGCCCGACCCTATCGCTGAGCTGCTGCAGCTTGCTGCGTGACCGCCCGGCGATTGCCCAAACGATCGATCCATCGGCGAACTGCTCGTGCATATAGCGCGTAATGATCTGGCCGACGAAGCTGGTGGCCCCGTATACGATGATGTCGAATTTTTTATCGGCCATTTTACCCTGCTGCGTCCGTGATTTTTTATAAGCGCCCAGCCTGAAAGCGTGGCGCTGGTTGGCGTGCACCCCTGATTGTTACCGTTCAGAAGCAGAACCCTTGGCTTTGATGGCTGATGGTTGATGTGATGGCAAGAGGGCTGGGGGCATGCACCCTGCCCTGTTGGCCGGCGATCTCGCCCGGGGTGCGGCCACCCCGTTTCGCGTGCGGCCTGAAGATGTTGTCGTCATGCGTCCAGGCAGCCATGATCGATCTGCCGCTCCTGCGACCAGCGCAGGATCGAGGTTGAGGTCAGCGGGTCCCAGGTTCGAACCTTGGTGCGTCCACCATTTCCATTGCCAATCCAACGTCACCCGGTGCGATCGCGCAAGGCGTACCAGAGCATGCCGAGCACGTGCAGCGGGCCGCGCAACAGCGCGCCGCCGGGGAAGCCGGCGGGGGCCATAGCGGCGAACGGGGTGAAGCGGGTTTCGTCGCCCAGCGCGGCTTCGGCGAGCAGAGCGCCGCCCAGGGTGGAGAGCACCGCGCCCTGCCCTGAATAGCCGTGCGCCCACAGCACGGGGCCATCGCGGCCGATGTCGGGCAGGCGGCTGCGGGTGATCGAGACGAGGCCGCCCCACGCATGAGCGATGCCGATGCCGGCCAGCATCGGAAAACTGCGTTCCAGGAACGGCCGCACGAACGCGGCCATGTCGGCCGGGGGGCGCGGGCTATACCGTTCGCCGCCGCCGAACATCAGCCGGCCATCGGGCGTGAGGCGGAAATAATTGACCACGAACCGGCTGTCGCTCACCGCCTGGTTGCCGGGGATCAGGGCGGCACCGCCATCGGGCAGCCGATCGGTGGTGACGATATAATTGGCCACCGGCATGATGCGGCTGTGCACGCGGGCGTTGAGTGGGCCGAGCAGTGCATCGCCGGCCAGTATGGCCTGGGCGGCGGTGACGCGGCCCGCCGAAGTGTGCAGCACCACGCCCCCTGCCCGCGGTTCCAGCCGGTTCACCGCGCTGTGTTCGTGCAGCTGCGCGCCGGCTGCCGCTGCGGCGCGGGCGAGGCCCAGCGTGTAATTCAGCGTGTGGAAATGGCCGCCGCCGGCATCGAGCAGCCCCCCGTGGCTGGGGCTGGCCACGGCCGCTTGTGCCGCCGGCGCATCCAGAACCGACAGGCCGTGATAGCCGAGCCGCGCCGCTGCCTCGGCCTCATGGGCAAAATCGTCGAGGTCGCGCGGGCGCACGGCGGTGGTGAGGTGGCCGGTGAGCGCCAGATCGCAATCAATGCCGTGCCGCGCCACCAGATCGACCACCAGATCGCGGGCCGACAGGGCGAGGTGAAACAGCGTGCCGCCCCGCTCCACGCCGAAGCGCGCAACCAGATCGGCAGCGCCCAGCCGCAGGCCGGGGATGATCTGCCCGCCGTTGCGGCCCGAAGCGCCATGGCCGATGCGGCCGGCTTCCAGCAGCACCACGCTGGCCCCGCGCTGCGCCAGGTGGAGCGCCGCCGAAAGCCCGGTGGCGCCGCCGCCGATGATGGCGACGTCCGCCTGGCGTTCGCCGGCCAGCGCGGCGTGGACCGGCGCGACGTGGGCTGTCGCCGCATACCAGCTCTGGTCGAAGGCGAGGCTGTCGTTCACACCTTGAGCAGCAAATGGTCACGCTCCCAACTGCTGATCACGCCCTGGAAGGCTTCGAGTTCGGCGGCCTTGATGGAAGTGAAGCTGCGGAAGAAATAGTCACCCAGCAGCGCCCGCACCGGATCGCAATCGTTGAAGCGTTCCAGCGCTTCTTCCAGGCTGCGCGGCAGGGTGCGTTCGAAATAATAAGCGTTGCCCGAGGTTTTGGGCGACGGTTCCAGTTCTTCGGTCATGCCCAGATAGCCGGCAACCAGCGTGGCGGCCATGGCCAGATAGGGGTTGGCATCGGCGCCGGGCAGGCGGTTTTCAACGCGGCGGTTGTGGCGATCGGTGATCGGCACGCGCAGGCCGCAACTGCGGTTGTCGCTGCCCCATTGCACGTTGATCGGCGCGCCATGATCGGGCCGCATCCGGCGGAAACTGTTGACATTGGGGGCGAACATCGGCGCCAGCGCCGGCAGGTAACCTTGCAGCCCGCCAACGAAATGACGGAACAGCGGCGCATCGCTGCCATTGGCATTGGCAAACAGATTATGGCCATCGTCCACCGCAACCACCGATGTGTGCAGGTGCATGGCGCTGCCCGGCTGATGCTCCATCGGTTTGGCCATGAAAGTGGCATAAACGCCGTGTTTCAGCGCCACCTGCCGCACGATGCGTTTGAACAACATCACCTGATCGGCCACCCGCACCGGATCGCCGTGGACGAAGTTGATCTCCAGCTGGGCGGTGCCGGCCTCGTGGATCATCGTGTCGAGGTTCAGCTCGGCGGCCTCGGCATATTCATAGATCGCCTCGATCAGGTCCTCGTGCTCCGTGATGGCCTCCAGGCCATAGGGCTGGGACGAGGTTTCAGCGCGGCCCGAGCGGCCCGCCGGCGGGGTGAGTGGGATATCGGGATCGGGATTGGGCGCGGTGAGATAGAATTCCAGTTCCGGCGCCATCAACGGCTTCCAGCCGCGTTCTTCACACAAGGCCACCACCCGTTTCAGCAGATGCCGCGGCGAGGAGGCCCACGGCGTGCCATCGGCGTGATGCGCATCGGCAAAAACATAGGCGGTGGGTGTCTTGAAGCCCGGCGCCACGCACAGCGTCGTGGGATCAAGGCGCAGCACCATGTCGGGATCGGTAAACGCCTCCACGTGCTCATCAACATCGGCATATTGGCCGGTGATCGTCAGCGAGAAGATCGACGATGGCAGGCGCAGCGCGTTGTTGCGGGAGAACTGCACCAGTTTGGCGGCCGGGAACACCTTGCCACGCAGCACGCCGTTCATGTCGGGCACCAGACATTCCACTTCGGAAATGCCCTTGTCGCGAACCCAGTCACCAATATCGGCCATGTCCGTTCCTCTATAGTGCGCGCAACACCGGTTCAGCCTCGTCCAGCGCAGCGGCGATGATGCCGATCATCCGATCGATCTCGGCATGGGTGATGATCAGCGGCGGACTCATCACGATCGAATCCTTCACGCCGCGCACCATCAAGCCCTTGGCGATACAGATATCCCGTACCACGATTCCGGCCTTGCCGCCCCCGCCAAA
>Ga0315908_10000655_pt1 | contig 27058 bp, 16 predicted proteins | sample LakEriMetagenome_12_FD_203520 | JGI IMG/M metagenome (GOLD analysis project Ga0315908, IMG submission 203520) | Freshwater fungal communities from buoy surface, Lake Erie, Ohio, United States - Buoy 4 MA124 | ecosystem: Environmental > Aquatic > Freshwater > Lake > Lake biofilm | place: USA...
CATTTCATTGAGGATAGAATTCCCTTCATTGAGGATTATTAGGGACAAATAAGGGCTTCGTGGGCTAAATTTGCAAACGATGGACTTATCCTTCTCCAATTCCATGATGAAACACTTGTGTCGATTGACGGCGTTGTCGTTTGCGCTTTTTGTTTGCGGCCATTCCACCGTTGTAGGACAGATAACGGTAAATGCCGGTATCAACAACCAAACCTTCTCTACGTGCAATGAGTTCATCATTGACTCCGGAGGTCAAGGTGGTCCAGGATATAGCAACGATGAGAATGTCACGTTCACCATTTGCTCCGACAACCCGGGAGATCAGGTTACGGTAACCTTCAACTTGTTTTCATTGAGTCCCGTTGATACGCAACCGGGTAATGGAGACAACTCCGATCAGATGTACGTATTCGATGGTCCGAATACAGGCGCTAACTCTTTGGGTAACTACGGAGGAACCGGTCTACAGGGAGTTGTTATTCAGGCTACTCCACAAAACACAACGGGATGTCTTACTTTTCAATTCGTTTCGAATGATAGCGGTACCGGCCAATTTACGGCTTCTGCATCCTGCAATACTCCCTGCGCTACACCGCAGGCGGGAGGAATTATCGTAGGCGGAATTACACAGGACAGCATTCGCGTTTGTGTTGGTGAAGAAATCACCTTCCGTGAGCAAGGCTCAATGGCGCAGCCCGGATTTAATTTGGTGAGCTATACCTGGGACTTTATGGATGGTAGTAATGAGACCGTCACTGCACCGGGGGCGGATGTAACCCACGCCTTTTCTCAAGCGGGTAACTATTTGGTGCAGCTATTTGTTCAGGACGACAATCCGGACAATGTATGTTTGAATTCCAACTTTATTTCCCTGGATGTATTGGTTGCAACTATCCCAAGCTTTGCCGGTTTCCAGGAGGACTTGGTTATGTGTATCGGAGAGGAACTGAACTTCACTGCAACACCGGAACTCTACGAGGTAACGTGGACAGGCTTTAACGGCAATGTTGAGATTGAAAACGGCTGCTTACCCGATACACTTTTAGGGATTTCTCAAGATATCGAAATTTTTCAAATGGGTTTTCTAGCGGGAACAACTATTGAGAGCATCGGGGACATTGAGAGTATCTGCCTGGAAATGGAGCACAGCTTCATGGGCGACCTCGTCATCTATGTTACCTGCCCCAATGGTCAACAAGTGATGCTTCATCAACAAGGAGGCGGCGGAACGCAAATCGGCGTTCCCGTTCAGGAGGATAATATTGACTGCGATAACCCCGCCACACAAGGTGAAGCCTGGAATTATTGTTTCACCCCTAATGCAACAGAAACTTGGGTGGAATGGGTGAACAATAGCGGTGGCTTTGGCGGAACACTGCCCGAGGGCGATTACGAGCCCGTTGCGCCGTTGGACGGACTGATTGGTTGTCCAACCAATGGTATTTGGACATTAACGGTAGTTGATAACTGGGCGGCTGATGATGGGCAGTTGATTGGTTTCGGGCTAAATCTCGATCCTTCACTTTACCCCGACATTGTAGAATATACGCCTCAAATCTCGCCGGATGCTTCCGGCTCCTATTGGACAAGCCCTGCTCCTTTTGCAGTTATTGAAGGCACCAGTATGGATGAAATCACCATTACTCCCGCTGCAGAGGGTGTATTTGAATACACCTATAATGTCATCGATGACTTTGGTTGTTCGAACGACACGTCCTTCTTTATCACCGTCTTTGAGGCGCTCCTGGTTCAAGCACCGGATGATTTCACCATTGGTTGTGATGACTTGCCTATGGTTGCTTCTTTCCAAGGTTTACCTCCTTCAAGCTGCAGTGATTGCGGTGAATTCAACTACTGCTACATTGACAATGATAATTTCACATGGACGTTCTGTCCTGATGTATTAAATGACGGTACTGCGCTGACATTTGAATTTATTGACGGCGCCATGGAAGCAGGATTCGAGGACTTTCTCGTTTATGACGGAGCTTCCACTGCGGCACCTTTGATTGAGGCGTGGAGTGGTGGCGACGCCTCCGGTCAGTCATGGACCGCAACCAATACTGACGGTTGTATTACGGTTAGTTTTACCTCAGATGGCAGTATTTCCTGCAACGGTGGAAGCTATTCTGAATGGACGTATGCTGTTTCCAACGGTGGACCCGAATATGAATGGCAATGGACTCCGGCCACTTTCCTCGATGATCCAACCATACAAGGTCCAACTATTGTTGATCTTACCTCACCTGTAACCTACACTGTGACCGGTTATCCCGTTGGGCATCCAAACTGCGCCAGTTCTGATGAAGTGGTTGTTTCACTTGACCCGGGTAGTGATCCCGGTGACGACAATACAATTACTGTTTGCACTACGGAGCTTGCTTTCCTGATGACCGACAGCCTCGGTGGAAATCCTTCCTCTGGGGGCGTTTGGACAGATGCTGCCGGCAATGTAGTTACGGATGGAATGTTTGATCCTTCAACCGGAACAGGCGGTGTGTTTTCGCATACCATTCCCGGAGGGTGTTATGATCCTGCTGAACTGACAGTTCAGATTTACCTGCCGCTGGATTTATCTATTTCAAACGACACTATCATTTGTGATCAAGGCGTGGTTGATATGGATGTGTATTCGCTGAGTAATGGTCTTGCACCCTATTCTTACGCGTGGACCTATGCCGGTAGTGATGTTGGAAATACAGCGCAAATTGACTACGCACCGACAGGCTCCGGACAAGTGTGTATTGAAGTTAATGATGCTTGTGCATACACCGCCAATCAATGTTTTAACGTCGAAATGCTTCCTCCCGTTGAAGCTACCTTTACAGCAGATACCACGGAAGGCTGTTGGCCTGATGCCTTCCATTTATCCATTACATCTGATCCTACCACGTTTAATAATTCAACTTGGACCTTTGCTGATGGTAGCAGCTATTTTAATGTGAATGACCTTGAAGTAAGTTTCGAAAACCCCGGTCAATACAATGCTACCCTTACCTTGAGTAACTTAGTAGGGTGCCAGTACATTGCAAATATGCCTCTCACTCTGTACAGTTACGCTCCACCTGTTGTGGGATACATTGCAGGGCCTCAACCAACCGACATCTACGATACCGAAATCCACTTCGAAAGTGTTATTTCCGGATACCCGATTCAATCGTATGCCTGGACGTTTAGCGAAGTAGACGGCACCCTACTTGGAGGTTCAAATCAAGCCAATCCTGTTTTCACCTTCCCCAATGCATATGGAAATAACTACATTGTTACACTTGAGGTGACCGACATTCATAATTGCTCTGCGATGACCACCGGTAATACTGTTGTAATCAACGATATTCCTCAGTTTTATATACCAACCGGCTTCACTCCCAATGGAGACGGTCTTAACGATGTACTGCAATTCATTGGAGCTGACATTGATGAAACACGCTTCCAATTTGAAGTGTTCAATCGTTTCGGGCAAAAGATGTTTGAATCGAATGATCCGAATGCTGCCTGGACAGGAAATACTGCCGATGGCGAATACTATGCTCCTAATGGCGTTTATTCTTGGAGAGCAATTGTGGTATCTAAATCAACAGGCGTAAAAAAAGAAATCAACGGCTCGATAATCATCATGCGTTAAAACAAGGTCGGCGGCTCATATAGCTCAGCGTAGTCGTGCTTGCGAAAAGCATCGGGAGTATTACCCGGAGAATATTTTCCGCGTAAGGGTTTGACGGTGTGAGCGCGTAACTCCCCATCAGCGAGCGGAACCAACATGGCCTTCAATTCATCGACGGGAGTTTCATTGCTGATCCAGCGCAGGAGGTTTTCCCCCTCCAGAAATACCGGCATTCGGGGTTCTTCCAGTTCGGGGTTGTTATGAATCTCCTTCATGAGCGCATTTCCCTTCGTGGTTAGGATGGCGAAGGTGAGCAAGGTCTCCCCTTTCTCATGGTCGCGCCATTCATCGCACACCACGGCAATCCAACGCACGTCTTCTTCTTTCCAATCAATGAAGTAGGGAAATTTTTTACCCTTGACATGCTTGTATTCGTAAAAGCCGGTGATGGGCAAGAGACCTCTGCGTGTGGACGCGGCGTGCTTGAAAGCCGGTTTCTCAAAGAGGGTTTCAGCACGAGCGTTGAGTGTCATGTTGCTCATCTCCATGGCCGCGGTCCAATCTTTTGTCCAGAGCGGAATTAACCCCCAATGCATTTCCTGCCAATGTATGCTGTGTTGATTCAATAGAATAGGTAACCCCGGATGCTCAAATCCGGAAACAGCAAACAACGGTTTGCCATGAATCTGCTCACGAAAGATGCGCAACGCTTCTTCGATCTCTCCCGGTGTTGAATGTTTGCGCTGTCCCTGCTTTAAGATTCGCTCCTCCAATTGTTGGATGGTATAGCACATTGATTCGAAAGTAGAAAATTATTCGTTCACTCCATCATTTATTGTCAACACTTACCTTCGCCATCATGAAAATGACCAACCGCAGCGCACTTCTGTTGCTCATCATGCCCTTGCTTGCGATGCTGCTCATGGTAATATTCGGGTTTCGCAAGAAACCACCCGTGGCCGAATTAAAAATCGAACTCGGCCGACAGCTTTTTTTCGACAAAGCACTCAGTCATCCCAATGGTCAATCGTGCACTGTTTGCCACGCGCCGAAAACAGCTTTTTCGGACCCCAACCATGCAGTAGTTTCCGAAGGAATGGTGGATGGCGCGTTTGTGAATCGCAATTCGCAATCACTGGCTTATGTTTCTTTCATCCCACCGCTTCAACGCAGCGCCAACGGAGAGTATTTCGGGGGGCTTTTCTGGGATGGTCGATCTTCCTCGCTCACGCATCAGCTCTCAGGGCCTTTTTTCAATCCTGCAGAAATGAATAACGCCGATACGCTGTCGTTAATCACAGAAGTAAAGCAAGCTCCCTATTACCGATTATACAAACAGGTTTATGGTCGAATTAAAGATCCAAAAACCGCCTACAATCAGCTATGCGAAGCCATTGCTGCGTTTGAAAGCAGCGACGTGTTCAACGAGTTTTCTTCCAAATACGATTACTATCTCGCCGGAAAGGTTCAGCTCAGTGAGCAAGAAAGAAAAGGATTGTCGCTTTTTGAAGGAAAAGGCCGTTGCAACGCATGTCACTTGACCACTCCTCAGCCGGAAAGTGGGCGCGTACTATTCACTAACCACCACTACTACAACCTGGGTATTCCTCGCAATCCCCAAAACCCTTTTTATTCGACGTTTTCAGAGATTAATCCACAGGGAGAAGCAGCTATCGACTTGGGATTAGGTGCAGTGGTTCAGGACGAAAATCAGAACGGGAAATTCCGTGTCCCAACCTTGCGCAACGTTCAGTATACCGGCCCCTACTTTCACAATGGTTATTGCGCTACGTTGCAGGAAGCCGTTCACTTTGTGAATGCGCGTGACGTAGATTCAATATATCCTCGACCTGAAGTTTCTCAGAATGTCGCTCATCAAATTACAGGAAGTTCAAGACTGACTGTTGAAGAAGAACAAGCCATCGTGGCTTTTTTACTGTGTTTGAGTGATGGCTACGAACGCTGATGAAGCCGCAGAAATTCTCCAGTAGGTGACGTTTTCGGAATCGCTGAAGGCGAACCCTCATACACAATTGAACCGCCGTCGACTCCGCCACCGGGGCCCATATCGATTATCCAATCGGCACATCGAATGACATCGGGATTGTGTTCGATGGCAATAATCGAATGACCTCGTTCGAGCAGTGCTTGAAACGAATCCATCAACTTCTTCACGTCGTGAAAATGCAACCCCGTGGTAGGCTCATCAAAGATGAATAAGGTATGCTGCGCACTCGCACCTTTAGACAGGAAAGAGGCCAGCTTGACGCGCTGCGCTTCTCCACCACTGAGCGAAGAAGAACTTTGACCTAATCCGATGTATCCTAAACCTACTCGCTGGAGCGGCTTCAGACGCTCAATGATGTTGCGATTGACGATCTTGTCTCCGTCTGCGGAAAAGAAAATGATAGCCTCATCGACAGTCATATCCAGAACATCACTAATCGATTTTCCTTTGTATTCGATTTCGAGCACTTCCTCTTTGAATCGCTTGCCTTTGCAGGCATCACACACCAGCTGAATGTCGGCCATAAACTGCATGGTGATGGTTTGAACGCCTTCACCCTGGCATGCCTCGCAGCGCCCGCCTTCAACATTGAAGCTGAAATGAGACGGCTTAAACCCGCGTTGTTTCGCCACGGGCTGAGCGGTATAGAGCGATCGAATATCGTCGTAAGCCTTGATGTACGTCACGGGATTCGAACGTGAGGATTTTCCGATTGGATTTTGATCTACCATCTCGACTGCGGCTATCGTTTTCACATCGCCCTCAAGACCATCATAAGCGCCAACATGTCCGCTAGGCAAGGCTCCCAACTCCTTTTGCACGGCGGGATAGAGGATGCTGCGAACAAGGGTAGATTTTCCGCTTCCACTCACTCCGCACACTACCGTGAGGCAACGCAAGGGGAAGGTTGCGTCGATGTTGCGCAGCGTGTTTTCGCGTGCTCCACGGATAATCAACTTATCCTTTCCGATTTTTTTTAACGCCGTTCGCGCGATGGATTGCGTTCCATTCAGGTATTGCGCCGTGAGGGTGTTTCCTTCTGCAATAAGATCCGGCAGTGTTCCCGTGAACATCACTTGTCCTCCCAGTGTCCCGGCCTCCGGCCCCATATCGATAATGCAGTCGGCGGCGCGCATAATTTCTTCGTCATGTTCTACAACGATGACGGTATTGCCTTGATTGCGCAGATTTTGCAGCACGCCAATCAATCGATGGGTGTCGCGGGCATGAAGTCCGATGCTGGGTTCATCCAAAATATAGAGGGAGCCTACGAGTGCACTTCCCAGACTGGTGGCCAAATTGATGCGCTGTGATTCTCCCCCACTCAACGAATTCGAGAGACGATTGAGCGTCAGGTATTCCAAACCTACCTCACGCAAATAGCCGAGGCGATTGCGTATTTCGACCAAAAGTCGTTGCGCCACCTTGGTGTCATGCTCGTTCAAGGTTAACTCACCAAAGAATGAGAAACAGTCTCCAATCGGCATTTGAACCAATTCGGATATTGACTTGCCGCCAATCTTCACGTAGTTGGCGTCCTTGCGCAAGCGTGTACCCTGGCATTCGGGGCATTTCGTTTTTCCGCGATAGCGACTGAGCATCACCCGGTATTGAATCTTGTAAGATTCACTTTCGAGATGCTTGAAAAAAGCATTCAATCCGCTAAAGTGCTTGTTGCCCGTCCACAGCAATGTGTATTGCTCTGCAGTGAGCTCCGCAATGGGCTTATGAATCGGGAAGCTGAATTTGGCAGCGTGGTAAATCAACGCTTGCTTCCACTCGCCCATCGTTTCGCCTCGCCAGCAAGCGATTCCATCCTGATATACACTCAGTTTTCGGTTGGGCATGACCAGATTCTCATCGATGCCGATAATGCTGCCGAAGCCTTCACACGTTTTACAAGCGCCAACGGGATTATTGAAGGCAAATAAATTGACATCAGGTTCTTCGAACGTGATGCCATCTGCTTCAAAGCGATTATTGAAACTTGCACCGTGTCCGGTATCGGGATGCATCACAGCACATTCACCTCGTCCTTCAAAAAATGCGCTTTCTGCGCTATCGACTATGCGTGAGGATGTTTCGTCATCGTGTGAGATTGCAATACGGTCTATGACCAGCGACCAGGTATCGGTTGGTTTTGCCTTCGCGCTATAGTCTTCAATTGTGGTGATTTCACCTTTGTGTGCCACCCTTGAAAAGCCTTGCTGGGCGAATACATCCAAGCGCTTTTTCACCTCCTTGACGGGGCCAACGGGGGCAAGTAGCACCACGCGCTCGCCTTCCTTTTGAGCCATGCAGTAATTCAGCACGTCCTCCGCGCGATGACGCTTTACTTCCTTTCCCGAAACAGGCGAATAGGTTTTGCCTATACGCGCAAACAACAATTTTAAATAGTCATAGATCTCCGTGGAGGTACCAACGGTTGAGCGGGAAGAACGTCCGGTTACCTTTTGCTCAATGGCAACTGCCGGACTGATTCCAATGATAGCATCGACGTCGGGTTTATCCAAGCGACCTAGAAATTGACGCGCATAACTACTCAGGCTTTCCACGTAACGGCGCTGCCCTTCTGCAAATAGCGTATCGAAAGCGAGCGATGATTTACCGGAACCACTAAGTCCTGTAATGACGGTCAGCTTGCCGCGTGGAATAGCCACCGTCACATTTTTGAGGTTGTGCATTCGGGCCCCCTTGATGATGACGAATTTCTTCGGATCGAGGTCGCCTGATTGTTGTTCGGTTGGTTTTTTCTTGGTTGTTACCCGGCCCATAATGCTGCAAAGTTCATCAGAGAAACAACAAGACGGTAAGCATGTTCACAATTCAATTGACGTAAATCCCACTGGAGTCAACATTTTGTTTTTCAATCCATTAAATCAATGTCGGGATTCCTTCACTGAAGCCTTTATACCGCTTGAGTTGCGCTGACAATTGTCAGTTATAGCCAAATCCCCGAGGAGTTATGTAACCAAAAAAGGATTGCAGCAGTACAAGGACCGTTTTCACATCAGTCCAATTAGAACAATGAACAACATGAAAAACCTAACTGCCCTATTTCTGTTGATGGTTCTGGCCACATTCGGCCAATCTCAAACCACGTGTCCCTCGGACGCACTCAACGATTCACTGCTCACACACGACATGGAATTCAGCCGAAGCTTCTTTTATATGGAGCACGTATTGAATCAAAAGCGTAACCAGCACCCTTCAGAACGTACCAACGATTTGTACACGCTGCCGGTTGTTGTGCATATCATTCATGCCGGCGAAGCCTATGGCACGGGAGTGAATATCACCGACGAACAAGTATTCTCTGCTATTGAAGCGCTCAACGAAGATTTTCGCCGTATGCCCGGAACCAATGGTTTCGGTAATGGCGTTGATGTCAATATCGAGTTTTGCTTGGCAGCCCGTGACCCGCAAGGTCAGCCTACCAATGGAATTGTTCGCGTGAATGGAAGTTCGGTTGCGAATTATGCCACCATGGGCATTGAGTCATCGGGAGGAACAGGCGCTGTAGAAGAATCGGTAAAGGCTCTTTCCACGTGGCCCAGAACGTCTTATATGAATATCTGGGTGGTTAATGAAATCGAAAATAACAACGGTGGCAGTGGGATCCAAGGCTACGCTTACTTCCCTACCAATAATCCCGTTGACGGAATCGTCGTGCTTTACAATGCATTCGGCACAGTAGGTAATTTGAAGTCCTACACCAATATGAATCGTACACTCACGCACGAAGTTGGTCACTACCTGGGATTGTATCACACGTTTAATAGCACTTCTGCCTGCGGCGCTGAGACCAGCTGCACCACGCAAGGTGACCGTGTTTGCGATACACCACCCACCATCCAGGCAGGTAGCTGTAGCAGCCCGGCCTGCGGTGGAACACAACAGGTAGAAAACTACATGGACTATACCTCTCAAACATGCCAAGACATGTTTACTGATGGTCAAAAATTACGCATGCGCACCACGTTGGAAACACAGCGCACCAGCATGCTGACATCCATGGGCTGCATGCCGGTTTTCCAGAATGATATTGGTATCACAGCCGTTTTAAGTCCATCGGGAACAAACTGCTCAGGCGGTGTGCAGCCTCAAGTAACTCTTGGCAACTTTGGCGGAAATACACTGACAACAGCAACGATTTATTACAACGTTGATGGTGTGGGTTCATCTACTTTCAACTGGACAGGTAGCCTTGTATCAGGTGCTACTACTACTGTGACACTAGGCAACATTAACCCAGCCGGTGGTAATCATACGTTTTATGCTTGGACAGGTCTTCCTAACGGATCAAGCGATCAGAACGCATCCAATGATCAGGCAACAGGTGCCTTCGGAATTATCAGCGGCTCACCCGCTGAGTTAGATGTTGTACTCGACTACTACGGAAATGAAACTTCATGGACAATCAGCGACCAAAGCAATGTGGTATTGATGTCCGGAGGTCCTTATGTTAATGGTCAGCAAGGTTTGCACAATATCACGCCTGTTTGCCTTGCTGCGGGTTGTTACACCTTAACCATGAATGACGTTTATGGTGATGGTCAGGGTTTCACAAACGGTAGCTTCACACTAACATCCAGCACAGGCGCTGTGTTGGCCACCGGTTCGGGTAACTGGGGTGATATGTCGGTGAATGATTTCTGTATTACTGAAACAACACCTCAAGGGGATGCACCGGTTGCTTCCTTTACGATTCAGGACAATACGCTTTGCCGCAATGTGCAGAACGATTATACCAGCACAAGCACAAATACTCCAACTTCCTATAGCTGGGTATTCGAAGGTGGCTCACCTGCAACATCAACAACTCAGAATCCGCAAAACGTGACATACGCAACAGCCGGAACGTATGACGTGACGCTCACTGTCAGCAATGCTTTCGGAAGTGACACCTATGTGTGTGCCAACTGTGTTACGGTGCAAGCCGATCCTGTTGTAACTCTTGCTACCGTTAATCCCGGTTGCGGTCAGAATACGGGTTCTATTACTACGAACATAACAGGAACGGGTCCATACACCTACGCATGGAATAACGGAGCTACCTCAGCGAATTTGAATAACCTGGGCGCAGGCAGCTTCAGTGTAACGGTTACTTCGGCGCAAGGATGTTCAGGCCAGGCGTCAGCCTCACTTACCATGGCTGCAGGATTATCCATCGCCGGTAATGTTCAGAATATCACCTGTGCCGGTTTGAACAACGGAAGTATTTCACTCACCGTAACAGGCGGCACGGGCAACAAGACGTATGCTTGGAATAATGGTGCAACAACTGCTTCAATCAATAACCTATCTGCAGGTAATTACAGTGTGACCGTTAGTGATGCTGCAGGATGCACCGCTTCGCAATCCTTTGCGATCACAGCGCCTCAGGCTATCAGCATCAGTGGGCAGGCCAACGCGGTGATTTGCTTTGGCGATAACAATGGCCAAATTCAAGTGAGCGCCACAGGAGGAACAGGCAACAAATCGTTCAACTGGAGCAATGGCGCTGTGGGTACCGGTATCACCGGATTGACTGCCGGCAGCTACACAGTAACGGTTACCGATGAAGCCGGTTGTTCTGCGTCTCAGACCTTCACCGTTGGTTCACCTAGCGCGATTGTTATCAGCGGCAATGTAGATAATGTCAACTGCTTCGGCGAGAGCAACGGAAGTATTGGTGTAAGTGCAAATGGCGGTTCGGGTGAAAAAACGTTTACCTGGAGCAATGGATTCAATGGTGCGATATTGAATAACGCAGCGGCCGGTTTATATACTGTTACAGCTACTGATTTGGCAGGCTGCTCTGCTCAGGCAAGCTTCACCATCAATCAACCTGCTGTGCTTGAGTTGAATCTTACCGATTTAGATATTGCCTGCGGAGACGTTAGTGGATCGGCCATCGTAGGTCCTGCAGGTGGAACTCCCGGTTACGATGTGAACTGGAGCAATGGTCAGACAGGTTATAGCATTGAAAATCTAACTCCCGGGAACTACAGTGTGTCCATGACCGACAACAACAATTGTCAGGTGTCGGCTGATTTCACGATAACCCAAACGGATAACCTTGTGATATTGCTGGAAGTAAATCACATCACCTGCTTCGGTGCGGCGAATGGAAGTATTGATGCATCGATTAACGGCGGTGATCAGAATTATACTTTGGAATGGAACAACGGAGCAACGGGCTATTCACTGAGCAACTTGCTTCAAGGCCAATACTCGTTGAATGTATTTGACGGATCGGGTTGTACCGGTTCAGCAAACATCGTTGTTGAAGAACCTGCTGCATTAATTGTCGATATTGACGCTAACGACATCAGTTGTCACGGTGCAGGCGATGGTTCAGCTCAAGCGATTATTTTGGGTGGAACAGCACCTTACCAGATTGGTTGGAATAATGGACAAACTTCAGAACAACTCAATGACTTGAATGCCGGAAATCTCACCTTAAACGTGGTAGATGCGCATGGTTGCACTGCTCAAGCAGCTGCCTCTATTGAAGAACCATCCATGTTGGTTGCCAATGTCATCATCACCGGCGTCGAGACTTGCGCAGGTAATGATGGAAGTGCAGAAATATCGGTAGAAGGCGGTGTTCCCGGTTACTCAATTCTTTGGAGTAACGGTGCAACCGGCAATAACCTGGAAGCTGCCGCTGCTGGAAACTACAATGTAGCAGTCACCGACGCCAACGGTTGCAGCCTGCAAATGCAAGCGGTTATCACATACGAATGCGAAACTGTCGTTCCGCCAACCCAACTGATGGCTCAGTTCTGCAATACCTCAGAATTTACATTGGATGGCACACTGGCTTGTGATGCAGTGGAAGGCGCCGATCAATACATGTGGCGAGTATCAACTCCGACAGGTACCATCATCATCGATGAGTTTACCGCAGACAATCAATTGTCCATGGCGTTGATTCCGGATGTGGATTACAGCACAACGTATGTAGTGGGTATCAAGGCTCGTGTAGCCGGTGTTTGGGGGCCATTTGGGGACTACTGCTCTGTGAGCACTGAGTCAATGGACTTACCGGTAACCGGTATTCTTGATGCCGATTGCGGTGCGACGATTTCTTCATGGGGTGTATTCATTCATGCAACCGCAATTCCAAACGTACTCAACTACGAGTGGCATATCACCGGTGACAATTATGACTGGACAGCCTTCACCGCTACACCTGAATTGGAAATCGTAGAAGCCATGATGCTTATTCCGGGTGAGTCATACATGATTGAAGTACGCTGCGCATTGGGTGCCGGAGTATTCACCGAATGGAGCACAACTTGTGGATTTGACATTGCCATTGAGATGAACGTTGCAGATAGCATAGAGAACACAGGCATCTTTAATGTCTATCCGAATCCGGGTAATGGTGAAGTGATTACCATTGTTAACGAAGGCTTCATGTCTGCGCACGATGCCATTCAGGTGAGCATTGTCGATGGCAGCGGTAAACAAGCAGAAGCATTCACTATCGCTGCGAACAGCGGATCAACATACCGATACGAATTTCATCAACGACTCGCTTCCGGTTTCTATGTGCTCGTTGCACAAAGCGGAGACAAGCGCATCGAAAAGAAACTTATAGTGCATTAAACGCTAGGGTGGAGACCACTATAGTTGGTCGAAATTAGATTGCCCGCAGGCCTCGTGCTTGCGGGCTTTCTAATTATATCCGTCAAGCAATGAATCGCCGGCGAATGCTCTCTGATGGAATCATGCAACTATCGTGTTTGCCAAACCATCGGTAGCGGTTTTTGGCTACGTATGCATAGCACGCGTCTCTCACTACCGGCGGAATCAGGCGAAACACATGCATCCACCGCAACCACACAGCAGCATCGGCCAGAGAAAAGAGCACAGCGGAAGAGCGGCGATGAATCGTACCTTTTCTCCAGTAGACAAGTGAATCCAAATTAGACCTATCGGCTTCAGGCAACTTTGTTTTGGCCAATTCACCTTGAAGCGGCGAGTACATGATTCGCCCCGCTTTATCGAGCTTGATTAAGGTGTTCACCGATTGGTTGCAGAACTTGCACACGCCATCATAGAAGACTATACGCTGCATTGTGTCCATGCCTGTAAAGGTAGTCTGACTTTTTTTCAATCACAACGGAATTCACGTTCTATCTTGCGCTGCAACTACACGATCCGTTTATGTATTACAGCGACTATCTGCAACTCGATAAAATTCTGGGTGCACAGGAATTGGAAAGCGACAAAGTCAATCGCCATGCGCACGACGAAATGCTCTTCATTGTTATTCACCAATCCTATGAACTTTGGTTCAAACAGATCTTGTTTGAAGTAGATTCCGTTCATCGCATTATGTCGCAGCCTGCGATTAACGATAACTCCCCTGAGTTATTGAAAGTAGTTCGCCGGCTTTTTCGTGTGGTCGAAATCATGCGGGTGCTGGTTCATAAAATTGACATCCTGGAGACCATGACTCCTTTAGACTTTCTGGACTTCCGCGATCTACTCCGTCCGGCCAGTGGTTTTCAAAGTATGCAGTTCAAGATTCTGGAAGCGAAACTGGGTTTGAAAATGGAACACCGTCATGGCCAGGAGTATTACACCAGTCAACTTAAGCCTGAGGATAAGCAAGCGATTGTTGATCTTGCCAAGCAATCGACCGTGCTTGAGCTGATCAATAGCTGGCTTGAGCGCATGCCTTTCCTGGAAGATGAAAAGCTATGGGAAAATGGCAACGATCAGGCATTTTGGAAAACGTATCGGGATATCTACAATAGTTCTTTGTCAGACGGTGAAAAGCAAAACATGCAACGGTTCGATGAGTTGTTTATGAGTCCGAACACTCAGGAAGGTCAATTATCGGATCGTGCCCGCAGAGCTGCACTGTTCATTTTACTCTACCGCGACTATCCACTGCTGCACAATCCTTTCCGGATTATCAACCTGTGTTTGGAAATCGATGAACTGCTGGCAACTTGGCGCTGGCGACATGTAAACATGGTTCATCGCATGATTGGTACCCGCGCAGGAACCGGTGGAAGTTCGGGTAAAGGTTACCTGCGGGAAGCAGCCCTCAAGCATTACGTTTTTGCTGAATTCGCAGAGTTAAACAGCTTCATGATTGAACGTCGGAAATTACCTACCCTCACACCCGCACTTGAACGAATGCTGAGCTTCCAGCATTAAGCTTCGTGCTTGTGTTTGTGGACGAAAGCTGTGACAGCGACCATCCAGCCGGCGATTAACAGCAAACCACCTACAGGAGCCACGGGACCGAGCCATCCGAACTCAAGACCGGTCACCGGTGAACTTGATCTGAGGTAAAGTGAAGCACAAAATGCCAGCGTCCCGATCGATAAAATGCGCATGGCCCATAACGCTCGTGAATGATGAACAACGCCTGCCATGTAAGCAATAGCTAATGCCAGAATGCCCAGGCTCTGATACACCTGATATTTCGCGGCGGTTTCCCAGGAGTTAAATTGTTCAGGTGTCAAATGCGGTCGCAGACCATGGGCACCTACAGAACCCAATACAACGGCCAGTGCCAGCGATAAAGCAGCAATTCGAGCGTAATTCATACTGCGAAAATAGCCTTCATCCTTTTATTAACAGCGCAAGCATACTCGCCTGTTTCGATGCATTTTTGAATTATGCCTGAACTCATCGCCGGAAAGAAAGCCTACACACTGTTTGAAGTTGCTGAGAGTATTCGTAAGGTGATTGCCGAGCGCTACACTTCGCGCTTCTGGATTAAAGCGGAGATGAATAAGCTCAATCACTATCCCGCCTCCGGGCATTGCTACCCTGAACTTGTCCATAAGGAGGGCACTAAGATTAAAGCGGAATTCAGATCGGTACTTTGGAAAACGGACTTTGAGCGGATTAATCGACAGTTCAAAACAACGCTCGGCGAACCGCTGCACGATGGCATCAAGATTTTGTTTGAAGCCGGCATCACCTTCGACGCGCAATACGGCATGACGATAAGGATTTACGATATCGATGTAAGCTATACCCTGGGCGATCTCGAAGCAGAAAAAAACGCCAGCATTGAGCGACTGAAATCCGAGGGAATCTTGATGATGAACAAACAGGTGCATCAGGCTTTGCTTCCGCGGCGTATTGCTATCATCTCCATCGAGACCAGTAAAGGCTATGCGGATTTTCGTCAAATTCTTCAAAGTAAAAAAGAACGATTTGCTGTCTTTCACATGCTCTTTCCGGCTTTGCTGCAAGGCGATAAGGCTGTGGACTCAATCGTGAAGCAATTGAATCGCATTCGATTACTTCACCGGCATTTTGATGTTGTAGCCATCATACGTGGTGGCGGAGGTGAAGTAGGGCTGACTTGCTTCAATCACTATGCTCTGGCACGAACTATTGCCACATTTCCAATACCCGTTTACACCGGAATCGGTCATGCTACCAATGAAACAGTGAGTGAGCTGGTGGCGCATTTCAATGGCATCACACCAACTAAAGTTGCTGAGCATATTCTTTCCCAATTTGAGGCCTTTGAACAAACCTTAATCACCGCTCAACGCGCAGTGACGGATTATTCATCGCAACTCGCGCAACAATGTCATCGTGATATCAGCACACTGGGAAATCGGCTCCAACAGGCCGCACTGCGTACCACTCAATCCCGAATGGAAAGCATCGGCCATCTTCAAGCGCGTATCGTGCAGGGTAATCGTTTCTATGCCCGAGAAGCAATATCACAGCTCAATCGTTTGAACGAAAAACTGCAAAAAGCACAATCTACAATCTGTGAACAACAATTCACTGAATTAACGGCTACTGAGCAAAAGCTCATTCAAACGTCCTTGCGAATGTGCACAGACCGGACTGCAGTATTGGAAATTAATGAACGCCTGGTGAACATGCTTGATCCCAAGAACGTTCTAAAACGCGGATATTCCATCACCCTTAACAATGGTAAACCCGTCACTACTTTTGAAAACGTTGCATCCGGTGATCAACTGCAGACAATCGTATACAATGGAACAATCGAAAGCACAGTAACACAAGCACAAGCAGAATCATGAAAGAGGAATTAACCTATACCGCAGCCTTTGAGGAACTTCGCACCATTGTGAGTGAGATCGAGCAAGGCGATGTTACCGTCGATATTTTAGCAGAAAAAGTGAAGAGAGCCTCAGTGCTTATTGCCTTTTGCAAACAAACCCTTCGTACCACAGAAGAAGACGTCAAATCCATTCTTCAAGAACTAGAAAACAACAATGATCATGAAGCATAACATCCTAATCACACTCGTTACAACTGCCATAATGGTATTGTTTTCCATTCAAGATACCAAAGCCCAAAAATTGATGAACTCCTCTCGTTCCATTATCGGATACATCGAAGACGGCAGTGTGCGCAGTAGTTCGCGATCCACCATCGGTTATTTCGAAGACAAGAAAGTGATGAATTCAAGTCGTTCTATCATTGGCTATTTTGAAGACGGAAAAATCATGGGATCTAATCGCAGTATTCTTGGATACTATGAAAATGGTCGTGTGATGGGATCCAGTCGCAGCATTCGCGGCTATGTGGAAGATGGAAAAGTTCTTGACTCCTCCCGATCGATAATCGGTTATTACGAAGGCATATTACCTTCACAGGCTGCCATGTATTTTTTCTTTTTCTTCAATTGAAATGGCAACGGCAAGTGATTACATCAAAAAACTCAATCTTCTGCCTCATCCTGAGGGTGGCTACTATCGTGAAACGTTTCGCAGCGGCGTAACGCAGGATTTCGAAGGTTTCGATGGGCCGCGACAGCTTTCCACCTCTATCTTCTTTCTTTTGGAGGCTCCTCAGGTTTCGTCTTTGCACCGCATTAAAAGTGATGAAATTTGGTATTACCACGATGGCGGTAATCTTGAAATCATAGAATTGGACGCGGACGGCAAAGAGAACGTAACACTACTAGGAAAAGACTTGGATAGCGGCGCAACTCTTCAGCATGTCGTTGCAGCCGGCAAATGGTTCGGCGCTCGATTGCCCGAAGGCTCCGCATTTTGCCTGGTGGGATGTCAAGTCAGCCCCGGATTTGACTTCCGCGACTTTGAGTTGAAATGAAACCTGCTTCTCGCCAATAATATTTCGCCACTCTGTGGCCGACTGAAACGCAGTCATCGTTCACGGAGCCAAACCATTCACCATTTCGCTATTTCACCATTTCACCATTTCACTATTCACCAGCAACTCAATACTGCCACTTCTTCGTAAACGAATTATAAAAATTCACACCAAACTTCAGATCAAACTTGGCCCTTTCCCAATTGCTATCGGCTGTTGCGGCATAAATACCAAATCGAAATAATTCCTTCTTGATTCTTACTACACGTTCGATGCCTGCGTAGAATTCGACGTGATGGAAATTTTCATCCGGGATGGAGAGCATCGCTGCTCCGGCAGCTTCGGTGAGTCGAAGGCGATGTAGCAGGGGAATTTTATTGAGCAAAACTCCATTGAAGTGATGGAAATAATTCGCACGGAAAAAAGCATTCGGTGTTGACAATGTTGGTCCCAACAACTGAAAAGAATTCAACGGATCAGAAAAGAAGAAAATGTCGGAGCCGCGGAAATAGCGATGCTCCAGCAAACGCAAGTTTCGTTTATTCACGAAAGAACCGGCCAACACTGACCAATCCATATCGCCCAAGCGACCGACCGTTTTGGCATGCTTCAATCCAACTTCAAGGTAATCAAAATCTACTTCACTGTTGAGCAGCCCCGGAACCCCCTTGCGGTAAACGAACTTGAGCTCGGGATAAACGGAGCCAAGCAGAATCTTTTTACCCTTCTTAATGACATACCGCTGGCGATGACGGTATTTCAACTCAAGCTTGAACTCTGATTTGATGTAGCGTTCGAAGTCGAGAGGTGTATTGACGTCACCAAAGACCTGTTGCGACCAGCGATCGGAGAGCAGGTTAACAATTGGCTTTTGATCGGAGAATTCAAACGTCAACTCTGCAAATAAGCCATTCACAACTTCCATGCGCTGGGCGATACTCCACGTTTGCGTGCGCACGTAGTTACTTCTGCTGAATATTGAACCGAGCGACGCATAGTTGTTCACCATGTCGTAGTAATCACCGAATCGAATGAAGGTGCGAACGAATTTCAATGGTATATAGGTGAGCCCTATTCCTCCCCTTCCACGCAGGTCATTGTTGCGAAAACCATAGTCGGCCTCTCCTTCGACTTCCATCGTGTAGGCATTGGCGAATTCCTTTTGAAACGTGCCGCCGACGCGGTGACGATAGCCGCCGATTCCGAACGGGTTGACTTGCATCGTCAGTGGGTTGATATAGAAAGAATAATCCTTCGCTCGATTCCTGTAGCCTATTCCATACAACAGAAAATCCATCCAGCGCAGGGCATTATAGGTCGAATCAGCTTCCTCGTAATATTCATCACTGGCATAAAGCGTTTGCAAACTATCGCATTTTTGAATGTATGCCATTTCCACTCCATCGAAAGTGACTTCACGGTTTTCCGACCAATACAGTGAATCGCGATCAAACGCTTTCACATCATAGGAACGCACTTCATCGGTGAAAACAAAATCGGTATTTGCCTTAGCCCAGGGTTTTGAATCACGAATTAGTGAGCCGTAATAATGCGTGAGTCCTTCTTCAATTACATATTCTATCTTCAAGGAAAGGACTTGTGCTTGGCCAACGGAGTCAATTTGATAGTTCAATTCAACCGCGACATCGCTATAAAACTTCATTACCTCTTCTGCAAGTTTGTAACGGATGGATGTTACCGCCCAATCAGAGGCACGAATGTTCATCGTTCCATCGAGTAATGGTTCACCAGGGAAAAGCCCTCGAAAACGAATCGTGTACGATTTATCTCCAAGGGTATCGTTGACCGAAACGACATCATAGGCATAACTGAGCATCGCGCCTTCTCCAATGGGCGAGAGTATTTTTTTATCGCAGAATGACGGGATATGCAGCAATCGCCGGTAGATATCATACTCATGAAACCCTTGCATTGACTTGAGCACATAGTTATCATCGTATCCCCACTGTTGCGGGAGGATATCCGATTCACCATAGTTGAAACTCATGGTGACACCTGCGGAATTGTCGCGGGGCTTTTGTGTAGAATATTCTTGTGCACCGTTTATGGTTTCGGCATACTGCTCAGGAGCGGACCAGCGACCTATCAGTTGGGCTTCACTGAGGTGATACTGCAGTTTAATCAGTGGACGATTCTTTCTGCTTTCGCGATTTTCAGTTGAATCCTGTTTGCTTTGGGTAGTGTCAGGCGTGAGCATTTGCACGGAGGTGCGCAGGTAGGCGTCGTATTGCTTGGTTGATCCATCGCCACGGAAGTGACCCGCTCTGGCATCAATGGCCTTTGATACGACTTCTCTTGCGAGATCTCGGCGATCGGCATATACCGCCACAGTGGCCAACTCATTCTCCGCCGATTGCATAACCAAAACCATCGGATGTTTTGATAACGGCAGTTGAATCAGCGTATCAACATCCTGATAACCGAGCATATGCGCCTTGAGATGATAGGTTCCAACCGGCAACTGTATGGAAAAACTACCTGCTTCAGAAGCTGTCGTTCCCTTAATTTTTCCGGAGTTCATATTGGTGACAGCAACCGTCACAAAGGGTATTGCCTGCCCCTCTGCATTCACTGTCCTACCATCCAACAAGGCCTGCTGGGCAATGGACATTAGTGATGCAAGCAAAAGAAGTGATATCGAAAAGAGCTTTGCCACGTGTTGATTCGGTTCAAAGGTAAAGACATGCTCCCCTAACATTCCATTGGAATTGCCAAGTCTAACAAAGCCATTATGCTTGTTGAGAAATATGCATTTTCGAAACCCGAAGAATCCAAACTTTCATTAAATTTGAAAGAACTGTACGACTTCCGCAATTACCGGTCGTCGACCTTAACAAACAACCAAAATTCATTACATGAAAAAACTGTTTACACTTTGGCTGGCACTGTTTGCCGGCACTGTAATGGTTGCTCAATCGGAGCACCAGGAATCAGGGGTAATCGTATCCTCTGCCTTTCACATCACCCGGCCACTGACGGAGATTTTCGCGGAGAATCCCGTTGATGAGTCAAAGCTAATCAAAAAAGAATCTTCCGATCGTCAGCACCGCGAGGCCACCAAGTTCGAATTTACTCCGGCTGATGGTGCGCAATACGATAATGATCCTTCGACGATGCAGACCGCAATGGGTGATAAGCCTAGCCTTGGCTACAAGGCCAACTGGGCGGGTCAAACCGCTGCAGGCTTCCGTCCTTACGACCCATCAGGGGCTGTTGGTCCTAATCATTACATTCAAATGATCAATGCAACGGTATTCAAAGTGTATGATAAAAACACCGGCACCGTTTTGTTGACAGGTACCTTGGGTAACCTATGGTCACCGGCAACCGGCAACAATGGTGACCCGATCGTGATGTACGACAAAGCTGCTGATCGCTGGTTTTTGGCTCAATTCGGAACTTCAACGGATCGCAAGATTTACATCGCTGTTTCCACTACAAATAATCCATTGGGATCTTATTACACATACACCTACGTATCACCACAGTTCCCGGATTACTTGAAGTTCAGCGTTTGGCAGGACGGCTATTACATGACGTCTAACCAATCAACTCAAAAGGTTTTCTGCTTTGAGCGCACTGCCATGCTTGCGGGTACCCCCGGTGCTCGTTCAGTTTATGTGAACTATACTCCGCCAAAGGCCGGATTCTTTGTACCACTGCCCGGCTGTGCCGCTGACGGTACATTGCCACCCGCAGGAACACCTTGTCCAATCGTATCCTACGAAGACAATAACTGGGGAACTGCTTATGTCGATCGTGTGAACATCTATAACATGACGGTGAACTGGACACCAACCACTCCAACAGCGACTATTACGTTGGCTTCTCAATTACCATTGGCTGCATTCAACTCAACTTACAATGCCAGCTGGAACGACGTTTCACAACCCGGAACCACCCAAAAACTGGATGGTATTGGTGGCGCGATGATGTATCGCGCACAATGGAAATCATGGAGCGGTTACAACACCATGGTACTCAACTGGGCCGTACAAATCAGCACTTCACAGCGCAGCATCAAGTGGGTTGAACTGCGTCAAAATCAAAGCACGGGAGTATGGTCTGTTTACCAAGAAGGTATTTATACTCCGGATGCAAACACCCGCTGGATGGGATCCATCTGTATGGACAACAACGGCTCCATCGGCTTAAGCTATTTGAAGTCGAATGCAACCAATATTTATCCCGGTTTGTATTACACAGGACGCCGCACGTGCGATCCACTGGGAACGCTTCCGGTAACAGAAACGTTGGTTATAGCCGGCACAGGCTCTCAAACGGGCGGTAATCGCAATGGTGACTACGCTCATCAGTGTCTGGATACTGACGGAGTTACGTTCTGGAGCACCAGCGAATTCATGGGTGGTACTACCGGAACAAGCGCAGCACGCACACGCATTTTCTCTTATCAAATCGCACCTTGCAGCATTACTGCAGGCGTATCCATCGCTGTTACCGGCGGTTCAAATCCAACCTGTTCAGGTGCTTCGGTTACCTTCACAGCAACCCCAACTAACGGCGGCTCTGCTCCTGTCTATCAGTGGAAGGTGAATGGTGTCAATGTTGGAACAAACTCTGCAACCTATAGCTCAACGACTTTAGCTAACGAATCTGTGGTTACTTGTGTGATGACATCCAACCTCAGTGGTGTGTTGGGTAGCCCAGCCACTTCTAATGCAATTACCATTACAGTTTCTGCTCCATCTGCTCCTAGCATTACAATTGCCGCCTCTTCCAATCCTGCCTGTGCAGGTGCATCGGTTAGTTTCACCTCAACTGTTACTAACGGTGGTGCTACTCCATCCTATGCTTGGACGGTGAATGGTGCTGCAGCCGGAACGAACTCTGCGACATTCTCTTCTACAACACTTGCCAATGGCGCCGTTGTAGCATGCACGCTGACCTCGAGTTCTTCATGTGTTACTTCTAGCACTGCCGCAAGCAATAGTATCACCATGACGATTAACCCATCGGTAGTTCCAGCGGTCAGCATCGCTATCACTGCCGGAACCAACCCATCCGCATCAGGTGCTTCAGTAACGTTCACAGCGACTCCAACAAACGGAGGAACAACTCCTTCATACCAATGGAAAGTGAATGGAACAAACGTTGGCACGAACAGCGCGACCTACACTACAACAACACTTACCAATGGTGCTGTTGTAACATGTGTAATGACATCAAATGCTACCTGCGCAGTTCCTGCATCGGCAACAAGCGCCGGCATCACAATGTCCATCACCGGTGGTACTACTACTTATTGCTCAGCTACGACAACCGCGGCAAATGCAACTACGTCATTCGAGTACATCCGCAAAGTGGTTTGTGGTTTCAGCAAAACATCGAATGCTTCCACCTATTCCAACTTCACAACTACCACAACTACGGTAGTGCGCGGTGCCACGCGTTCATTTACAATTACGGTGAATAACAATTACACGACAGATCAGGTGTTGATTTGGTGCGACTGGAATCGTGACGGTGACTTCACAGACGCCGGTGAAAATGTATACAGCTCAGTATTGGGTGGTGCGTACAGCGGAAGTTTCGTGATCCCAACTACAGCAAGTATCGGAGCTGTTCGTATGCGTATCCGTTTGACAGATACAGCTTCCGGATCGAACACCACTCCATGCGGAGTTTCCAGCTATGGCGAGGTTGAGGATTACACCTTGAACGTCGTAGCAGCAGGTATCATGACCGATGAGGAAGATACTCGTGCGGATCTTGCAGCCACTCGGAGCAATGAAGAGACGGTATCAACAGAATCCATCAATCTAAATGTATATCCAAACCCAAACAATGGTAACTTCACAGTGAAGGCGTTGAATGAGGGTACGTATTACCTGATGAACGAAGCCGGTCAATTGGTGAAGTCATTCACCGTAAACGCGGACAACAATTTCACCTATCAACTTGAAAATCTCACCAGTGGTTTCTATGTTCTTTCAGGACAGAATAAGCAGGGAATTTCAAAACAAAAGATTGTCGTTACGAAATAGACCTTTCGAAAGAATCATTCAAAGAGCCACCTTCGGGTGGCTCTTTTTTATTATCCTAGAAATTCACTATTGATACTATCCGAAGCGGGGGAAATCGATTGCGTTTGTATAATTGAAGTAGCTTTCCACACTCTATGAAATCGTTCCTAACCTTATCATTTTTTCTGACCGCTTGCGTATGCGCATCATTGCATGTTCGCGCGCAACAATCCACCATCACTCTCAGTGGCACCATCACCGAGCAAGGCAGTGGCGAAACACTTCCAGGCGTGGTTATTTACTGTAGTGAACTCAACCAAGGCACATCAAGCAATGCCTACGGTTTCTATTCACTGACATTACCGCAAGGAACTTGGCAAGTGTCATTCCGCCTCATCGGCTATCAAACGAGCGCGATTGAGCTCAGCGGCACCTCTTCACTCCGAAAAGATGTATCACTCGCCAAAGAGGAAGTCACGCTCGAGGAAGTCACCATCAGCGGTGATCGCAAGGAATCCGTAGCCGAAGAATCGCGGATGAGTACCATCGACATTCCCATTGATCAGATTAAAAAAATACCGGCACTCTTCGGGGAAAAAGATGTGTTGAAAGTCATACAGCTGATGCCCGGTGTGCAAAAAGGAAGCGAGGGCAGCTCCGGTTTTTATGTGCGCGGCGGAGGCCCCGATCAAAACCTGATTATTCTGGATGATGCGGTCGTTTACAACGCCAATCATCTCTTTGGGTTCTTCTCCATCTTCAATGGAGATGCACTCAAAAGTGTTGAACTCGTCAAAGGTGGGTTCCCTGCGCACTATGGCGGGCGTCTTTCCTCCGTGCTCGACATGCAACTCAAAGACGGCAATAAAGAAGCTGTGCATGGCGAAGCCGGAATTGGTATTATCTCTTCGCGGCTCACGCTTGAAGGACCTATCCGCAAAGGAAAATCATCGTGGATTGTAAGTGGCAGAAGAACCTACATCGATGCTTTGATCTATCCATTTCTGCCGCGCGATGAAAAAGGTGGATACTTTTTTTACGACTTCAATGCGAAGGTGAATTTTATCTTGAACGATAAAAACCGGCTATACTTGAGCGGCTATTTCGGAAAGGACAAGTTTTACTTCAGAACAGATGAAGGTAACAGCAGCTCCTACGGTAGCTTTTTGTGGCAAAATGCGACTGCAACCGCTCGCCTCAATCATATCATTGGTGATAAAGCATTCAGCAATACTTCGCTGGTCTTTTCTAAATACAATCTGCAGTTGAGGCTAACTGAAGAGCAGGAAAATGATGATGCCTTTGACTTGCGATTCATCAGTGGAATTCGCGACTGGACACTCAAGCATGATGTCGATTACCTGCCCAATTCCAAGCATCATATCAAGCTCGGCGCGCAGGCAACTTATCACCGTTTTACCCCAAGTGCAACGGTGATTAAAAGCACCGATGCGCTGGAAGTTAAGTTCGAAGATGAGATTTACGATTGTTTTGAAAACGGCGTATACATCGAAGATGACTGGAAAATCAGCGCGCCATTGAAGGTCAATTATGGGATGCGCCTGAGTCACTTCAACATGAATCAATCGCACTACTTTGGATTGGAACCACGCATCAGTATGCGGTATTTACTGCGCGAGGACCTGAGTTTGAAAGGCAGCTATGCAATCATGAATCAATACCTGCATTTGCTTTCCAGCACGGGGGTTGGTTTACCTACGGATCTTTGGGTTCCCGCTACCGACAGGGTAAAGCCTCAGCGCTCTAATCAAGTGGCCATAGGGATTGCCAAAGACATCGAAAATCCGCGGCTCACCGTCACCGTAGAAGGTTATCACAAAACCATGTCTAACGTTATTGGCTATAAAGAAGGTGCGAGCTTCTTGAGCGTTGGTGGATTCGGTGGTGAAGAAGAACTCACCTGGCAAGACAATGTGACCAGCGGTAATGGAACCAGCTATGGCGCTGAGCTACTGGTGCAACGCAAAACCGGAAAGCTCAGCGGATGGATTGGCTACACACTGTCATGGACTACACTTCAATTTGATGAGCTCAACAATGGAGAACCTTTCTTTGCTCGCTACGACCGACGTCATGACCTCTCCGTCGTGGGCATCTATGAACTGCGCGACAACCTCACCATTTCCGCCACTTGGGTTTATGGAACAGGTCAAGCGATTACGCTACCACTGGCCGATTATCAGACCATTCCCAATGATCCCCTGAACAATTCTGCCTACGTCTATCCGACCTATTCCGTGGACTACGGACCCAAAAATAGTTTCCGCATGGCCCCGTATCATCGTCTGGACATTGCAGCGCGCTGGGAGAAAAAAATGGCTAGGTGTGAGCGCACCTTTGAGCTTGGCGTGTACAATGCTTACAACCGCAAGAATCCATTTTTCTATAATATTCAAACCCGCAATGACGGCAGCAACTACCTGAGTCAGATTTCGCTCTTCCCTATTCTGCCTTCCGTTTCCTGGTCCTATAAATTTTAATCACATGAAAAAAATCTTCTTCATTTTAGCATCAGCCCTCTTGCTCTTTTCGTGTGAAAAAGAAGCAGACATTCCGCTTCCGGAGACCGACCCCAAGCTGGTCGTCTCGTGCTTCATTAGTCCGGATATGGATTCTGCATTGGCCTATATCCAATGGTCGCGTCCCGTTTTCTCATCGGAAGACATCTATCGACCATACGATAATCTCGAAGTCTCGATTAGTGATGGAAACAGTACTGCCTATTTTCAATATGACATATACATAGACCAATATGTGTTGCCCTTGAGCGAATTTCCCCTGGCCCTTGGCGTTGAATATGCGTTGCGCGTGAAAGCGCCAACAGGCGAAGAGGTCGTCGCGCGCACCACTATTCCCGTTGAAATGCCAACCGTTGAATCCGCTACGCTGGATTCCAGCAGCTATATCAACAACTTCGGTGAAGAGATCAATGAGTTCATTTACAAAACTACCCTGACAGATAACTCGGATGACTTTCAGTACTACCGTTTCATCTATTACAATGAAGACTTTTGGGTTCCCGGAAAATCCTACAGGTATATTGAAGGCATGAGCTACCGGGATGATGAATCACTGGTTGACGGTAAAATTTATGTAGAAGAAAACATTACCTACTACGGCTATAATGGAGCTTTTTCCAACAAGCAACTGGCCGTTCTAAGCTGTAGTGAATCTTACTACCGTTATCACAAGACACTGCAAAATCAGTCGAATGGGAATCCCTTTGCGGAACCGACGCTCGTTTATAGCAATGTTGAAGGAGGATTGGGTGCGTTTGGAGCGTATAGGATGACGGTGGTGGATTACTAGGGGATGGTGAATGGTGAATAGTGAATGGTGAATGGTGGCGAG
>Ga0315908_10000657_pt1 | contig 27008 bp, 31 predicted proteins | sample LakEriMetagenome_12_FD_203520 | JGI IMG/M metagenome (GOLD analysis project Ga0315908, IMG submission 203520) | Freshwater fungal communities from buoy surface, Lake Erie, Ohio, United States - Buoy 4 MA124 | ecosystem: Environmental > Aquatic > Freshwater > Lake > Lake biofilm | place: USA...
AGCCCAGCTGTTTTCAACAGCCCAGTTGCAACTGCCGCCAAGGGCGCTATTGAGAAGCATCCCCTTTTTCAGGCCCCTCTCCGATGATCCGTCTCTATCACTTCCCCCTCTCGCCCTTCTGCCGCAAGGTTCGCCTGACGCTGGCCGAAAAGAAGCTTGAGGTCGAGTTGGTGGAAGAGCGCTATTGGGAGCCAAGCCCCGATTTCCTGCGCCGCAATCCGGCTGGCAAGGTGCCGATCCTGCGCATGGACCAAAAGGTCATGAGCGAAAGCCAGGCGATCTGCGAATATCTGGACGAGGCGATCCCGACGCCCGCGCTGATGCCGCGCGATGCGGACACCCGCTATGAAGTGCGGCGGATTTGTGCGTGGTTTGATGACAAGTTCCATGCTGAGGTCACCTCGAAGCTCTTGTATGAGCGGGTGAACAAGAAGGTGATGGGCCACGGCTATCCGGATTCCAAGAACGTGAAATCCGGGGCGGGGCGGATCAAGTATCATCTGGATTACATGGCCTGGCTTTTGGATCAGCGCCGCTGGCTTGCGGGCAATGAGATGACACTGGCCGACTTTACCGCCGCCGCGCATCTGTCGTGCTTGGATTACATCTCGGACGTCGATTGGAACCGCAATGCAACGGTGAAGGACTGGTACGCCAAGATCAAGTCGCGCCCGTCGTTCCGCACGCTTTTGGCCGATCAGATCCCGGGCTTTCCGCCGCCCGCCCATTATGCCGACCTCGACTTCTGATCCCAGCCCCGGGGGCCAGCCCCCGGACCCCCGGGATATTTTTGCCGCATTGAAGGCAAGGCTGGTTCGTCAATCCGAGGCTGAGGGGTTTTCCAAACTGCGCATCTGTGCACCCGATGCGGTGCCTGAGGCAGCCGCGCGGCTGCGCGCGTTTCTGGCGGAAGGGCGACAGGGGCAGATGGGCTGGATGGCCGAACGTGAGGATTGGCGCGGCAATCCGGGGGCGCTCTGGCCTGAGGCGCGGTCGGTCATCATGCTGGCCGAGGTCTACACGCCGGAAAGCGATCCGATGGCCGGCCTGTCCGAGCGCGACCGCGGGGTGGTGAGTGTTTATGCCCAAGGCAAGGATTACCACGATCTGGTGAAGCGGCGGCTAAAGCGGTTGGGGCGCTGGTTGCTGGATCAGGCCGGGGGCGAGATCAAGGTTTTTGTCGATACAGCCCCCGTCATGGAAAAGCCCTTGGGGCAGGCGGCGGGCTTGGGCTGGCAAGGCAAGCACACCAATCTTTTGGCGCGCGATCTGGGCAGTTGGTTCTTTCTGGGCGCGATTTTCACCACGCTGGACTTGCCCAAGGATGCGCCCGAGGTCAGTCATTGCGGCACTTGCACGGCCTGTCTGGATGCCTGCCCGACAGCGGCTTTCCCTGCGCCTTACCAGTTGGACGCGCGGCGCTGCATTTCCTATCTGACCATTGAGCACAAAGGCCCGGTGGATGAGCCGCTGCGCGCCTTGATGGGCAACCGGATTTACGGCTGCGATGATTGTCTGGCTGTCTGCCCGTGGAACAAGTTTGCCGCCGCCGCGCGCGACATCGGCTATCAGCCTAAGGTCGGTTTGCCGGAACTGGCCGAACTGGCGGCTTTGGACGATGCCGCCTTTCGCGCGCGCTTTGCCGGCAGCCCGATCAAGCGGATCGGGCGGGATCGGATGGTGCGCAATGTGCTTTATGCCATTGGCAATTCGGGCCTGCCGGGTTTGTTGCCCGCCGCCCGTGCCTGTCTGCATGACCCCGATCCCGCCGTCGCCGATGCAGCACTTTGGGCGGTGAACCGCCTGCAACGATAGGCGGATCGGCGGTGTTTCGGGTTTTGCATAAACTTTATTTTTGCTGTGGGCGATTCTGGCCTAGTCTGTCCGCTCACCGTGTCGCACCAACCTAAGGGAGACGGCCATGTCCAAGCATCTTGCCGACCATCGCACCGCACCCAGCGGGGAGCGGGTCAAAGCCTTTGTCACCATTGCGCGCCGGGGTAGCGGGCAGGTCTGGCAGGCCCTGTGGAAACGCCCGGTCGAGCGGGCGGCAGACAATCAGCGCCTTGTGCAGTATATCCGCATCGAAAAGGGCCATGAGGCCTAGGGGCACCCCCGACGAGAAGCCGGAGGCGCCCGAGGAGGCTTAGGCGCGCACCAGCTGTTCGTAGCTGGCTGCGACGCGCTGGGTCAGGTCGCCCACCACAAAGTTGTAATCGCCAATCTGGCCCACGGGCGTCACCTCCGCGGCGGTGCCGGTCAGCCAGCATTGCTCGAACCCTTCCAGCTCTTCGGGCAGGATGTGGCGTTCATGGACCTTGATCTGCATGTCGCGCAGCATGCCGATCACGGTCTGGCGGGTGATGCCGTTCAGGATGCAATCGGGCTTGGGTGTATGCACCTCGCCATCCTTGACGAAGAAGATATTGGCTCCAGTCGCCTCGGCCACATAGCCGCGATAGTCCATCATCATGGCGTCCGAGCAGCCCTTCGCCTCGGCCGCATGTTTCGACATGGTGCAGATCATGTAAAGCCCCGCAGCCTTGGCCGCGTGGGGGATGGTCTCGGGCGAGGGGCGCTTCCACTTGGCGATATCGAGTTTCGCGCCGCGCGTTTTGGCGTCGCCATAGTAATTGCCCCAGGACCAGCAAGCCACCGCCATACGGATCGGGTTGCGCTTGGCAGCCACGCCCATGTCTTCGCCCACTCCGCGCCAAGCCAGCGCACGCACGTAAGCGTCGGTCAGACCATTAACCTTCAGAACGGCCTCTTTGGCGGCGTTGATCTCGGCCACCGAATAGGGCAGCGGCATGTCCAAAAGCTCGCCTGACATGCGCAGGCGCTCGGAGTGTTCGGTCGACTTGAAGATCTTGCCGTTATAGCAACGCTCGCCTTCGAACACGGCGCTGGCGTAATGCATCGCATGGGTCAGGATATGGACATTGGCGCTGCGCCATTCGACCAGTTTGCCATCCATCCAGATAAAGCCATCACGATCATCATAGCCAGCCATTCCCGCCTCCATTTGCGAATGTTGCGCAGTATTGGTCCGTTTCGGACATAATATTGCGCTAAACCGCCGAATCGCTAGCGTTTGTGACTTGGAATGTCAACAAGCCTGACGTAAATTCAGCCCGAAAGGGAGGCACCGATGGCCGAGCCGAACACCGGGGGCGAAAGCCTGCTGTTTTTGACAGATGAGCAGGTGCGTAAGGGCATCGAGGCGATGTTCTTTGCCTATCGCGGCTTTACGGCTGATCCTGACCGCATCCTTGAGACGATGGATTATGGCCGCGCCCATCACCGCGCAGTGCATTTCATCCACCGCAGTCCCGGCACCACGGTGGGCAATCTTTTGGCCATTCTGGGGGTGACCAAGCAATCGCTTAACCGGGTGCTGCGGGCGCTCTTTGACGATGGTTTGGTTGAGGCGCGGGTTGGCAAACGCGACAAGCGCGAACGGCATCTGTACCTTACCGAAAAAGGCCGCGCCTTGGAGCGGGCGCTGTCCGATGCCCAGCGGGCGCGGATGCGCGCGGCTTATCGGGCTGCTGGGCCACAAGCCGTGCAGGGCTTTCGCGCTGTGCTTGAAGCGATGATGGACCCCGAGATGCGCAGGCAGTATCAAAGCCTGAAAGAGGGCAGTGTATGAGTGAAGCACAGGCACATCTTCTGGTCGCCGATGATGACGAACGCATTCGTGGCCTGTTGCAGAAATTCCTGATCCGCAACGGGTTTTTGGTGACCACCGCCCGCGATGCGGCCCAAGCCCGGCGGCTGTTGGCGGGGCTGGAGTTCGACATGCTGATCTTGGATGTGATGATGCCGGGCGAGGATGGCATCAGCCTGACGCGCGATCTGCGCGGCCAGATGTCGGTGCCGATCTTGCTGCTGACCGCCAAGGGCGAAACCCAGAACCGGATTGAAGGGCTCGAGGCGGGGGCGGATGATTACCTTGTAAAACCCTTTGAACCGAAAGAGCTTTTGCTGCGCATCAATGCCATTTTGCGCCGGGTGCCGCAGGCCAAGGCCGCCACGCAGGCGCCCAAGATCCTCCAGCTTGGGGCGGTGCGTTATGATGTCGACCGGGGTGAGTTGTGGCGCGGGGCCGATCTGGTGAAGCTGACCTCGACCGAGGCGCAGTTGATGCGCGCCTTCGCCGCCCAACCGGGCCAGCCGATCAGCCGGGACAAGCTGGTGGGCGACAGCCCGGCAGAGGACAGCGCGGGGCAAGAGCGGGCGGTGGATGTGCAGATCACCCGCCTGCGCCGCAAGATCGAGGATGACCCGAAACGCCCGCGTTTCCTGCAAACTGTGCGGGGTGAGGGTTACATGTTGCAGCCCGGCTGATGGCGCAGCTTTACACCAATCTCGCCTTTGCAGGCCATGTCACGCCCCCCGGCCACCCCGAACGGGTGGACCGCCTGCGCGCGGTTGAGGCCGGGTTGCAAGGGCTGACGCTGACCCGAACTGAGGCACCGCTGGCGCCTTTGGATGAGGTGACGCGCTGCCATCCGCGCGCCTATGCCGACCGGGTGGCCGCGGCGGTGCCAAGCGACGGTTGGGCGCAGCTGGACGGCGATACCTATCTATCGCCCGGCAGTTTGACGGCGGCCCTGCACGCCGTAAGCGGGGCCTGTGCAGCGGTCGATGCGGTGCTGACCGGCACCGACACCACCGCCTTTGTCGCCTGCCGCCCGCCGGGCCATCATGCTGAAACCGCGACGGCTATGGGCTTTTGCCTGTTTGGCACCGTGGCCATTGCCGCCAAACGCGCGCTCGATCATCACGGCCTGTCGCGCGTGGCGATCGTGGATTTCGACGTGCATCACGGCAATGGCACGCAAGACCTTTTGTGGGATGAGCCGCGCTGCCTTTTCGCCTCCTCCCACCAGATGCCGCTTTATCCCGGCACCGGTTCCCCGCGCGAAGTGGGGGCACATGGCCAGATCGTCAACGCCCCTTTGCCCGAAGGGTCGGGCGGGGCGCGGATGCGGCAGGTCTATGACAGCGTGATCTTCCCCCGCCTTGTGGCATGGCAGCCCGAGTTGATCCTGATTTCAGCCGGGTTTGACGCCCATGCCGATGATCCTTTGGCGGGCCTTGAATGGCAGGCCGATGACTACGCATGGCTGACCCGTCGCATCTGCGACATTGCCGCCGATTGCGCGGGCGGGCGGGTGGTATCCTGTCTTGAGGGCGGCTATGATCTGGGCGCGCTGACGGAATCCGTCGCCGCGCATGTGGGTGTTCTGGCATCGTAGATAAACTGGCATCGTAGATAAACTGGGCAGGGATGATGACCGACAAAGCCGTATCCGAGATGAGTTTCGAAGAGGCCATGGCCGCTTTGGAGCAGGTTGTGACCCAGTTGGAACGCGGCGAGGTCGCGTTGGAACAGTCCATCGCGCTCTATGAAAAGGGCGCGGCGCTGAAGGCGCATTGCGCGGCCAAGCTGAAGGCGGCCGAGGAAAAGGTAGAGCTGATCCGCGCCGCCGAGGGTCGCGCCGTGGGCACCACACCGGTGGAGGGGCTGTGACCTTTTCCGCCCAACTGGCCGCCGATGCGCTGGCCATTCAGGCCCGGCTGGATGCGGCCATGGCGGGCTTTGGCGATACGCCCGTTGTGCAGGCCATGCGCTATGCCGCCAATGGTGGCAAACGCCTGCGCGGCTTTCTCGTGCTGGAATCGGCGCGGATGCTCGGCCTTTCCGCCAACCATGGCCTCAGCGCTGCGGCCGCGGTGGAGGCGCTGCACGCCTATTCGCTGGTCCATGACGACATGCCCTGCATGGACGATGACGCCCTGCGCAGGGGCCTGCCCACGGTGCATGTGAAATGGGATGAGGCGACGGCGGTTCTGGCTGGCGATGCCTTGCAAACACTGGCCTTTGAGTTGCTCGCTGACCCCGCGCTCGGCTCGGGGGAGACCCGGATTGCCTTGGTCGCAGGCCTTGCGCGGGCCAGCGGAGCCGAGGGCATGGTTTTGGGGCAGGCGCTGGACATTGCCGCCGAAACCGCCGCCCGGCCCCTGACGCTTGAGGAGATCACCGCGCTGCAGGCGGGCAAGACCGGCGCGCTGATCCGCTTTTCCGCCGAGGCGGGGGCCATTCTGGCCGGGGCCGATCCGGCCCCCTTGCGCCGCTATGCAACCGCGCTGGGTCTCGCGTTTCAGATCTGGGATGATGTCTTGGACGTCACCGGCGATGCTGCCGTGACCGGCAAGGCCGTGGGCAAGGATGCCGCAGCTGGCAAGGCCACCTTTGTCTCGCTTTTGGGCCTTGAACCGGCCAAGGCACGCGCCAAAACCCTGATAGACGAGGCGGAAGCCGCGCTGTCCGGCTATGGCCCTGCCGCGCAAAACTTGATCGACTGCGCGCATTTCGTTATTGCGCGGGAAAATTGAACAGGAAGCATTATGGCCGACCGTCCTATTACCCCCCTTCTTGACCGGGTCGCGCTGCCTGCCGACATGAAAGGTCTGAGCGACCGCGAGCTGCGGCAATTGGCGGATGAGCTGCGGACCGAGACGATTTCGGCGGTCTCGGTGACGGGCGGCCATCTGGGGGCGGGGCTTGGCGTGGTGGAACTGACGGTGGCGCTCCATGCCGTGTTCAGCGCCCCGCGTGATAAGATCATCTGGGACGTGGGCCACCAGTGCTATCCGCACAAGATCCTGACCGGGCGGCGCGACCGCATCCGCACCCTGCGCACCGAAGGCGGGTTGTCGGGGTTCACCAAACGGTCTGAGTCTCCTTACGATCCCTTTGGCGCGGCGCATTCGTCCACCTCGATCTCTGCGGCCTTGGGCTTTACCATGGCGGCTGATCTCGGCGGCGACCCGGGCGATGCGGTGGCGGTGATCGGCGATGGCTCCATGTCGGCGGGCATGGCGTTCGAGGCGTTGAACAACGCGGGCCACCTGAAAAAGCGGATGTTTGTCATCCTGAACGACAATGAAATGTCGATCGCCCCGCCGGTTGGGGCGCTGTCCAGCTATCTGTCGCGGCTGTATGCTGGTGAGCCGTTCCAAGAGTTGAAATCGGCGGCCAAAAGCCTTGCCGGCCTCTTGCCCGAACCCTTTGCCGAAGGTGCACGCCGGGCTAAGGAGCTGGTCAAGGGCATGGCCGTCGGCGGCACCCTCTTTGAAGAGCTGGGCTTTTCCTATGTTGGCCCGATTGATGGCCATGATCTTGACCAGCTTTTGCCGGTCTTGCGCACCGCGCATGCCCGCGCCACGGGGCCGATGCTGATCCATGTGCTGACCAAAAAGGGCAAGGGCTATGCCCCGGCGGAAAACTCGCCCGACCGTGGCCATGCCCGCGCCAAGTTTGACGTGGTGACAGGCGAGCAGAAAAAGGCCCCCTCCAACGCGCCGTCCTACACCAAGGTCTTTGCCGAAGCCCTGATCGCCGAGGCCGAGGTGGACCCCAAGATCGTCGCCGTCACCGCCGCCATGCCGGATGGCACGGGGCTGGACATCTTCGGCGCGCGGTTCCCCAAGCGCACCTTTGATGTGGGCATTGCCGAACAGCATGCGGTCACCTTCTGTGCGGGTCTGGCCGCCGGGGGGATGAAGCCGTTTTGCACGATTTACTCGACCTTCCTGCAGCGCGGGTACGATCAGGTCGTGCATGACGTGGCGATCCAACGCCTGCCCGTGCGCTTTGCCATCGACCGGGCGGGTCTGGTCGGTGCCGACGGCGCGACCCATGCGGGGTCCTTCGATGTGGCGTTTCTTGCCAACCTGCCTGGCTTTGTCGTCATGGCCGCCGCCGATGAGGCCGAGCTGATGCATATGGTCGCCACCGCCGCCGCGCACAATGACGGGCCGATCGCGTTCCGTTATCCGCGCGGTGAGGGGATGGGGGTGGACCTGCCGCGCAAGGGCACGCCCTTGGAAATTGGCAAAGGCCGCATGATCCGCCAGGGGTCGCGGGTGGCGATCCTGTCCTTTGGCACCCGGCTGGGCGAGGTGCTGAAAGCCGCCGAGTCGCTGGCGGCTAAGGGTCTGACACCCACCATCGCCGATGCCCGCTTTGCCAAGCCCTTGGACCGCGAGTTGATCTTGCGGCTGGCGCGCGATCATGAGGCGCTGATCACCGTGGAAGAGGGCGCGATCGGCGGCTTTGGCAGCCATGTCGCGCAGCTTTTGGCCGATGAGGGGGTGTTTGACCGGGGGCTGAAATACCGCTCCATGGTTCTGCCGGACACCTTCATCGATCACGCCTCACCCGAGGCGATGTACCGTGCAGCCGGCATGAACGCGCCCGAGATCGAGGCCAAGGTGCTCGAAGTGCTGGGCGTGGCGACGGTGGGCAAGCGCGCCTAAGGGCTTTGGGTCGCCATGGCCCCTTCGCTGCGGGTCAAGGCCACGGCGGCAAGGCTCGGCCTTGGGTGGCCGGGAAAGCCTTTGCCAAAGCGGCGCACCAAATCCTGATAGCTAGGCCCGACCTGCGAGCCTTTGCACAAAACCTCGCCGGTTTCGGGGTCGATCAGGTGCAGCCCGCCACCTGCTGGGCCATACTGCAAGCCACGCGCCCGCAGCGCGGCCTGCATCTGCGCCCAGCTGCGGGATGCATAAAGCGCCTCTGCGACCAGAAGCCGTAGGCGCCCAAGGAGTTGCTCGTCGATGACGTCGTCACGCCTCCTGTCGCGTCGCTCGACACGCTGCACCTCCAGCCGCACCAGGTCGCGCAGCACGGTGCCGGGGCTTTCATCGCGGCTGTGGCAGGCGACAAGAAAGCGTTGCCAAAGCTGGGGGTCACAAGGGAAGGGGGCATGATGTGTCATGCCCTGAGCCTGCCGCGACAAGGTTAACGAATCGCCAAAGAAAAAGCCCCGCCAAAGCGGGGCCTTCGTTGAACATCGCGTCAGACACTGCGGTCGTCGGCCTTTAGCCTTTTTTCAGGCAGCGGCTGCCCAGCACTTCGGCGATCTGCACCGCGTTCAGCGCGGCACCCTTGCGCAGGTTGTCCGACACGCACCACAGGCTGATGCCGTTATCAACCGTGCTGTCCTGGCGCACGCGGCTGATATAGGTGGCATAGTCGCCCACGCATTCCACCGGGGTGATGTAGCCGCCCGCCTCACGCTTATCGATCAGCATGACGCCGGGGGCTTCGCGCAGGATGTCCTGCGCTTCCTGCCAATCCAGCGGGTCTTCAAACTCGATGTTGATCGCTTCGGAATGGCCGACAAAGACCGGCACGCGCACACAAGTGGCAGTGACCTTGATCTTGGGGTCGAGGATCTTCTTCGTCTCGGCCACCATCTTCCACTCTTCCTTGGTCGAGCCGTCGTCCAGGAACACGTCGATATGGGGGATCACGTTAAAGGCGATCTGCTTGGAAAACTTCTTCGGGGCCACTTCTTGGCCCGGGACATACATGCCCTTAGTCTGATCCCACAGCTCGTCAATGCCTTCTTTGCCGGCACCCGAGACGGATTGATAGGTTGCCACCACCACCCGCTTGATCCGTGCGCGGTCGTGCAGCGGCTTAAGCGCGACGACCATCTGCGCGGTTGAGCAGTTGGGGTTGGCGATGATCATCTTGTTCTTGTACTGATCCACCGCTTCGGCGTTCACCTCGGGCACCACCAGCGGGATTTGCGGATCATAGCGGTAGAGCGAGGAGTTATCGATCACCACGCAGCCAGCGGCGGCGGCCTTGGGTGCGTAAATCTTGGTCGCCTCGGACCCCACCGCGAACAGGGCGATGTCCCAGCCGGTGAAATCAAAGGTGTCAAGGTCCTTGGTTTTCAGAGTCTTGTCGCCAAAGCTAACCTCAGTGCCGCGAGATTTGCGCGACGCAAGCGCCACAATCTCATCAACCGGGAACTCGCGCTCGGCGAGGATGTTCAGCATTTCGCGGCCCACGTTACCCGTGGCACCCGCGACGACGACCTTATAGCCCATCTTGGGTATCTCCAAATTTCGTCCCAGACCGTTCAGGGACGCTGCCCTTTAACGCAAGGCGGGCCCAAGGAAAAGAAGGAAATCCCCGCAGGTGCGGCCTAGGAGCGCTGTGGTTGGCTGCGGGCCAGAAACGCGATGGCGGTGCGGTCCTCGACCGTCTCGGCCTCGATCGCGGTGACAATGCGCATGACGCGGGCGATGTGCTTGTTGGCCTGAACCGATTTGTTGGAGCCGCGGCCGATCTTGGCCTGCAATTCGGCGTTCGATCTTGTGTAATAGTGGTTCAGTTGTAGCCGCGCCCGGCTGGAAAACGCGCGCTTGGTGCGGTCGGCATGCGCGGCGGGCTGGCCTGCGTCGTTCACCCCCTGATGCCGCCCGTCGATGGCAAAGCCGTGCACGCCCACCTCAGTCACCCGCGCGGGATCGACAAGGCATTTGAAGTTCAGCCCGTGGCGCAAGGCAAAGGGATCTGCCGCGCGCTGCAGGTAGTTTGCCACCACGCCGCCCTCGGGCGGGGTGTCATGGCCCCCGCGCCCGAACATCTGCCACGGCAAAGAGACATGCGCGGCCTCGTCCAGCCCCTCCATCGCTTGCGGGATCGAGTTGGCCGCCACCGGCACCAGAAACTCATCTACATCGATAAAGGCCATCCAGCGAAAGCGCGGGCCAAAGTTCATTAGGGCATGGGCATAGGCCAGCACCTGATTGTGAATCTCGCGCCCCGTGATGGTGCGAAAGCGCGGCTGCGCCCAGGGGATGACGGTCAGCGCATCCACCGGCAGGCTGGCGCGAAGCACCTCGATCGTGCCGTCCGAGCAGGCGTTGTCATAGACGATAAACTGCGCCACCCCGGCATCATGGTGAAACCGCGCCCATTCGGCGATGTGCCGCGCCTCATTGCGCACAATCAGCACAATCGCGATGCCGCCCCGGTTGGGCGCGGCGGGCGGTGGGATGATGGCGATCTTGGTGATCGGGCGGAACAAGCGAGAGAAAAGCGTCATGGTTTGCGGTCTTTGGCCCTCTGGGGTGGCTATCGCCGCGCGGGCTTGCGGGCTATGAAGGGCCAAAGCCCCACAGATGCACAGCATGATCGTTTACCCCGAAGAGTTCAACGCCCGCAAAGCCGCCGTCTTTGCCGCCCTTGCTGCGGTAGAAGGCGGCGCGCATCGGTTGTGGGGGGTGCCGCTGTCGCCCTTTGGCTGGCCCGAGACGCGCGCGCGGGTCGATGCGGCGCTGGCGCGGGCGAAAAAGCCGGGGCGCACGGGCTTTGGGCGGGCCGTGAAGCGGCTGTTGTTGACCGGGCAATATAACTGGGCGCGGCGCTATTTCACCCGCCATCCTGACCGGGTGGCCGTGGCGTGGAACGGGCTGACCGGTGGGCGCAAGGTGTTTCTGGATGCCGCCCGTGATGCCGGTGCGCCGGTCTTGCATGCCGAGCTTGCCCCCCTGCCTGGCCGGATCACACTGGACCCGGCCGGGGTGAATGCCGAAAGCAGCATTCCGCGCGATCCGGCGGTGTTTCGTGCGCTGTCGGGTCAGGGCTGGCGCGAGATGGGCCGTGATCTGACCGCGCGGGCCTCGCGCCGGGCGGATGTTGGCCAAGGCGCCAGCACTTTGCCGGAGACGCCCTTTCTCTTTTGCCCGCTGCAAGTGCCGGATGACAGCCAAGTGCGGCTGTTTGCCGGGTGGTGCGGCGATTATGCGGGCTTTCTGGCCGCGCTGACACAGGCCGTGGGCCATTTGCCCGAAGGCTGGCATCTGCGGCTGAAAGAGCATCCCAGCGCGCGGGTCAGCCTGAGAGATGCGCTGGCGCCGCTATTGTCCACGGGCCGGGCGCTTCTGGACAATGAGACCGACAGTTTCGCTCAGCTTGCCGCCTCGCGAGGGGTGGTGACGCTGAATTCGTCAATGGGCTTGCAGGCGTTTTTTCATGACAAGCCGGTGGTGACGATTGGTGAGGCGTTCTACGCCTTGCCCGGATTGGTCTCGCCCTGCGCCGACCAGTCACAGCTGAATGCCACCTTTGCCGGGCCCATCGGTTTTGATCCGGCCCTGCGCGATGGGTTCATGATCTGGCTTGACCGCTATTATCCGCGCTGCAACGGAGCTGATTTTGACCGCGCCGGATTTGCCGAGAAACTTGCACAGGCGCGCGCTGCGGCTCAATCGCTGCGGTCACGCGACAAGACATAAACCGCCAGCCCCACCACCACCAACCCCGCGTAAAACAGGAACAGCGCGGCATAGGGGGCCGAGGCTTGGGCTGTCTCAGACGCGCTCAGCGCAGTATGAATCCGCCCCGTCATGATCTGCATCAACCCCGCCCCGCCAATGCCAAAGAGGTTGATCAGGCTCACCCCCCGCCCCGTCAGATGTGGTGGTAAAAAGGCGCGGCCATGGGCCATGACCATGGGGAAGGAGGCGCCAAAGAACCCCACCCCAACAAGAAGGGCGATGGTGACCCATGTATCGTTGGACACCTGCATGTAGAGGCCCAAAAGACAGGCCACCGTCAGCGAATTGCCTCCGAAAACCAGCCACTTACGGGTACCAAGAACTCGGTCCAAAGGACCATAGGCCAAATTGCCTGCCACCATGGCCAGACCCATGATGAGCGTCACCGTCCCGATCCGCGCGGCATCGGCGCCAAAGACATCGGCATACCAAGGGCCGGCCCAAAGGCCCCGGATCCCGGCGGCCGGCGCATAGCAGGCCGCCATCATGATGAGAACAGGCCAAAGCGCGGGCATCTTCAGCAGATCGAGGAGTGAGCCTTTCGCGTCTGTCACCACCTGCTCTGGGTCACGCACCAAGATATAGATCGCCGCCGCGGCCATCAGCGTGATCGCGGCCAGCCCCCAAACCGTGCCGCGCCACCCCCATGCGTCCACCGCCCAGCTGAGCGGCAGCGAGGCCCCGATGTTGCCAAGGCTGCCGATGCCGATGACTATCCCCGCCAAGGTGCCGAACACCGCTGGCGCATAGGTGCGGGCGAAGATGTAATAGCTTGCCATCAGCACCGACGAGCAGCCGATCCCGATCAGCACCATGGCCAGCGTGATGTGCAAGGGCGAGGTTGCAGCGGCGAACACCGCTGCCCCGGCTGCCCCAACGGCCAGCAAAACCGCCGTGGTGCGACGCGGGCCGATCTTGTCCAAAGCCCAACCAACTGGAATCTGCATCAAGGCAAAGGTCAGGAACCACCAGCCCGAGGCTTGTGCCAAGGCTTCCGCATTCGCCTGCAGGTCCACCGCCAGAATGGGGGCCAGCACCGCCAGAAAAGCGCGATAGAACTGGCTAAGAACATAGGCAAGGATAAGGGCGGCAATACCGATGCGCATAGCGTCTCCAGATGGGCAATCCGGCGGAACTTGTCAGGGGATGCGACCGGGGTCAATGGCGAGAGAGGAGGCTTTTCAGGCCAGTTTGGCGGCCCAAGGCTTTTCGCGAATGGGCAGATGGACGATCGCTGAAAACGCCCCAACGCCAACGCCGATCCACCAAACCAGCGTGTAATCGCCGGTGATGTCAAACATCTTGCCGCCCAGCCAGACGCCCAAAAAACCGCCGATCTGATGGCTCAGGAACACAAAGCCATAAAGCGTCCCCATATAGCGGATGCCGTAGATATGGGCGACCAAACCGCTGGTTAGCGGTACGGTGGCCAGCCACAAGGCCCCCATGACGGCCGAGAAGATCAAGACCGAGGCGGGCGTGATCGGCAAGAGGATGAACACCGCCGCCGCAATGGTGCGTCCGGTGTAGATACCGGCCAGAAGGTATTTCTTGCTATAGCGCTTGCCCAGCCACCCTGCAGTCAGCGTGCCCACGATGTTGAAGAGCCCGATCACAGAAATCGACACCGCGCCCAAGGCGGAAGTGGTGGTTATGCCTAGGCCTGCCAGCATGCCACCGCCATCAATCGCGCCGCAGAAATCGGTGATAAAGGCGGGAAAATGCGCCGTGATAAAGGCCAGCTGATAGCCGCAGCTGAAAAAGCCAAGGAAAATCAAGGTGTAGGTTGGGTCCTTGAAGGCGCGCACTAAGACGGTGCCAAGGCTCTCTTCCAACTCGGCCTTGGTGGCGGCTTTGCCGGTTGACAGGAAGGGCAGGGCGGCAAGGCTGGCCACGATGACGACGGCAAAGATCACAAAGACCGTTTGCCACGGGTAGGATTGCAACAAGATCTCGGCCACCGGCGCACCGAAGACCTGCCCCGCCGACCCCGCCGCCGTGGCGATGCCCAAGGACATCGAGCGGTTCTCGGCACTGGTCGCGCGCCCGACGACTGCGAGCACCACGCCGAACCCGGTGCCCGCGATGCCAAAGCCGATGAGGATGTTCAAAAGCTGATGCTGGCCGGGGGTGATGGCATAGGAGGAAAGGACCAGGCCCAAGGCATAAAGGAACGCGCCTGTCACAATCGCTTTCCGGTCGCCAAAGCGTTCGGCCATGGCGCCGAACATCGGTTGGCCGATCCCCCATGCAAGGTTCTGGATCGCGATGGCCAGCGAAAACTCGGCCCTCGGCCAGCCGAATTCGCTGCCGACCGGAATTTGGAACACCCCGAAACTGGCGCGAATGGCGAAGGACAGCATCAGGATGACGCAGCCCGCCACCAGAACGGGGGTCATGATCGAGGCGTTCTGGTGAGGGGATGTGGTCATCTGGCAGGGCTCCGGTGTTGGCGGCGAACCTGCTTGGCGGCGGGCAGATGGTCAAACGGAATCTTGCGCTTGTTACAAAGAAGGGGGCAGATGGGCCGCTTTGATGTGACCTTGCTAAGCCTGACGCGCCCTTGTCTCGCACAAGCAAGAGATTGGTTCTGCATGGTTTTTCACCACCTCGGCGGTGCCGGAAAGGCGGTCCATCTGGCGGGCTAGGGTGATGTCGAGCATCGAGAGGCCTGCGCAGTCGTGGGTGATCAGCGTCACATCGACGATGTTGAAGCGGTTGGTCCATTCGGGGTGATGGTTGGCTTTTTCTGCGGCCAAGGCGCAGCGGGTCATGAAGCCCCAGGCTTCTGAAAAGCTGCGGAACTTCCAGACTTTGCGGATCGCGTCGCGATCGGGGATCGCCCCCCAGCCGGTTTCGCCCAAGGGCGGCAGATGCTCTTGCCGTTCGTCGGTGGTCAGCGATTGGGCGGTCATCTGGGGGTCTCCAATGTGGTTTCTGGCCCGTCGGTTTTGCGTCTGGCGTGCGTCTGGCGGGCGTATGGCCTCTGTCGGGACATCAGTCCCGCCTTCAATCCTCGGTCTCGACCTTGCGGAAGGGGCCGTAGGCGGTGAGAATTTCCATCTCTTCGCCCACCGCGCGGCGTTCCTGATCCAGATAGCGCGCGACGGCCTTGGCAAAGCCCGGATCGGCAATCCAGTGCAGCGAATGCACCGCACTGGGCAGATAGCCGCGCGCCAGTTTGTGTTCGCCCTGCGCGCCTGCCTCGACCCGCGACAGGCCCTGGGCAATCGCCCAGTCGATGGCCTGATAGTAGCACAGTTCGAAATGCAGACAGGGATAATCGGCGACGCAGCCCCAGTAGCGGCCATAAAGCGTCTCGCGCCCGATGAAGTTGAGCGCGCCTGCCACGGGACGGTCGCCATCAAAGGCGAGGACCAGAAGCGCATCGTCGCGCATCGTGGCTTGCACCGCGTCAAAGAAGGCGCGGGTCAGATAGGGCGTGCCCCATTTGCGGTTGCCGGTGTCTTGGTAAAACAGCCAGAACGCATCCCAATGGGCCGGTTCGATCTGATCGCCGGTCAGCGCGCGGATGGTCAGGCCATGGGCGCGGGCGGTTTCCCGTTCCTTGCGGATCATCTTGCGCTTGCGGCTGGAAAGCTGGGCAAGGAAATCGTCAAAGCGGGCGTAGCTGTGGTTTTCCCAATGGAACTGCTGGGTGATGCGGTGGAGCGTCCCCTCAAACCCGGTCAGCGCCTGCGCCTCGTCCTCGGTGCAGAAGGTGACGTGCAGCGACGACAGGCCATTTTGCTGGGTGACGCCGATGGCCGCCTGCATCAGCGCGGCGCGGTGGGCCGGGTCGCCCAGAAAGCGCCGCCCGGTGGCCGGGGTGAAGGGCACGGCGACCTGAAGCTTGGGGTAATAGCGCCCGCCCGCGCGGGCATAGGCCTCGGCCCAGCCGTGGTCGAAGATGTATTCGCCCTGTGAGTGGCCTTTCACGTAAAGCGGCATCGCCGCCACCGTTCGGCCTTGGTCGCGCAGGACCAAGGGCCGTGCTTGCCAGCCGGTGCCATCGCCAGTGGATCCAGAGGCTTCGAGCGCGGCCAGAAAACGGTGGGTGGTGAACGGGTCAATGGGGCGACCGGTGGCCGTCTCGGGGCAGGCGAGCGCGTCCCAGTCCTGCGCCCGGATCGCGGCCATGCTGTCAAGAAGTTCAGCTGTATCCGTCACGCCAGCCCCCGGGGATCATTGGTGCTGAAGGATGGGGCCGGTCGGGCGAAGGTCAAGCCGGGTTCTGGGCAAGATACCCCTCGAAGGTGACGTTGACGGCGATCTGGCGTGCCGTCGCCTCATCCTTGGCGGATTTGATCGTCCATGTCAGGATGGCGGCCCCCTTGGCTTTGAGCGCGGCCACGCGGGGGCGGGCCAGATCGGCGGCCTCATGGCTGATGAAGGAGGCACCAACACGGTCGTAATCAGCAATCTCGCGCAACTCGTCACAGCGTTCGGGCGAGAGCGGCGCCCAGCCTTCGTAGTCATAAGCTGCCGTGGTGATGCCGCGCGGGATGTTGGGGGCAAGGCGCGCCATATTGGCCACCGCATGGGGGTTGAAGGACATGACCGCCACTGGGCCGGTATAGCCTTGCAGGTCGCGCGCCACCGCCGCCTCAAGCCGGCCATCGGTTTCGGCCATGCGGTCGGTTTGGTCTTTAATCTCAATGAGCAAGGGCACGCGCCCGGCCACGATGGCCAGCACCTGTGGCAGCGTCGGGATGGTGTCGGTGCTGTGGCGCAGGGTGATGCGGCCTAACTCCGCCGCCGTGTAGTCTTTGACAAAGCCGGTCGCCTCGGTCAGCCGCTCCATCCATTCGTCATGGAACACCACGGCCTGACCGTCGCTTGTGCCTTGCACGTCGATTTCAATGGCATAGCCCGCCTCGACCGCCGCGCGAATGGCGGCGGGAGAGTTTTCGGGCCGCCCCGCGCTGCGATCATGCAGGGCGCGGTGCGCGATGGGCAGGCGCAAGAGATCAGCGGGAAGGGGCATTGTCGGTGTTCCGCGCTGGGCGGATCTGGAAGATGGCTTCGATTTCCACCGCAACGCCCAAGGGCAGCGAGGCCGCCGAGATCGCCGAGCGCGCGTGCCGTCCGGCATCGCCCAAAACGGCCACCATGAAATCGGACGCGCCGTTGATGACCTTGGGCTGGTCGATGAATTCGGGGGTGGAGCTGACAAAGCCCACCAGTTTCACCGCCCGCACCACGCGGTCAAGATCACCGCCGCAGGCGTTTTTCACCTGTGCCAGAATCGAGATGGCGCAGGTTTTGGCCGCCTCGGCCCCGGCGGTGATGTCCATGTCAGCGCCAAGGCGTCCTTTGATCAGGCCGCCCGCGTTCTGGCTGATCTGGCCCGAGACATGCACCAGATCGCCCACGACCACGAAGGGCACGTAATTGGCGGCAGGGGCTGGGGCGTTGGGCAGGGTGACGCCAAGTTCGGCAAGGCGGGCTTCGATGGTGGACATGGGGACCTCGTGTTCAGAGTTTGGCGGCAGGCTAGCGAGGGGGGCGGGCGGGGGCAAGCCCGGTTTGGCTGCGGCTCAGTGCTTGTCCCTGCCCGCGCCAAGGGGTAGTTTCGCTCAAAGCCACCGGCCCAGTTACAGGAGGTCACATGACCCAACGCCTTCATCTCGTCTTTGGCGGGGAATTGGTCACTCCGGAAAAGAACGTGTTCCGTGATGTGAACGACTTTCATATCGTCGGCATGTTCCCCGATTATGCCAGCGCCTATGCGGCGTGGAAGGCGGAGGCGCATCGCACGGTGGATAATGCCCATATGCGCTATTACATCGCCCATATTCACCGGCTGCGCGATGAGGCGGCGTCGGGGTCGACGACGGAAGAGCTGGGCGCGTGACGCGATAACCCATGGCCCTTTCGCTTGGACGGCGCCTTTACAACCTGACAGGACGCCGCGAGGCGGTGGGCGAGGGTGCGTTTGCGCCGCGCCCGGAGGGTCGGCTGATTTGGCTGCATGCCCCAAGGGAAGGGGCGTTGCAGGGCCTGACGCATCTGGCCAACAAGCTGGCTGAAGAGGATGGGATTGCGACGCTGGTGACCGGCCCGCGCGAGGCGGGGCTGATGCCTGCGCCTGCCGATCAGCCCGCCGATGTGCGGGCGTTTTTGGGCCATTGGAAGCCCGATGCGATTGTGCTGGCGGATGGGGAAATTCGCCCGGCGCTGTTGTTCGAGGCCGAGGCGCGCGGCATTCCGGCGATGGTGGTGGATGGCCGGGAGCCAAGCCTTGTGCGGGGTCGGGATGGCTGGTTTCCGGGGCTGATGCGGGGGGCGGTGCAAAGCCTGCGCCATGTGTTCGCGCTGGATGAGGCGGCGGCGCAGAGCTATCGCAAGGCCGGGGCGGCGCAGGTGGATGTGCTGGGCCGGATGGAGGCGGTGTCGGCGGCGCTGGCCTGTCATGAGGGAGAGCGCGCCGCTTTGGCCGAGGTGCTGAAGGCCCGGCCGATCTGGCTGGCGGCGGCTGTGCCGCAGGCCGAAGAGGCCGCCGTGATCGCCGCCCATCGCGCGGCCTTGCGGCTGTCGCATCGGTTGTTGCTGATCTTGGTGCCCGAGCAGGCCGCCCGCGCCGAGGCTTTGGCGGCGGAGCTTGAGGCGATGGAGGGTTGGATCGTCGCGCGGCGGGCGGTGGATGAAGAACCCGACACCGAAACCGCCGTCTATCTGCCGGACAGCGCCGAGGAATACGGGCTGTGGTATCGGCTGGCCCCGGTCACCTATATCGGCGGCAGTCTGGCGGGGGAGGGGGCGCTGCGCAATCCGTTGGAGCCTGCCGCGCTGGGGTCGGCCATCATCTATGGGCCGCGTCCGGGGCCTTATGGCACGGTCTTTGGCCGCTTGGGTGCCGCACGCGCGGCCCGGGCGGTGGGATCGGCCAACGATCTGGCCGAGGCGCTGGGTGATCTTTTGGCCCCGGACCGTGCTGCCCTTGCGGCACAGGCGGCGTGGACTGTGGCGTCAGACGGGGCGGAGGTCACGGAAAAGGTGCTGCTTCGCCTGCGCCAGTTGATCGGGGTCACCTGATGCGCCCGCCTGCCTTTTGGTTCACCCCGCCGCAGCGCCCTGCGGTGCTGGCACGGCTGCTCGCGCCCTTGGGCTGGGCCTATGGCGCGGCCACCGCGCGGCGTTTGCGTCAGCCGGGATACCGCGCGGGCGTGCCAGTGATCTGCATCGGCAATCTGAACGCCGGTGGCACGGGCAAGACCCCGACCGCCATGGCGCTGATTGGCCGGCTGTTGGCGCGGGGGGCTGGCGTGCATGTGGTCAGCCGGGGCTATGGCGGGTCGCTGACCGGGCCGGTGCAGGTGGACCCCGCGCGGCACACGGCGGCAGAGGTCGGGGATGAGCCGCTTTTGCTGGCGGCCTTTGCGCCGACTTGGGTGGCGCGCGACCGTGCCGCAGGCGTGCGGGCGGCCGAGGCGGCGGGGGCTGGTGTGATTGTGCTGGACGATGGGTTTCAGAATCCGTCTGTCCTGAAGGATCTGTCGCTGGTGGTGGTCGATGCCGAACAAGGGTTCGGAAATGGTCGCTGCCTGCCCGCAGGCCCCCTGCGCGAGCCGGTGGCGGTGGGTCTGGCGCGGGCTGATCTGGTCTTGGCCATTGGCCCCCATGCGGCGCAGGCGGGTTTTGTGGCCGAGTGGGGCAAGGCGCTGCGCCAGCCCTTGTTGACCGGCCATCTGGAGCCCATCGCCATGGGCATTGACTGGTCGACCGAGCGGGTGATTGCCTTTGCGGGCATCGGGCGGCCGGAGAAGTTTTTCGCGACGCTGCGAGGACTTGGCGCGGAAATCCTGCGCGCCGAGGCGCTGGACGATCATCAGCCGCTGTCAGACACGCTGATGAAACGGCTGGAGGCCGAGGCGCTGTTGACGGGGGCGCAGCTGGTCACCACCGAAAAGGATGCGGCCCGCCTGCCGCCTGCCTTCCGGTCCTCGGTGCTGTCGCTGCCGGTGCGGTTGCATCTGGCGGATTGGACGCCCTTGGATCAGGCGCTGGAGCGGTTGGGGCTTTGAGCTGAACCCTGCCTCTTGTCGAATGTGAACAGCTGTTCAGAAGGGGCGGCTCCCTCCCCCTTGTGGGGAGGGATGGGGTGGGGGCTAGTCCTGCGGCAGGCCGTCGGTCAAATCGTAGTAATCGCCCTTGTCGGCCATGAAGATATGCCGGGCCAGCTGCCCGCCGCTGGGGTTTGCGATGGACCCGGCCTCTAGCGAAAACTCACCGTCCGCGCCGCGGAAATAGAGGCCTGATCCGCAATCAGTGCAAAAGCCGCGCACACCGCCGCCGGGGCTGACATGGTCGGTGATCTTGCGGGCCTGCCATGTGAGCGAGGCCTCATCCGCATCAAAGCTGGCGGAGTAATGCCCCGAGGTCTTGCGGCATTGCTGGCAATGGCAGCCCCAAACCTCGCCCACGGGGCCGGGCAGGGTGAACTCATTGGCGCCGCAGAGGCAGGACCCGTGCAGGTGGGTGGCGGTTGAGGCGGCGGGCGGCGGGCCGCCCGTGGGGTCGTAGTAATCGCCCGCATCGTGATTGTGCCAGCTTTCGCCGATGTGCAGGCCGGTGGGCCCGTCAAAGGCCCCGGCGGCGATGGAGATGCGGTCCTCGCCGGTGGGTTGCCAGAACAGGAAGGCCCCGCAGCCGCCGCAGAACCCGCGCTGGGCCTGATCGCTGGCGGCATACCAGCGCAGGGTGTCAGAGCGGGTAAGCTGGAAATCGCGGTGCCACGCAAAGGTGGCGGCCCAGAAATGCCCCGATTGCTTGCGGCACTGGCTGCAATGGCAGGCGATGACGTGGCGGTCAGGGGTGGCGTGAAACTGCACCTGTCCGCAGAGGCAGGAGCCGTGAAGCGGGGTGTCGCCCATCAGTCGACCTGCGCGAAAATCTCGGCCAGAAGCGGGACGAGCCAGTCTTCATCGGCCTTGGTAAAGGCGGCGGGGGTGTCGCTGTCGATATCAAAGACGCCTAGAAGCTTTCCGGCGGCGTTCCAGACCGGCAGGACGAGTTCCGACCGGGTGGAGGAGGAACAGGCGATATGGTCGGGGAATGCCTCGACATCCGGGACGTTTTGCACCTGCCCCGTGCGCGCGGCAGCGCCGCAGACACCGCGCGAAAACGGGATGACAAGGCAGCCGTGGCCGCCCTGATAGGGGCCGATCTTCAACAAATCTGGCGCTGTGACGCGGTAGAACCCGGTCCAATCGGCGCAAGGGTGGGCGTGGTGCACCTCGCAGACGAAGGTGGCCATGAGGGCCACCGTGTCTGTCTCGCCGTGGCAGAGCGCGCGGATGCTTTGGCTAACGGATTGATAATCCATATCAATACCCCAGATTTCAATATCCCAGCGCGCAGCCGTCTTTGCGCGGGTCGGATGCGCCGACAAGCACGCCATCTTCGCCGATCAAGATCGCCTGTGCGCCACCGATGGGTTCATGCGCGATGGAAACCTGATGCCCCATGGCGGCAAGCTCGGCGCGGACGGTGTCGGAATAACCGCGCTCCACCAGCATGCCGTCGGCCCCCGAGAAGCAGCGCGGCGCGTCGATGGCGGCCTGTGCGTCCAAGCCGTAATCAACCATGTTGGTGACAAAGCGCGCGTGGCCGCAGGGCTGGTAGGCCCCGCCCATGACGCCAAAGGGCATGGTGACGCGGCCGCCCTGTTTCAGCATGCCCGGAATGATGGTGTGCATCGGGCGTTTGCCCGGGGCGGCCTCATTCGGGTGGCCGGGGGTAAGGGTGAAGCCTGCGCCGCGGTTTTGGAAGGTGATGCCGAATTTTTCCGATGCGATGCCCGCGCCAAAGCCCCAGAAGATCGAATAGATCAGGCTGACGGCCATGCGGTCACGGTCAACGACGGTGATGTAGATGGTGTCTTTGTGCACCGCCTCGGTCAGCGGTTTGGCCGAAGCCATGGCACGTTTGGGATCGATCAGCGCGGCGAGTTTGGCCGCGGTGGCGGGCGAGAGCATGTGATCCAGCCGGGCGGCGGGGTCGGCGATAAAGCGGTCGCGGGCGTCATAGGCGAGTTTTGCCGCCTCGGCCTCGATATGGGCGCGCATGGTGCCGAAGGGGTCCATCGCCTTTAGGTCGAACTGGGCGAGGATGTTCAGCATCAGGATGGCGGTGGCACCTTGGCCGTTTGGCGGGTGCTCATAAAGATCGGTGCCCTTGTAGGGGCCGTGGATGGGGGTGGTGTCTTCGCAGGTGACACCTGCCAGATCTTCCATCGTGTGGCAGCCGCCCATGGCTTGCAGCGAGGCGATCATGTCCTCGGCCACTTCGCCTTCGTAAAAGCCTTTGCGGCCTTCGCGGGCCATGCGGCGCAGAACTTCGGCCTGACCGGGGGCGCGGAAGACTTGGCCAACACGGGGGGCTTGGTCGTTGATGAGGTAGTGGCGGCGGGCCGCGCCTTGCAGGGCGGGGGCGTCGTCGGCCCAGTCAAAGGCCACACGGGGGGCGACGGGGATGCCGGTTTCGGCATAGTGGATGGCCGGGGCGACGATGCGATCCAGCCCCAGCTTGCCGTGGCGGTCCGAGAGGCGGCAGAACGCCTCCATCGCGCCGGGCAGGGTGACGGGGTCAGCGCCGCGCAGGGGCATGGCGGTGAGGCCACGGGCGCGCAAGGCGTCGGCCGAGGTGCCCGCAGGGGCGCGGCCTGAACCGTTGAGCGCCAGAATCTCTTCGGACCCGGCGGGCTTCATCAGTACAAAGCAATCGCCGCCGATGCCGCACATCTGCGGCTCGGCAATGCCCAGCACGAAGGCCCCGGCAAGGGCGGCGTCCACCGCATTGCCTCCGGCTTGCAGGGTGTCGATGGCCACTTTGGCGGCTAAGGGGTGCGAGGTCGCACAGACACCGTTGGTGGCATAGACCGCCGAGCGGCCGGGAAGATGAAAGTCGCGCATGAGAAGCCCTCCGAAGATTTGGAAGCTAGGGGGCTTGCGACATTTTGCCAAGGCCGCGCGAAAATAAAGAAAACCCTGCTTGGTGGTCGCGTCTGGCTGCGCCGCGATCACGACTGGGAAGTGCAGAATTGTTTTGGGAAAGTGCCCCGATGCGACGAACTGGGTGGGGGCTTTGATCCGCCGCACCGGGGGAAGCTTTATGCAGCTACAGGGGCTTATATGACGGCAGTGATGGGCGGATTTAGGGGGAAACTATGACCATTGCGCGTCAGAAATTTAAAACTGGAAACAGTCGGCAACTAAGCGTCAGATTGTTTTGCGGGCAGCTGAAATGAGAGCCGATTGAGCCCCTTAGACCGCTGATAGGCCAACCCTTCGGTCAGGCTGCGAATCAAGAACCAGCCGAATCCCCCTTCGGGAAGATCGGCGAGATCCTTGAGCGGTTGAAACTGGCCTTCAGGCAGGCAAAGCCCCGGCATCGGTGCGCCGGTATCGCTTACGGTGCAGTGCAGCCCCCCGTCGTGCCGCACAAGCCGCAGGGTGATGTTGCCCGCCTGATCGGCATAGGCATGTTCGACGATGTTGTTCAAAACCTCAGCCAGCACGATTTCTGCGGTGCCGCGAAGGTCATCCTCCTGCGCAGTTTGGCGGGGATTGGTCAAGAGCGGGCTGGCCAAGACCTTTTGCAACGCGCGGCGGACCTGTTCGGGGTGGCTGGGGAAGGTGATCTCAATCTCGCGGTCGGTTTGACCGCTGGTTTGGGACGTCATGGCCAGCCCTTTTGGCCGGTCTTTGGGGCGTGACATGTCAACCTGCATGCCGAAACCCATCTGGCATGCCGTGATGGATGACAAAGATGCTGTCCATCCGCGTCAGGCGGAACACCTTTTGAACGGTGGGGGTCAGGCCTGACAGTTCAAGCTTGCGGTCAGGGGCCAGCGATTTCAGCACGGCCACCACCGCGCCAAGGCCGGAGCTGTCCAGAAAGGCGATGTTCGACATGTCGAACACCACCCGTGGCGCGGCACTGTTGCCCGTCAGCACGCGCATCTTGTCTTTGAATTGAATCGCGCTGGCCGCGTCGATCCGGTCACCCATGGCGCGGATCACCAACACGCCGCCACGCTCTGTTGCCACAAGCTCCATCTCATTGCCCTTTCCCGAGGTTTGACCCCTTCAGGCTAGGCGCAACAGGTTACGGAAGTGTAAGCCGCTGCCGCGATGTCAGTTCAGTTGGAACTGCAGCGGATAGCGCCCATCCTCGAAATCGCCGAAGAGATCGGGCAGGTCGGGGTGGGTTACGGGTTCGCCAGTGTCGTCAGGAACCAGATTCTGTTCGGAGACATAGGCCACGTAATAGGTTTGGTCGTTTTCCGCCAAGAGATGATAGAAGGGCTGGTTTTTGGCCGGGCGGGCATCTTCGGGGATGGCCTCATACCAGTCTTGGGTGTTGGAAAACATCGCATCGACATCAAAGACCACGCCGCGGAACGGATGTTTCCGGTGCCGCAGGATCTGCCCAAGATGATATTTTGCGTCGGTCTTCAACATGGCCACGGCGTCTCCCATGCGATTTACTAATCGCAGATGCGCCACCTTGTCCATGCGCCCGAAAGGTCAGGGTGGAAACAGTCTGTGGCGAATAATGCCGAAACTTGGGCCAGAACATGCCGAAGACATGGCACAGACACACAGAAAACTGATCGGCCTTGGGTGAAGGGGCATTTCCCTGCGCAGAGTTTTCCCCTATCTTGCCGGCAAAACAAGAACGTGAGGGGCAGATGAGCAGAACTCTCCGTGCGGCGATCCTTTTGTTGTTGCTGGCCTCTTGCGGGGGCGGCAATTCATCGGCACCGCGCAATCTGGATGATGCGTGCGCCATTCTGGCGCAGCGACCAAGCTATTGGAAAGCCATGAAGAAGGCTGAACGCAAATGGGGCATCCCGGTTGCGGTGCAGATGGCGTCCATCTATCAGGAATCCAAATTCATCGGCAATGCCCGCACGCCGTATCGCTTTGCGCTGGGCATTATTCCGATGGGACGGCAATCCTCGGCCTATGGTTACAGTCAGGCCTTGGATGGCACTTGGGAAGAGTACCAAGCGGACGAAGGCGGTCGCGGCGCCAAGCGCAACCGGATCACGGATGCCACCGATTTCATGGGCTGGTATATGCACAATTCGGCTGAGCGGTTGGGCATTTCCAAGACCGATGCCGAGGCGCAGTATCTGGCCTATCATGAGGGCCGCACGGGCTATGCCAACCAGTCCTATCTCGACAAGCCTTGGCTGGTTGAGGTGGCTGCCGAGGTGGGCGCGCGCGCCACGCTTTATGACAGCCAGTTGGCTTATTGTCGGTGATTATGGGCCGGTAATTTGGGGCCGCTAGTCGCGCTGCGACCGGCGGCTTTTCTCTTCGACGATGTTGAACAGCGACCCGGCAAGGTTTGATACCGGGGCCAATTCGCCCAGAATGACCGTGGTCTGCTGGCCAAGGTCATCGGTGATGACCCATTGGCGCAGCGCGATCGGGTCGGCGGTGAACACAAGCTCAATTGTGCCGTATTCCGGATGTGCGGGGTCTTGGGCCAGAACGCGGGTGGTGTTCTCAACCTCGGTGTGGCCGACGACCATCTTGGCGCGGGCAAGGTCGATTTCGGGCGCCAAGATCAGGCTCAGGGGTGTGCGCTTCAGCGGGTATTCTTCGGGCGGCTGGTTCGATTTGCTGTCGAAAATCGCCACTGTATCGGCAGAAGCCAGCACAAGGCTTTTGTCGGGGGGCGCATATTCAAACCGCACCCGGCCGGGGCGTTTGATGAAGATCTTGCCCAAGGAGACGGTGCCGTCAGAATTCACTTGGGTGAAGTCGGATTGCACGGTGGCCAGCCGGTTGAGATAGGCCGACAGATCCCCAAGCGCGATCTTCTCCGCAAAGGCGGGGGCGGACAGCGCCAGAAGGGCGATCGGGGCGAGAAGGGCGCGTAACATGCTCATAGCGGCGATATAGGCCATCGCGCGGCGCTGTGCATCCCCCCGCGCGATCAACTGGCGGAGAGGTGCCGAAGGCGTGAACGTGGCCCGTGCCGGATCAGGACGGGCGAAAGCCCTTTGGGTGCAAAGAGTTGCGCTCAATGCGCCTCGGCCCAGGTGCGGCCTGTGCCTGCCTCGACCGTCAAGGGTACTTTGAGGTGAACGACAGGCTGGTTGGCGCCCTCCATCGTGGCGCGGGCGGCGGCGATGAGCGCGGCCTCGGCACCAGCCTCGACCTCGAACAAGAGTTCGTCATGCACCTGCAAGAGCATGCGGGCGGGAAGGCCGGCGATGGCGTCCGGCATGCGGATCATCGCGCGTCGGATCACGTCGGCGGCGGTGCCTTGGATCGGCGCGTTGATGGCGGCACGCTTGGCAAAGCCCGCGCCGGGGCCTTTGGCGTTGATCTCGGGGGTGTGGATTTTCCGGCCAAACAGGGTTTGCACATAGCCGTGGCTTTGGGCGAATTTCACCGTCTCGGCCATGTATTCCTTGATGCCGGGGAAGCGTTCGAAATAGCGGTCGATAAAGCCCTGCGCCTCGGCCCGCGCGATCCGCAGGTTGCGCGCCAGACCAAAGCCGGAAATGCCGTAGATGACGCCAAAGTTGATCGCCTTGGCGCGGCGGCGGATGTCGGAGGTCATCTGGTCCAAGGGCACGTTGAACATTTCCGACGCGGTCATTGCGTGGATGTCGATGCCGTTGCGGAAGGCCTGCTGCAGGGCCGGGATATCGGCGACATGGGCGAGGATGCGCAGTTCGATCTGTGAGTAATCGAGCGAGACCAGAACCTTGCCCGGAGGGGCCACAAAGGCCTCGCGGATGCGGCGGCCTTCCTCGGTGCGCACGGGGATGTTTTGCAGGTTCGGATCGGTCGAGGCCAGACGCCCGGTGTTGGCCCCGGCAA
>Ga0315908_10000659_pt1 | contig 26988 bp, 19 predicted proteins | sample LakEriMetagenome_12_FD_203520 | JGI IMG/M metagenome (GOLD analysis project Ga0315908, IMG submission 203520) | Freshwater fungal communities from buoy surface, Lake Erie, Ohio, United States - Buoy 4 MA124 | ecosystem: Environmental > Aquatic > Freshwater > Lake > Lake biofilm | place: USA...
TACACAGCACAAGGACGGTTCATGGCACGTCTCTAGCCGGGCCAATCCAGTCCAAGAGTTTTTCGATAATGGAGATCCACACGAGACCGACCAATTCATCTCGATGCAAGCGACGGCTTGGGCCGTGGCAGCACTCGCAAGTGCCTACCATGCTCACCACGCGCCGCTGAGTACGCAAGCCTCCTACGATCCACTGGATTGGATCGAACCGGTACCCTAATCGTTGGCGTGTCATTGATTTCCGATGTCAAAAGTCCAGCGATTTAAGTATCCAACCAAATCCCAGACAAAAACCCTGGGGACATTCCCCGCGTTTTAATCTCATTATGCCCCCTTGGGGCGAACGATCCGGTCACGGATCGGTGTTGATTGCACATCGCAGGCGATCCAGGTTGTGGTGGGTTATTCGGGATGGCGTTTGCCCGATGGTTTTATGCCCCAACGGGGCGCAAGGGGATAGCCCAGGGCAAAGCGAAGCGCCGCCCTGGGATTCGGGGACGTCATAATTTCCGTTAGCCCTGAAAGAGCGGCAAATCGGTGCCATGCACCCGGTGCGGAGCCGGGCCGGGTGCTAGCAAACAGGGGCCCAAATCGGTGCCAGGCACCCGGTGCGGAGCCGGGCCGGGTGCTAGCAAACAGGGGCCCAAATCGGTGCCAGGCACTAGGTGCGGAGCCGGGCCGGGTGCTAGCAAACAGGGGCCCAAATCGGTGCCAGGCACCCGGTGCGGAGCCAGGTCGGATGCTAGCAAACAGGGAGCCCAAATCGGTGCCAGGCACCCGGTGCGGAGCCGGGCCGGGTGCTAGCAAACAGGGGCCCAAATCGGTGCCAGGCACCCGGTGCGGAGCCAGGTCGGATGCTAGCAAACAGGGAGCCCAAATCGGTGCCAGGCACCCGGTGCGGAGCCAGGTCGGATGCTAGCAAATAGGGGGCCCCAAATCGGTGCCAGGCACCCGGTGCGACGCCAGGACGGATGCTAGCAAACAGGGAGCCAAGTCGGTGCCTGGCGCCTGGTGCGACGCCAGGTCATCGTACGTTAGCCAGGGACAGTCCCCGAGTTTCTCGTCAACATGGTGCAATCGCAAGCATGCTTACAGGGTGTCCAAACGGGGCGGCCGGTTCGCTGGTTCATTGAACGAAGCCCGATGGTTTTATGCCCCAACGGGGCGCAAGGGGATAGCCCAGGGCAAAGCGAAGCGCCGCCCTGGGGTTCGGGACGTCATAAATATCGCTAGCCCTGAAAGGGCGGAACCCAACAGCGCGTAAACCCATGCGTTATGTTCCGCCCTTTCAGGGCGTTCGCGAATTGGGGCGACGGCGTACCCAGGTCGCCAGCGCACCCAGGATGCCGCTGCGCTCTACCCTGGGCGATCTCATGATGCCCCGTTGGGGCGAACGATCCGGTTGCGGATCGGTGTTGATTGCACATCGCAGGCGATGAAAGTTGTGGTGGGTTAATCGGGATGGCGTTTGCCCTGGGGGATTGTTTCAACATGATCAATGGTTAAACAAGAACTCTCTCGATGTCATCAAACTCCAAAGCAAATCCTCCAGCGTAGCGTGGCGGTCCTCGCGGTTGCGTCCTAGCTCCTCGAGAATCGCCTGCTGCTCGCCAGGGGTCGGCCCGCGACCCAGGGTCCTCAAGTAGGCTTGTCGGATAAGTTCCGGTTCGTCCTGAGCGAATTTTTCGATCCACTGATCGATGATTCCCCCTTTTTCAGCAAGCTTGTTATTGAGAGTCTCCCCGTTGCTCAAATGCAATGCCTGAATGATACTCGGCTCGTCGCTTCGCTCGCACTCACATGTGATCCGCCGCTGATTTCGTCCAAAGGTCTTCAAGAAGTTGCTCTCGACACTCGAGTCGAATAATTGGATCGCTTTGGTCCCCTTGGGATAAAACTTCGTATCGTTCCTGTCCCCACCCAAGAAAACGATCTTGTTGAACTCGCTCGGCACCGAGGTGACACTGGCAATCGCATCATGAATCACCTCTGCCATCAATCGCTTTGGGTAATAGTGCGAGAAGTGCTTGCGATCGGCCTGATTGCCTTCGAGAGGAACGCTCGAACGTTGATAAGTCTCCGAGTTCATGATCTGTCGCATCAAGGACCGCAAATCATATTTCTGCTCGATCAAGTACTGACTCAAATACGACATCAATGCCGGATTGCTTTCCGGATTGCTAGCCCTTAGATCATCGACCGCATTGACAATACCGATGCCGAAATAAGCCGCCCAGACTCGGTTGACAATCGAACGGGTGAAGTAGGGATTCTCCGCCGATGTCATCCATTGGGCTAGAACCAAGCGTCGATCCTCCGTCGATTCGATATCGATCGCCGGTGCATCCAGGGGCGCAGGGGCTTGCGGTTTACCCCGTAAAGGCTGAATCAAATCGCCTCGATCCACCACGAAAACCGTTCGGTCAGAATCCCCGTTGCGAACCTCCCCGCCCCATCCCTTTGCGCGTACCCTCGCAAACAAATTGGCCATCGCATAGTATTGGTCGTTGGTCCATTTTTCGAGCGGATGGTTATGGCACTTGGCACACCCGATCGATAGCCCAAGAAACGCTTGGCATGCGTTTTCGGTCATCGTCTCAGGATCCTGGTTGATTCCATAGAAGTTCGTCGCTCCTTGGTCGAGCGAATTGCCCGTGGCCGTTAGGATCTCTCTGGCCATGGCATCCCAAGGCTTGTTTTGCTCCACTCCAGTGCGAATCCACTGGTAATAAGCTCTCAGGCCGTCGGCTCGCAACAGATTGCTGTTGAGCATCAAAACATCGGACCAACGGTAAGCCCAATAATCGACGTATTGAGGGCTGCTGAGCAAGCTATCGATCCAGCGAGAGCGTTTGTCGGGGGAACCATCGGCTTGAAACTGCTCGATCTGCTCAGGGGTCGGAATCGTACCTGTGGCATCCAAGGAAGTCCGCCTTAGAAACTCCTCGTCCGTGCAGCGATCCGATGGAGGAATTCTCAGAGCAGCAAGTTGCGTTGCAACATGCTGGTCGATCGGATTGGCCAGCCCGAGTCGCTCTTGAATCGAAGCCAATGTCGGAACTCGATTCGTATCGAGCTCAAAGGGAACCCGAATGCGTGACGATGCGATGCGACTGGAAAACCAAGCGACAATCGTTCCCTCCCCAGGACCCAACACTTGGACTCGACCCTGCGGATCGACCAACGCTATCGACTCGTCGCTCGATGTGAACTTGGCCCATCGCGTTACGTCCTCACTTCGCCCATCGGAATACTTAGCCACAACGGTCAATTGATCTCGATCGGCAGTCCGGAGTGTTACAGATTGCGGCAACACCTCGACCGACTCGAGCCTGCTGTCCCCCTGGCCGATCCCCCGTGCCCCGGCACCTATCCATTCGAGCATGATGCGATAGTCGACCGAATCGATCGGTAATCGGACCCCACCTTTGTGCGATACGACCCCAGAGGCCTTGAGCAATACCAAGGAAGCTTCTGGTTGCGCAAGCTCGACTCGCCGCGCGTTGTCTTGTTTGACAAGATTAAAATGATCGCTCGGCGGGTCATAGCCCCGGAGCGATAAACGAAAACCACCCTTGCCTGCAAGCGCTCCGTGACAAGCCCCCATGTTGCATCCGTTTCGAGCAAGAATCGGCTCGATGTGATTGGCAAACTCCCAATCGATTGGCCCTTCGGGCAACCGCACCTCAAGGATCGCTTGCGATTGGACCTCGACTCCCTGGGGTGTTTTGCGACTGGCGAGCAATCGGGTCGTACCCGTCTGCTTGCCCTTAACAAGCCACATACCATCGGACTGCTCGATCAACTCGGCAACTTGGGGATCCTGGACGCTGAACGTCAAGCCATCCTGCGCTCCGAGGGGCTTGGACTGTCCGCCACGGTCGATCCCCTCGCGGACACTCACGAGGTGTTCAAGTTGGAATCCATGCAAGTCGATCTTGGATGGAACGATCTGCAAAGGTGCTTGGGCCTCGGCGCGATGCATCCAAAGCATCGAGCCAATCGCAAAAACCAGCCACGCACTGAGAGTACACAAGCGTTGCATAGGTGGGGTGATATCTAGGAGGGGAAGGTGGGGAGGAAATCCTGCTCAAGACAGCCCTCTATTGTACCATTGGCCGATCGCTCAGTCGCTAATTCCGGAGCGATTTATCCTCGATGTATACGTCGACTTGCTGGCCAACGATCGCTCGAAGCGAGGCCGGACTAATCGAGTAAATGACCTGCATGACTCTGGTGTCGACCCGCTCGGAGACCGTGCCGGTCAAGTTCCGTTTCGGGACGACCAACGGTTCGGTCCGAACATACTGCAGCTTGACTCCAGGGGTGCTGCTGCCTCGGAGCGTCGCGGTGGCGACCGCGTCGGCACGGAATCTGGGAATCTCCGACTCATCGATGTCGACCCGAATATGCAGCGGATCGATCTTGCCCATCGTGATCAGAGGATTGGCCAAGACCGATGCAGGGATGAACTCACCCTCGCGAATTTTTACACTCAGGATAGTGCCTGACTTGGGCGCTCTGATGGTGCGCAGCTCAAGATTGGTCTGCGCCCGGTCGCGATTGGCTTGCGCCTGAGCCACCGCAGCGCGTTGGACTTCCAGACTCGCAGCAACCGGCTTGGCGTCGAACATGTTCAAGCTCGCCTGTGCCTCTCGCACCCTAGCCTGCGCTTCGCGGGACCTGGCCTTTGCCGTCTCCCAGTTCATGCGCCTCGTATCGATCTCCTCCTGGGACAACGCATTGGAAACTCCGATTGAATTGGCGCGCTCGAGGTCCCGTTGCGCGTTGGTCTGTGACGCTTGGGCTTGGTCCTGAATCGATTCGGCCGCTTCCACTCTGGCTCGCAACGCTTCGACCTGTGCTTGCAACTCTAATAACTTGGACTCCTGCGATACCAATTCGGCCTGCGCGACGGCCAGATCGGCCATGGCACTTCGAGAGTCCAACTGCAAAAGTTCCTGTCCCTGCAGGACGATCGCACCGGGCTCTACGAACACTTTCTCAACGACCCCCGGAAGTTGAGAACCGATCACCGTCGACTCTCCCTCGGGCTCGACGATCCCGACCCCGCCGATATAAGCGACCTGGGCTTGGGGATCCCCATCGCGACTGGCAATCGGTGCCGTCGGTGGCAAGGTCTTGACCAGTACCGGTTTTTGGCTGGGCGTGTTTTTTCCGATCAAGCGAACGGCTTGGAATAACAGCCATGCAGCTCCAAAAATGGACACGATTGCAAAAAGCGTTTTCAAGTAGCGTTGCATGAGCTGGCTTTCGACTAGGCACTGTTTTTTCGAAAGGATTCAATACGACCATCGGACATCGTCGCGATGAAGTCAGCAAACGGAAAGATTCGATTGTCATGCGTCACAACGATCACAGCGCGATCGCTTCCCGATGCTACCTGACCGAGGAGTTCCATGACCTCATGACCCGTCTCGGCATCGAGTGAAGCCGTCGGCTCATCGCTGATGACGATCTTTGGATTATGAACCAGCGCTCGAGCGATCGCTACACGTTGCTGCTGTCCCCCCGAAAGCTGATTCGGGTACTTTAGCTTGTTGCTCTCCATCCCCAAGCGATCGAGCAAAACCGACGCTTGACGCTTGGCGGTCGCAAGCGTGACGCCTTGGACAACCAGCGAGACGGCAGCATTTTCAACGGCCGTCAGACTCGGTAACAAATTGAATTGCTGGAAGATAAATCCCAAGTGATCCGCGCGAAACCTTACCACCCGACTGCGACGCATCTTGGTGATCTCCTGATCCAAGATCCGCACATACCCCTCCGTGGCGCTCAAGAGTCCTGCGATGATCGAAATCAAAGTCGTTTTGCCGCAACCACTCGGACCGACCAAGAACGTGGTGGCTCCAAGAGGAACCTGCCAATCGATCCCGTGCAAAACCCGCTGCCTGACACTCCCTGTGCCAAAATCTTTGATCACCCCTTTGCATTCGACAGCAAACTCCATCGGCATGATTACCTCCTAAGTTTGCTCTCAACCACGAAAGACGATCGCCGGGTCCACAAACAAAACCCGTCGCATCGCGATCATCGCGGCCAAAACAATGATCGCTGCAGCCACTCCACCCGATGCCGCAGCGACATACCATGGCAAGTAGAAGCCCTGAAATGTCGGACTTTTGCCCGCCGTTTCAAAAAACATCGTCGCTCCAAAAAGACCCAAGCTAAAACCGACAAAGCCGACCACGGCGGCTTGCAAAAACACCATGCCGATCAATCGGATGTTGGTCGTCCCTATCGCCTTAAGTACCGCAAACTGCTTGAGGTTCTCCAACACAAATAGATTGAACATCAAGCCCACGACTGCGATCCCCACAAGCACTCCTAGAGCGACAACGGTTCCAATGCTGATCGGGATACCTGTATTTTGCACGACATACATGATTGCCTTCCATCGAAAGTCCTCGGCACTCATGGCCTGCAATCCAGTCCTAGCCACGATGCTCTGCGCCACATCTGCCGGAGTCGAGTCCCCAGAGCTGCGGGCAACGATAAACGACATCTGGTTGCGGCCATTGTTGGTATACTGCAAAGCCTGGGAATACCGGGTGAAAAAAGTGATCGACGAGGTGAACTTTGGCGAGTCTTTGACGATCGCTACAACCACGGCTCGACGGTCGTTGAGCTCGGCGATATTGCCAAGCTTTAACGGCTCGTTTCGCCATATCTTGCGATAACCATCCATGCTCACGGCGACCGCATCCGGACGTCGCAAATCGTCGATGTTCCCTAAAACCACTTCGGGTGGCAATCCGATGAGCGTACTGTCGTCGACACCCATGAGCAACGAAGATTCCAACTCTCCATTTCCAGTCCGTATCGTCACGTTGGATTTATAAAGAGGTACCGCCCAAGCCACACCGGGAACCCCGCGTACCCGCCCAAGCTCGGTGTCTCGCAGCGGGAAAATCGTGTCGAGATTCTTCACCCCAGGATCCATCACCCAGACGTCCGCCTGAGGGACGTCCACAATCACCGCCCCTGCACGTGTGATCAGACCGATAAAAATCCCCAATTGCTGGTTGATCAAGAGGGTCGAAAACGCAACTCCTAAGACCAAACCTAAGTACTTGGCCCGGTCATGAAACAACATCTTTAATGCGATGGAGAACATTCAGGCCACCATTGGTCGATCGCAACTGCTAACTCCTGGGCAACCCTCGGGTGGGTCGTGGCAAGATTCAGTTCTTCATGCGGGTCGGCAGCCAAGTCATACAATTCCACAACCCCATCTTTTTCAATCGATGGATTCGGAACAATCAACTTCCAATTCTCCCGAATCGCCCAACGCCAACGCAAATTCTCCTTAGGTACATCAAGATTGTTGGCGTTGTGGGTGAAACACTCGCCAAAAACGATTTTTCGCGAAGCTCTTGCTTCGGCATCCAACAAATCAATTCCTGGAAGGTCCTTGGGGGATGGTATTCCAATAGCCTTTAAGAGCGTAGGCATTAAATCGATGCTGTGTGCGAAATCACTTGAATCCTGAGCCGAAATCTTACCCGGCCAACGCAGCATGATCGGAGTTCGGACTCCACCCTCATAAGGCGACTGCTTGGACTTGGCCGCATACCTCGATTGCACCGGATCTTGAATCCAACCGTTGTCGGTGACGTAGACTACCAAGGTGTCTTTCTCAAGCCCCTTGGACTCTAGCATGCCCAATAGATCTCCGACCGTTTGATCAAACCACTCGACGTTCGCCCAATACTTGGCGATCGTCTCGCTTGAGGTAAGCGGCTTGGTGCGATCGAGATACTTCTTCGGAGGATTGTGCGGATCATGCGGCAACATCGGTGCATACCAAACCATCCAAGGGTTCTTTTGCTCCGTGGCCATGTCGATGAACTCTTCGATCGGCTGGAGCGTTTTGCGTCCGATTTGCAAGCCGTCGTCGCCGTGGCGATCCCCACGCGTCATCCCATGGGTAAACCCACCGTGCGAATAATGCCCCTGCCAAAATTTGCCCGTCTGCAACGTCAAATAGCCGTGGTCCTTGAGCACTCCGGGCAAAGTCGCGACAGCTTTCATGTGCTGATTCATGCGATCTCGGCCCGACCTAAAAGCCTCCGATTCCTGGAAAGCTCTGCCCGAGAGTCCTGGTACCGTCGGTGGGTCGTTGCTGGTGATCTTGTGGTCATGCGGATAGCGTCCTGTCAGAATGGTCGCCAAGCTAGGGCAACACAAACTCGACGGAACATAGCCTCGTCGGAAGGTCAAACTATCGGCAGCAAGTCGATCTAAATGGGGAGTCTTTAGATGCGGATGACCCATGAATCCATAGTCGGTCCAAGCTTGATCGTCCGAGACGATCAGAACGATGTTGGGTCTCGTTGCGACGGATTCCTCAGACTGAGCCGTCTGCTGTGCCAAGCAGACGAAAAGACCTACGAACAATCCGACGAAAAACCCAAGGGTGCGATACAGGTTTCGCAAGGATTGTTGGTATTGCATTAGACTTGCTTTCGCATGCAGCAGTTTTTGAATTTCTTACCCGAGCCGCACGGGCATGGGTCGTTGCGCGAGGCCTTCTCGCCCCGATTGCGGATCGTGACAGGCTCGGCGGGAGGTGCCCCTGCTTGGTCGGCCGCTTTGATGTCTTCGATCTGCTCTTCGGACATGTATTTTGAATCGTCGAATGCATCGTGCCGAGCACTGGTCTCTACAAAGGAGCTTTCGACCATCCCTTCCTCAATGGCCTCCATGCGGAAGATCACATCGGTAATCTGCTCGCCGATCGAGAGCCACATTTGATCGAACAATCGCATCCCTTCGCGTTTGAACTCAACCTTCGGATCCATCTGCCCCATGCTGCGGAACCCGACGCTCGACCGGACATGGTCCATCGCCAGCAAGTGATCCTTCCAGCTCGAGTCCAAGGTCTGCAATAAGACGGTGCGTTCCATCCGACGAATCTCTGGATGGTAGCGATCGTCGAAGGCCTGGCTGAGCTTGCCGCGGCATTCATCGCGGGTCATCTTGCTGAGCTCCGCTGCGCTTCCTTTCCATCCCAATTCGGTTTGCATCCACTGTGCCAACGACTCAGCAGAGTTTGAACCCGTGGCAAACTCGGACATTCGTTTCGATTCGTTGCGGCCAAAGACCCCGTCGAGCTTCGATAGGGCTGTCTCCCAAACCGAGTGCGATTTGATCGCCTGAGCCTTACTGATTTCCATCAAAACATCGAAGGGATGATCGGGATCGACCCGGAGCTTATCCAAAACATTAGGGTCCTGGAAGCGAGCCGAAGCCCATTGCGCTAAGGCTTCGCCGTCGACGGTGAAACTGTTCGGACCGGTTTGGGTACGAAAGCGATGGAAACCGACCAATACCGGGAACTGAACCTCCCGGTCGAAATAAGCTTTTTCGGCAGCATCGAGCATGATCTTTTTAATCGACTCAGGCTCGGCTCCCTTGAGCTCAGCAGGATCGACTGTGATCCCGAACTTGCTTTTCATCCAAGACGACAGCATGTTATTGCCGTACTCCGGATCGAGGAAGCTATTTCCTTCGCTCAAGTCGATCCCATCGATGAAGGAATTCGCTTTGCCGATGAACTCTTCGTCCATGCGATCCCGCTCGAACTTTTTGAGCATTCCAACGGTGTAATTGGTGTTGAAGCGATTGTTGACCCACTTGGCCATCGCATCCCAATTCCACTCGGATTGCTCCTCTTCGCTAGGCAGATTCTCATCGATCGCATCGAGGATCTGAGTCTGGGCAACGCGCTCGGCTTGATCCTTGGCGTACACAACAGCCACCGAGGGCTCAATGCCACGGAAGTCTTTGGCTTCGAGTTGCACACCGAGTCTTGGGCTGGCCCAACGGGCATAAGACTCTGGGCCGAACATCGGGTCGCTGAATTGATCGACGTTCGATTCGATTTGCTCCCTGAGTTGCTGCATCACCAACTCGCGGCAACTTTTTCCTTCTAGGACCTGCTGGCGATAGGTGTAGACCCGCTTTCGCTGAAAGTCCATGACTTCATCGTACTCTAGGAGATTTTTGCGGGCTTCAAAATGCCGCTCTTCGACCTTCTTTTGAGCACCCGATATCCGCTTTGATACATAAGGGCTCTCGATCGCCTCTCCATTGCCCATGCCCATGCGTTGCATCATGTTTCGAACCCAGTCCCCAGCGAAGATTCGCATGAGGTCGTCTTCGAGAGACAGAAAAAAGCGGCTCGAGCCCGGGTCTCCCTGGCGGCCGCAACGACCGCGAAGCTGAAGATCGATCCGACGTGACTCATGGCGCTCGGTACCGATGACATACAAGCCACCCAGGTCGCGCACGAAGTCCCCTTCCTGCTCCATGTTTTCGGTTTCTTTGATCTGCTTGACCAGTCCTTCCCACTCCTCCTTGGGGACATCCAGACGCGTCTGGTACTTGTTCTGGAGCTGAGCCCAAGCCTTGGTTTCGGGGTTTCCGCCCAGGATGATGTCTGTACCACGGCCCGCCATGTTCGTGGCGATCGTCACTGAATGAACGCGACCGGCTTGAGCGATGATATCGGCCTCGCGTTTGTGGGCCTTGGCATTGAGCACCTGGTGCTTGACACCTCGGCGTTCGAGCAACTCGGAGAGTTTTTCGCTTTTCTCGATCGAAACTGTGCCGATCAGAATCGGCCGACCCGCTCGCTCGATGTTTTGAATATCCGACTTGGCAATCTCGACAACCTCCTGGGAGTCCGCTTTTTTGAACGTCAAGCTCGTGTCGGTCTCGCGGCTGATATTGCCAATTAAAGAACCCTTCTTGCGGTCTTTGAACTCGATCGTGTCGTGCTTGTTGACCCGATCGATCTCCTCGGCTACCGCTTCGTACTTCTCCTTCTCGGACAAATAGATCGCGTCGGGAAACTCGATCCGTTGCAAACGTCGGTTCGAAGGGATCTCCACGACCCCGAGATTGTAGATCTTGCTGAACTCCTGCGCTTCGGTCATCGCAGTTCCAGTCATCCCCGATAGCTTCTTGTAAAGCTTGAAGAAATTCTGAAGGGTGATCGTCGCTAAGGTCTGTGTTTCCTCTTTGATTTTTACTCCTTCCTTGGCCTCGACCGATTGGTGCAAGCCGTCGGACCACTGGCGTCCCTCCATGAGCCGTCCGGTAAACTCGTCGACAATGATGATCTCACCGTCTCGGTTGACATAGTTCACATCCCGACGATACAGATGGTGGGCCTTGAGCGCATTGTCGATCAAGTGGGGCCATTCCATGTTGCCGACGGTGTAGAAACTTTCTACGCCAGCTAAACGTTCTGCTTCGCGAACCCCTGCATCGGTCAGGTTGACCGTGTGGTCCTTCTCGTTGACGATGAAATGCTCCTCTCGAACAAGCCCTCTGGCAACTCGATCCGCTTCGGTGTATTTGGCCAAGTCTCGCATCGCCGGGCCCGAAATGATCAACGGAGTACGAGCTTCGTCGATCAAGATATTGTCGACTTCGTCGATGATCGCATAATGCAACGGGCCTTGGACCTGCTGCATGTAACTCGGGAAGCGATCGTCCCCGCGGGATGCCATACGCATGTTGTCACGCAAGTAATCGAAACCCAATTCGTTGTTCGTCGCGTAAGTAATATCCGATGCGTAGGCCTTCTGACGCTGATCATTATCCATTCCGCTCTGGATGTTCCCGACGGTCAATCCCAAGCCCATGTACAGAGGCGCCATCCACTCCATGTCCCGACGTGCCAAGTAATCGTTGACCGTCACGACATGCACGCCTTTGCCTTCCAAGGCATTTAGGTAGGCAGGAAGTGTTGCCACGAGCGTCTTGCCCTCACCCGTGATCATTTCGGCAATATTTCCACCGTTGAGGACCATCCCGCCGACGAGTTGGACGTCGTAGTGACGCATTTTAAGGAATCGGCGGCCACCCTCGCGGCAAACCGCGAAGGCCTCGACCAAGATGTCCTCGAGAGTTTGTCCGTCGACTAGCCGTTGGCGGAAACGAGCGGTTTGTTCTTGAAGTTCCCCGTCGGAAAGGGCCATCATACGCGGTTCGAGTTCACCAACTCGCCGGGCCAATTCGCCGTAACGTTTGAGCTGGCGGGAGTTTGCAGATCCGAAGAGGACCGTGATGCCACGGTCAAACCCGGTCAGAACCCCATTGACCGCATTGGTGGTGCCTTCCCAGATTTTCTCGATAAATTCCATGTTTCAAATGCCGAATGAAGGGACGAACCAAGGATCCAATGACGTCGGGACCTTGAGGATTGTAAGCAATATCTGTTTTTTTCCGAAGACCTAAGCGTCGAGGTTATCGATTTGCACCGAGTGCGTCAATTGAAGCCCCGATCTTGGCCGAACCGGCCTACGCCTAGGCGTAGGCCGGTTCGGCCAAGATCAGACGGATCAGACGGATCAGACGGATCAGACGGATCAGACGGATCAGACGGATCGGACGGATCGGACGGATCGGTGCGGGCGAATTTCGGGACTTTGGCGGCCATCGGCCGACGGCTTCGTTGTATCATGTATCGAGCGGTTATTTGACGCTCCCGAGTGGTACTGGAGGCTCCATCGTGCTACGAAATTGGTTGTTCGCTCCTCTGTCCGTTGCGCAAAGAGTCCTTTCGGTCGGTATCCTTGGGTTCTTGGGTGCTTCCATGGGCCTTGCGCAGTCGACGGGTACCTTCATGCCTGCTTCGCAAGGTGCACCTTTGCTCAGCGTTGCGGCTCAGGAGTCGATCGCTCTGCAACCGGTGGCCATTCAATTGCGGGCGGCGTTTCGAGTCGAGGACCGGGAGGCTCAGCAGGCCGTAGCCGCCTTGCGAGAGCACCGTGCGACCGTGGAGAAATCGCTCGCAGAATTAGGGCGCAGCGATGGAGCTTACCGGTGGACCGTCCCGGTCTTGAACCATACGGTCCCGTTTGTCGAGAACCCGGAATCTGCCCGGATGTGGATGCGTCGTCAAGCGGCACAGATGCAGGTTAACAATCCGCAGATGAAGGGCCGACTGCGAGAAATGCTATTGCAGGAAGAAGAGGAGCTCGACGGGGAATCCGAGCCCCTTCCGATGATCCATTCGGCGAGCAATCGGTTGATTGCCGAGTGGCCTATTACCGATTCGAATCTCGATAGCAGTGCGGAGTTCGGTGCGAAACTTCGGCGGCTTGCACAAGCCAAAGAGTTCCGCGGGACTAGGCTTCGGGTTCAATTGACCGAAGAAGAACTCGAGCAGATCATGCCTTTGATGGGCGCGAGTGCTTATGCATCCTCGTCGAACCCTGGGGCGGCCAACAACGAAACCCAGGTCTTGTACGTGGGAGTCATGACCGATTCCCAGGAAGCAGCGGCGTTGAAAAAATGTTTTGAGAAGGCCAAGGCTCAGGCACAGCGTTTGGCCGAGGCTGCTGGCAAGCAGTTGGGCGATGTGAAAATGATCAGTTCGACGATTCAGCCTTTGGCGCCGAGTGTCAACAGCAACAGCCCGAGCTACATCAATGGAGTTCTGGTCAGTTCGCCTTACGGCGTTCAAGACGCACAGGAGAAAACAGAGCGCAGGACGCTTCAGGTCAATCCCAACGACTTGGTCCTTTCGGTCGGAATTCAGGTCGGTTTTGAAATCCGATAGGCCCGTCGGGCGGCTAGCCACACTAGGCAGGCGACTGTGGCGAGGATTGCAAGGATGACCGCCGAGTGCTCGGGAGCTGTCAGGAAGTGAGCCGGATGGCTTGCGTCGATCGGTCCGTGTCCAGCGTGGGCCAGAGGCAGAGGTGCCAAAGCACGGATCGCGGGCATTTGGATCGCGGGCATGTTGTTAGCTGCCATGTCGTAGAGTGTCATGAAGATGGCTATCCTGTTGTAATCGCGATTAGGTTGACCGACATTATGGGGCCTGCGTTAGACTACCGAAGGTAGGGTTGGGCCCAGGCCGTCTTGTGCGTGGAGTTTTTTCGATAGGGAATATCGTACAATCCTTGGACTGTTGGCAGAACCCCGGAAGCGTTGAAAACCGAGAATACCATCGATGGAACCTTCGCCGATCGAAGAATCTGTACCCCTAGCGGTCCCAATCCTCAAGAATCCTCGCCGCCTTTCATGGCTTTGGATTGGTACTGCGTTATGCGGACTGCTTAGTTTGGTTCTGTTTGTGCGGGCGTATCAGAACGAGGGGGAGTTGATCCAAATCGAGTTTGAGGAGGGGCATGGTTTGCAACCGGGCGAATCGCTTCGGTATCGGGGGATCGATGTTGGCCGAGTTGAAAAAATCGCCCTGCAGGAGTCCCCCTTGCAAGCGCCGTCGGCTGAGGATTCGACCACGGGTCACAAGGGCCCAAAAATACAGGTTTCGGTCCGATTGAATCCCTCGGCAAGGCGCATCGTGACTGACGGAACGAGTTTTTGGATTGCAAGGCCGATCGTCTCGTTCGATTCGGTCCGTGGGCTCGACACGATTGTCGGTCCGAAGTACATCGCAATGGAGCCGGGGGCATCGACCAAATACAACGTCAAGCTTTTTCAGGGACTTGAGTCAGCCCCACCGATTCGCCCCAAGGAGGGCTCGGTCGAGATTATTCTCGATTCGCCCAAACGTTATGGGCTCGACAGCGGCACTCCGATCCTTCACCGAGGATTTCACGTAGGGGATGTCTTGGCAGTGAGCCTCGCGAGCGATGCTCGCAGCGTCCTGGTGCGCTGTGCGATCGATCCGGAATATCACGAACTTGTTCGCAGCAACTCCAAGTTCTGGTTGCGGAGCGGATGGCGAGTGAACTTAGGGATTACCGGGCTGAAGCTCGAGGCCGACTCGTTGAGCGAGGTGCTTTATGGGGGCATCGAGTTTGCAACACCGAATTCGAAGGGCAAGGTCGTCGGAACGGGCGCTCATTTCATGCTCTATGAGAAACCCGAAGAGGAATGGAACGAATGGAAACCATCGCTACCTTATGGAGCGATTTGGGACAAGCTACAGCGGCAATCGCCCGTCAGTTACCGAACCAGTCTTGTATGGAAACAAAACTCCTTCGGTTTTGCGGTCACCAAGCAAAAACTTGGGTGGGGTTTGTTGCTCGACGACGGCATGCTCTTGTGCCGTGAGGATTTTGCGACCCTTTCGAAATCTGCGATCGAAAAATCTGGACAGCTTGAGGTTGCGGGGGTTTCCCAAGCGACATTCGAGCCTATCGAGAGTTTACCTCTTTCCGACGGCAGCAAGGTGCTTGGTATTCGTCTGACCGCACAGCCTTCGATCAGCGAACCGTTGCTTGACTCGCAGGAGTTTCTCAAGCCCATCGAGAGCGCTCCCCAAGACTTGCTGATCATCGGTTCGGAAACCGATCGATCGATTCTGGTCGACAGCAATCGGTTCGAAAAAAACGATCGGGGCCTGCGTCTTGAGGAAGCCATCGAACTTCCCGACGAACTCGATGGAGCATTTGTCGTCGACGTGCAGCAAGGCCGCTGGCTAGGAGTATTGCGAAGGGAATCCCGCGGTTGGCTTATTGCTCTAAGGGCACCTCTTTAATGAGGGTTTCTTAATCTTTCAAAGCGACCCCATCCGTTGACAGCTTTGTATAGAATGTTGTTGTTGCAAACGAACTTGCAATGCTCGATCCGAGTCGAATTTGCCGCTAGAGTCACATCCCAGGAGCAGTTTACGTGTCGAGACGCATACAAGGAAAGGTCGTTGAGGTTTCTGCTAACGGAGACTTGATCACGGACATCGAGCCCAGAGATTGGAGGGATATACCCCGTTCGAACGAGACTCGGGTCAAGGTTGACCAGGAGCATGAGACGGTTGGGATTTTTGGCAACGACCATGGGCAACCTGCGATGACCCTTATTGCGATCGCCGATGGGGAGAGTCCGCTGAAGCTTCATTTGGTCGACGATTCTGCGTCGATGATGTTGGGCGTTCGATCCGGTGCGAGTGTCGAGATTTGTTGGTAGCCGAGCCCGAGCCCGAGCCCGTGCCCCGAGATCAACAGCGATCAACAGCGATCAACAGCGATCACCAGCGATCACCCGAGATCACTCTGGGAGGAGAAACACCGCGCTGGTGCGAGCCGGTAGGGTCAGGCTGGCAGCAGCTTGAGTCCCAGCGTTTTGGGGCGTTTCCGTGTCGGAAAGATTTGGGGCGAGACTTGAGGAGTGGGCCTGGACCGAGAGCCGATTCGGTCCACCTAACAAATCATCGCATTGAAAGGACCAACCTTTTAGGATCGCTTGGCTAGGCAATCCTTGGGTATTGAACTCGATGGTGGCAGGTTCGGTGTCGTTGTTCAATAAGACGATGAGTGTCTGGCGATCGCTTATTCTGGCATAAGCGTATTGCTGTTCGGCATCTATTAGATCGAGCGATTGACCGACCGCAAGTGCTGGATATTTCTTGCGTAACGCGCCGAGATTTGCGATGTGTTTCCATACGGCCTGTTCGGACGGTTCGCGACCTGATGGGTCGAATGCATTGCGAGTATCCCCTGGAAAGCCGCCTGGGAAATCTCTTCGATTGTCTGGGTCCTCACCTCCGGGCATGGCCAATTCATCGCCGTAGTAGAGGATTGGCGTTCCACGGCTTGTCATCATCAGTGTCATCGCCGATTGGAGCCCTTGGATCGTCGCACCTTTTTCGTGCATGAAACGGGGCATGTCGTGGACACCGATGAAGGTTGCCAAACGGTTCGCATCGGCATAGATCCAGTCTCTAGCAAACATTTGATGGACCTCCCGCAGTGGCTTGCCCTTGGCAAATGCGTTTCGGATCGGAGTGAAAAGCCCGAAGTCAAAAAGGGTATCGATTTTCGTATCGATTTGGTCGTGCCCCCGCCGTCCACCTTGGTAATAGGCAACCAGCACTGGGTCTGAGTCGTACAGTTCGCCGAGGACTTTGGTATCTGGGAATTCCCGTTTGACCTCGCTGGCCCATTGCTCCCAAAAACGGCGAGGCACATGCGGCAGGGTATCCATACGGATCGCGTCATAGCCGGCCACACCGAGCCACCAGATCGAGTGTTGGATCAAGTACTTGGCGACCTCGGGATCGTCCTGGTTGAGATCCGGAAGCACATCAGCAAACCACCCATCAAGGTTCAGTGGTTGGGTTTGCCGGGTGGCTCTTGGATTCATGGCCGTCCATTTTTGCCAGTTGTTCTTCGGATGCTCAGTCGCCGTGCCGTTCCACCAAGTTGGAGTCGGTGGGTCTAGGACCCAGGGATGGTAGGGACCGGTGTGGTTAGCGACTTGATCCTGGATGACCTTCAAGCCCCTTTGGTGCAATTGGGCGATCCATGCTTGGAGTTCCTCAAGCGTTCCGAAATGCTCATCGACCGCATAAAGATCGATTGCACCGTAGCCATGGTATCCGGTTGTCGGAACACGCTCGGATTGGCCAGGCTCGGGATGGAGTTCTTTGAGGTCTGGAGCGTCGTTGTTGTCGTAGATCGGAGTCGTCCAGATCGCGGTGGCTCCTAAGCTTTGGATGTAATCGAGTTTGCTCGCGATGCCTTGGATGTCACCACCGTGATAGAACCGCGATTTGTTTCGGTCGTAGAGCCCTGGGGATTTTGTCGTGCGATTGTTCGCAGGATTGCCATCGCAGAATCGGTCTGGCATGAGGAAGTAGATGAAGTCCTCGGGGCCGAATCCTTGGGGGTGATGCGCCGGGGGTGCGAGGACCTCCCAAGTCAAGGCTGTTCGTTGGGGGTTGGTCGTCGGGTTTTGTTGGGACGATTGGGACGATTGTGGCAATTGGGACAACTCGAATTGGACCGGACCGGGTTTGCAATCCGGGGCGATATGCAGATCGGCAAAGAGGTAATGTCCGTTCTGACTGGCCTTGAGATTCGTAAACTGCAGTCCCTGGCGATCGGCGGTCAAGACCAGATCCTTGCTGAGCCCCTTTCCTGCCAGGAGCAACCGGATGGGATTGGCGCTCGAGCCAGTCCACCAGGAAGGCGGATCGACCTTTGTGACGACCAAACGATCCTCGAGAGCTTGCTCATTGGGCTCGGAATCCTTGGCCGATTCGGCTCGACTCGAAACTTGGGCCTGCACTTGCAGGGGCATGATCACGCAAGCGAAAAGCAACACCAGTTTTTGCGAGGAGCAGATCCGTGGGCCCAAGGCCCTATATTTTTGAGACATGAAAACCTGGGAACCTATGGAGATGCAATCGACGCACAAAAACCCAACGGACCGATTATACTGGATATAGTCGGAGAGCCGAATCGCCTAGTCGACTTCCTCCCGGTCTGATCCCCTCGCGATAAACCCCTTAGCCTCAAAGACACCTTGTGCGACGAGCATGAGTCTGATGAACATGAGCAAATTTCCTATGCAACGATCGTTAAACGCCGTCCGTATCTCTAGCATGTTCCTCAGCGCCGTAGTGGCGTGTGGGACGATCAGTGACACCTTGGCCGACAACTGGCCGCAGTGGCGTGGACCAAAGAACGATGGAGTATCGAACGAAAAAAACATCGCAACCCAGTGGTCGACCAAGGAGAACGTTCTGTGGCGTTGCGAGTTGCCAGGACAAGCTGGCGCGACCCCTGTGGTATGGAACGAACGGATTTTCCTTACCAGTGCCCAAGGAGACGATCTCGTTCTCATGGCTGTGAGCACCAAGGATGGTAAGCCGTTATGGCAGCAGAAGGTCGGGTCGGGCAATCAAGACGCCCGGGCTGGCGAGGGCAACTCAGCATCTCCATCTCCGAGCACCGATGGCAAGCATGTTTGGTGTTTCTTCGGAACCGGCATCCTTGCTTGCTTTACCGTCGATGGCCAGCCGGTTTGGAAGATCGACGTGAACGAACGTTATGGCAAGCTCGACATTCAATTCGGGATGACCAGCACTCCGGTGCTCGACGGAGAGGCGCTTTACCTTCAACTGCTCCATGGTCCGATGCGCCGCGATGACAACACCCGGACGGGCAAGGTCATCAAACTCGACAAGAAAACCGGCGATACGATCTGGTCGATCGACCGGGTGACCCAAGCCGAATTCGAGTGCAAGCACTCGTACGCTTCCCCTTTCATTTATCGGGATGGGAAACAGGAGTTTCTCGTCGTGCACGGCGCCGATTGCACCACCGGTCACGAGCTTGCCGACGGCAAGGAGTTGTGGCGATTCGGTGAGCTCAATGGGCCAACGAAAATCAATCCGAAACAAAATGATCCCACCTTCCGGTTCGTCGCATCCCCGCTGGTTATCCCAGGCTCGATCATCCTGCCGACGGCCAAGGAGGGACCGATGGTAGCTCTGAAGGTCAACGGTTCCTTGCAGGGCAACAGCTCTGAGAAGTCGGATGTCGTCGCTTGGAACCTTCCACGCACTCCCGATGTCTCGATCCCCTTGGTTGTCGATGGACTTGTGTATGTATTGCACAAGGATGGCAAGCTCCAGTGTTTGGATCATCAAACAGGCGAGGAAATCTATTTTCAACGAACCTACACTGGCCAGCATCGCTCGAGTCCCACGTATGCGGATGGACACATTTACTTCGCATCCAATGATGGGCATTGCACAGTGGTCAAGGCCGGCAGGAATTTCCAAATCGTTTCGACGATCCCGATGGGAGAAGCGATCACAGCATCGCCTGTGGTAGCCGATGGAGTCCTCTACATCCGGTCCTACCAAGCTCTCTATGCGATCAAAAAGTAGCTTTGGCAAAAAGTAACTTTGGCAAGGACACAGCCCGCGAATCGAACGGAACCTGTTTTTTGGGTTATACTCCTTCCTCAATTCGCTTTTGCCGCGGCTTTTCAGGATCCTCTCCGTAACTTCTCCGTAACCTTCCCTGCACTCGGAATCAGCCCATGGACAGTCACACCTCCGCCGACCTGGACCAGCAATCTGGGGGCCAGCAACCATGGTGGAAAGGTTTAACGTCCTACCACTGGTTCGTCTTTGCCATGGCCTCGATGGCTTGGGTCTTCGATTGCCTGGACCAACAAGTCTTCATTCTGGCTCGTCAGGATGCGCTCAAAGCGCTCCTTCCCAAAACGACGGAAATGTCGATTGTAATCCAGTATGCTGCCTATTCGACCTCAGTCTTCATGATCGGTTGGGCGACTGGAGGTCTGATTTTCGGAGCGATCGGCGATCGGATCGGACGCGCTCGGACCTTGGCAATCACCGTGCTGATGTACTCGCTTTGTACGGGATTGAGTGCGTTTTCGACTGGCTGGGTCGACTTTTTCATCTACCGCTTCATCACAGGCATGGGGGTAGGTGGTGTGTTTGGATTGGCAGTCGCCTTGGTCGCCGACAGTCTGCCCGAGCGTTCTAGAACACCTGCCTTAGGATTGCTTCAAGCCCTTTCGGCAATTGGGAATATCACGGCTGGGCTCATGAGTATCGCCGTTGGCAAACTCGGTGCTGCAGGCACCATCGACCCGAGTCTGGGCTGGAAAATCATGTTCCTCTTTGGAGCCTTGCCCGCATTCTTGTGCGTGTTTATCCAATGGCGACTCAAAGAGCCTGAGAAGTGGGTCAGGGCTCGAGAAGAAGGAAAACTCACGGGGGTCAAGTTTGGTTCCTACAGCGAGTTGCTCGGAGATACCAAGTGGCGCAAGTCGGCCATTGGTGGACTGCTCTTGTGCATCGCTGGCGTGGTGGGTGTTTGGGGGATCGGCTTTTTCGCGCCTGAACTCATCAACGGCGTGATCGAGCTGAAAATGAAAAATGAGAATCCTGACGTCGAACCTGCGGTGATCAAATCCGCTCAGTCGACGTTTCGCGGGATCAATGGCATCATCCAGAACACCGGTGCGTTCTTCGGAATGCTTGCCTTCACCTACTTGTGCCAAAGCATCGGTCGCAAGAAGGCGTTCGCCATCGGGTTCATCGCCGCAATGGGAGCGACCATTCTGTTTTTCCGGACCTTCGATGGCACTTGGTCCACGATCTGGCTTAGCGGCGTGATGGGCTTTTTTCAATTGGCTCTCTTTGCAGGTTTTGCCGTCTATTTGCCCGAGCTGTTCCCGACGCGACTAAGGAGCACGGGCACGAGTTTTTGCTACAACGTCGGCCGCTATGTGGCCGCCTCGGGACCGATCACGCTCGGGGCGTTGCAAAATGGGTTGATACCTCAAGGTGCGACGGCGCAGGTCAAGCTCCAAGCCTTCCGCGATGCATGCACGTGGATGAGCGTCTTTTTCCTTGTCGGACTGATCGCACTTGCGTTCCTGCCTGAGACCAAAGATCGTCCTTTGCCCGAGTGATCGCTAGCTAGCCGATAGCCATCCTGGAAGGGTGTCTTCGAGGATCTCTCGTTCGGCTCGATACTCGTCGGTTCGAAGCGTTTCTTGAAGATGTGCTCGAAGCGGCACGAGGATCTCTTTGGGCAACGCTTGGAACTCTGGGGTGTAGATCAAGTACGAGAGCCGATGGCGAAACAGCCGAGTCTGTAGATCGAACTGCCGGAGCGAGCGATTCTGCGAGTCCAAGGGGCCTTGGCCAGCAAACGTCTCGGCAAAGGAACTGGTTCCTTGCACGACTTGTTCAAGAGGCGATTCGTTTCGCATCAAAATGGCATCGGCCAGTGAACTCGCAGCGCTTTGAATGCGTCTTTGTGTGCTTTCGCTGCGATACCCCGAGTCTCGTCCGAGAGCTTGGTTCATCGAAACATCCATGGCGACGGCTTGGCGGGCTTCGTAATTGGCTTTGGTGATCAGATTATGGACGCGAATCTGGTGCTCAAGTACCATCAGTGCGACGAGGTCGCTATGGGGTTGGAGATGGAGTTTGGGCTGCACCCTCGAGGGCAGTTCCGACCGGTTGGCACCCGCTTCGAGATCCATCTTTTGAGGGTCGCTTCGGTCCAAAGCAAATGCGTTGCCTAGGTGACGCATTTGTCCGTGCGTGCCGGTGACGTACCAGCCACCCCAACGCGTCTGAAAGAGGCTTCGGTAATCGGTCGTGTAACTGCTTGTCCCTGTGCGAGGCCTGCCGGATGCATCTGGATAAATCGAGCGGACCAGGTATCCAGGCACGTTTTCGGTCCGGCTCGTTGCATGGCAACTGAGGCACTGGCCTCGATCCCGCACCAATTGAACCCCCTGGTTCGCTTCTGCGAGGGGCGCGAAATCTAACGTGTAAAAAACCGCGCCTAGGTCTGGGTCGTTCGCCGCAAGCTCTAGGATGGAACTGCCAGGAACATACCCGACGTAAACCGAATCGTTGAAATACAAAGCTCGCGGGTTCGACGGAGAGATCTTGTGGATCTGCAAACTCGTCTTAGAGAACACCAGCACTTGGGACTCGACGGGCACGTTGAGTTCTTTGAGCAAGCCGGGCAGTACCCCGAATTGGGGGTCCCGAGGTAGAACGAGTTCGCCGCGTTGTATTTTTCGCTCCAAGTGAGCGACAGGATCCTTTGAAATACTATCGGAGTATCGGATTGGAGGCAGGTCGAAACTATCCTGGCCGAGCGCATCGAGGGCCGTTAGGCCCGATAAAATCGCGGCACCTAACCAAAAACGGAGCATCCGCAGCATGGTTCTTACCCTCCCTATCGAGGTTCGAGTGATTTGCCGCAAGCGATCTTCTGGGCGATCTTCTGGATCGTGTGCTGACCATCCATTCTATCGAAGCCGAGGCCTACCGATCCAATGGAATCTCCCGGAAAAGGCTTAAATGCAATGCGACGAATCGAAGCAGCTTCAGGCTGGGTCGTGCTGACCTTTTGATCCTAGGAGGTTTTTTGGCGGCTCGGCGATTCCTCCTAGAATTAAACCATTGTGCGAAGAACCCTAGCAGCGGCTTGGGCGCCGAGACTCGGCTCAAGAGCCGTGTGCGCGATGCCCGATACGACCCGAGTGATGTTGTGGTCGACCCTCGACTCGACACTCCAGTCTTCTCCCTGAGCACTGGTGATGTAGATCGACAGAGTACGATGTCCGCTGCCGGGTCGCTCCCCGACGATATGAAGGATCTGCATCCGACCTTCTCTGGAGCGAAACATCCTTTCGCCAATCCGATAGCCGGCCCGAACGCGTCCGGATCGGACGACCAATACCTCGGGAGCCAATTTTTTGCCGTCTTTAGCCAGCGCGTTTCGCAGATGATCGATGAGCTCTTTAGCTTGCTGGCTTGAACTGTTGGCCAATGCATTGAGTCCATCGGATAAAACCAACAGCGTGTCGTATCGATCGGCGTGTTGGTCCCTTAATCTCTCCAACTTGCGAACAGAATCCGGATGCAATTGCTCACCGGTAACGGGGTGTAGGATGTAGTCATTACGATTGAGCGAAAGGGTTTGTATCGGAATCGCTCCTTGGATTGTCGTTTCGAAGCCTTCGGGTAATTCCGCCCAAATGCATTTCTTTGCGTCGTCGTAAATGCGATGGATGTGCAGGTCTAAATCCTTGGGAAGCTCGGATGCACTCTCCGCGTAGCCTTCGGAGATAAACACACCTCGTTGACGAACCTGCGCGATACGATCCTTGGCCTCGCCAAGAATCTCTTCGTCGGGTCGCTTATCAGAACGTCGTCGGCAGTAGGCCAGATAGACCCAAGCTGGATCGCCAAAATGTTCGGTGGGTTGTCCTTGCGGATCGATCACGCCTAACTGCTTATAAAAGTCCCACATCGCATCGTTGACACGATAACCAAATTTCTCGCGGATCCGGACATGGTCGTGATAGCCGGTCGTCAAATATCCGAGCATGGGATCGATACGGGTTGGCAAGGCCATGAGATATCCAGGATTCGCGGGCATGATTTGATCGATGCACCATTCCAAATCATCGAGCGTCACATCCATGTGGAGTGTCGTGCAGATATCAAGTCCGATCATCAATCCATGCAATTTACCCATGACGATGTCCTCTAGGCAGCATCGCACGAGCTGTTCGCGGTTGCGAAACACCTCTGGTCCGATGAAACCCGCAACGTCGTTGAGGTGGACCCATGGTTCGGAACTCTCACCTCGCTGCTGCCTGGACAGTGCCAAAGTATTGTTCAAGCTTCTCGCTAGTCCGTATTTACGAGATTCATGGATGAGCATGTCGGTCCCAAACCCATGGCCATTGGTGAAATCGGCTCCTTGGCCCGTCTCAAAATACAAACCGAACTTACCCTGTTTGTTCTTTGCGTGTTGCACTAGTTTATCGACAGTCACGTCGAATGTCGCATTGGCTGCATCGGATCCCGCGATGCTCTGAAACCAAAGTGCCGTCGATCCAGGTTGCGAGAGTTCCAATGCCGCTTGAATGTCTATATGAGCCAAAACGCAATGAGGAATTGTCGAACTGATTCCAAAGGCATCGAGGATTTCTTTCAGCGTCGATTCGACGAGGGCGACGGATTCAGGTTCGCTCGACACGGGATTCGTTCCCACAAGAACATCGCCAACAGCGTATGCGAATGCATTGAACACTTGCCAGCGAATATCATCGGGATGATCTGTTGGCGAATTTGGCTGGATTCGAGCACCCATGTACCCTCGGGATCCTAGCTGAGTGCCAGGAAGTGGATTGAACACCTTGCGGCCGACTTCAATCAACTCCTGATTGCTCATGAGCTTGACCACACATGCGATCGAATCGCTGGACAAACCGGGGCGAATCGCGTGGATTTCCTGCTCGCTTTGCTCGAGTAGAAACGCCTTGAGCTCTGCCAGTTTCCAGGCTTGGATCTCTTGGGTCTGCGTTTTGCTTTGCGCCAATCCAAGCACCGAGAGCATTTTGTCTTCAAAGGGACGATGGGAATCGATCTGTTCTAAGGTGGTTTGCTCGAGAAGCCTGCGAGCCAGTTGACGCTCAGCGGGTGTACGAGCGGACACTCCAAGGATTTCGTCCCCTTCTTTGTATTCGTTGGCTGCCCCCAGAACGCGACGGTACCAATCGACATCCCAGCCCCCTGCGATGCGATGGACGTAGGCGATGACATCCTCGTTTTCCAAGCCTTCGGGCAAATTCTGCAGCGAGAGTTCACGAGGGCGGTCCTGTGCTGCTGCGTCCAGCCCGATGCAGCTTGCCATGCCAGCAAACATTCCCGTTTGCAATACCTTACGTCGTGTCAGTCCGATGCTCGGTGGTCTCATAGTCTTTGGTCAATTCGATTCAGGGATGAGTTCCAGGCAGATGATTCGGTCGCTTCCTCTGACAAACAATAGCCCATGCGAGAGGACCGGAGGGGCCCAGCTCGGGGGGGTCAATAAAGGTTCTTTCGAGCCCGGTTGCGGTTGGAGTTGGAGGTCCATCTCCGCGACGACCTCATGCGTGTCGGAACCGAGCTTCAGGAGATGCAATTTGCCGTTTTCGCCGAGCCAGAGCCAGTGCGAGTCGACGATCATGCCAGTACCACGGTCACGATTGCGTTGGCTCCAGACGGTTCTCGGGGGCTGGTTTCCTTGAAGCTCGATGCAGCGAATATCGGTATCGGTCGGATTGCGTCCGCTGCTGGCATAAAGCCGATTCTCATGCAGTAAAGGTGTGGTCCAGTGGGTTCGCATCGATTGATTCGATCGCATCCCTTCGTCGCGCCAAAGGAGCTTAAGCTCCGAGCCGGTAAACTCCAGCATGGCGCTGCCGATCTCGTAGGCTTCCGAGATGAAGATCTTATTGTCGTGCACTACCGGACTGGCTGCATTGACACTTTCGAGCGTTTTCGCCCGAAACGGAAAAAACTGTTCACCCGTTCCGTCCTTAGCGCGGAAAATCAACAATCCCTCTCGCATGAGACTTACGCAGTAATCCTCGCCGTGCAATTTCGCGATGATCGGAGCTGAGTAGCTAGCAAGATAATTCCCAACGCGATAGACCTCCTTGCCGGTCCGTTTGTCCAATGCGATCATCCCCGTTCCATCGGGTTTAGCGCTGGGCATATCGTTGATCGTTGCAGAGCGCGAAAAGAAACCTCGTTTGGGACTTCCGCCGACCATGGCGATGAGCAGGTCGTTATAAACCAAGGGACTGGCCCCAACCCCGAAAAAGTTTGGTACGACGCTATAGTCGCTGGAGAGATTTCTCTGCCAAAGCTCTTTGCCTGTTTCGATATCGACGCAAGCAATCCTGCCGGCCACACCGTAGACATACACGTACCGCCCATCGACGATCGGGCTGGATCGAGGCCCATCGTTGTATCCGTAGGCGTCTTGGTAGACGACGCTTGCCTCCCACTTCCATAGAAACTTGCCGGTTTGGGCTTCGTAGCACGAGAGTCGTTCAACGTTTCCATGACGATCGAATTGGAGCCAACGGCCAAGGGCCGCAACGCCGTTTCCGTATCCGGTCCCAATTTTTTCATGCCAGACGATTCGCAGTCCATCCTTGGGCCACTGGGTCAGGATCCCTGTTTCGGTATTTTTCGAATCGTAGTGAACCCCGAGCATACGAGGCCAATCTTTTCCTTTGGTACGAGTCCACAACGAGAGTTTCTCGGTTGGGTCGGACCGTTGACTCAGGACCTCTTGGCTCAGAGTCTCTTGGCTCCGGGCATTTTGAGGTCCCCAAGGATTGGCCAGCGCGCCTAAGATTCCCAGCACCGCTAGGGCGAGCCTGGGGCTTAAAATTCGGACTGAACTTGTCGCCAATACTCGCATGAACCGTTACCTTATGAAGAACCATGGAAGACCTTAGCATCACCCACTATTTGACGATTCCTGCAACCGAACTGCAAGCGGTTTATTCGCGTAGCGGCGGGCCTGGGGGTCAGAATGTCAATAAAGTCAACTCCAAGGCGACGCTGATCTGGGATTTGAATCAAACGCAGGCCCTTTTTCCGATGGCTCTGATGCGTCTGAAGGCCCTGGCTGCCTCGAGGATCAACGATGAAGGTTTCTTGAAGATCCACTGCCAAGTCCATCGCGAGCAGTCCCGAAATTTGCAAGCTTGTCGCGATCTGCTTCGGGGTTTGGTTCTCGAAGCGATGAAGCCTGTTGTGGTGCGCAAGGAGACTAAGCCCAGTGCTGGGGCTCGACGCCGTCGTCTGTCCGACAAGAAGCTTACAGGCGAGAAGAAACAGGGGCGAGGCCAACGCTGGGAATGATCCCTCGGATCGAGAAATTTCCCTGA
>Ga0315908_10000660_pt1 | contig 26965 bp, 20 predicted proteins | sample LakEriMetagenome_12_FD_203520 | JGI IMG/M metagenome (GOLD analysis project Ga0315908, IMG submission 203520) | Freshwater fungal communities from buoy surface, Lake Erie, Ohio, United States - Buoy 4 MA124 | ecosystem: Environmental > Aquatic > Freshwater > Lake > Lake biofilm | place: USA...
TAATGCAAAGCATGCGTGCCGTTATTTTTCCAACCATACCCGAACACATCGGTCGTTGGAATTCTCCAGAGGACTTAGGCGATTACAGTTGGTATATGGGATACCAAACCGGTTTCTTTAACCAACGACCCGATTTTCAACGCAACCACATTCGTTCCGTTTTTAATATTACGGCAAATATTAACGCTACGCTTGATGTGTCTGGGTCAGATCATGGCTACATCAAAATGAATACCATCGACATCAAACAAGGTGCCGATGGCATTACTTCTTACCCTTATCCTTGGACTGGAATTTATTTTGCGTCCATTCCTGTAAAACTAAAAGCCGTTGCCTACCCTGGTTATGTGTTTAGTCATTGGACTGGGGCTTCATCGAGCACCAATCCTGAAATTACCATTACCTCAGCCAGTAGTTTTTCGGTTACCGCCGTTTACATACCTGAAGCAGCGCCATCAAGCCACCCTATTTATGCTTGGTTTATGAATTCCGCGATTGCCAATAATGAGCCCTTAACATCCTTAACCTCAACTTACAAAACAGGAGCAACCGACGGTGTGTTAACCTATCAGTCTTGTTTGAGTGGATATCCGTTTACATCGGCTTCTTCTAATTGGAGAAAGGCATCTATGGAGCGAAGAAATAGCCCTACCGAAATCAATTACTACCCAGAGGTAAACGACAATTTACCCTTTGCAAGCAGCGACATGAAGGGATTGCAAATTAGAGAGCCTTTACAAAGTGGAACTGCCTCGAATACAATGGTATATTCTTTCTCTACTTCCGGATACAAAGACATTCAATTTACGTTTGCGGCCATCAACGAATTAACAAATGCTACCGGAATTTTAATTGATTATGCAACCAATGCTGGTACTCCAAGTTGGCAAACTGCTGGTTTGGCCTCGTCTACCTTGGCTTTAACCAACGGATACCAATCCTTTATGGTTGATTTTGCAAACATTCCATCGGCCAACAACAATCCCGATTTTAAAGTGCGTTTGCGTTTTTCTGGAAACAACATGCAGGTAGATGCAGGAAATCGCGTGACGTTTAACAATATTACGGTAAATGGTACTTTATTGCCTTTGGCGGTTGCAGACAACAACTACACCAAGTTTTCGGTATTCCCGAATCCGGTGAATCAAGAATTGTATGTTTCGGGAGCGTCACCTGCTGAGTTGGTGCATTACCACATCTATGCTGTTGATGGAAAATTGATGCTAAAAGGCGAAGTGACCAACGGACAAATTTTATGTGACCAATTAAGCAAAGGCTTGTACTTCTTGCAATTGGAATCAAACGGAAAAACAGAAACCAAAAAAATAATCAAAGACTAATTCTGTTCTTTTTTGAAACAAAGAAGAGGCCTTGCGCCTCTTTTTTTATGGTATTAAATTCCCGATTTTAAGGCGTCTTGCCAACTGGGAATCTCTATAGCAAAGGCTTTTTTGATTTTTGATTTATCGAGCACGCTATAAGCTGGGCGTTTTGCTGGGGTAGGAAATTCAGTAGTTGGTATGGGAAACACCGGTGTTTTTAGGCCGTGATTGAGTAAGATTTGTTGCGCAAATGCACACCAACTGCAACTGCCTTCGTTGCTGTAATGGTAAATTCCATACGGTGCGCTTACAAAATCTTGAGCGGTTTGTTGGCAAATCGTGACCAATGCTTTAGCTAAATCGGTGGCCAAAGTAGGACTTCCTATTTGATCATCGACTACCTTGAGTTGATCGCGTTCGGAGCCCAAACGCAACATGGTTTTCATAAAATTGGCGCCAAAAATAGAATACACCCAGGCGGTGCGCACAATGTAATAGCGCGTCAAAATTTCTTGTACTGCTTTTTCACCAGCCCATTTACTGGCGCCATAAACACCGGTTGGGTGAGGAATATCAGATTCGATATAGGGTGTTTTTTTCGATCCATCAAACACAAAATCGGTCGAGACATGAAGCAATATGGTTTGGTTTTCCAAACAAACCTCAGCCAAATTTCGCACCCCTTCGGCATTGATTGCAAAGGCTTTTTCGGGTTCAGATTCGGCTTTATCAACGGCTGTGTAGGCGGCCGCATTGATGCAAAAAATGGGTTTATGTACCGCAAAAGCGTTTTGGATGCTGGTTTTGTGTGTAAGATCTATTTCTTGTGATCCATAAAACCGAAACTGAATTTCAGGATAGTGCGGCGCGATGCTTTGCAGCGCTTGACCCAATTGCCCGTGTGCACCTGTGACTAAAATTACCATACGGGGCGAGCTTCTGCTAGGGTGGGTTGTACTTGGTCTTTTTCAGAAATACAAAGCAAATTATCAGGCAACTGCCAATCAATGGCTAAAGCCGAATCGTTATAGGCTATGCCTCCTTCGGAGGTTTTATTATAAAAATTATCGCACTTATAGAAAAAAGTGGCCGTTTCGCTCAACACCAAAAAGCCGTGCGCAAACCCTCTTGGAATAAAAAACTGACGTTGGTTCTCTGCCGAAAGTTCTATGGCCGCATGCTGGCCATAGGTGGGTGAGCCGGGACGAATATCCACTGCCACATCGAGTACAGCGCCAGACAAGACGCGAACCAACTTGGCTTGGGCGTGTTCGCCTACTTGGTAGTGTAGTCCTCTGAGTACTCCTTTGGAGGAAAAAGATTGATTGTCTTGCACAAAATGAACCGATTGACCGGTAGCTTTTTGAAATGTTTGCTCGTTAAAGCTCTCCATAAAATAACCTCTTTCGTCGAGAATGACGTTGGGCTCCAAAATAAAACAGCCCGCTAAGGGAGTAGCAATAAATTTCATTGGCTTAGAGTATACTGAGTAAATGGGTTCCGTACCCACTTTTTAATAAGGGTTGAGCGAGTTCACGCAATTGATCCGCGTCGATGAAACCCATTTTAAATGCAGCTTCTTCAATAGAACCTATTTTGAGTCCTTGGCGCTCTTCGATTACCTGAACAAACTGGGAAGCTTGCATGAGTGAGTTGAAGGTTCCGGTGTCGAGCCAGGCGGTTCCGCGATCGAGGATACTCACTTTGAGTTTGCCGCGTTTCAAATATTCTTTGTTGATATCGGTAATTTCTAATTCACCGCGGTGACTAGGTTGTATATTAGCGGCAATATTGACCACCTCGTTGTCATAAAAATAAATGCCTGGTACCGCATAATTGGATTTCGGGTTGGCTGGTTTTTCTTCGATCGAAAGGGCATTTCCTTGCGCATCAAAATCCACTACACCGTACCGCTCAGGATCTTGCACATGATACGCATAAATGATGCCGCCGTCGGGATCGTTGTTGGCCAACAACAAATCAGAAAGGCCTGTTCCGTAAAATATATTGTCTCCCAATACCAGTGCTACTTTATCTTGGCCAATAAATTCTTTACCAATAATAAAGGCTTCGGCTAATCCATTAGGATGTGCTTGCACGGCGTATTCAAATCGGCAGCCCAAACGAGATCCATCACCTAATAATTGCTGAAACAAGGGCAAATCGTGGGGAGTTGATATGATTAATATTTCCCGTATGCCCGACCACAATAAGGTAGATAACGGATAATAAATCATGGGTTTGTCGTAGATGGGCATCAACTGCTTGCTTACGGCAAGGGTAAGAGGGTGTAAACGCGTGCCAGATCCGCCGGCTAAGATTATTCCTTTCATGGGGTATTAGTTGATTTTATTTTTAAGCGCTTCTTGTTGGTAAAAACGGATGAAATTCTTCGCAAAAATAAATAATCCCATAAACAATAAGGGTAAAATAAACTTTAAGGCGCTATTCAATTTACTTGACGCTTCCGTGTTTAAAGTCGTGTGGTTGTCTTTAATTATTTTGTCCAATGAAATTCTCTCGATGCGCAAATTACCTTGTTCTTTTACTAAATCGTCTTTCGTCTCAATCACATCATTGAGTTGTGTTTTTTCGGTATAAAACACCATTTTCTCTCCGGCAGGGCCAGGAGAACCGGCAGCCAATCCGTTGAGATAGCCATCAATTTGCGCAATCAAAAGCTCGTTGGCTTTCATTTTAATTTGCGCGTTTTGAATGTATACTTTTTGGACTTGTTTATAAAAATCACTCTGGTTTAAATACGCCAAAACTGGGGTAATCAACATCCGTTGATTGGTTTTATTTTTGGTACTCAACTTAATCAGATGATAGGTGTAATTTTTACTAGTGGGCGTGTCTTCTATAATTTTTTTGATATCCGAATCGTCCGACATCAATTTCAATAATTCAAAATTTTGTTCGCTCCTGTTAACAAATCTGTACACGTCAATCACCGGTTTTACTTCAATTTTAAAGATATCTTTCGGTTTTGAAACGCCCATCGATTTCAAATAAACCGTGTCTTGTTCCTTAATTTTAGCATTGATTTCATCTACTTTGGCATATAAATAATCGGTACTGCCAAAATTGGGCTCCACTACAATATAATGGTCGTAACTAGTCTTAACCGTTTCGATAAAAACACCTGTAGCAAAACCGCCTATCAATAAAAAAGACAGCATCCATTTGTGGTTTACAAAAAACCGGATGCTGTTAAATATTCCCGTTCTCAGGCGTTGAAAAAGGGTGGAAACGCCATTGGCCAATTGACTTAAATTAATGTCGTCTTCGTGTTGTGTGGGTGTTGTGTTCATACTAAAATAGGGTTATACGGTAAATAGTTGTTCTAATATTTTTATCGTGATTAAATACGTGGGTTTCACGCCGGTTGTACCCAAACCTCCTGAAGCCAGAGTGCTTCCAGTTTCTAGCGGATTATCCGAAGCATAATAAGCATAACGCACCTGCACATCAGCGCTGATGCTTTTTCTGATTTTAGAGGCCGACTGGATGGCTTTTTGGTAATAAGCGCCCTCCATCTCTAAGCCAATCACGCCCCAAGAAGAATCTAAGAAAAACTTGAGTAAATCCTTGTTTTGAAGTGAGGTGCCTAAAACGGTAACCATTGGGCCGGCATAAACGGGTATGCCAGAATGAGAAAAATGCGCGGGTGTCAACTGGTTTTCAAACGGGTAATTATCACCTGTGCCTTCATTAATGTGGGCGGTGGGAATCATAATGTCGCCTTTTTCTCCGGTTAATATCCCTGCTTTCCCCATAATGGAGACCGATTTTACATTCAAAAAAACGCTATTGAGCTTGGATAGTTTATGCGGCTTCAATAACTCATCAATCGTTTCGTACGCTTGTTCACCAAACGCATAATCCATGACAATAAGCACGGGTTTTTCATCGCCAAATTGGGTATTTGGAAAAGCTGTTTCTGCCCAATTTATCTTTGCGGTATCAAACACTTGCACATCAATATTGGTGCCAGAAGTGTCTAGAATGCTCATCATTCCCTGGGCCAAAGCAACTGTTTCCACTTTTTTGCGCAAAGCGGAAGCTGCGGGTTTACTTAATTCTTCAAAAACCGCAAATTCGGACTGGCCTTCAAATTGATCACGCAAAACGGCTGGTGCATAAATAGCATTCATCACGCTATGCATGTTGGCGCTAATGATATGAATGGGCCGCTCTAGTAATTGATTTTGCTTCAAAACTTCTTTGATGGTATGGGCCCAGAGTTCACCATGAATATGATGGCCCAAGCGCTCTCTTAAAATAGGGCTAAACGTAATGGTGCGTTTATTATTGTCTACCGTTTCTTCAATCGCGAGTTTGCCCAACCAATAAATGACATGTAAAAAACGGTCTGGTTTTTCTGGACTACCAAACGCGTCATAAATGGCTAAGATTTCAGAAAAACTTCGGCCCAAAATATTGGCCACATGTGAAACCGCTACTTCTTTTTCGACTAAAGTTAATTTTTTGGCCTGAAGCGCCGCTTGTTCTAGTTTTTGCCAATCGCGGGTTAATTCATTTTCATCGAGTAAAACCCGGTCTTTTATTTTGTGTGATTCAATAAAAATAAACGTCAAATGAGTGAGAATATCGTAGATATCTGATCGACCGCGGGTAATCTCCACATTCATTTGTTCGTCGTCTATGCGGTAACAATTGCGTCGTCTTTTAGGGGGGACAATCGCTTTAAAGTGAGAATGCACATAGCCTTCGTCTGAGGTGAGATTAATGTAACGACATTCTTCTATACCTATTGGTAATCGTTCGATTACATACAATAAGCCGTTGAGTTCAACTTTTTCTTCAGCGATGGAACCATAAATTTCAGGGCGTAACAACAATAGAGCTTCGCGCAAAGTTTCACCAGAAACACCCATGGGTTTATAAAATCCCCGATTAAACAAATGGCGCATCGTAATGTATAATTTCTCCACAGCACTAGAAGATTCTTGCGCACGAGATTGTACAATGTTTTTGAGTTCTTTCATTTGATTGGGTTTACTAACCTGCAAATGTAGGGTATTTAAACTTTAGTTAATTGATCAACAAGAATACGGTCGTTGCCTAGTCTTGGGATTTTGTTTTGACCCCCTAATTTTCCGATGGATTTCATATAGTCTTGAAACCCGTTTTTTGCCACCCGTGTAATGACTAATGGACGGAGCACTTTTCCTTTAATCAAATCGTCGTAATAGGTGTTTTGTAGGCGCAACTGCGTGTCAATTGCTAATGCAAGCGTGTCAAGATCTTGTAGATCTTGTTCAAACTCAATGAACCATTCGTGGTAGGGCAAACCATTGGCTGGTGTGATTTGTGGCGCCACCGTAAATTCATTCACGCGAACGGCATGTTGTTGGACTGCCACCGACAACGCTTGTTCTACTTCTTTGCCAATCACGTGCTCGCCAAAGGCCGAAATAAAGTGTGAGATACGTCCGCTCACGATAATTTTATAGGGTTTTAATGACGTAAATTGTACAGTATCCCCAATGTTGTATCCCCACAAACCAGCATTGGTCGAAATAATCAACACATAATTCACACCCAATTCTACTTGACCAATGGTGAGTCGCGGGGGATTTGGCGAATAAAAGGCATCCGCCGGAATAAACTCATAAAACATGCCGGCATTGAGCAACAACAACATGCCTGAATCATTGGGTTTGTTTTGGTAGGCAAAAAATCCTTCCGAAGCAGGAAACAATTCGATGGTGTCAACTTTTCGTCCGATGAGATGTTCAAATTTGGCCCGGTAGGGCTCAAAATTTACGCCGCCATAAATGAATAAATTGAAGTTTGTAAACAACTCTCCTACTGATTTTCCTGTTTGTTGTTGCAGTTTCTCAAAATACATTTGCACCCATGAAGGAATGCCTGAAATGACCGTCATGTTTTGCGCAACCGTTTCGTTTACAATTGCGTTTACTTTGGTTTCCCAATCTTCAATGCAATTGGTTTCCCAGGAAGGCAATCTGTTTTTTTGCAAATAGCTGGGCACAAAATGTGCCACTATGCCCGATAATCGGCCCAATTGAATTCCATTTTTTTGTTCTAAAATGGGGCTTCCTTGTAAAAATATCATTTTACCATCTACAAAATAAGCGTTGCCGGATTCATGTACATACGTCAAAATCGCATTTCGTGCTGCGGTAATATGATAGGGCATCGATTCTTTGGTGAGTGGAATGTATTTGGCGCCAGAGGTGGTACCTGAAGTTTTGGCAAAATACAACGGTTTTCCGGGCCACAATACATTCGATTCGCCGGCCACCACTCGATCAACATAGGGTTTTAAGGCTTCGTAATCCCGAATTGGCACCCGCTGTATAAAATCCTGATGCGTTTTAATTTGTGTAAAGTCGTGGTCTTTTCCAAATTGCGTGTGTTGCGCATCAGCAATAAGCTTCAAAAATACCGCTTGCTGTGTCTCAACCGGACGAGTGATCCAGCGCTGGTTTTTGTGGTAAATAAACCAAGCAAAGAGTTGCGCCGCAATGGATTTGATAGACATAAATTAGGAGTTGGGGAATTGTTTTTTTATAGCCATTTCTGTGGACCAAATTAAATAAACACAACTCAAAATAATCAAAGTGGTGCCTACAAAAACAGCGGTTTTGTGCGACATTGGAATAAGGGTGTTTACAAACGAGGAAGCAAGTAATAAAAACCCAATCTGCATCATTTTTATAGCCGAAAACCGCTGCGAAAAATCCCAGGCTTCTTGGCTTTTTGTCGAGGCTGATGTTCGGTAGCCGTAATAATTATTGATTTTTTTGGGTGGGAAAAAGTAAACCGCAGCAGCGGCAATTACAAAAATTACGCCTACTAAAAAGGTTTGTGGATTGAGGTAATTAACCAAGTAATTGAGTTGTTCTTCCATATTAATTGAATGCGATGTATTGGGTGGGATCTACGGGTTGGCCTTCTTTCCATAGCTCAAAATGCAATTGACTACTTGATGATTCTCGTCCGGCAGCGCCAGCCAATGCAATTACTTCTCGGGTTTTTACCACATCGCCTTGTTCTTTCGTGGCGGCTGATGCGTTTTTATACACTGAAACAAAGCCGTTCTTGTGCCGAATCACCACCACATACCCACTACTGGGTGTCCAATCGGAGAAAATGACGGTGCCATCGGCAATGGATTTGATGGGGGTGTTTTTGGTGACTGCCACATCCACTGCTAAATGCTTTTTACGGACGCTGTATTTTTGCGTAATGGATCCGTTTACAGGTGCAAACAACACCACATTTACTTTGGCTTGGGCTTTTTCAAATAAGTTGTATTTGTCTTCTTTGTCGGCCAATTCGCGGATTTGCACTTCTTCAGGAGAAGGTTCGAGCGCCACCGCTTCTTTCTCTACCGATTTTGTAGCCAAGATGGAATCTTTGTTTAGTTGGGCATGTTCTAAATTTCCGGTGAGGATTTGTTTGATTGAGGCAATATAGGCTTCGTTTTTTTGAAGAGCCACCATAAGAGAATCCGACTGTAAAGCCAGTTGGGTCGCGTCTTTTTTAAGTTTTGTTGAGGCATAACCGGGTATAAACTCGCGAAGCGGGGTAAAAGCAATAAGAAAAGTAGTTAAGGTCACAATCAAAATAGCGGCTGAACTGACACCCACAAACACATTCATTAAGGTGAGTCGCAAAGAAAAAAGTTCGGCAAAAGTGTCTTCGTTAACAATCACTAAACGATTTTTGGCAAACAATTTTTCTTTGAGTAGTTGTCGTTTTAATCGGTTTTTAGCCATTTTGAAGGATTGTGCTACAAATGTATAAATTTATAGTTCTTTTGGGAGTGTTCGTTGGTTTTGTTCTTATATTTGCTTGCTAATTAAAACTAACGCTTTATGACAACACTAGCAATTTTTTTAGGGGAAGTAGGCCCAATGCAAATCATTCTTGTTTTAGCCGTTATCCTATTATTTTTTGGAGGTAAAAAAATTCCCGAATTAATGAAAGGATTAGGAGGCGGAATCAAAGAATTCAAAAACGCCGCCAAAGACGACCAAGCTGCAGCGCCTAAAAAGGACGAAGAAACAAAAGTATAATTTTTTATTTTTTTATTTCACCCCAAATCATACATACTGTGTAGGTTTTGGGGTGTTTTTTTATAGAATCATGGTCAACTGGATGCGTTTGCGCGCCTCGTCAACCTCTACCACTTTTACTTGTACATGTTGGTGTAATTTGACCACTTCGTTTACATCCGATACAAATCCTTCTTTGAGTTGGGAAATGTGCACCAAGCCGCTTTCTTTGATGCCAATCGCCACAAAACAACCAAAATTGGTGATGTTATTGACAATACCCGGCAAAATCATGCCGGCTCTTACGTCTTTAATGCTTTGCACTTGGGGATCAAATTCAAACACCTTCGCCGATTTTCTAGGGTCCAAACCTGGTTTTTCTAATTCTTTGAGGATGTCTTTGAGTCCTAAAATTCCCACTTCGGGAGTGGTATAACGTTCGGGGATAATGCTGCTGGTTTTGGCTTTGTTGGCAATTAATTCTTTTACCGAAACACCCATGTCTTTGGCCATTTTTTCTACAATCGGATACGCCTCGGGGTGCACCGCCGAATTGTCCAAAGGGTTTTTGGCTTGGGTAATACGGATAAAAGCCGCCCCTTGTTGAAAGGCTTTTTCGCCCAAACGCGGTACTTTTTTCAATTGACTTCTGCTGGTAAATGGGCCGTTTTCGCTGCGGTATTGCACAATGTTTTCGGCCAATTTTTCGCCGATCCCACTCACATAACTCAACAAATGTTTGCTGGCAGTATTGACATTAATCCCCACCGAGTTTACACAACGCACCACGGTAGTATCGAGTTCTTCTTTAAGTTTGGTTTGATCGACGTCGTGTTGGTATTGGCCTACACCAATGGCTTTGGGATCAATTTTGACCAACTCGGCCAAAGGATCGGACAAGCGGCGCCCAATCGAAACGGCTCCACGAACGGTCACGTCATAATTGGGAAATTCCTCGCGGGCAATTTTGGATGCCGAGTACACCGAGGCGCCGGCCTCACTCACTATAAAAACTTGTATCGCCTTGTCAAAGGCGATTTTTTTGATGAAAAATTCGGTTTCTCGCGAGGCGGTTCCGTCGCCAATGGCAATAGCTTCAATTCCATAAGCATTCACCATGGAACGTATTTTTTTCATCGCCATCGCGCTTTCGTTTTGGGGCGCGTGTGGGTAAATGGTTTCGTTGTACAACAAATCGCCTTTTTCGTCCAAACACACCACTTTACAGCCACTTCGAAATCCAGGATCAATCCCTAAAATGCGTTTTTCACCCAAAGGAGGGGCCAATAACAATTGGGTTAAATTGGCCGAGAATACCTGAATCGAATTGAGATCGGCTTTGGTTTTAGCTTCTTGCAGCGCTTCATTCGCAAGGGCAGGCGCCAACAAGCGTTTGTAACTGTCTTCGATTGCCAGCACCAAATGCGGCGTGGATTCGTTGTCTTTTTTGATAATTTGGGCAGCAATAAGATCAAAAGCCTCGTCGGGATCTACCTCGATTTTTAGTTTAATCACCCCTTCGTTTTCAGCGCGCAGCATAGCCAATAATCGATGGGCCGGCGCCTTGCATAACAATTCAGACCAGTCCAAATACTGTTGGTATTTTTGGGTAAGTTGCTCCTGTTGTTCTTTTTTGTTTTCGGTTTCGGAGGATTTTTTGGCTTTTACCGGTTTGGTCAAAATGCTCGATTTGCGTTGGTACAAACGACGCAATTGCTTGCGGACATAGACGTCTTCATTGATCCACTCGGCAATAATGTCGCGCGCACCTTGCAAGGCTTCGTCTTCATTGCGAATAGTGGTATTGAGGTATTGTGTAGCGATAAAATCAATCGCTTCGTTTTGTTGGGCCAATATGATTTTTGCCAAAGGTTCTAAACCATTTTCCCGAGCTACATCGGCTTTAGTTTTTTTCTTCTTTTTAAAAGGCAAATACCAATCTTCTATTTCTTGTAAATCAAAACTGTTTTCCAATTTCTTGGCCAGTTCAGCGCTGAGCTGTCCTTGTTCTTCGATGGCTTTGCGCACGGTTTCTTTGCGTTTGCAAATGGCCTCATATTCTTTTTGACTTTGCGCAATTTGTTCGATAACCACCTCATCGAGGTTACCGGTCTGGTCTTTGCGGTAACGCGCAATAAACGGAATGGTGCAGTCGTCTTGCAACAACGAAAGCGTGTTTTGAATGGATTGGGCGCGAGCAGTTACTTTTTGGGAAATAAAATCAAGTGCGGTCATTGAAATAAAATAGAATTCAAATTAATTGCAAGCTATTTTACCCACACGCACTGCATGTCGACCGCCTTCAAAAGGGGTTTGTAAAAAGGTGTCCACCATTTCCAATACTTGTGGAATAGCAGTAAATCGAGCGGGAATACTCAATACATTTGCATCATTATGAGTGCGGGCCAAGTAGGCAATTTCTTTGGTCCAACACAAAGCGGCACGAATGCCTTGGTGTTTGTTGGCGGTCATGGCAATGCCGTTTCCTGATCCACAAATAACGATGCCAAAATCAGCGCGTCCTTGGGCTACATCTTGGGCAACCAAATGACCAAAATCGGGGTAATCTACACTATCAAAATTGTCGGTTCCGTGGTTGGTAATTTCGTGACCTAGTTTTTCTAAATGAGCTACAATCGCTTGTTTGTAAGCAGGTCCGGCATGGTCGTTTCCGATGGCAATTTTCATAAGGATGTGTTTTTGAATTGTATAAAAAGAGATGTTGATAGTTTTTCTAACTCATTGATTTCTATAGGGGCTAAAATAAACAGCTGTTGTTCATAACTAAATATAGAAAAATAGAACTTTTTCTTGTTTGTGTTTCAAAATTGTGTAATCCAAAATCGAAACCAAAAAAACAACAAAAGTTTGTAGAATTTATTGTTTAGTTATGCGTAAAAAACACCTGTTTATAAACATAAAACGAGGGGTCAACTTATTTACAAAACTAGGTTATTTTTGGTTATGAACAACGGTTGATAGTTTTAAAAAAGACATTCAAAATCAAGTGTTTGTTTGGTTAATTGTGTGTTGATAACTACCTATTAACTTAGAATAAGTTGAATTCCAAGTCAAAGAATTTAAAATTATCAACCTTATTAACACACCATAATAACCATCATAAATTAAATTATAATTTCTTTTATTTTTTGATGTTTTTAATAGATGTTGAAAACTATGCTATGATTTGATTTTAAAATTTTCTTGAATTATTCAAATCTGTGTTTCTATTCTCTACCGTAATGAAAAGATTTTTTGAACACAGATTCTAGAAATGAAACGTTATTTTTATACTAATTCTAATTGTTTACCTAGATTACTACTTGGTTTATTTGTAATTTTCAAACCTGATTAAAAAGACTTCATGAAAAAGAAACCGCATAAATTAGGAAAGAAACCAAAATCCTTTTCCGAAAAAATACTGAAAATACTCTCTCAAAACGCCAATAAATCGTTTAATTACAAGCAGATCGCTGCGGTTTTAGAAGTAACCGATACAAAAAGTAGAAACGAAATTATCCTCGATTTAAAAGTATTAGCTGCCCAAAAAGTAATCATTGAAACCGAACCTGGAAAATACTTAGTTAAAGCAGTGAGTCAAGATTATTACGAAGGTGTGATTGACATGACTACGCGAAAAACAGCCTATTTTATTAGTCCTGATTTTGAGGACGATGTGTTTATTCCCACCCCAAATTTAAATCACGCCCTAGACAAAGACAAAGTAAAAGTCTATGTGTACAACCGCCGACGAGGTAAAAAACCAGAAGGCGAAGTAATTGAAATTTTAGAACGCGCCAAATCAGAGTTTGTTGGCGTAATTGATATTCAAAAAAACTTTGCCTTTGTATCAACGGCAAATCCCAAAATGTATACCGATATTTTTATTCCCTTGGCTAAAATTGGCGAAGCCCAACAAGGCGATGTGGTGGTGGTACAAATTGAAGATTGGCCCAAAAAAGCCGATAGTCCGTTTGGTTCTGTGATACAAGTACTTGGAAAACCAGGCGAACACAATACCGAAATTCATGCCATTTTAGCCGAATATGGTTTGCCGTATGATTTTCCGCCAGAGGTTGAAGCCTATGCCGAACAACTGGATACTTCTATACAACAAAGCGAAATCAACAAGCGCCGCGATATGCGCAAGGTGCTCACGTATACCATTGATCCCAAAGATGCCAAAGATTTTGATGATGCCTTGTCGTTTCAAGTCTTAGAAAATGGCAATTACGAGATTGGAATTCACATTGCCGATGTATCCTATTACCTTGAAGAAGGTACAGCCTTGGATGAAGAAGCCTACAATCGAGCCACTTCAGTTTATCTGGTAGATCGCGTTGTACCGATGTTGCCCGAAGTGTTGTCTAATTTTGCCTGTTCATTGCGTCCGCACGAAGAGAAATATACGTTCTCGGCTGTGTTTGAAATCAATCCCAAAGCTGAAGTGGTAAACCAATGGTTTGGTCGCACCGTCATTTATTCGGATCAGCGTTTTGCGTATGAAGAAGCGCAGCACATTATTGAAACCAAATCGAATACCATTCCAGCTGAAATTTCAATCACTGGAAATGCATATACCGTTTCAGATGAATTGGTTCACGCCACCCTTACCTTGGACGAATTAGCTAAAATTTTGCGCAAAAAACGCATGCAAAATGGGGCGATTTCATTCGATAAAGTAGAAGTAAAATTCAATTTAGATAACGAAGGAGAACCCGAAGGCGTGTATTTTAAAATTGCCAAAGACGCCAATCACCTCATCGAAGAATTTATGTTGTTGGCCAACAGAAAAGTGGCTGAGTTTATTGGGAAACAAAAGAAAACCTTTGTCTATCGGGTACACGACGAACCCAACGAAGACAAACTAATCAATTTACAAACCCTTGTGGCTAAGTTTGGGTATAAACTTAATTTTCAATCGCGCGATACCATTTCAAAATCGTTGAATAATTTACTTAGCGATGTGGTGGGTAAAAAAGAGCAAAACATGGTCGATACATTAGCGATTCGTACCATGAGTAAAGCCAAATACACTACAGATAATATTGGTCATTATGGTTTGGCTTTTGATTATTATACCCACTTTACTTCACCCATTCGTCGTTATCCTGATGTGATGGTGCACCGTTTGTTGCAATTTTACTTGGACGGAGGAAAATCAGCGGGAGTTGAGGTGTATGAAGAAAAATGTGTGCACTCGTCTAACCGAGAAAGTTTGGCCACCAATGCCGAGCGCGACAGCATCAAATACATGCAAGTAAAATACATGCAAAACCACAAAGACGAAGAGTTTTTGGGCGTCATTTCAGGCGTAACCGAATGGGGAATTTATGTAGAAATCAGTTCCAACAAATGTGAGGGTATGTGTCGAATCCGAGAAATTAAAGATGATTATTATACCTTTGACGAAAAGCAATATGCCTTGGTGGGCGAAATTTCTAAAGCCCTTTTGCAACTTGGTGACGAGGTTTATGTAAAAGTAAAAAATGCCGATTTAGTGAAAAAACAATTGGATTTTCATTTCATTAGACGTAAAGAATAGTTCTGTAAAAAAGTAAATTAATTTATTTAAAATGAAGCAATTAACTCTTATTTTAGTCATACTAAGCAGTACATTAAGCACAGCTCAAGTAACCCGAAAAGTAGGCGATTTTTCAAAAATTAGTGTGTTTGATAAAATACAAGTTGAGCTCATCCAATCTGATGAAAACAAAGTAATTCTAGACGGTGTAAATGCTGCCGAAGTGGAAGTAGTTAATAAAAATGGTTTGTTAAAACTCCGTTTGCCATTGGTTAAATTTTTATCTGGCCAACAAATAGAAGCCAAAATATATTACACTGAGCTCAGCTCAATTTTGGTTGCCGAAGGATCAAAAGTAACCGCCAATTCGGTTTTTAAATCGGCTGATTTACTGCTTGAATCCAAAGAAGGATCGCAAGTAAAATTAGATCTAGACGTAGATAATTTAAACATCAAAGCGTATACCGGTTCAGAGTTGAGTTTAACAGGAACTGCTCAAAATATAGATGCCTTAATCAACACAGGCGCTGATCTAAAAGCCAAAGATTTAACCGTACAACACGCAATTGTAAATGTAAATACGGGCGGGATCGCTTCGGTTACCGCAAAAGAGTATTTGAGCGTTAAAGTAGTAGCCGGAGGGTCTGTATTTGTATATGGTAATCCAGCCAAATTATCCCAATCGGTTACGGCTGGTGGATCAATCATTATCAACAAAGAGTAAGTATGCTGCAGGATCTTTTATCTGGAGTTCCATTGGGAATTTTGTTGAGTTTTATGGTAGGACCTGTTTTTTTTGTCTTACTTGAAACTTCGGCTGTAAAAGGTTTTCGCGCCGCTTTTGTGTTTGATTTAGGGGTTGTTACGGCCGATATTGTTTTTATTACGATAGCTTATTTTAGTAGTTATCGCCTCATTCAAAGCATTAAAAATGATCCAGCAATTTATCTTTTTGGTGGAATTTTAATGCTTACTTATGGGATCATTTCTTTTTTAAAAAATGAAAAATCCAAAAAAGAGTTGATTGAAAATGACGAGGAAGAAGAGTTGGTAAAAAACAATTATACAGGCTTATTTATCAAGGGCTTTTTATTGAATTTTATCAACGTAGGCGTACTCTTGTTTTGGTTTTTAATACTAATTACCGTGGGGCCAAAACTGCAACTCGAAACCCCGAGAATGCTGTTATTTTTTGGTTCAGTAATTGTGTCTTATTTGGTGGTTGATATTGGTAAAATCATCTTAGCCAAACAGTTAAAAAACAAAATGACTCCTTTGGCTATAGTAAATATCAAAAAAGGCATCAGTATTTTATTGGTTGTTTTTGGTGTAATTTTGATGTTACAAGGATGGTTTCCTACAGACAATAAACTCGCTAAAAAAGTATTGGAAAAAATAGACTAATTACCAGTCATTAGATAAAACAAAAAACCTTCAACATACATTGAAGGTTTTTTTGGAGGCATCGTCCGGATTCGAACCGGAGTAGGAGCTTTTGCAGAGCCCAGCCTAGCCACTCGGCCACGACGCCTTATAATTGGATGGCAAACTTAGAAAAAAAATCAATACTTCCTACTACTCCCAACACATTAATTTCGGTACTCTTCCATTTCGATGGTTACCCTTTCTACATCTCCGCCAATGGGAGGATTAATTTTAGACACTCGAATTAGGATGCGGGAAATTTGTGCTGCTTCGTGAAATAAACGAACGATTATGCGGTGGGCCACGTGTTCTAAAAGTTTGGATCGAATCGCCATTTCTTCGGTTACTACGCGGTTTAAAAACACATAATCTACCGTGTCGTGCAGCTCGTCGGTGAGTGCCGATTGACGCAAATCAGTTTTGATTTCAAGATCAACTTGGTAGTCCGATCCGATTAAAGCCTCCTCGTTCATACAACCGTGGTACGAATAGGTACGAATATTGGTCAGTTTTATAGTTCCCATGCTTGGATGTATTTGGATAAGGTAAGCCAACTCTCGGCTATTTTTTTACCTTTGCTAAAATTAATCAAAAGTATGTCAACCGAAGAAAAATCCCTCAACTTTATTGAGCAAATTATCGAAGAAGATCTTAAAAACGGCTTGTCGCCAGCCAAGTTGCGCTTCCGTTTTCCGCCCGAGCCCAATGGCTATTTGCACATTGGTCACGCCAGTTCGATAGGATTAAATTTTGGTTTAGGTATTGATTATAATGCGCCGGTAAATTTGCGTTTTGACGACACCAATCCGGCCAAAGAAGAACAAGAATATGTAGACGCCATCAAACGCGATGTACAATGGTTGGGTTACCAATGGGCCGAAGAGCGTTATGCTTCGGATTATTTCCAACAACTATACGATTGGGCCGTACAATTCATCAAAAACGGCAAAGCCTATGTAGACAGCCAAACTTCTGAAGAAATGGCGATCCAAAAAGGCACCCCTTCTACGCCAGGTGTAGATAGTCCGTATAGAAACCGTTCGGTAGAAGAAAATTTAGATTTATTTGCTCGCATGAAAAAGGGAGAATTCCCTGAAGGAACCCATATTTTGCGCGCCAAAATCGACATGAAATCCACCAACATGTTGATGCGAGATCCTATTATTTACCGCATTCTACACAAACACCACCACCGCACCGGAGACGCTTGGTGCATTTACCCAATGTACGATTGGGCACACGGTGAAAGCGATTATTTAGAACAAATTTCCCATTCGTTTTGTACGCTCGAATTCTTGCCGCACCGCGAATTGTACGATTGGTTTTTGGATCAGATTTATGACGATACCAAAGTTCGTCCCAAACAACGCGAATTTGCCCGTAGAAATTTGAGTCATACCGTTGTCAGCAAACGCAAACTGTTGCAATTGGTGAAAGAAAATCACGTGAAGGGTTGGGATGATCCTAGAATGTCTACTATTTCAGGCTTGCGCCGCCGAGGCTATACCCCCACTTCGCTTCGAAATTTCACCAAAACCATCGGAATCGCCAAGCGCGACAACTTGATTGATGTATCGGTTTTGGAGTTTTGCATCCGAGAAGATCTAAATAAAATTGCCCCTAGAGTTATGGCGGTTTTAGATCCGGTAAAGTTGATTATCACCAATTATCCTGCAGATCAAGTGGTTTGGTTGGAGGCTGAAAATAATCCGGAAGATGAGGCTGCAGGATCTAGAAAAATTCCCTTTTCAAGAGAAATATACATCGAACGCGAAGACTTTTTAGAAGAAGCACCGGCCAAATTTTTTAGGTTGAGCATAGGAAAAGAAGTGCGCTTAAAAAACGCCTACATCATCAAAGGGGAAAGCGTTGTAAAAGACGCCCAAGGAAATATCACCGAAATTCACGCTACCTATGATCCCGAAAGTTTAAGCGGAAGCGGAACCGAAGCCAGTCAGCGCAAGGTTTCAGGTACTTTGCATTGGGTTTCAGTAGCCCAAGCCATTCCAGCCGAAGTGCGTTTGTACGATCGTTTGTTTGTAGACGAAGCCCCTGATTCACACAAAGAGAAAGATTTCTTAGAATTTGTAAACCCCAATTCGTTACAAATCGTGACCGGTTTTGTAGAGCCCAGCCTTCAAGTGGCCGCCATTGAAGATAAATTTCAATTTCAACGTTTGGGTTATTTTACCCTCGATAAAGACAGTACCCCATCCAATTTAGTTTTCAATAAAACCGTTGGACTCAAAGACGCTTGGGAAGAAAAAGGCAAGAAAGAAGAAAATGCCATTACCAATTCACTCAAAGAAATCAACCGATTTTTTAAAGCAACTACGCAAGAGGAACGCCAAGAAATAAGTACGCAAGTGGCGGCTAATTTAGAAGGGATTCACAATTTTAGTTTGTTGCAAAACACGATCAAAAAGAACCTCAATAACACCAAAGCCTCGTTGTTGTTGGTGAATTATGTTTTGACTTATTGCCCGGCAATTCGCTTTGCTGATTTAGAGCAAGAAACCATTCAAAAATTAGTGAGCTTGTCTTTTGCTAGCGAATCGGCTTTTGTTCGTTTAGCAATGTTGCATAACCTGAAAAATAATGGTCAGTTATGGGATATGTTTTTACCTCAAATACAAACTCTGCGCAGCAATGAAAAAGACCAAGCGGTTCAACAATTTATCGATTCCTCCAATTAATATGAAACATTTTGTAGCAAGTAGCCTGGTTTTACTGGGAATGATTTTTACCGCTAATGCCCAATACGGCTATCGCGATGGGAATCGAATTGGCCTCAGCGCTGGAATCACGCAATTGGATTTATCGACCAATAATTTTACGGCTAAACCCAGTTCGGGTTGGATGGGCGGTTTGTCTGTACGGGGTAATTACTACAATAATTTTAGTATGATTTTTGGCATGCAATTCACCGAAAGTCATTTTACCATTGCTTCAAAAACAGCAACGACACTTCAAAACACCGAAACTCAATATAAAGTAATGGGAGCGCAAATCCGCTTGTTGTTGAGTTACAATTTGGTCAAAGACCACGTATCACTCGATTTTGGTCCGGTATTGCAAGTAAATGATAAACTCAAAATAAAGTCCACCGACGAGAACAATACATTGAACGGAACACCCTTAATTGCCAAAGATATTTTGGATGTAACCAAGGTAAATGGAAACCTGTATTTGGGAATATCGGCCGGAAATAAACGGGTACGAGCCGTTGCTTTTTACCAATATGGGGTGAATAACTTCTTGAATCACCTGAATCAAAACGAGACTTTACTCGCCAAAAATGGAGGTAAAAAATTTGACGGACATTTGGGTTTGCTGAGCGCCCAATTGTTGGTTAATTTATAGCGTTTGAATGGCCTTTTGCAAACGGGCGATGGTTTCGGTTTTACCAATCAATTCGGCAATATCAAACAAATGAGGTCCTTTTAAAGCGCCCACCAAACTCAATCGGAACGGCTGCATGATTTTACCCATCCCAATTTCGTGTGTGGTCATCCATTCTTTGACGGTGTTTTCTATTTGAAGGGAGCTGAAATCAGCTATTCTATCCAAGACTGTGATGAGTTGTTGCAACAAATCGGCCGTGTCTTCTTTCCAATTTTTAGCTGCTTTTTCGTCGTAGGAGGTTGGGGCTTCAAAAAAGTAATCACTTAAGCTCCAAAATTCGGCTACAAAATGGGCGCGTTCTTTAATTAAGCCTACAATTTTCTCGGCTTTTTCAGTTGTACACGCAATGCCTTTGGCACTCAATTCTTTCAAAAAGGAATCCGCCAAGACACGGTTGTCTTGCAGTTGTAAATACTGGTGGTTGAACCACTTGTTTTTTTCGGGATCAAATTTGGCGCCTGCTTTGTGAATGCGATTCAAATCAAAAGCGGCAACCAATTCGTTTAAGCTAAATAGTTCTTTTTCGGTGCCGTCATTCCAGCCCAATAAAGCCAAGAAATTGACCACTGCTTCTGGAAAATACCCTTGTTCGCGGTAGCCCGATGAGATGCCTTCGGCTGATTTCCATTCTAACGGAAATACCGGGAAACCCATTTTATCGCCATCGCGTTTGGATAATTTACCATTTCCAATGGGTTTTAACAAAAGCGGCAGGTGTGCAAATTGAGGCGCTTCCCAACCAAAAGCACGGTACAACAGTACGTGCAAAGGCATCGAAGGCAACCATTCTTCCCCGCGAATCACATGCGACGTTTCCATGAGGTGATCGTCCACAATGTTGGCCAAATGATAGGTAGGCATGCCGTCACTTTTAAACAACACTTTGTCGTCCAACACTTTAGTATCAAACGAAATATCCCCTCGAATGAGGTCATGCAAAGTCAAAATTTCGTTTTCGGGTGTTTTAAATCGCACCACATAGGCTTCTCCTGCGCTGAGTCTTTGGGCAGTTTCTTCGGGGCTAATGACCAAGGAATTGTCTAATTTTTGGCGGTTGTGCCAATTGTAAATAAAAGTTTGCCCAATCGATTCCTCTTCCTTTCTAAGTTGATCAAGCGCTTCGTTGCTGTCAAATGCGTAATAAGCATGACCAGAAGCGATGAGTTGCTGGGCATATTCACCATACAACGCTTTGCGTTCGCTTTGTCTGTAAGGGCCAAATTTTTCGTTTTTACCTACGGTTTCTGAAGGAGATATCCCAAGCCATTCTAGCGCCTCAAAAATATATGCTTCAGCACCTGGCACAAAGCGATTTTGATCGGTGTCTTCGATGCGCAAGTAAAATACCCCTCCGTGTTTTTTGGCAAACAAGTAATTAAACAATGCGGTACGCACGCCACCTATGTGAAGCGGACCGGTAGGACTGGGTGCAAATCGCACACGAACTGGTTTGGCCATGAATTCAAAATTTTGGCAAAGATACGTTTTCAGTTCAGTTGGTGAAAGCCAAGTTGTAATTCGTTTTAGCGCTTTAGCGGTACTTAAATTAAGCTTGAGTAGTATTGGGATAAATCGTACTTTTAGCGGTCGTAAAACAAGGTACAATTGCATTCGTCCCAACTCATTTTTCAAAAACTCGAAGCTTTCACCCGAAAGTACTACACCAACGAATTGCTTCGTGGAGGCATCTTGTTTGTGGGTATCGGTTTGTTGTATTTTATTGCTACAGTGAGTTTGGAGTATTTTTTATGGCTCAAAGTGCAAGGTCGAACAACTTTGTTTTGGGCTTTTATTTTGGTTGAAACCAGCTTGTTTATTCGCTTTATTTTGTTTCCTGTGTTTAAACTGATTAAACTCCAAAAAGGGATCGATCACAAGCAAGCATCTCAAATTATTGGCCAACACTTTTCAGAAATTGACGACAAGCTCTTGAATTTTTTACAGTTATTCGAAACCACTTCGACACAAGAAAATTCGGAACTTTTGTTGGCTTCGATTGATCAAAAAGCCCAAGGATTACAACCTATTCCGTTTTCAAACGCCATCCGTTTTTCGGCCAATAAAAAATACCTGCCGCTGGCTTTGGTGCCGCTTTTGTTTTGCCTGTATTTTTATGTGTCTGGCCAAGATAATCTGCTTGCCGAGGGTTTGCATCGGGTGGTGAATTACCGCGAGCAATTTATACCGCCTGCTCCCTTCCGATTTGAAGTATTGAATGCTAGCCTACAAACCGAACAACACCAAGATTTTACGTTGCGCGTGCGTGCAGTAGGTAAAGTAATTCCTGAAAATGCATCTGTAGTATTAGGCGATGAAACCTATTTTATGGAAGAGGAAGCGCCAGGAATCTACCGTTATACCTTTTTAAAACCCTCCCAAAACACTCCTTTTTACATTCAAGCCAATGCAGTGTATTCCCCAGAATATGAACTTAAAATCATCGAGGTTCCTGCCATCACTACCCTGGAAATGCAGCTGCGCTATCCGGCCTATTTAGGAAAATCTCCCGAACGTATTGCTGGAACAGGAAACGGACTTTTTCCGGAAGGCACTCAGGTTACTTGGGTAATGCAAACACAGTCTACCACTCGAGTGGATTGGATTAGCGACACTCAAAAAACACAATTTTCCGCACAAGACAGTCAGTTTTTCTTCACGAAAACACTTGATCAGCGCACCAAGTACAGCATCAGCACATCCAATAAGCAGATTCAACAGTACGAGACGGTCCATTATCAATTGGAAGTTATTAAAGACCAGTTTCCGAGTATCTCTGTAACCAAAACACCTGACAGTGTACAAACCGATAAACCCTATTTAATTGGGCAAGTAGGCGACGATTACGGCCTTTCTAAGTTGCAGTTGGTGTATTATCCCAAAGACAGTCCGCAGCAAATTAAATCAGTAGCCTTGCCTGTTCAAAAAACTACTGTTGATCGCTTTGTGTATGCTTTTCCGGGCAATCTACCGGTCGTGGAGGGCAATACCTATGAGTATTATTTTGAAGTATTTGACAACGACGCGCCACACGGTTTTAAAAGCAGCAAATCGACTGTGTTTAGTTCTCGTTTGAGTACACAAGCAGAACGCGAAAATCAATTGTTACAGCAGCAAAACAGTGCGATCAGTAGTTTGGAAAAGTCTTTAAAAAACCAAGACAAACAAATACAGGCTATTGATAAAATCCAAAAAGCAGGCAAGGAAAAAGACAAGCTGGAATTCAAAGACCAACAAAAAGTTAATGATTTTATTGAGCGTCAAAAACAGCAGGACGACATGATGAAAGCTTTTGCTGAAAAAATGAAGAAGAATTTGGATCTGTTTAAAAGTGAGCAAAAAGATCCGGATAAAGAAGCCTTGGAAAAAAGACTGGAAACGGCTCAAAAAGACTTGGAGAAAAACCAAAAATTATTGGATGAACTCAAAGCATTAAACGATAAAATCAAGAGCGAAGAATTGCTTGAGAAACTAGATCAGTTTAAACAAAAAAGCAAAAACCAAACCAAGAATTTAGAACAATTGGTTGAGTTGACAAAAAAATATTACGTTGAGAAAAAGGCCGAACAACTCGTTGATCAATTAGAAAAATTAGCCCAAAAACAAGAGCAATTGGCGGATAATGACAAAGAGAACCAGGCCGAAAAACAAAACCAAATCCAGCAGGAGTTTGATCAATTTCAGAAAGAAATGAACGAGCTTCAACAAGAAAACAGCGAATTAAAAGCCCCGGTGGATTTGCCAAAAGACCCTGAAAAAGAAAAAAGCATCGAAGAAGACATGCAAAAAGCGGCGTCTGAACTGCAAAAGAATCAAAAGAGCAAAGCCAAGCCTAGCCAAAAAAGCGCAGCCAAGAAAATGAAAGAAATGGCCCAAAAAATGGGTCAAAGTATGGCTGCCGGCGATAAAGAGCAAATGGAAGAGGATGTAAAAATGCTGCGCCAAGTGTTGGATAATTTGTTGGCTTTCTCGTTTTCACAGGAGAATTTAATCGTTCAATTTAAAGGCTTACAACGCGGCGCTCCCTCATTTACCAAACAGCTTAAAACGCAACAAGATTTAAAATTACAATTCAAGCACGTAGACGACAGTTTATTTGCGTTGTCGTTGCGCAACCCTAAAATTGCCGAACACATTACTACTGAAATAGGTAATGTGCAGTATAATCTTGATAAATCATTGAGCAGTTTAGCGGACGCCCAAATTGCCAAAGGGGTATCGCACCAACAATACACCATATCAGCCGCCAATAAATTAGCTGACTTTTTGAGCGACACACTCAATTCTATGCAAATGTCTTTGTCAGGAATGGGAGAGGGTAAACCCAAACCGGGTAAAGGACAAGGCCAAGGTTTGCAGTTGCCAGACATCATTAAAAAGCAAGAAGGATTAGGCGAAAAAATGAAAGGCGGCATAAAAAAAGGCCAAAAACCAGGTGAGAGTCAAAGTCCTGGTCAGGGTCAAAAGCCCGGACAAGGTCAGGATGGAAAATCGGGCAAATCGGGCAAAGAAGGCCAATCGGGTTCTACGCCAGGTTCATCGGGAGAAAACGGCCAAGATGGCGAAGGCGATGCGCGTGCCATTATGGAAATATACAAAGAGCAACAACAATTGCGAGAGTCTTTGCAACGCGAATTAGCCAAAAAAGGCATGGGCGGTTCCGGTCAAAGCGCTTTAGATCAGATGAAGCAAATAGAACGACAACTCATCAACAAAGGTTTTAGTAATGAGCTGTTACAAAAAGCCATGAATCTAAAATATGAGCTGTTAAAACTGGACAAAGCGCTTCAACAGCAAGGGGAGGAACAAAAAAGGCAAGCCGAAACCAATACCACCAATTATACAAATACAGCCAGTCCATTGCCTGCGGCCTTACAACAATATATCCAAAGCGTTGAGATTTTAAACCGACAAAGCTTACCTTTGCGACCCAATTATACTCAAAAAGTACAGGATTATTTCCAAGCACATGATTAGTTTTAATTACGAAACCGAGTTTGAATTACCCAATGAAACCGCTATAGAAAGCTGGATTTCTCAGGTAATTACTTCCGAGCAAAAGCGCGAGGGCGAAATTAGCTATGTGTTTTGCGATGATGACTATCTGCTTGAGCTCAATCAAAACTATTTGCAACACGACACTTTGACTGACGTCATTAGCTTTGATTACACGGTTGGAAATGAGTTGAATGGCGATATTTTTATATCGGTTGAACGGGTTCGGGAAAACGCCGAAATATTTAATCAAACATTTGATAATGAGTTACTTAGGGTAATGATTCACGGCATATTACATTACTGCGGATACAAAGACAAATCAGCTGCCGATGAACAGCTTATGCGTTCAAAAGAAAACGAAAAAATAGCGATGTTTCACGTGGAACAATAACAAGATGCAATACTATGTTTAAAGATGTTTATGATGTAATTGTAGTAGGTGCTGGACATGCGGGCTGTGAAGCTGCAGCGGCTGCCGCCAATATGGGTTGTTCAACCTTGTTGGTAACTATGAATTTGCAAAACATCGCGCAAATGTCTTGCAATCCAGCCATGGGAGGGATTGCAAAAGGGCAAATTGTACGCGAAATAGATGCGATTGGTGGTTATTCAGGCATTGTGTCTGACAAAACCGCGATACAATTTAAAATGCTCAATAAGTCCAAAGGTCCAGCCATGTGGTCGCCACGTGTACAAAGTGACCGTATGCGATTTGCGGAAGAATGGCGTTGGATGTTGGAACAAACGCCCAACTTGGATTTTTACCAAGAAATGGCCAATGGATTGCTAATCGAGAATGAAAAGGTAGTGGGGATAACAACCGTTTTGGGTGTCAAAATACAAGCTAAAACAGTCGTGCTCACCAACGGTACTTTTTTAAACGGCTTAATTCATATTGGCGAAAAACAATTTGGAGGCGGTAGAGCAGGAGAAAGCGCCTCTTTTGGAATTACCGAAGATTTGATAGCCGCTGGATTCACATCAGGAAGAATGAAGACCGGAACGCCACCACGTGTGGATGGAAGATCTCTTGATTATTCCAAAATGAACGAAGAAAAAGGCGACGACCAACCAGCCAAGTTTTCGTATTCACCCATCACTAAACCACTCACACACCAAAAATCCTGCCACATGACGTATACTTCCTTAGAAGTCCACGACATCTTGCGAGAAGGATTTGATCGTTCGCCGATGTTTAACGGTAGAATTAAAAGTTTAGGACCTCGTTATTGTCCGTCTATTGAAGATAAAATCAACCGTTTTGCCGACAAAGAAAGACACCAATTGTTTGTAGAACCCGAAGGATGGAATACCGTTGAGGTGTATGTAAATGGTTTTTCTACTTCTTTGCCTGAGGATGTCCAATTTAAAGCACTGCGTTCGGTCGCAGGATTCGAAAAAGTCAAGTTTTTTAGACCAGGATATGCGATTGAATACGATTATTTTCCACCCACACAACTCAAGCATACCTTAGAAACCAAATTAGTCAAAGGCTTGTTTTTTGCGGGACAAATAAACGGCACCACCGGCTATGAAGAGGCTGCTTCGCAAGGATTGATGGCTGGAATTAATGCCGCTTTGCAGGTACAAGAGAAAGAACCATTTATCCTCAAACGCGACGAGGCGTACATTGGTGTATTGATTGATGATTTAATTACAAAAGGCACAGAAGAACCCTATCGCATGTTTACTTCGCGAGCCGAATACCGTACCTTGCTGAGACAAGACAATGCCGATTTTAGATTGACGCCCAAATCACACGCCATCGGATTGGCCTCAGAAGAGCGCTTGCGTCGCATGGAATATAAATTGTCAGAGTCCGAAAAAATGGTTGCTTTTTATAAAGAAACCAGCATAAGTGCCGACGAAGCAAATGTATTGTTGACCAAAAATGATTCGGCTTTGGTGTCGCAATCAGACAAAATGTTCAAGCTGTTTTCAAGACCTCAAATTGATTTACAAGACATGCTTACTTTAGAAAAAGTAAAATCCTATGTCAATAAAAATCAACTTGACGAAGAAATACTGGAGCAGGCTGAAATTCAAGTGAAGTACTCGGGCTACATTGAAAAAGAACGCAATAATGCCAACAAATTGACGCGTTTAGAAGACGTAAAAATCCCCGAATTTTTCGATTATTCAAAAATCAAATCGATGTCCATCGAGGCCCGTCAAAAATTAGCTCAAATAAAACCCGTTACTATTTCACAAGCTTCGCGCATTAGCGGCGTCTCACCAAG
>Ga0315908_10000661_pt1 | contig 26956 bp, 21 predicted proteins | sample LakEriMetagenome_12_FD_203520 | JGI IMG/M metagenome (GOLD analysis project Ga0315908, IMG submission 203520) | Freshwater fungal communities from buoy surface, Lake Erie, Ohio, United States - Buoy 4 MA124 | ecosystem: Environmental > Aquatic > Freshwater > Lake > Lake biofilm | place: USA...
AGATACCATCCATTAAAGGTGTGATATCTTCACATTGCGTCAATGATTCATTGAACCAACCATTTTTTCCACTACCATAAAAAGTAGGGAAGTTCAATTGCTCCTCGGTTGCATCTAAGTTGAAGAACAATTCAAATACTGCATCATGCACTTCGTCGGGACGACAGTTTTCTTTATCTACTTTATTGATGATTACAATTGGTTTTAAATTCAACTGCAATGCTTTTTGTAATACGAAACGAGTTTGTGGCATGGGACCTTCAAATGCATCCACTAACAAACAAACACCGTCAGCCATTTTCAAAACACGCTCCACTTCACCACCAAAGTCAGAGTGACCTGGGGTGTCGATTACGTTAATTTTAACGCCTTTATAGGTTACAGAAGCGTTCTTACTTAAGATAGTGATACCTCTCTCACGCTCCAACTCATTGCTATCCATAATTAAGTCACCAGTCTCCTGGTTGTCTCTGAATACTTTAGTTGCGTGTAATATTTTGTCTACCAAGGTCGTTTTACCGTGGTCAACGTGCGCTATAATAGCGATGTTTCTTATTTCCATGTACTGTTTTGAGGCTGCAAAGGTACACCGTTTACTGTCCTAAAAAAAACTATTGGAGAAAAAGGATTATTAAGCTTTAGATACGAATATATATTTTAAATTTATCTAATACATAACCCAATGTCCAGCAAACTAACATGAAAGAAATTGCAAAGAAAAGGGAACCCCAATAAGGGTCAAAATTGCTAAAACCTAGTTGATATACCCAATCAAAAAGACTTGTTGTGCTACCCGGCCCCTTGATTAAGTTCATAGAAACGAGTAAAATCTCTGAAAAAAGGTAGATGATAAGTGAATTTTTGCCAAAAATTTCAAAGAAATGTGTAAACTGATGTTGGCGATGTAAGTCGACCCTATAAATGATAGTGGACAGGATGATCATATTGATTCCAATTGTAAGTACCACAAAAGAACTTGTCCATAGTTTTTTATTGATTGGAAATTGATAATTCCACATAAAGGCTAAAAACACAAAACCAGCACCCCACATTAATAAGTGTGTCAAGCCCTCATAGCTTTTACCGCTACTGCGCACAATGTTACCAATGATAAAGCCCACTAAAATATTAACGATAGCTGGCAACGTACTAAGTAATCCTTCTGGGTCAAAAGCAATGCCCTCTCCTTGGTATAAATGATTGGGGCCGAGCAAGTAAAGATCCAACCTCAAAACGGCATTCCCTGTTAAACTCAAAGGGTCTCCTGCTTGGCCATAATGCATTGCGATATACCAATAAGCCAATAACAGTAGAGCTATCAAAACTTTGACCACTCTTTCATGCATGTAATGGGTAATCAAAGCTGCAAATCCGTATGCAAGGGCTATCCTTTGTAAAACACCAAAGACTCTTGTATCCTGCAAAGCACCTGTAAATGGGAACCAATACATTAAAAAACCCAGTGCAAATAAAATAAACGTACGTCTTAGGATCGTGTAAAGCACTTTAACTCTACCTGCTTTTTCGACACTAGGCAAAACAAAACTGAGTGAGTTGCCTACGGCAAATAAAAAGGATGGGAAAACCAAATCGGCAAGGGTAAAGCCATTCCAAATAGCATGTTTGAAAGGGGCAAAAGTATGCAACGCATCTCCAGGTGTATTCACAATAATCATCAAACATATTGTCATACCTCTAAAAACATCCAATGATAAAAACCTTTCTTTCTTCATAGTTGCAATTTAGTTGATTTAGAGAAGTAAATTATTTTTTTAAGGCCCTCAAAATAAGTAGCTTTAAAATAAAAACACTCTAATGCGTATATTAAAAATAGTCATTCTCTCCCTTTTCGCTTTAATTGCTATTTATTTTTTAGGCCCAAAGCCTTCAAAGCCAGAGTTAAATACGGTCTTGCCAACAGTTGTAAGCACTAGTGCGCTTGATCAATATATCACTGCAATGGAAGCACCTCATAAGATTAAACCTAACAATCAAGCTAAAATTATTTGGGCCGATAGCAGTAAAACACAGACAGAATATGCCATTGTTTATTTGCATGGATTTAGCGCAAGCCAAAAGGAAGGCGATCCAGTGCACCAAAATATTGCTAAACAGTTTAACTGTAATTTATATCTAGCTAGACTAGCAGAACATGGAATAGATACCACCGAAGACCTAATGAATCTAACTGCAGATAGCTACTGGGAGTCTGCAAAATTGGCTTATGCAATTGGGAAACAAATTGGTAAAAAAGTGATTTTAATGGGCACTTCAACAGGTGGTACTTTGGCATTGTATTTAGCAGCTACTTATCCTGAAATTGCAGGCTTGGTTTTATATTCACCAAACATTGAAGTATTTAATCCCTCTGCCCCGTTATTAAATAATCCATGGGGTTTACAAATTGGAAGAGCTGTTTTAAAAAGTAATTATGTAGACATTAAATACAAAGACTCCGCTTACCCATCCTATTGGAATAAACATTACAGAATAGAAGGTGTAGTTGCTTTGCAAAATTTATTAGAAGCAACGATGACAGAAGCCACTTTTAAAAAGATTCATCAGCCTACACTAGCATTGTATTATTATAAGGATGAAGCGCATCAAGACAATGTAGTAAAAGTGGGTGCGATTCAAAAAATGATGCAACAAATTGCCACCCCATCTAATTTAAAATTAGAAATGGCAGTTCCAAATACAGGCAATCACGTGCTTGCTTCTCCAATTGTTTCAAATGATATTGTAAGTGTGGAACAAGCCACTGCAAAATTCATGAAAGAAGTAATTATAAAAGAATAGATTATAAAAGAAGTAATTATAAAGAAGCGATTAATAAAAGAAATGATTATAAAAGAATAGCCAACAAAATGTTGGCTATTCTTTCTATCTAAATTAAAGTCTTATCTAGGTTAGTTACAGATTAGTTACAGGTTAGTTATAGGTTAGTCTACAACTCGCTTATGTTTACTTGATAAGTAAGTATACACTGCAGGGATCACAAATAAAGTCAAGATTAAGGAGAGCATTAGACCTCCTACAATTACAGTACCTAAAGGTTTCCTACTCGTTGCAGCAGCACCTAAGCTAATGGCAATTGGCAATGCACCCAATGCTGTGGCTAAGCTTGTCATTAATATTGGTCTTAGACGTTGCGATGCAGCTTCTAAAACAGCTTCTTTAATAGCTAAACCTTTTTCTCTTTTCTTATTGGCAAATTCTACAATTAAGATACCATTCTTAGTCACCAATCCTATCAACATAATGATACCAATTTGTGAAAATATATTTAATGTTTGATCCAACATCCATAGGGAAATCAATGCACCAGCAATGGCTAGTGGCACTGTAATCATAATGATGAATGGATCAGTGAAACTTTCAAACTGAGCTGCAAGCACTAAATAAATTAAAATCAACGCGAGTAATAAAGCATAAGAAGTATTTGAAGCACTTTCTTTAAAATCTCTAGATGGTCCACTTAAAGCAGTTTGGAAACTTTCATCTAATTTTTCTTTTGCTATACGCTCCATGGCATTTACGCCATCCCCAATGGTTTTACCCTCTGCTAAAGAAGCAGAAATGGTTGCAGAATTAAAGCGATTGTAGTGGTATAAATTTGGTGGATTACTATTATCCTCAATTGACAATACACTTGAAATAGGAATACTTTCGCCACGACTATTTCTGATATAAATTTTACTGATATCCGTAGGCGTGTTACGATCCGATTTAGATACCTGTGTAATGACTTCGTATTGACGATCGTTCATGATGAAATAGGCAGCACGTGCACCACTAAAAGCAGATTGTAATGCTTGTGATATATCTGCTGTAGATAAACCAAGATCCTTGGCACGCATACGATCGATTGTCAAATCTAATTCTGGTTTATTGAATTTTAGATTCACATCCACGTTTTGGAAGGTCTTGTCTTTTCTAGCTGCTTCTAAAAACTCAGGGATGACTTTTCTTATTTTTTGGAAATCTAGGTTTTGAATGATATACTGCACTGGCAAAGAACCACGAGACATCATACCTACCGAAATAGTTTGCTCTTCAATAGAGAAAAGCCGAACATTTTTAAAGCGCTTAAACTTCTTATTTAAATCTGCAACGATTTCAGACTGCGTTCTTGTTCTTTCATTGATATCCACCATGCCCAATCGACCAGATGCACCAGTGCTTCCTCCACCCCATGAAGGGACACTAACCCAAGTAAATGCATGCTCGGGTATGGAGTCTTGCATAATGCGAACGGCTTTCAGTATATCCGTTCTCAAGTCTTCATAACTACTTCCTTCAGCACCTGACATGGATATACGAACAGCACTTTTATCCTCTATAGGCGCCAACTCGCTTTGGATATTGCTTCCTATTAAAATTATGATTACAAAGCAAACACCTACAATCACCCAAGCCATCCATCTAATTTGTAAAAATTTTGCAAGCCCATTTCTATAGCCTCGTTCCATGCCTTTAAAAAAGGGCTCTGTTCGATCATAAAATTTACCATGTTGTCCGCCATTTCTGTTCAGGTACACATTCAATACTGGCGTAATGGTTAAAGACACAAATGCTGAAACCAAAACTGCTCCTGCTACCACCACACCAAATTCTTTGAATAAGGAACCTACAAAACCCTGTAAGAAAATAACAGGCAAGAATACGACTGCCAAAGTAATAGAAGTAGATACGACTGCAAAGAAAATTTCCTTACTGCCTTCTCTGGCAGCCTCTTTGATAGGCAGCCCTTCTTCTAATTTTCTGAAAATATTTTCGGTGACGACAATACCATCATCTACTACAAGACCAGTTGCTAAAACCACTGCTAATAAAGTCAATACATTAATAGAGAAGCCAGCTAAGTACATGATAAAGAAAGTCGCAATCAGAGAAATTGGAATATCAATTAAAGGTCTAATTGCAATAAGCCAATTTCTAAAGAAGAAGAAGATAACCAATACCACCAGCGTAAATGAAATTAAAATGGTTTCTTTCACTTCCGACAAAGCACGACGAACATTCTTGGTATTATCAACAGGAACCGAAAATTCTATATCTGATTTATTCTGTGCTTTAACTTCTTCTAATCTTTTATAAAATTCATCTGCAATATTAATTTGATTGGCTCCCGGCTGAGGAGAGATGTATAACGAAACAACAGGTACTCCATTAAAATAAGAGCCTTGGTCTTCTTGGTCTGGACCCAGTTCAACTCTAGCTACATCACCCAGTCTCACAATACCATTGAGGTCTTCTTTTAAAATAATATTTCTAAAATCAGCCTCGGTGGATAATCTTCCTAATGTACGAACAATGAACTCTGATTTATTACCATAAATACGACCTGCAGGTAACTCTACATTTTCTTTATTCAATCCCGTTTGAATATCATTGAATGTAATACCAAATGCATTTAGTAAATCTGTATTTGGATAAATGCGCATAGACATACGCTTACCTCGAACTCCAACACTTGTTACTTCATCAATTGTTTGAAACCTTTGTTGCAAGACATTCTCAGCGTATTCAGTTAATTCCAATAACCCTTTGGTTTTACTTCTTAAAGTAAGTAGTATAATAAAATCTCCACTTGCATCTGCTTTTGACACCACAGGAGGGTTATTGATATCTTCGGGTAAACTTCTTGTGGCTTGTGATACTTTATCTCTTACATCATTCGCTGCAGTCTCTAAATTTACGCCTAAGTTGAACTCGATAGAAATATTTGAATTTCCAACTGAACTCGAAGAGTTGATGGTTCTGATACCAGGGATCCCATTAATCGCTTTTTCTAAAGGTTCTGTAATTTGACTTTGAATCACTTCTGAGTTTGCACCTGTATAGGATGTTTGCACTGAAATAATAGGTGGATCAATGGCAGGGTATTCCCTCAATGCCAAGAAAGAATAACCTACCAAACCAAAAATGATAATCGCAATATTCATCACAGTGGCTAACACTGGACGTTTTAACGAGAGTTCCGATATATTCATCTCAATAATGTATTAATTGTGAGCCTACTTGATGATGTCAACAAGTGGCAATGTCTTCCCGATTTTTAAATCACTTCCGTCTCTTACAAAAAGCATCCCCGCTACAATCAAGCTATCACCTACTTGAACGCCAGAAGTAATTTCAACACCAGAGGCAGTACGATACCCTGTCTCTACATTGATAAATTTTGCCTTACCCCCTTTAACAACAACAAGTTGTTTTACTTTAGAATCGGGAATGATAATATTAGATGGAACCAAAATACTTGGCTTTTGTTGGTTCTCCCCTAAGAATACTTTTGTATAAGCACCTGGTATCAACTTGCCTTGTAAATTAGCACGTACTTTGATATTACGAGATGTAGCAATAATCTGAGGCTCAATAGCAGCAATAGTTGCAGTCATTTTAACACCAGGATTAGCAATGCTTTCGATAGTCACTTTCTTGCCTACTTTGATATAATTTTGGTAAACTTCTGGCAGGGTGAAGTCTACTTTTAATTGGTCTACTTTTTGCAAGGTAACAATAGTAGTCGCTGTGCTGATGAAGGCTCCTAGACTCACTTGTTTTAATCCCATTTGACCAGCAAAAGGTGCTTTAATGATGGTTTTGTCTATTAATGACTGGGTATAAGCCATGTCTGCTTTCAAACTATTGACTTGTTGCAAACTAATGTCATAGTCACTTTGATTGATCCCCTTTGCTTGTAATAATTTACTGTTTCTTTGTTCGGTGATATTTGCTAAAGTTAATTGCACTTTTATTTTTTGCATTTGCGCTTGCAAGTCAGCATCATTTAACTTGGCTAAGACGGTGCCTGCGGCCACCATTTTACCTTCAGGAATTTGTAAAAAAACAAGACGGCCATTGGTTTCTGGACGAATATCTACAAATTCACTTGCCACCACCGATCCGTTCACCTCAATCACTTTATCAACTACTTGTGTAGCGGCTATGGCAATATCAACGGATACTGGTGCACTTGCATTGAATTTATCTGTGGGCTTAGTCTTTTCTTTACATGCGAACAATCCTAGCATCAGGATAAGGGCAATCATATTTAGCTTTCTCAAAATGGTCTAATTTTAGTGAATAAAGATAGCTAAAATGCCATGTTTTGGAAAAGAAAATAGATGAATGGTTGAATTATCTTCCTTGTTTAAATTGGATGAATTTCTGTTGAATAAAATAGCCTAACTCTAGGTCGTTTAATAATGCCAGGGTTGGATAGGATGGTTTACAGTATTCCATGAATACATCCAGTCTTGGGCCATCTAATTTTGTTAGCTTTTGAACAAAGCGCTTGGTAAAGCGGTAGTTGATGTACTTTTCTTGTTCCTGATAAATGAGCCTATTTTGTAAAAATTGGAGATTTCGGTTTCGCTTGAACCTAAACATATTGATAATTTCATTGACATCAAAGCCAATGGTAACCCCTCCATTTCCAAAAAAGTTTTGTTGGTTACTCAGTTTTAAGCCTGGAGGTTCGTAATTAAAGTATTTGGCATAATCCATCCTATTCTGAATGGAATCGTATCTGTAATAACTATTGCGCACTCTCACTTCTGGAAGGTCAAAACCAGTTACATGAATCATAATATTAAAATTACTATGATCCTCAATTTGATCTAGTCCAAATTTTTGAGTGCTTTTTCCAAATAAAGAAAATGTTAGGGAGTCTTTGGCCTGAATGGTGATTAGGTAACGGCCCAAGGAATCCGTTTGTGTTCTGCTAAATTTACTAGACACCATCACTGCTTCGATTGGCATTCTTCCAGAAATATCATAGACTATGCCACTTATGGTATGCATCTGCGCCCTGACCGAAGAAAAGGAAATACAAGTCAATAATAAAAAGAGTAGGACGCGTTGTTTCATGAATGGCTGTAAAAATAAACAATTCAAGCCTTTATTACTGTTAAAAATTAGTTGGCAATTGCGCTAATATCGTTCCTAATACGAATGTCCCTAATACCACCCACTGTGGTGCTACTTTAAAACGAGCCAGTAAAATGGCGGTTGTAAAAAATACCCCAAAATAAATAACCGTTTTGAAGACAGATAAATCTGCCAAATCAAAAAATACGTCTTTTAATAAATACATGGTTGACCCAAGCATAATGCCCACGACAGCTGCATAAATACCTTCCAATGACCTAAAAAAAAGTGCATAGGTTTTTAATTTTTGCCAAATAGGAAAGAAAAATAAAACAATTAAAAAACTGGGTAAAAATACCCCTATACTCGCTACAAGTGCACCTGTTACTTGTGCTGTAATCCCTTTGTCTTTTAAGGCTATGGCACCAGTAAAACTAGAAATGGAAAAAACTGGGCCAGGAATGGCTCTAACAATTCCCGATCCAGTTAAAAAAGCATCGCTGTTAATTTTTATAACATCTCTTTTGGTTGATTTAATTCTTTCCGAATTGGGACGAGTTACATACTGTTCATACATCATTGGAATGAGTACATCTCCACCTCCAAAAACAAAGCTTCCAAAACGATAATTTGTTTCAAATAAATTAAAAAGTTTTTTGTTTTCCCAGTTCTGCCTCGTCGCTTGTTCCGATAAAAACCCAGCAATGATAAAAAAGAATAAAAAAAGATGCAAATGAATCCATTTAATTTTTTTTGGTGCAGCACCCTGGTTGGGAATTCTTTTATTACTAAAATTGGTGATGACACCTGCCAGAACAATTAATATAGGAATCGTCCATGGTGTTTTAAAACCAATATAAGTCAGTATGGCTACTAGTATAAATATAAAAATGGTAATGGTATTGTGAATGGCCTTCTTATACAAAAGATAAGTTGCGCTAGCTATAAAACCAATGACCATGGGTTGTAATAAATGTAAATTTTTCAAAAAAGGTTGCACATCAAAATGCAAATAGATAATGGCAAGCGAAGTCATCAAAAAGGTTGCTGGCAAAATCCAAATGAGTAAGGTAAGTAGTGCCAATAAAAAACCACCTCTTTTTAAAGCAATCAAGACAACCGTTTGGGTGGACGAAGCCCCAGGTAACAGTTGACAAAAAGCATTGTACTCCATCAATTCTTCTGCAGTCAGGTCCTTTCTTTTTTCTACAAAACGATGTTGCATCAGTCCCAAATGAACTTGAGGTCCTCCAAAAGCAGTGATGCTATGTTGAAATACCGCTTTTAAAAATGGGATATGTCTTAGTAGATGCAATCTGAATGCTTTAGGTAAAAATAAAATAATTTATTTGCATCCTACGCATTTTATAAATTATCAGTAAAGTATATAAATACTTAAATAGGTTAAATCGTATCTTTACATAATGAAAAAAGTATTTTTTGTATTTGTCTTATTGATGGCCCTAGGCTGCGGCAAGAGTAACTATCAAACCTACCAGCCTGTTTATTCCAAAATCGATTGGGAGGAGCAACCGGACTACAGCAAACTACAAAACTGGGCTGCACATCCACTTAAAAAGGATCCTTCTGATAGTTTACCAATTAAATTAGCACAAGGTTACCAAGAAAAACAATTAGCGGATGTATTTTTTGTGCATCCTACCACTTATATGGATCCAAAAAAGCCCAATGGTTGGTCGGCTTCTATTAAATCTGTAGAAATTAATATTTCAACAGATTTTACAACTATTTTAAATCAGGCAAGTATCTTTAATGAAGTTGGTGCCATCTATGCCCCAAGGTATCGACAAGCACATATTAGTAGTTACTATCCTGTCTCGAAATTGGACAGTGTACAAGCCTTGGCTGCTTTTGAATTAGCTTATCAAGACGTCAAACAAGCTTTTGATTACTTTTTAGCAAATTACAATCAAAATAAACCAATCATCATAGCATCACATAGTCAGGGAAGTACCCATGCAAAGAGATTGCTTAAGGAGTATTTTGATGGTAAACCTTTGTCAAAAAAATTAGTGGTGGCCTACATTGTTGGAATGGCTATTGATCCTAAGGATTACGCCTATATTAAGGCTTGTACAACTCCTATCGAAACAGGATGCATTTGTGCTTGGAGAACATATAAAGAAGGTTATACGCCTCCATTTGTTGCAATTGAAAAATTCACCTCTATTGTGACCAATCCATTAACATGGAGCAGCAATCAAACTGTTGTTGATAGGAAGGCGAATGAAGGGTCCGTATTGTATAACTTCAAAAAAATTACTCCAAACGTTGCTGGAGCAATCAATCACAATGGCATATTATGGACACCCAGGCCAAAGTTTTTTGGAAATTTTTTATACAATACCAGCAATTATCATATTGCAGATTATAATTTGTACTATATGAGTATTCGTAAAAATGCTTTTGTTAGAGCCAACCAATTTGTAAAACAAAATGCGAGCGAAGGCAATCAATAAGCTGCTACTAATTTCCGACAACGCTCAAAAATTTGATACGCATTATTTTAAGTTGCTCCCAAGTGTACTCGTTTTCACTCAGCTCTTGTTGTGCAATTTGTAATGAAGCGGTCTCGCAGCTTTTAAAATATTCTAAAATTTCTTCCTGATCATATTCGTCTAACCATTCATCAATGGCATAATCTAAATTCAGCTTTGTACCACTTGCTGCAATGGTTTCCATTTCCTCTAAAAGGCTATCTAATCTTAGGTCTTTGTTTTTTGCAATTGTTTCTAAAGGAATTTTCTTATCTACATTTTGTATAATATAAATTTTATTACTTGATTTATTAGCCACCGACTTCATAACAAAGTCATCTGGTTTTTCAATGTTGTGCTCTGTAACATATGCTTCTATCAACTTGATAAATGCTTCACCGTATTTGATGGACTTACCCTTACTTACACCCTGGCAGCGTTCTAGTTCGGTCAATGAGGTAGGATACAATGTGGCCATGTCTTGCAACGAAGTCTCTAGGAAAATAACAAATGGAGGTAATCCAATTTTTTTAGCAACCACTTGGCGCAGGTCCATCAATAACTCAAATAAACGATTGTCGGTGGTCGCTTCTTCGGCTACTTCACTTTCTTCGTCCTCGCCCAATTCTGCTGCAAAAACATTTTGCAACACCACCAAAAATGAGCTTGGCTTTTTAAGGAACTTTTGACCCTTCGTTGTTAGTTTTAATAAGCCGTATTCTTCGATGTCTTTTTCAATCAATTCTTCCAGCATGGCCTGACGTATCAAGCTATTCCAAAATAAGTCATCATGTGTTTTTCCGATTCCAAAAACAGCTAATTTTTCGTGACGATACAATCCAATCTGTGGCGAATAATGTCCTGTAATAATTTGCACCACATAGTCTGCCACAAATCTTTCATCCAATGCCTGAATGGTTTGTAGTAATTGTACAATTTCAGATTTTGCTTGAAATTTTTCCTTTGGATGTAAACAGTTGTCACATTTGCCACAATTTTTATCGGGCCAAGATTCACCAAAATAATGCAATAAGCTTCTCCTTCTACAAACACCACTCTCGGCGAATGCCACTGTTTCATCAATTAATTGCGCCCCTACTTCTCTCTCACTTAATGGTTTATCTCTTAAAAAGTGTTCTAATTTAGAAACGTCTTTTTGAGAATAATATAAAATACAATTCCCTTCTAAGCCATCTCTACCAGCCCTTCCCGTCTCTTGGTAATAATTCTCAATAGATTTAGGGATATTATAATGAATGACAAAACGAATATCTGGTTTGTCAATCCCCATACCAAATGCAATGGTGGCAACAATCACTTGTACATCCTCATTTAAAAATTGATCCTGTCTTTCTGCTCTTAATTTTTGATCTAGTCCGGCATGGTAAGCAACCGCCTTAATATTATTAGCCTTTAAAATATCTGCTAATTCTTCGGTCGTTTTTCTGTTCAAGGTATAAATAATGCCACTCTTCTTTTTATGCTTGGTAATGTATTTGACAATACTTTTTACCGTCTGGTCTTTTTTAATTTTTGGCTGTACTTCGTAATAGAGATTGTCTCTATTAAAAGATGATATTAAAATTTCTGGATTATTAAGTGATAAGTTTTTTACGATATCACTTTGCACTTTAGGTGTGGCTGTTGCTGTCAATGCAATAATAGGCGCAGATGCATTGATCTCCTCCATCATCTCTTTCAAACGGCGGTATTCAGGTCTGAAATCATGACCCCATTCAGAAATACAATGCGCTTCATCCACTGCAAAAAAAGAAACTTTTAAATCACTGAAAAAATCCAAGTTCTCTTGTTTTGTCAAAGTCTCCGGTGCTACATATAATAATTTAGTCTTGCCGCTTAATAAATCCTCTTTAACCACTTTTATTTGACCTTTATTCAAAGAAGAATTTAAAAAGTGTGCTACTTCGTCATGTTCGCTATACCCTCTAACTAGATCTACCTGATTTTTCATTAAGGCAATCAAAGGAGAGACTACAATAGCGCAGCCTTCTAACATCATAGCTGGTAACTGATAGCACAAACTCTTCCCTCCGCCTGTAGGCATAATCACAAAAGTATCTCTGCCACTTAATAAGGAAACAATGGCTTGTTCTTGAGTGCCCTTGAATTCAGAAAAACCAAAATATTGCTCTAAAGCTGCTCTTAAGTCCTTATTTTGAGGGGTTATGCTCTTTTTAGTCGTTTTTTTAGTCGTGGGCATCTTAATAAGCTTGAAATCAACCGTTTATTGTCTGAATGTACTCTTAAGTTAACGCATTTTGTTGAAGAAAAGTTCATCAAAATGGATAATTTTTTAAAATAAACCTTTCATCAAAGGAAAGGTTAAAAATGAAATACAAAGTTAATGAAGTATTACCTTTGCTGCATCTATAAAATGCCTATGTCATACGATATCAAGTCCATTGCCAAAAACGCTTTACGAATTGAAACAAAAGCGGTAGCTGGATTGGAAAATTTTATTGACGATCAATTTGTAGCGGCAGTTGAGACTGTCATGCAGTCCAAAGGTCGTTTTGTTGTGAGTGGCATTGGCAAAAGCGCCATTATCGCTCAAAAAATTGTGGCTACTTGTAACTCTACTGGGACGCCAGCCATTTACCTGCATGCAGCTGATGCCATTCATGGAGATTCAGGGATGATTGGCCCAGAAGATGTGGTGATGATTATTAGTAAAAGTGGCGAGAGCCCAGAGATTAAAATATTGGTAGATTTAATTGGCCATTTTGGAAATCCATTGATCGCCATGGTTGGCAATTTGGATAGTTATTTAGCCCAGGCAACACCACTTGTCGTAAATACCACAGTGGATCAAGAAGCATGTATTCATAATTTAGCCCCTACTTCCTCCACCACTGCACAAATGGTGATGGGAGATTTAATGGCTATTGCATTCATGGAATTAAGAGGATTTAAATCCAATGATTTTGCAAAATTCCATCCTGGAGGAAATCTAGGTAAAAGATTAACCTTGACAACAGGTGCCATTGCAAAATTGAATCTACAACCAAGTGTACAACCATCCACTAGTATTAAGGAAGTCATTATTGCTATTTCCAAAAGTAGGATGGGTGCAACTGTTGTGTTGGATGATCAAGCTACCATTATTGGTATGATCACCGATGGCGATATCCGCCGAATGTTAGAACAACACAATAGTATACAAGACCTTACAGCTGCTGATATTTTTCATAAGCAGCCCATTACAATTTCCTCTAATACATTGGCAATAGAAGCTTTTGATTTAATGAAAGTGCACGACATTAGTCAATTGATTGTTGCAGATGAAGGACAATATAAAGGAATGGTTCATATACATGATTTAATGAAAGAGGGGATTTTATAAAACATATCTATGCAAAACAAAAATCACTATGTAGCCATCATGGCTGGAGGTATTGGAAGTCGATTTTGGCCAATGAGTAGAACTTCGCTCCCTAAACAATTTCTAGATGTATTAAATACAGGCAAGACATTGGTTCAATGGACTTATGATCGTTATGCAAAATTCATTCCTGCAGAAAATATTTATATTGTTACATCGGAAGAGTACGTTGATATTGTAAAAACACAATTGCCAATGCTGCCGGTAGATAATATTTTAGCGGAGCCAAGTAAAAAAAATACAGCGCCTTGTATTGCGTATATCTCTTTTAAATTAGCACAGATCAATCCAGAAGCGCAATGTATTGTGGCACCTAGTGACCATTTAATTTTAGAAGAAGACCGTTTTCAAGCAATTGCATTGCATGCTTTAGATTTTGTAGCACATATTAAAGCCTTAGCTACTTTAGGCATACAGCCTACGCATCCAAACACGGGGTATGGTTATATTCAATACGAGGGGTTAGAAGTTGCCAAGGAGGTTTTTAAAGTCAAAACCTTTACTGAAAAACCAGATTTAGAAATTGCAAAATCATTTATTGAAAGTGGTGATTTTTTATGGAACGCAGGAATTTTTGCATGGAAAATAAGTTCCATCTTAACCGCATTCGAAAAACACCAGCCAGAGATGTACGAATTGTTTGATCAAGAAAAAATGCATTTTAATACCCCATCCGAAAAAGATGCGATTCAAAGAATCTACCCACAGTGTACCAATATATCTATTGACATCGCAGTTATGGAGAAGGCCAATAACGTATATGTCATTCCAGCCTCGTTTGGGTGGAGTGATTTAGGTACATGGAATAGTGCTTATGAAAATATGGAGAAAGATTATTTGGGTAATGCAGTGGCTTCTGATAATGTGATTGTAATTGACGCCACAAAATGCATCATCAATTCTCCAAAAGACAAACTAGTGTTAGTTCAGGGATTGGATGACTTTATTGTGATAGATACAAAAGATGTTTTATTGATTTGTAGTAAAGATAAAGAGCAATCCATTAAAGAATATGTTGCAGAAGTAAAGCGGAACAAAGGCGATAAATATATCTAAATTGCTTAACTTAGAGTGGTTGGGCTATTTGTTTATCAAAAAAATTACCCCCCACTATGGCAACCATTATCACCGGCACTGGTAGTATTATACCGCACCATATTAAATCTAATCATGATTTTGTAGCAAACACTTTTTATGATGAGCAAAGTGAGTTGATTAAAACACCAAATCAAGAAATTGTAGAAAAATTTAAAGGGATTACAGGCATCATGGAAAGAAGGTATGCCGATGTGCATGTCAATACTTCTGACTTAGCCACTGCAGCAGCTAAATTAGCAATTGAGGATGCTGGTATAGATCCTGAAACAATTGACCAAATCATTGTAGCACATAATTTTGGAGACGTTCAAAACGGAACCATACAATCGGATGCCATTCCTGCAATAGCCTCTAGAGTAAAACATCATTTAGGTATTATTAACCCAAACTGTGTGGCCTATGATATTTTATTTGGTTGCCCTGGATGGATACAAGGTGTGATTCAAGCAGATTCATTTATTAAATCTGGTATGGCAAAAAGGTGTTTAGTGATTGGTGCCGAGACTTTAAGCAGAGTCATTGATGTACACGATAGAGATAGTATGATTTTTAGTGATGGCGCTGGTGCTTGTATTTTGGAACATAACGAAGACCCTAATCAGGGAATTTTAGCTTTTAGTGTACAAAGTCATTGCAATGAAGAGGCCTATTTTTTATACTTGGGAAAGTCATACCATCCAGAAGCAGATGATGCAACAAGGTATATTAAAATGAAGGGCCGAAAGGTATATGAGTACGCGATTAAGAATGTACCTATTGCCATGAAGGCCTGTATAGAAAAAGCGGGCGTGGAGATTCAAGAAGTGAAAAAATTCTTTTTACATCAAGCCAACGAAAAAATGGATGAGGGTTTTATTAAAGCCTTGTATAAATTATATGATATTAAAGAGATCCCTGCAGATATCATGCCAATGAGTATTCATGAATTAGGCAATAGTTCTGTAGCAACAATTCCAACTCTATATGACTTAGTGCTTAAAGGAAAGTATGCTGAGCATGTATTAGAAAAAGGCGATGTGGTTATTTTTGCATCTGTTGGAGCAGGAATGAATATCAACGCAATTTGCTATCGACTTTAATTAATTTTATTGATTAAAACATGTTTAATAAAAAAGGCGCTAATAGCGCCTTTTTTATTAATACCCTCGTTGGTTATTACCTTCGATATAGTTGGTGTATGCTTTATTACAAACTTTGTTACCACCAGGTGTTGGATAGTCCCCAGTAAAATACCAGTCACCTGTATTGGTCGGACAACATACATGCAATCCTTCAACTGTCTGGTAAATGACTTCTACAGGAATTTGTATATTGTCAGGTGTAATGAGTTGTGCAATTTTATCTGAAATTTCTTCTGTTGTAAAAGGATCGTATAATTCACGTACTACATTTTGGGTATGAAGTTCGTTTTTTGCTTCTAATGCTTTGATCTTTTGGTACACATCCTCCATTACTTGTTCCATGCCTCTTTCTTTCAATAAAGCAATCGTTGCCTTAAAAGCAATAAAATCCCCCATTTTGCTCATATCAATACCATAGCAATCAGGATACCTAATTTGAGGTGCAGATGAAACAACAATGATTTTTTTAGGAGACAAGCGAGATAACATTCTGATGATACTTTCTCTTAAAGTGGTGCCTCTAACAATACTATCATCAATCACGACTAAGCTGTCTTCATTTTTACGCACAGTACCGTAAGTGATATCATATACGTGTTGCACCATTTCGTTTCGGTTCGAATCTGCAGTAATAAAGGTTCTTAGCTTAACATCCTTAATCGCAATTTTTTCTTGGCGAATTTTTCGATTCACCATCTCTCCTAATTTTTCTGGGTCTACCTCTTTACCCCAACTTAAAATACGTTCTACTTTAATGGCATTCAGGTATTCTTCCATGCCTTTTACTAATCCATAAAAGGCAACTTCTGCCGTATTTGGGATATAAGAGAAAATCGTATTCTTTAAATCTTTTCCGATTCTATCTAAAACAATTTTACTTAAATAATGTCCAAGTGCTATACGCTCTCTATAAATTTTTTCATCTCCACCTCTAGAAAAATAAATACGCTCAAAAGAACATGCTCTTCTTTCTTTTGGTGCAATAATTTGCTCAATTGTATATTCACCTTTATCGTCTACAATCAAAGCATTACCAGGCATCAACTCAAGCACTTCGTTCTCGCCTACATTGAAGGTGGTTCGGATAGCAGCTCTTTCGCTAGCAGCTACAATCACTTCTCCATCGATATAATAATAGGCTGGACGAATGCCATGCGCATCGCGCATAATAAAACTATAGCCGTTACCAACAAGTCCGCCAATGGTAAAACCACCATCAAACATCGGCACAGCTTGTTTTAATACTTCCGCAATATTTGGACAATTAGGATTCTTGATTTCTTCAATGACTAAAAAGTGGTGGATGACCTCCATCATGGCTGCTAAGTCGCTTTGTTTTTCAAAAGGACCTGGATCGTGCTGAATGAGTTTGAATAATTCATCCGTATTCACCAAATTGAAATTACCTGCTAATGCTAAGTTTTTTCCTGGTGCTAAATTTTTCTTGATGAATGGATGGCAAAATTCAACATTATTTTTGCCTTGTGTGCCATACCTTAAATGCCCTAATAACAATTCCCCCATAAAAGGTAAATGCCCTTTCATTAAACCTGGATGTTGGGTAATGTCTGGTTGAAATTGTTCTAATTCTTGTATTTCTTGACCTATTTTATAAAAAATATCTGCAATGGGCTGCTGTGAATTACTTCTTAACCTATATAAAAAAGGATTGCCTGCTTCTATATCTAGTTTAACAGTTGCAATCCCTGCGCCATCTTGTCCACGATTATGTTGTTTCTCCATTAAGAGGTACAACTTATTTAGTCCGTAGGTAACTGATCCTCTATTTTGAAGATAATAGGATAAAGGTTTTCTTAACCTTATAAATGCTAAGCCACATTCGTGTTTAATTTCGTCACTCATGATGAAAGTTCTAGTATGTTTTTTCCTTTACAATTGCATTTGCCACTTTTGTCCAATCTGTTAATTCTTTACAAGCTTGGAAATCGCTGTCTATAAATACATAGTAATTAGGTACTCTTTCTTTAAACCATGATTCTAACACTTTAGCTTTTTTTTCTTCAAGCGCTCTTATGGAAACACGGTTATAATCTTCTCTTAAATTTTCTTTATGTGGCTCCGTTCTTTCTTTGTAATACACAATACGAACCGTTTTTCTGCCTCTATCATCCACATACAATTGTGGTTCTGAGATATCACCCGGCTTCATATTCTTAATTAAGACAACCATCTCTTTATCCAATTGGTCAAAGTTAATATAGGTAGATCCATCGCGACCGGTCACTGCTCCACCACTAAATTTACTAGACTCATCGTCGCTGTATTTATTAACTGCTTCGCCAAAACTTGTTTTGTTAGCTAAAATCGCCTTTCTAACACTGTCTAATATATGTTTTGTCTCATTGATTTCATCATTGGTAATTGGTGGAATTCTTAAGATATGTTTTACCACAGCTTCATCCCCTGATCTAGAAATCAATTGAATGATATGATAACCAAATTTTGATTTCACTGGAGCAGAAATTTGACCTTCTTTTAACCTGAAAGAAGCGGCCATGAATGCCGGATCAAATTCCCTTACATTTCTGTTTAAACTAAACTGACCTAAATTTTCTTTTGAACTTGGATCTTCAGAATACAATTTCACCAATTGTTCAAATTTATTCACCCCGCCTTCTACTTGCTTACGGTATTCTAACATTTGTTGGATCACATACTCTTCGATATCGCGATTTGCTTTAGGATGCATGATGATTTCTGAAATCTGCACCTCACTTTCATATAAAGGCAAACTGTCCACTGGAATTTTTGCATAATAGGCCTTTACCTCATTTGGGGTGATCTTTACCTTGTCAACAATTTTATTTTGCATCTCTTCGGCCAAACGTTGCTCTTTAATAATGAGTCTAAAATCATCTTTTAACTGAAAGATAGAACGACCGGCAACTTCCTCCAAGACTTCCTTAGAACCAAATTGTTGTATGAAATTTCGAATACGACCATCAATGGCATTTTCAACTTCTTCCTCTGTAATTAAAATAGAATCTTTTTCGGCTTGTAGTACTAAAGCCTTACGAATCATCTGCCCTTCGATCACTTGGCAGGCTGTTGGGAGTTCAATATTTTCTTGACCTTGGGCCTGTCTTTTGTAATCAGCAATCGCATTGTCTACATCGGAACGCAAAATATACTTATCTCCGACGGTAGCAATAATTTTATCTGCTAAGACTTTTTTGATTTGTGCTGTTGCTGCACAAGAAATAGCAATCAAACCTAAGGCAAATACGATGCGAACTATTTTCATCAAATATAAATTAAGGGGCTAAGTTCCGATAGCTGGCGCATTGCCCCAACTATCAAATCTTAATTTTATTATAAAGTACGTTTTACTTCTTCTTCCTCAAATGCTTCTACAATATCGCCTGGTTTTAAGTCGATAAAGTTTTTGATGGTCAAACCACATTCCATATTAGAAACCACTTCTTTCACGTCATCTTTGAAACGCTTCAAGCTTCCTAATTCAGCTGCCTGGCCTTCACCTCTAGGGAACTCAACGATACCATCACGAATGATACGAATCTTACTGTTTCTACTCAACTTGCCATCTAATACATAACATCCTGCAACTGTTGCTTTATCAAATTTGTAGACTTCTCTAACCTCCACGTTGGCCACAATTTTCTCTTGAATCTTTGGTTCCAACATACCTTCCATCGCACTCTTGATTTCATCAATCGCGTTATAGATAATAGAATACATCTTAATTTCAACACCTTCAGTTTCTGCTAAGCGACTTGCTTGCATACTTGGACGAACGTTAAAGCCAATGATGATGGCATCAGAAGCAGCAGAAAGCAATACATCAGATTCAGAAATCTGACCCACTCCTTTTAAGACCACTCTAATCGCAATTTCTTCGGTAGATAATTTTTGTAATGAGTCACTTAAGGCTTCTACAGAACCATCCACGTCACCTTTGATGATGATGTTTAATTCTTTAAAATTACCTAATGCTAAACGACGGCCAATCTCGTCTAATGTAATATGTTTTCTAGTTCTTAAGCCTTGCTCTCTTAATAATTGAGAACGCTTGGTTGCTAATTCTTTTGCTTCTGACTCGTCGTCATATACTTTGAATTTCTCACCAGCTTGTGGTGCACCATTCAATCCTAATATCACAACAGGAGTAGATGGAGGTGCCACTTCGATACGTTGATTACGTTCGTTGAACATCGCCTTTACACGACCATAAAACTGGCCTGATAAAATCAAATCTCCCTGACGTAAGGTTCCGTTTTGTACAAGTATGGTAGCCACGAATCCACGGCCCTTATCTAAAGAGGCCTCGATAATGGTTCCTGTTCCTTCTCTATTTGGATTGGCTTTTAAATCTAATAATTCGGATTCTAATAATACTTTTTCTAACAAAGCATCTACATTCAATCCTTGCTTAGCAGACAATTCTTGGTTTTGGAATTTACCACCCCAAGCTTCTACTAAAATATTCATTTGAGACAATTGCTCATATATCTTTTGCGGTTGTGCACCGTCTTTATCAATTTTATTGACCGCAAAAATCATTGGAACATTCGCTGCTTGAGAGTGACTGATCGCCTCCTTTGTTTGTGGCATCACCGCATCGTCTGCAGCCACTACGATAATTGCAATATCTGTTACTTTAGCACCACGCGCACGCATCGCTGTAAAGGCTTCGTGACCTGGTGTATCCAAGAAAGTGATGGCTTTACCATTTGGCAAAGTCACTTCGTAGGCACCAATATGTTGCGTGATACCACCGGCCTCACCTGCAACCACATTCGCGTTACGGATATAATCCAACAAAGATGTTTTACCGTGATCCACGTGACCCATGATGGTTACGATAGGAGGACGCTCAACTAAATTCGCTTGATCTTCTGCTTCCTCTTCCTCATCCATTTCGACTACATCTTCTAGTCCAACAAATTCAACTTCGAATCCAAATTCACTAGAAACCAATTCAATTACCTCCGCATCTAAACGTTGGTTGATAGACACCATAATACCCAAGTTCATACACTTGCTAATGATGTCTGCAAAACTTACATCCATCAAGCTAGACAACTCACTTACAGTTACAAATTCTGTTACTTGTAGTTTATTGTCTTCTCTTTGTTCGTTATTTTCATTTTCAGCAGCTTCTTCTCTTCTTTGACGACGATACTTAGATTTCGTGCTCTTACCACGACCACCTTGGCCAGATAATTTAGCTTGAGTTTCCTTGATCTTATCTTGAATTGCTTTTTGATCGATTTCTTTTTGCTCGGCCGTTTGTGGCATATTTCTACCTCTTGCTCCACCTTGTCCTGGACGACTAGTATTATTAGGACGATTGCCTTGATAACCGCCGCCTTGTGTTTGACCACCTTGTGGACGATTGCCTTGATAACCGCCACCTTGTGTTTGACCACCTTGGTTAGGACGATTGCCTTGATAACCGCCACCACCTTGAGTTTGACCACCTTGATTAGGACCACCAGGTTGATTTGGTCTACCTTGAACTGGTATACGCTTACGAACACGTTTTTCTTCTTGGGTTAAAGGTTTTGGTCTAGTATCGCTATTGGTTGGCAAATCAATTTTACCTAAAATTGTTGGTCCTGTTAATTTATCAGCTTGTATATTAGTGATTGCGCCATGTACATTTTCAGGAGCAATAGAATGGTCTACCGGTGGCGCTTTTGGAGCTGGTGTAGGTTCTGCTTTTTTTGTAGGCGCTTTTGGAGCAGGGGCTTTTGGAGCTGCTGCCTTAGGCGCTGGTTCCTCTGTTTTATTGGCCGATTTTTTTGGCCTTGTAGAAGAGTCAATTAACGAAAGGTCAATTTTATTGATGACTTTTGGTGCTTCTACCTCAGACACTTCTACTTTAACTATAGCTGGAGCTGGCTCCACAGGAGTTGGCGCTTCTGTATTAACGTTTGAAGGAGCTGGCGCTGCAACTGGGGCTTCAGCTTTTGGTGTTTCCGCAACTGGTGTTTCAGCAACAACTGCTTTTTTTGCAGGAGCAATTTCATCCTCCGCTTTTTTGCCTTTGTCTGCTACTGCGTTCTTTGGCAATTCCACGTGGTCTGCCTTATCCTTAGCAACCTTGTCGCTTTGGAATTCTGCCTGCAAAGCATAGTACTGACTTTCAGTTAATTTGGCCGTTGGCTTAAGGTCATCTTTAGGAAAACCTTTTGTACTAAGGAATTCTATCAAGGTATCTTGACCGATGTTGAATTCTTTAGCAGCTGCTAACAGTCTTGGTAGTTTCAATTCTGACATTTGAATGTTTTTTGTCCCTTTTTTTTGAACAGAGACGCGTTCCTTTTACAAATATACTTCTATTTAAAGGTTATTCACCTTTAGCAAACTCTTCTGTCAAGATACGGCGGACTTCCGCAATCGTCTCTACTTCTAAGTCCGTTCTTTTTTCTAATTCTTCTGCGCTTAATTTTAATACACTTCTTCCTGTATCACAACCAACACGCTTAAACTCATCGATGATCCATGATTCAATCTCATCGCTAAATTCATCTAAATCAATATCAAACTCATCTACAATTTCTTCGTCTTCACGGTACACATCTAATTCGTAGCCTGTTAATTCAGACGCTAATTTAATGTTCACTCCACGACGACCAATTGCTAAAGAAACTTGATCTGATTGTAAGTACACTTCTGCACGCTTACGTTCAGCATCAATATTCATGTAGCTAATTTTTGATGGCGTTAATGAACGTTGAATCAATAATTGCGTATTTGTTGTAAAATTAATGACATCAATATTTTCGTTCTTTAACTCTCTTACAATACCATGAATACGAGAACCTTTCATACCCACGCAAGCACCTACTGGATCAATACGATCATCGAATGATTCAACAGCTACTTTTGCACGCTCACCTGGCTCACGTACAATTTTCTTAATAGTAATTAAACCATCAAAAATTTCTGGTACTTCTATTTCTAATAATTTAGCTAAGAATAATGGGCTTGTTCTAGATAAGATAATCACTGGTGAATTATTTTTCATATCCACTCTTGCAATCACGGCTCTAATTGTTTCACCCTTTTTGAAAAAATCTTGTGGAATTTGTTCTGTTTTTGGAAGGATTAATTCATTGCCTTCTTCGTCTAATAACAAAACTTCTTTCTTCCAAACCTGATAAATTTCAGCATTGATGATTTCACCAATTCTATCAGAATATTTTTTAACTAAAACGTTTTTCTTTAAATCATTGATACGAGATGCCAATGTTTGCTTTGCAGCTAAGATAGCACGACGTCCAAAATCATAAATATTGACTTCTTCTAATAATTCCTCACCTATCTCAAAGTCAGGCTCTATCTTGATTGCGTCAGAGTAGGACACTTCAGCTAAAGGATTGTCAACATCATCATCAGGTCTAATTTCACGACGACGAATGATTTCTAAGTCACCTTTTTCTGCATTCACAATTACATCGAAGTTTTCATCGCTGCCATATTTTTTTCTCAATAAGGTTTTGAATACATCTTCTACTACTTTCATCATAGTAGGACGATCAATATTTTCAGCGTCTTTAAACTCCGCGAAAGCTTCAATTAAATTTATACTTGCCATAACATCATTTTTTTATCAAGCAATCTTGCTTGAGATTTGTTAAAATTGAATTTGAACTATAGTTGATTTTATATTATCAAATGAAATCAGCATGGATTCTTGGGTTGCTTTTTTTCCCTTACCTGCCGTCCACTCTATTAAAATGTCTTTGTCTGTTACTGCTTTCATTATCCCTGTAAAAACAGATTCATCGTTTAAGATGACTTCTACGGTACGTCCAATATTTTTTACATATTGTCTGTTTAAAATCAGCGGCTCTTCCACACCTGGAGAGGACACTTCCAAGGCAAAATCACCTTCTGGGAACCATGCCGCTTCCTCAATAGCTTTGTACAATCTCCTATTAAAAGAAGTGCATTGCTTGATAGGCAAACCTTGGTCACCATCAATATAGACCCTTATTATATGCCCAGGCTTTACTTTGATATGCACCAAAAAATAGCTTGGATCCTCTTGTAAAAAAGGTTCTAATAAGGTATGAATCCTGTCTTTTAATTCGTTTACTTCCATAGTTAAAAAAGAAGAAGGGAACGATTTCGTTCCCTTCATTTCTTTGCACATTATAGACCAAAGGTAATAAAAGAGGATGAATTCACCCAATTTTATTCAATCTCATCGTATTTTTGTGCTATGACGAAGCTATTGATTTACGGATTTCTGATTTATCTTTTGTATAAATTGATCTTTAATGTGGTGCTTCCCGTGCGCAAAGGGGTCAAAACTGTTCGCCAAAATATGGAGGAAATGCAACGAAAAATGGCCGAAGCACAGGGTCAAAACGCCAATTATTCGGGATTTACAAACCAAAATACCCCAAAAGCAGCCCCAAAAGTAACCAAGGACCCAGTTAAAAAAGACGCCGATTACATTGATTTTGAGGAACTTGATTAATAAACTACCCTAATAACTTAGGCAATTCCGTTTCAATGAACATGCCAGGCTGCAAATACAATACTTGCAATCCAACCGAAGCAGCCCCGTGCACGTTTGGCTCATTGTCGTCAATGAATAAAGTTTCAACAGCTTTAAGCCCTTCCTGATCTAAAATATATTGAAAAGAGGCAGGGTCTGGCTTGCGCATCCCCATATGATGAGAATAATAAGGTTTTTTAAACAGCTGCTCGAAATTCCCACCTATCTCCCTTTCAAACTGAGGAAGCACATAGTCACAATGAATTTGATTGGTATTGGAGTATAAAAACATGGGGAATTTTTCTTGATTTGTTTTAATCCATTCGATACTCTCTTTTCTAAATCCAATGAGCAAGGAATTCCAAGCAGATATAATTTGATGATGGCTGAGTGATAAATTGTACAATTGATTGAAGCCCTCGCAGAATGCGGTCTCATTGATCAAGCCTTTTTCGATATCGCAAAATAATTGATCACATTGATTGAGTGTAAAATAATTTTGAAAATTAGGAATACCTAATTGGTCAAATTCATTGTACATTTTTGTGAAGTCAATGTCATACAAAACGTTGCCAAGGTCAAAGATGATATTTTTTACAGGAGTCATAATTGAGTGAACAAAATTAAAAGTAAGATGAGGCGTTTATTTGCTTACAAATATACAAATACTTGGATGGAAGATCTATTTACAAATTGTATATTTGATACATGCAACAACATCTTGCTCATATTGCTGTGGTGGTTCGTGATTATGATGAAGCCATTCACTATTACACAACCGTACTTGGATTTAAATTAATCGAAGACACGGTATTATCTGAAACCAAAAGATGGGTAATGGTGCAACCAACTGGAGCAAACAATGGATGCATGTTATTGCTTGCAAAAGCAGCCACACCCGAGCAAGAAAAAGCCATTGGTTACCAAACTGGAGGTCGTGTTTTTTTATTTTTATACACCGATGATTTTTATCGTGATTACGAAAACTATACTTCTAAAGGTGTTGAATTCACAATCTCCCCACATATAGAAGCTTATGGAACCGTTGCGGTCTTTAAAGATTTTTATGGGAATCTTTGGGACTTGATTCAGCCTTCATAGCCGCAGCCATGTACTTACAAGCAGCGTCTCCTTTATTTAGTTCATTTTGAATATTTGCATGTGATGCTTCGTCCCTGTTTTGACTTAGCTTAAAGACATGCTTTAATTGATCTACCACTATTTCAAAAGAAACAATGGCTTTCATGTTTTGATGCATGTACATTGGATCTAAATTTTTTACTTGAGAAGGCGCTTCTGCATCTGTTTCAAATTTTTGTGTCAAGGCAACCAACAAGTCATACAGGTGTTGCTCGTCCTGCATTTCTAATTTGCCAATCGTATGCACAGTTTGGTAATTCCAAGTACTCGCTTGTCCTTGATTCGCATACCAACTAGCACTCACAAATGCAGAAGGTGCAGAAAAAATAACCAATACATTTTTATTAACTTCAAAAGCATTACTGTGGTCTTGCTTGCGCATAATATGTCCACTGATTGTAACGATATCATTTTCTACTTTCACTAACACAGGGATATGCGTGGCAACTGGTAAGCCATTGGCATCTACGCCACAAATAGTAACGAAGGGATTTGCTTGCATAAAGTCAATGACTTGTTGGTGATTGCTTGCTTTAAAATGAGGTATATCGTACATAATTAAAACATTGAGTTGTAAAAATTAAATGGAAAAAATTTATAATTGAATTTCTAATATATACTAAATTGAATGGGATGTTTTGTATTGCAATTAGTGCTAACTTAATTAAAGTGGCAATGCAGTGGTGGTTTTAATCTCATCCATCACAAACAAACTATTAATGTGCGCCACCATTGGAAGCACCGCTAGTTTTTCTTGATAAAATTGGTTATAGGTTTCTACATCTTTGCTAACCACTTTTAAATAGTAATCAAAACTACCAGAAACTAAACTGCAGGAAATGATTTCGTCAAATTGTAAAATGATTTGTTCAAACTCAGCGAAATTATTTTTTGTTTGCTTGTCTAATGTGACATGACAAAATACGACCATGCCTAAATCAATTTTTTTTCGATTGATTAAAGCCACATAGTTAGCAATCACACCATCTGCCTCTAATCTTTTGATACGGTCATGGGTTGGACTTACTGACAGATTGATTTCGGCGCTGATATCTTTCAAAGTAGCCAACGCGTTTTTTTGCAAAATTCCTAAAATGGCAAGATCGGTTGGGTCTAAGTTCATAAGCTAGAATTTGTAAAGCGTAAGAATTTCGGTGAAAAGGCTAATTATAACTTAAATTTACTGCTAATTTCTATTAATTTTTATTTTTAAAGCATTTTTTACTGTATTTACACATTTAATTAATAATATTTCCTTTTTGCAGAACTTTATACAGAAATAAAACTAATACTATGATTATTGGCGTTCCTAAAGAAATTAAGA
>Ga0315908_10000662_pt1 | contig 26952 bp, 26 predicted proteins | sample LakEriMetagenome_12_FD_203520 | JGI IMG/M metagenome (GOLD analysis project Ga0315908, IMG submission 203520) | Freshwater fungal communities from buoy surface, Lake Erie, Ohio, United States - Buoy 4 MA124 | ecosystem: Environmental > Aquatic > Freshwater > Lake > Lake biofilm | place: USA...
AAGCGGGCTGTGAAGGTCCGAGCCCATTCGCCCGAGCCGGCCGATAAGCAATTGATGATTTGGAAGGATGCCGATCCGACCGACGAGTTCGCTCCGAACGTACTTTCGTGCATTGTGTACAACGACGAGGGACGCGGTGCATTCCCGACTTTGCAAAAGGAAAGGGGCAAGCTCGATGGACCGAAGCTCGTCGAGCTTGCCAACAAGATCCCGATCAAGGGCGGGAATGTCGAGAATGTCGTTTACGACGCGACGGCCCTGCGGATGTGGGTTTCGTACGCCAAGGCGGGTAAGGAGGCCTACACGAGGCCCTATACCTACATCGACCTAAAAGCAATCGATGCCGACGGCAACGGCAAAGCCGATCTCGGCGAGTAACTCAGACGGATCGGACGGATCGGACGGATCTTAGGCTTTGATGATCCTTCCAGAGCATCCGAGAGCCGATGCAAAACAAATCTCTGACATCGAGGTGTTGATCTCGCCGGCCAGTTCGATGATGCGTGTGGACATTCCAAGATTCGCGGGCTTTCCAGGTCAGGTGGAACCGATCGATTGGGATGACGTTTCCACTGGGTCCTGGACAAGCAAGGGCGGTTGACACTCCTGGGCCTTGCCATTCTCGGGAAATGGACCAGCCCCTGAACACGGTTTTCCCGGCTGAAGATCTGTAGGAAAATTGGGAGTCCTACCTCTTCGAGTCCCACGACCGCACTAAGAGGGTTGCGAAACCGTAAGGGTTTCGATGGTACGAAACCGCTTCGAGCGAGTTCGTAGGAGACTGGAAAAAAAATCCAAAATTTCTGGAAAAAAGGCTTTTCCGCAAAAAAACAAGGAAAACATTAGTTTTTTTAGATTCCGTGCATCTTACGGCAGTCGCTTTTCCGAAAAACCAGAATGAAAGTCGACGTAAAGTTCGCAGGCTTGTTGACGTAGGGATGATGGATTGATACGATCTTACCTAAGTTGGCATCTGTATCAGAAGCGAGCGCTTTTGAACCGAGTTGCGAAACGTTCCGGGTTTTCCACTAAGGGGTTTGAGAAATGGTTAGAATTTTTGGTTTGATTGTGGCTCTCGCCGCTTTGATGGCACCAGCACAAGCTGCGTTGCTTACTTACAGTTTTGACAGTGATGCGTCTGGTGCCGTGAGTCCGGCTGCCGCTGGCACTGCAGCAAATTTTGCTGGCAATGGTGGTGTTGATGCTGCGAATTCGAGGTGGGCCACGTCCGGATTGTCCAACGGTAGGATCAACACGTTTTCGTTCACCGCTGGAAGCCCCGGCGTCGCTATCTCAGACCTGGTGGTAAACGCTAGGCGAGGTTCCGGACCCAACGGCGCGCAAATTGAGTTATTCTACAATGTAGGTGCCACCGACCAAGGCGTAAATGGTACATTTCTGGGCACCAATACGATCAGTACCACCTCCACTCCCTTCACCTACAATGTTGGTGTAAACTTGCTAGCCGGTGAAAAGATCAACTTTACTATTCGATCGACTAAGTTTGGTTCCTTCACGGGCGTTGCATTGTTTGACGACGTAACCCTAGATGGAAGCGTAGTTCCTGAGCCCACATCGATGGCTGTCTTTGGTCTTCTCGGTGCTGGTATCGCAGCACGTAGAATTCGACGCAAGGCCTAGTTCCTTAGGTTGAAATCGAACGAAAGAAGCCCGGGATCATTCCCGGGCTTTTTTTTGGGCATTGCTTTTTCTCGGCGTGGTAAGGCCTCATTGTTCATGGGTTGTTAGCCCTTGTTGCCCTTTTTCGGTGCCGCCCCGACGGCCATAGGCTCGTGACGCATCCGCTAGGGCTTCGATTCTTGAACGGGTTCAATTCAATGCAGCACAAACTAGCCATCGTTGGTCTCGGCTACGTGGGACTGCCGTTGAGCCTTCAGTTTTGCCGAAAAGGAAACCATGTCGTCGGCTTGGACATCGACCAAGTCAAAGTGGAAAAGCTCAATCTTGGCGAGAGTTTCATCCACCATATTCCTTCGGCATCCGTCGCCGACGAGGTCCAAGCGGGGCGTTTCCTTGCAAGCACCGACTTTTCGTTAGTTAGCCGATGCAGTGCGGTGGTTATCTGTGTGCCGACCCCTTTGAACAAGAACCGAGAACCGGACATTTCCTACATCATCTCCACCGGTAAAGCCATCGCGCCATACCTACGCAAAGGAATGCTTGTAGTCCTTGAGTCGACGACCTATCCGGGTACCACGGACGAGGATTTACGTGATGTCCTCGAAGAAGGCTCGGGGCTCCATGCCGGCACCGACTTCCACTTGGCCTTTTCGCCCGAGCGAGAAGATCCCGGGAATCCCGACAGCGATGTGGCCAAAATCCCAAAAGTGGTAGGGGGATTGACTCCGGAGTGTCTCAAGCGGGCCACAGAGCTCTACAGTTCGGCACTTAACACAGTGGTTCCTGTCTCGAGTTGCCGGGCTGCCGAGGCGACCAAGCTTCTAGAGAACATTTTCCGAGGGGTAAACATCGCTTTGGTCAACGAACTCAAGATCGTCTACGATACGATGGGCATCGATATTTGGGAAGTGATCGAGGCGGCAAAAACCAAGCCCTTTGGGTTCATGCCGTTCTATCCCGGTCCTGGTTTAGGCGGGCACTGCATCCCAATCGATCCTTTCTATTTGACTTGGAAGGCTCGCGAGTACGGGATGTCGACCCGGTTTATCGAACTCGCTGGTGAGGTCAACACGGCGATGCCCGACTGGGTGATCCATAGACTGGCCGACGCGCTCAACGATGCAGGCAAGCCCCTGCGAGGCAGCAAGGTGCTCCTTGTTGGTCTGGCTTACAAAGCCAATGTCGATGATGATCGCGAGTCGCCAGGCTATGTGTTGCTCGATAAGATGAAGGCCAAGGGTTGCCAGGTGGAGTATTACGACCCATACATTCCGGTGATTCGACCGAGTCGCAAGCATGGTCATTGGGCCGGGACCCAGTGTGTCGCTTGGGATCCCAAGACGATCTCGGAATTCGATGCGGTGCTGATCGCAACTGCGCATCAGAATGTAGATTACGATCAGCTAGGTCAGTGGGCAAAATTGATCGTCGATACAAGAAATGCGATGAAGGGGCGTCGATCCTTAGGGGCAGTTGTCAAGGCCTAAGTGGGCCTTACGTGTAGCCAGTCCTGTGCGTGTCCCCGTCTGGCTTATACCCTCGATTGGGTTTTGGGAGAAATTGGTCCAACAGCATGTTTAGCTCTAAGCCCAGGGTTTTGATTCTGACCCACCGGATCCCCTTTCCTCCCAACCGTGGAGACCGCATCCGGGCTTATCACATCGTCGAGTTTCTCTCGCATCGCGCGGACGTCTACCTGGGCTCGGTCTCCGATGAACCTTGGGAATCGAGCCAACGAGAAGCCCTGGAAAAGCTATGCCCATCGGTTTTCTTTGCTCGCTTGGAATCGCCGTGGCGATGGCTTCGTGCGTCGGTTGGTTTTGCATTGGGCAAATCGGTCACCCAAGGTGCCTTCTATTCCCCACAACTGGCCGATCAAGTCAGGCTCTGGTCATGTGAAACCCAGTTCGACGCAGCGATCATGTACTGCTCGAGCATGGGGCCTTATGCCAAGCTCATGAAAACCAAACCCAAACGCCTCGTAGTCGATTTGGTCGATGTCGATAGCCAAAAGTGGGACGATTACGCGGACGTTGCCTATGGCCCGAAAAAATGGCTCTTTCGGCAAGAAGCGCGTCGCGTTGGCTCCCTAGAGGAATCTCTTTCGGAGTCCGCCGATGCAATGACCGTGGTCAGCCCCGACGAAGCCCAACTGTTCGAAAAACGACACCCCGGACTCCTAGCGACTTCGATTGGAAACGGGGTCGATCTTAGATTTTTTGCTCCTGATGCTCTTCCTTTCGAAAAGTTCTCTGACCTAGTCCTGCCAAGTGCTAACCCCCGACTGGTTTTTGTCGGAGTTTTAGACTACTTACCCAATGTCCAAGGTCTCCAATGGTTCTGTGACGAGGTGCTTCCACGGCTCCAAAGTGTGTTTCCATCCGTTTCTTTGGATATCGTCGGGCGCCGACCCTCAGGCGAGGTCCAAGCCCTGGCGAAACGAAGCGGGGTGAACCTCGTGGGTGAGGTACCCGACGTGCGTCCGTACGTCCTTGCTGCCCAGATCGCTATCGCACCGCTTCAAATCGCCAGAGGAGTGCAAAACAAGGTCTTGGAAGCCCTTGCTTGTGGAAAGCCAGTCGTGGCCTCCCCCCAGGCAGCTACGGGAATTGAATGCTCGGGAGGCATGTCGGTCGTCAGCCAGCCGGCCGAGTGGGTCCAAGCGATCATCGAACTTCAAAAACCAGATCATTACGCTAAAATGAGCTCGTGCGCCCGGAGCGAGGTCTTGGAAAAGTACAGTTGGAACGCACAGCTCGAACCACTTCTACCACTGATTGGGATCGCCTAGTGTCCTTACGCATCGGTTTTTGTTTGCATTCGATGAATGTCGCTGGTGCCGAGGTCTTGGTCACCCAAATCATCGAGCGTTTAGCGGATCGGATGGAACCGACCGTTTTTTGTTTGGACTCAGTCGGCAAGCTCGGTGAGGAGCTTCAGGCCAAAGGCGTTCCTGTGATTGCCTTTGGACGCAAGCCAGGCTTAGACGCTGGGATTGCGGGCCGCTTTGCTCGCGAGCTACGAGATCGACGCATCCAGGTTCTCCATGCCCATCAGTACACCCCATTTTTTTATTCGGCACTTGCCAGAATGCGCGGGGCTCGTACGACTCGGATTTTGATGACCGAGCACGGCCGTCATTACCCCGATGTGGTCTCGGCCAAGCGTCGGTGGATCAATCGCTTGGTCCTCAGCCGACTAGCCGACCACAGCACGGCCTGCTGCTCGTTTAGTGCTAAGGCACTCGAGGACAAGGATGGGTTTCGGAATGTCGAAGTCCTCTACAACGGGATCGATGCCAGTGCGCATCCGTCGAGAAAGTCTTTTCAGGAGCGGCAAGCGATCCGCAATCGTCTGGGGCTTGATCCAGCTTGCGTCTACATCACTTGCATCGCTAGGTTTCATCCCGTCAAGGATCATGCGACGTTGGTTCGGGGGTTTGCGATCCTCTATCGCGAGCATCCGCAAACCAGGTTGGTGCTTGTTGGAACGGGACCTGACGAAGCGAAGTTGCGATCGCTTGTCGGGGAGCTAGGGATCACCCAGGCGGTCGAGTTTTGGGGGGTTCGTCGCGACATTAGCGACATTCTCCAGGCTTGCGATATTTTCAGTTTGACCAGCCTCAGCGAGGCAGCTTCGTTGACCTTGCTCGAGTCGATGGCCAACGGATGTCCGGTTGCGATCACCGATGTCGGAGGCAACGGGGAGCATATCGCCCATGGCCAGCATGGCATGCTTTCGCCCCGAGGCGATTCCGAGGCTTTGGCGGCCAATTTCAAGCGGATGGTTGAGGATTACCCGTTGGCAGAGCGGCTGGCCACAGCGGCCCGGGATCGGGTCGTCAAGGAGTTTCGTTTAGCGGCTGCCGTTGATCGCTATGGGGAGTTGTACGAGCGATTTGGGAGCCGCGGCTAACGGGCCCTCAGAGCCCCATTGGGGGCCGGCATGAGTTGACCGTTATTGTCGATCAGCGGTTAAAACCTGGCCGCTCATGTATCGCAAACGGTCGGATCTAGGTCCCAGAGCGGGTAAGGGGTGAGCATCGCCCAACAACCGCACATGCGATCGTTGCAACCTCATGGTTTAGCCCCCTCTCAGGGGTGGATACCGTGCCTTTGGAGTCTCCCAATGATGTGACGCGCCCCGCTATGATCCCATCTGATTTTTGAGGTAATTTACACCTTTTTGTATTCCATATCCACGGTTCGGTGGTAGACTGGCACCGATGCGGTTGGGTTTGGGTCCAAGGACCCTCAATCTCGCTAAAACAACAGGAAACTAAGGTTTTGTGTTGGTTTGCTTACGTCCGGTGTCTGTGCTTGCCACCGACCTTAGCGAAGCTATATTATTTTTTTCTTTGGTTAGTCCTTTGAAGAACGCTTCTTCAGTTTGACGGTTCGGTGCGAAAGTTTGCTCGTTTTTTAGCTGCTCTTGCGATTGCTCCCTTGTTGCTATTTTATAGGATTTCAAGGGCGGTTGTGGGTGCTGACGCGGCGGTTGAGGGTTCGAGTCAATTGCTCTCGTGCATGCCCGGTCGCTTGGGAGTACTGCTCAGGGCGGCGTTTTTTTCCAAGGTTCTAAGCCGGTGTGATCCGACGGTCTTCATCGGCTATGGGGCTCTGCTGACAAAGTCCGACACGCGCCTGGGTAAACACGTCTACGTCGGACCCTATTGCCAATTGGGTTGGGTATCGATCGGAGACGACACCCTGCTTGGTCCTAACGTGCAAATTCCTTCGGGGCCCAAGGCCCATACTTTTGATCGATTGGATATTCCGATTCGAAACCAACCCAGAGAGTCGCAACAGGTTTCTATCGGTCGAGATTGCTGGATCGGTGCCGGGAGCATTGTCATGGCCGACGTCGCAGATCAGTCTGTTGTCGGTGCAGGAAGCGTGGTAACGCGCCCGATCCCTAGGGGACAGTTGGCCGCCGGGGTGCCTTGCAAGGTGATTCGTCCTAGGAGTTAGGCAGTCCTCGGAGCGAGCAACAATGGTCATGGACTTTATGGCAAGGGAATCGATTCCTTCAATCTAAAAACTTTGGGCGAAATAGCCGCAGAAAAAGCCACAGTCAAGGATTCCTCTGGTATCGACAGAAGAATTTTATTATGGATTGATACGGATTGATTAGGTCTATTCTGCCACGGAGTATTGTTGTTTCTTCTGGTGTGTTATCTGGGTAGCGGTCTTTTTTTAATTTTCTTATTAAACGTGTTGTGAATGTTAGCATGGCCATTCCAAGTAATAAAGTCATCCTTCTTGAGTTTAATGAACTGACCCCATCGTTGATGAATAAATTCATCGACGATGGGCGGCTTCCTAATTTTAAGAAATTCCAAAGTGAATCGGAGATTTTTGAAACGATGGCGACGAGGTCTCGCCTGATTTAGAGCCATGGATCCAGTGGGTGACATTGCATACGGGGTTGGATTATTGCGATCATAAGGTTTTTCATTTGAACGAAGGGCACAAGCTTCCCGCGCCTCGGATATGGGATCGTGTATCGGAGCATGGGATGAAATCCTGGGTTTGCGGTAGCATGAACGTCAATGCCTCGCCGGGGTTCAACGGACTGCTTTTACCTGACCCTTGGTGCACAGAGGTGCCACCGAGCGATGGGTTGAAGCTGTTTTTCAACTTCGTTCAGAAGAATGTCCTAGAGTATTCCAACGACCGAATTCCATTGACCAAGGGAGAGTATCTTGCTGTCATGAAGTTTTTGGTAACCCACGGAATAAGTTTTGACACGGTGTCGAGTATTTTCAAGCAGCTTCTCGAGGATCGTGGAGGGCGATTTAAGTGGAAACGGGCTGTGCTACTCGAGAAACTGCAATTCGATATTTTTCGTTGGTTCTGGAAACGAGACAAGCCGAGTTTTTCAACATTCTTTGCAAATAGTACGGCACACTTTCAGCACTCCTATTGGCGAAACATGGAGCCGGATCGATTTGAAGTTGCGCCGACTAATCCAAAGCCGGATGAATATGAAAATGCGATCGTTTTTGGGTACATGCAAATGGATCAGTTGTTGGGTAAATTCATGAAGCTTGCGGATCGAGATACCACACTGATTTTCTCGACAGCGATTAGCCAACAACCCTGTTTGAAATACGAAGCATCCGGAGGTGCTTTTTTTCATCGCTCAAAGGACTTTACTAAATTTCTTGACTTTGCGAAGGTGGTAGGTTACGGGGGTGTTGCACCTGTGATGACGCATCAGTTTCACGTTGATTTTGATGATGACCATACCGCGGAAAAAGCGGCAGAGATACTTCGGTCATTCACTTATGGCGATGAATCGTTGCTTCAGGTGGAATTGAAGGGGAGTCGAGTTTTCGCTGGGTGCCGCATCTATCGAGCCATCGATCTTTCCAAGAGTATCCATAGTAAGACGCTGAACAAAGAGGCACCGATGAGCCAGTTTTTCTACCGGATGGAGACGAACAAGAGTGGAATGCATCACCCCTTAGGAATGTTATGGGTGAAAACAGGGAGCAATCAAGGTTCGAGAAAATCAAACGATGTGAAGAGAATTCCACTTCGATCGGCTGCAGATGTCATTCTTGCTCCATTAGCGTTACACATGTAGCCTAATGGGCATCGGTTTTGAGTTTTTCCATAGCCGATGAAGGTCAAGACAGCGACTTGATTTGAGGTGATTTATGCATCGTTTTTTGGTCACGGGCGGTTCAGGTTTCATCGGTTCGAATTTGATTCGACATCTGCTCAGCGGCGGTCATGAAGTCTGCAACATCGATTCTTTGACATATGCTGGGAACCCCAGTTCGCTTGCCGATATTGATCGAAACCCGGCTTACCGCTTCAAGCAACTTGATATTGCTTCCTCGGATGGGCTTTCGGATGTTTTTAGCGAGTTTGCCCCTGAGCGTGTTTTGCATTTGGCAGCCGAGAGCCACGTGGATCGCTCGATCGATGGCCCAGGACAATTTATTCAAACCAATATCGTCGGTACGTTTCATTTGCTCCAGGCGAGCCTTGGGTACTACCGATCGTTGTCTCCAGAGAAGGCCGGTGCGTTTCGGTTCCTGCATGTATCGACCGACGAGGTTTTCGGGTCGCTGGGTGAAATTGGATATTTTTCCGAGACGACCCCTTACGATCCTCGATCTCCGTATTCGTCGAGCAAGGCGGCTTCGGACCATTTGGTTCGGGCTTGGCACCATACCTACGGGTTACCGATTTTGGTGACCAACTGCTCGAACAACTACGGGCCTTATCAATTCCCCGAAAAGCTCATTCCCGTGGTGATTTTGAAATGCATCCGCCAAGAGGCCATACCTGTATACGGCAAAGGTCAGAACATTCGGGATTGGCTATACGTGGTTGATCATTGCAAAGCGATCGAAACGGTCGTCTCTCGCGGCCAAGTCGGGGAGACTTACACCGTCGGTGGCAACAATGAAATGCGGAATATCGATCTGGTGAAAAAACTCTGCGGTATCATGGACTCGCTCAAACCGCGGGCCAATGGAAAACAGTATGAGGAGCTCATCACTTACGTCGCTGATCGGCCCGGACACGACATGCGTTATGCGATCGACGCGAGCAAACTCAAGCGAGAGCTCGGTTGGGAACCGGACTGCGATCATTCGAGCCTCCTGCAGGAGACTGTAGAGTGGTACTTGAAGAATGAACGTTGGTGGATGGACATCCTCTCTGGATCCTATCGACTTGAACGCCAGGGCATTGAGAACCATCCCGGTTAGGTCTTTGGCGATGATCGGAATACCGATCTCCGGTTGTGCTTCGGATCGAAATTTGTTTGCGAAAAACGTTCTAATACACGATTTTATTAATTCTTAGCTCCAAGAAATGCTAAAAACGAATTCGCCGATGGAATCAAAAAACGTTGAGATACTCATCCACAAAACGAGCGGATGGAGATTGGTTGATTTTGGCGAGTTGTATCGCTACCGCGATCTGCTATGGTTTCTGACCTGGAGGAACATCAAGGTTCTTTACGCACAAAGCATCATCGGCATAGGCTGGGCTGTGCTCCAACCGTTGTTCTCAATGCTTGTCTTTACGCTCGTATTTGGCATGTTTGCTAAAATGAATTCCGACGGGGTTCCGTACGCACTTTTCAGCTTCTGCGCGTTGGTTCCTTGGAGCTATTTTTCAAACGCGCTTCTCGATTCTGGCAACAGCCTAGTGAATCAGGCGGATATGTTGAGCAAGGTGTATTTTCCAAGGTTGGTACTCCCCTTATCGTCGGTTTTATCAAAACTGGTCGATTTGGTGATCGCGCTCGGAGTCTTGTTCGGGATGATGCTGATCTACCAGCGACCACCAACTTGGCAAATTGTTTTTTTACCCCTCCTCATCGCAATCATGACGTTGACCGCAGCAGGCATGGGAATGTTCTTAACCTCGCTTGCCATTCAATACCGTGACATCAAGCATGCGATGACCTTTATCGTGCAACTCCTGATGTATTCGGCACCTGTTGTCTACCCGACCACACTCGTTCCTGAGTGGTTGCAGCCGTATTATGCAATGAACCCAATGGTTGGGGTGATCGAAGGATTCCGTGCGGCGTTGCTAGGTACGAGAGAAATGCCGTGGGGATGGATTGGCATCGGAGCGATTATGTCCACCATTATCTTTACGTTGGGACTTCTGCAATTCCGGCAGCAGGAACGCGTCTTCGCGGATGTGGCCTAAGGTCTCTAGGCGATACACGGAATTCTTTGCTAAGTGCTCTAGGTTCCTCGCCATTGCGATAGATTTCGCGAAAGAATTAGACACACAAATCGAAGTCGCCACACGCCTCAATTATCTTTCTGAAACCGCCAAAGCCGAAGTCTCGGGAGCACTAGAGACAATCCTACGTTCGCTCTCCTGTCTCCGAAACGCAATCCCGCGTCGAATCGAAAACAACTAATCCCCACTCGCTAGTCCCCCATGTCTTCCATCATATCCGTCTCGAACCTCTCAAAGTCTTACCGAATCGGCAAGAAGACCGATCGAGCAGACAGCTTTGTCGGGATGTTGCAAGACTCGATAACAGCTCCATTTCGCAACTGGAAAAGAATGCGATCTGTTGACAATTTAGATCACGAGACGGAAGAGGAATTGCACCACGCTCTTCGAGATGTATCCTTCGAATTAAACGAAGGAGGGGTACTCGGAATTATCGGTAGAAACGGTGCGGGCAAAAGCACTCTTCTTAAGATCTTGAGTCGGATTACTGAACCGACTTCTGGAACCGTTAGGATCCGGGGACGTGTGGCGAGTCTTCTTGAGGTTGGTACGGGATTCCACCCTGAGTTGTCTGGCAGGGAGAATGTTTACCTGAATGGAACGATTCTCGGTATGCATAAGAAGGAGATCGATAGCAAGTTTGATGAGATTGTGGACTTTTCTGGGGTTGCAAAGTTTCTGGAAACACCCATTAAGCGATACTCCTCGGGAATGAGGGTCAGGCTTGCCTTTGCAGTTGCAGCATTTCTGGATCCTGAGATTTTGATCATCGATGAGGTCTTAGCAGTAGGAGACGCTGCATTTCAGAAAAAATGTACATCACGGATGGGAGACATTGCCAAGGGTGGACGCACGGTTTTGTTTGTCAGCCATCAGATCGGGGTGATTCAGCAGCTCTGCACCAAGGGACTTTATCTTGCCGGGGGTCGGGTTGTTGAATATGGTGAGATCAATCCAGTGGTCGAATCGTACAACCGATCCCAATCCAGCGAAGCAGGTGAATGGACGGGGCGTACAGAGGGGCAAGACTCGAACAAATGCAAGCTATTGGAATTGAAAATTAGTAGCGACCGATCAAATCATCGCGGTGTTATTGCTCTCGGAGGGCCGATTTGCTTTACCTTCATTTTTTCCAAAAAGGTAAAGGCACTAGACATCAGAATCACTATTCGTGATTCCTCTGGAAACGCCCTTTCGTACTTTGACTCATGGCGACGCAGTCAAGATGACTTACTCGATGGTGATCCTAGCGATACCTTTGAATGCTACATACCCGAGTCTCCTCTAAGACCCGGCCGCTACACTCTAGACCTAGTAACCCACTTGAACCGTGAATTGCAAGATCAGATTTTAGGCGAGATTACTTTTGATGTTGAGGATGGGGTTTATCGAGGCCGAACTTTCCCCTATCCGAGTATTCCTGGTCCGGTGTGTATCGATCACATTTGGAAAATTGGAAGCGTATAAAATCAAGTATCGCAGATTTTCTGTTGCGAAATTTTTTAACCAAGTATTCCACAGTTTGTCCTGCGAGTCAGAAGAAATAGATAGTTTGAAATGGATCTAAGACTTGTTTACTGGTATTTTACGGATTCTTCATGGCGACAAGAATTCAACAGAAGAAGGGGTCGCGTCAGTGACTTTCGAAAAAACAACGCCAAGCTATTACTGAGATCCTGAGTCAGCACGGTGATACAATCATTGGGGGGCCGTTTAAGGGAATGCGTTTTCCTGCTGCACACCGGAAAACAAGTTATTGCGCGCAGGTATTGCTTGGAACATATGAGAAGGAGTTGTCGAGTATCATCGAGGAAATTTGCTCGCAGGATTATTCGACGATTGTTGATGTGGGTGCAGCAGACGGATATTACGTCGGTGGATTTGCGATGCGCAATACGACCTCGCAAGTACTCGGATTTGAGGCCGACACATCTAAACACAGCTTTATCCACCAACTCTTAAGAGCCAACGATATCCACAATGTAGAGATCCGCGGATTCTGTAATTCAGGCGAATTGCGTGAATTGCTGCGAATGCACACAAACGTACTTTTGATGGTTGATATCGATGGCGGAGAAATGGATCTGCTCGATCCCGGCATTGTTGAAGAGTTGCAGCGAATAGACATGCTGGTCGAAACGCACGACATACTTCAGCCAGGAATTACGAAGGCACTTATTGACCGATTTAAGGAAACGCATGACATTACTTGCCTGGAATCGCATGAGCGCGCAATGATAGACCTTCCTACTCAAGTAAATCTCGATGAGCAAACGGCAATCGCTGCGATGGACGAATTCCGTGGTGGAATTCAAATTTGGATGTGGATGAAGGCACGAAGTAAATACCCTGAACGCTCTTTACTTGACAAGGAGACCCAATCGCCAGTTCGCTAGGGTACAAAACACAAGGCTGCGTTTTGTGAGAGGAATTTGGCGGTGAGGTTGTTTTTGATGCAGAGTACCAGCGTCCATCGCTCACGTGTAGCAACTAAAATAGATTATGCTCCAAAGTGCCGCCTAGCAACGTATACAGAGACCGATAAGAACCTAGCCTACACAATCGAACCAGGGATAAGACGATTGCGTGAACAATCAGCGGACTTTTATATATGACTTTGGGAAACGACGTTTATCGGAAATAGGGCAAGGCCCGTTAGGTAGGAAGGGCTAACCTCACGCTTTTTAACCACCACCTAATAGAGCTTTCTATTTAGGAATACTAGCGGTTTCGACTATTAAACCAAGTCGTTCACAGTTGACTCTCACATTAATGACGCGAAAATCCCGTATTTACTGTAAAGATGCGTCTTTTGAATCGAATCAAAGTAGGCTTTAAACGCTTTCTCAGCAGTGAAGTTTTACAATTTCTAAAGTACACCAATCCGATAGGCTTCCGCATCCTTAACATCCCTTGTGAAATCTCAGGATATTGATTCTTTATGATTCATGAAAGAAAAGTTTACTTGTCTGATTACATACTAGCCCCGATCGTAAAAGCGGTTGGCTACTTTGCAAGGCTACCATGGGAAATTCCTGGCAAATGGAGGCTCAATGATCCATTGCTACGGGCAATACGAAAGAACGATTTTGGCATTTATGACATCAAGGTTAAAATGAAGGATGGTTTCGCAATGCATTTGGACCTGCGAGATTGGGTAGACTCACATTTGTTTGCAAAAGGTGAATACGAACATAATGTAGGCGTGATCATTAAGAAAATTTTACGTTCAGGAGATCACTTTGTCGACGTAGGCGCAAATATAGGATTTTTCACACTTCTAGGATCGCGTATCGTTGGAAGCAACGGAACAGTGACTTCGTTTGAACCGTCAAAAAATGTTTTTCAGAAGCTTTCAAAAAATGTGTCTGTAAATGGAGTTAAAAACGTAGTCTTGCACAACGCGGCTGTTAGTGATACGACCGACGAAGTGATCTTGTATCTAGGCCCAACATCGCATTCCGGAATTACTAGTCTCCGCCCATTGGGAGAACATGATGGATCAACTGAGAGGACAGAGAGAATTAATACAGTGACGATGGATTCGATATTCGTCAACAGTGTTATAAGGCCTCGATTGCTAAAGATTGATGTTGAAGGTGCGGAATTTAGGGTTCTCAACGGCATGAAAAGCATCCTGGGAGGGAATCCACGAGAGCGGCCCTACGTAATATTTGAATTTAGTCCTGGATATCTCCAGGGAATGGGAGATTCGGCCGAAGTACTGATTTCTCTTCTGGATTCACACGGCTATGATACTTATGTAATTGGAAGCCAAGGTAAGCTAGAGAGTAAGGATTTGCATTGTGTTGATGATTCCACTCAGTTTAACGTCCTTGCCATTCCGCGGGAGTATCGACAGGAAGATACTTTTTTGAAGCTGGTGGATCCGGGGCGAGTTTTAACCCGGTGACCATGGGGATCAGTAAACAGCTCCTTCCGATTTACGCAAGGCCGATGGTCTACTACTCGACCTCAGCGATGTTGGCAGATACCTGGGTAGTCCTGGTCATCTCCACACCACACGATCTGCACTTATTCGAACGGCTACTCGGAATTGAGCAACTCGGGGTTCGCTCATGTACCGCATTCAAGAAAAACTCGAAGCCTTTCCGACGCATTCATCGTCGCACTTTCCTTTATCGGAGATTCGTCCGTCTCCCTCATTTTTGGCAATACCGCATTTGTAGCCAAAGCCTCCTGTCGCTGACTCCGTGCGGTACAAAGATCAAAAGGGCGACGATTTTCCTCTGTCCCCTCGCCGATCTGGAGCGCTATGGATTCCTTGAGTTCGATGCCCAAGGCAAAGTCAACGGTATTGAAGAGAAGCCCAAGAACCGCAATTCAAACCTTCCGATAGCCCTCAAAGAAAGCCAGACTTATAAGCAACGTAAAATCAATAGCCCAGTGTTTTCACGACTCGCCTTACAAAAGCGTCAAGCATTCAACCTACTTTCCTGCCTACGAAAAGCTTTTTTCTTCCTACGTTGGCAGAGAGTTTACGTTTTTGGAAATAGGAATATTTAACGGTGGTTCGCTTTTTATGTGGCGAGACTATTTTGGACCCAAGGCAAGGATTATTGGTGTCGACCTCAATCCAGTAGCATTGAAGTGGATTGACCATGGTTTCGATATTCGTATTGGGAGTCAATCTGACACTAATTTCTGGAAAAATCTTTTTTTGGAAATCGGGCCCGTTGATATTGTTTTGGATGATGGTGGACATACGTTCGAGCAGCAAATCATTACAACCGAGTGCTGTATTCCAAACATCAAAAACGGAGGTTTGCTCGTCGTCGAAGATACGCATACATCTTACTTTAGGGATTTCGGTGGTCCATCGGATGCTTCTTTCATGAGCTACTCAAAGAATTTTCTCGACGGCATCAATTTTCGCTGTAAATCGTTTAAGGACCGGTTTTGTTGCTCGGATCAGGTCTATTCGATGGGTTTTTTTGAGTCGATTGTCGTATTCGAAATTGATCGGGAGCTTTGTAAAGTTGAGTCGGAGCATTTGAGCAATGGGGGAGAGACGATGGATGCCAAAGATTTCAGGTTTGAGGATTCTGTCTTGGTAAACCGCGTAGAATCCATCGCGGCACGTTTTTCTGATGCATTAGAGAATACCCCGGTTGTAGGTAAGTTGGGGAAGCGTTTATCCTTAAATGCAAACAAGCTTTCGAAAATGTATTTTTCTTGGTTGCACAATCGAAAACTAAAAAAATACTTTAGATATTGATTCGAATCAATTACCTCCAATCGAATTGTCCATGGTAAGTGTAGATGGGATTTTGGATGTGCTTCCTGGTTCAAGTGTTTGTTTTCGCAAGTTTTTTCGGTATTTGTGCAGAACCAGCGGTGTTATAAATTTTCCTGCAGACGCGTTTTGGGAAATCGTTTTTAGAAGGTATTTGGTGATTTAATGGTAAAAGGAATCGTTCTTGCCGGTGGATCCGGGACGCGTTTGCACCCGGTGACCAAGGCGATCAGTAAACAACTCCTGCCGATCTACGATAAACCGATGGTCTACTATCCGATCTCGGCGCTGATGTTGGCTGATATTCGCGAAATCCTGGTCATCTCCACGCCTCACGATCTGCCTTTGTTTGAAAGACTACTGGGTTCCGGCGAGCAGTTCGGAGTCCGCTTCGAGTACCGCATCCAAGAAAAACCTCGAGGCCTTGCCGACGCATTCATCGTCGGACGGTCCTTTATCGGTGATTCGGCCGTCTCCCTGGTTCTCGGCGATAACATCTTTTATGGTCAAGGCTTCCAACCGCTTCTGAACCGTGCTACCCAAAGGTCAAAAGGCGCTACGATTTTTGCCTATCCCGTCGCCGATCCCGAGCGCTACGGTGTGGTCGAGTTCGATTCCGAAGCCAAAGCCATCGGTATCGAAGAGAAACCAAAGAAACCTAAGTCAAACTATGCCGTACCTGGGCTTTACTTCTACGACAATTCGGTCGTCGATATCGCAGCCAACCTGAAACCCTCTCCGCGTGGGGAAATCGAAATAACCGACGTTAACCTCGAGTACCTTCGCCGCAAAGAACTCTTCGTGGAAGTCTTCACGCGAGGCTTCGCTTGGCTCGATACTGGTACGCACGATTCGCTCCTTCAAGCCAGTAACTTTGTCCAGACGATCGAAGCCAGACAGGGTTTAAAGATTGCGAACTTAGAGGAGATCGGGAAATCCAAGGGTTGGATTTAGTCGATGCGTGGATTTGTAACCAAAGAGTACGGACTTGAAAGCTTTAGTATGAAGAAATTGGCGATATTGGGAGCGGGCGGTTATGTAGGAACTGCATTGCGCGAGCACTGCGATACCCAAGGGGTCTCGTATGTCGCTCTTGGACGTAGCCACACAGCAAGTTCTGACGGTTTGCAAAAGGCGCTTGTCGAGTGCAAAGCAGACTATCTGATCAACTGCGCTGGGTATACTGGCAAGCCCAACGTAGACGCGTGTGAATTGCACAAGGCTGAGTGCCTCGAAGGCAATGGCGTTTTACCGGGGATTATTCGACAGGCCTGTGAGCGTATTGGGATTCCTTGGGGACATGTTTCCTCTGGGTGTATATTCACCGGTAGGCGAAGCGATGGAGCGGCGTTCCGGGAGGAGGATCCGCCGAATTTCTCGTTTCGGCAAAACAACTGCAGTTTCTATTCCGGTTGCAAAGCCCTCGGCGAGGAGGTGCTCGAGGGTGCCGAGAAATGCTATATCTGGCGTTTGCGAATCCCGTTTGAAAATACTGCCAACCCAAGAAACTATCTGCAAAAAGTGATGAGCTATGAGCGACTTCTCGATGCTGAGAATTCCCTGTCGTACCTTCACGAATTCGTCGCTGCTTGTGTAGATAGTTTTCGACTGAATATTCCGTTTGGAATCTACAACCTGACCAACCCTGGGAACGTAACGACAAGAGAGGTTGTAGAATTGATTCAGCAGACAGGGGTGTGCTCAAAGAAATTCGTGTTCTTTGAGGATGAGTCGCAGTTCATGAAGATTGCCGCGAAAACACCGCGATCCAATTGCGTGGTGGATTCAAGCAAGGCAATTCGTCATGGTTTGAAGCTACGGCCGGTGCATGAAGTTCTCGAAGATTGCTTAAAGACTTGGGTTCAGTAGTTGTCACGATATTGCCATATCGTTGCATGCGAAAACCAAGCGAATGCGTTTTGCCAATTCTTCGTGTGAGAGTTCGAGCATTTTAAGCCAATCGAGATGAGGAAATCGATGGCGATAACTAGATCAACAGAATATTTATAAAAACTGCGAATCCGTATGCCTACTAGTTCCACTGTCAATATGCAAGCTCGTGTTCTCTATTTGACAATGAATGCAAATCTAGCAAGCACGACCATTCCCACAATCGGCTGGCTTTCGAATCTCGTTCCCAGAGGGTTGAAGCCTGTTATGGCGACCTCAACCCATGGCGAGTTTTCAAAATGGGTGGAGGACCAGGGGCACCCATGCTATACGCTAAGCCTGACTGCTCCGGCATGGAACGGTTCATTGGCAGGTTATTGGTCATTCCTGCAACTCTGTAGGATTGTGCAAAAACATCGCGTCCAATTGGTTCATTGCAACGAACAAAACATTTATCCAATTGGGGCTTATCTTTCTAAGGCGATGAGAATACCTATTTTGGTAAGCATCCATTTCACCATGGAAAGAGGGTTTTGTAGCTGGGCGTTTCGCAAACGAATTCCGGACCGGGTTATTTTTGTATCTGATGGAAATTTAAGGAATTGTTTGCCTAGCATAGAGGGAATTGTTGATAGTTCTCGCTTTGTGGTGGTAAACAACGGTATCGACAACAATCGGAACAAGCCAGACGCGAACCTTCGAAGGGAATTTCGCGAGAAACACAATGTCGGGGACGCGGTAGCTCTAGGAGTCGCATGCGCACTTCGGCCTCGCAAGCAGGTCGATCATTTAATTAAGGCGGCTTCCTTGATTTCTGGTAATATTAAGGTATTCGTTGCCGGCGCTGCGGTTCCAGGAGACGAGGATTATGCTGAAAAGCTAATCGCAAGCTCATACAAATTGCTAGGAAATCGCGTAACCTTTTTGGGACATCAGCAGGATCTGCGACCACTCCTCAACGGACTCGATCTTTTCGTCAATACATCGCAAGAGGAGGCCTGTAGCATCAGCGTCATCGAATCGCTTGCGCATGGGTGCCCAGTCATCGGCTATGCAAGCAAATCGGTAGATTGCCAGATCCTACCCGATGGTGGAGAGATTACGGCTCAGGACGATATTCCAGCGTTGGCCGAATGCATACAGCGATGGTCCACCGATCCGAACCTTCGACTCCAAACATCCGCGAATGCTAGGCGTATTGCAACCAGCAAATTCGATATGCTTGGGAATTGCGAACAGGTTTGGAAGATCTACGAAGATGTCCTGCAGTCTAGGGCTAGAGCCTAATTCTAGCGACGGCAGAGGTAAGTGTTTTCAAAAGAGTACAGGATAGATTATTCGTTCCACAATAAAATGTTGTTATTGTTTTTTTATCGTTGACTTCGGGGTAGCTATGATTCCCTTATTAATCATTGATTCTAGTTTCTTTACTGTAAATTTCAGGTAAGTGTGTAAGATGAAAAATTCTATTCTAGTAACAGGGGGAGCCGGCTTTGTCGGATCGGCGTTGCTTCGCGAATTGCAGTCACAGTGCCCTGTCGATGCACAAATCACTGTCGTCGATGATTTTTCCTTCGGGCTTGAAGAATTCCTCCCGACGGATTCGCGTATCTCCGTTTCGAAACTAGACATCCGAGATCGTAAGTCGGTTTTTGCTTGTGTAGAAACAATCAAACCCGATAGGGTCTACCACCTCGCAGCAATGCACTTCATACCGGCTTGCAATAAGGATCCGGACAAGTGCCTCGAGGTCAATGTGATCGGAACACAAAACATTCTTGACGCATTGCGACTGCACCCGCCCAAGACCGTTGTTGCGATCTCCAGCGCTGCGGTTTATCCGATCTTCGATTCGAAGTGCTCTGAAGACGAACTTGCCCCCGGACCAACCGACATTTACGGGCTGTCGAAATTAACCAATGAGATGCAATTGAGACAATTTGCTGCAGAAAAACCCTCGACGTGTTCTGCGGTTAGACTCTTCAATGTGATCGGTCCACGAGAGACCAACCCCCACGTTCTTCCAGCTATCATCGAGCAACTTTTGCGAGGGGATTCGGTGCTGAAACTTGGCAACGTCGAACCCAAGCGGGATTACATCGATAGCCGGGATGTCGCCACGGCATTCGTCTCGATCGCTAATCGCACAACCGATGGTTTCCGGACCTACAACGTGGGCTCCGGAAAAGAGTACAGCGTCCGGGAAATGGTTGCCATGCTTTCGGATATCATTGGACGGCCACTGACGATTGAGTCGGATCCATCTCGCGTTCGCGCCAGCGATCGGATGCATTTGCTCAGCGATATCACTCAAATCCATCAAGATACGGGTTGGTCGCCTGCCTTTGGAATTCGCGAAAGCTTGGAAAGTCTTTGGGATTGGTACAACGCACGAGGAAAGGCGATAGGATGAGTGCGAAAAAAAAACTTAAAATCGGGATTTATGCGGAAACCGCCCGAGGTGACAAACTTACCGGAATCGGTCGGCATGTGACTGCGCTGGTCAATACGATCGCTAGTATTGAACCCGATAACAACATCCTACTTTATTATCCGGGCACCCGAACGAATTCCCGGCTCGAGGGGAACATTGCTTCGGCTCCAAATGTCAAGTTTCGACCGGTTTGGGTTCCCGCGAATCTGCCCTCGGAACATCCTCGCTTATGGTGGAATTGGTTTTTACCCGCTGCCATACGCATGGATGGTTTGGATGTATTCCACGGTCCAAATCATTACTTGCCTCGGACATCCATCCCAAAAGTTGTAACGATCCATGATCTTGCGTATTTCAAGATGGAGGTACACGGCGGGTCACGTGATGAATTATTGCGGAGTTCGACCCGTAGTGCTATGGAAAAGGCTAATGCGGTAATTGCCCTGTCCAACAACACACAAGAGGACATCGTTTCTTTGGGAATCGAACACTCGAAGGTTCATGTAATTTACGGCGGCGGAAACGTCGTTGGAGAGTCGCAAATTCAATACGCAAGACGCGAGGAAATGCAACGACGTCTGGGAATACGTGAAAAATATATTCTTTGTGTGGGTGCAATCCAACCGAGGAAAAATATTCCATTTTTGTTGAAAGCGTTCGCTCAGTGGAAAGCTAAAAAGCCTATTCCACACCAATTGGTCATCGCTGGTCCGAAAGAGAACGCGGCGGCTGATGTCATGGAGTTGATCCAGAGCCTCGGGCTCGAAAAAGATGTCATCGTTACCGGGTACGTTGCGGATTGGGAGCTGCCTCTGCTCTACAAAGGAGCCGATATTTTCGTCTTACCCTCGAGATACGAAGGATTCACCTTAGTAACAATCGAGGCGATGGCTTACGGAACTCCGGTGATCGCCTCCGACACGAGCTCCATTTCGGAAGGGACCGGCGATGCAGCTGTTTTGGTTCCACTCGATGATGTGGAAACGCTGCACGCTTCACTTGACAGGCTTTCGAGCGATACGGTTTTTCGGAGTCAATTGATAGCCAAGGGGTTAGAAAGGGCCGCACTTTTCACTTGGGATGAGTGTGCAAAGAAGACCCTGGATGTGTATCGAAAGATCTTGTCGCGTTAGTTCTATGGCCGGTGCAAGAGGTTGTAATGGATGCGTGGGATCTCCTTGGAAAAAAATTTTCATAGACTAAAGAAGCCCATCCCTGTGCCCAAGCAACTTTTACTCAGCGAGATCTTCCCTCCTATCCATGGAGGAAGTGGTCGTTGGTTCTACGAGGTCTACCGCCGACTAGAACCGGGCAATTTCCTTATGGTCGTTCAGGAATCCAGCCAAGACACCCATGAAATAGACAGTCACTATCCCCATCCAATTCTCCGAGAGGACCTGCATGTGGATCGGCGGATATTGTCGAATTGGACCAGTATCCGTAGGTACCAGAAGATTTCCAGTCGCCTGAGAAACATTGTTCGCCAGCACCAGGTCAGTGCCATCCATGCCGGGCGTCCATTGCACGAGGGGCTGATGGCCCGCTGGATGAAGATCCGGTATGGGATCCCCTACTTATGTTTTATTCACGGCGAGGACATCAATGTCGCAACGACGAGTCGCGAGCTGAAAATCCTGACCCAATCGGTCCTGAGGAACGCTTATCGTTTGGTCGCAAACTCCAACTTTACGGTCGGTTTGCTAAGAAACGATTGGCAGGTTCCCGAGGAAAAAATCGCTTTGATGCACCCTGGGATCGACGTTTCGCAGTTTTCGCACTTAACCCGGGACCCCGGGGCCAGAAAGTACTCCGCCCCTGGCGATGTAGTTCTCCTGACGGTGGGGCGATTGCAAAAGCGAAAGGGACAGGACGCGGTGATTCGCTGCGTCGCTAAACTTCGGGACAAGCATCCGAATCTTCGGTACCTGATCGCAGGCCTCGGGGATCAGGAGTCGGAGCTTCGCAAGTTGGTTGCCGATTTGTCCTTGGAAAGCCAGGTGTTATTCTTGGGGGCAGTCAGCAATGATGAGTTGAAGGATTGTTATCGTGAATGCAACATTTTCGTGATGTCCAACCGCACTGTCGGAAAGGACTGCGAAGGCTTTGGGATCGTGTTTCTCGAAGCGCAGGCACAGGGAATTCCCGTGATCGCAGGTGCCAGTGGGGGCACGGGGGATGCTATCCAAGATGGAGAGACCGGATTGCGGATCGACTGCCAAGACTACGAGAATCCAGTGCATTTGACCGAAGCGATCGATCGGCTGGTTTCCAACCCCCAGCTCCGTCGTACCATGGGGATTTGTGGTAGAAAATTTGTGACTGAGAACTTTGACTGGACCCAGATCACAGAAAAAGCAAGAAGAGTACTCAACCCATCGAAAATAAAGGTTGAGTGCTAGGAATCCCTACTCCGATTCAAGGTTGGTCGGGAAGAAAACACAGCAAGCACGCCATTTCGGCAAGGCACCATGGTCAGAGCGCGTAGATGGAAAATCGGAACCCATGATGGTTAAGAAATTGGCGACCGTTATAATATCGCCAGGGCGGGCAGGTTTTACGCATGTACAATCGGTGAGAAAACTGTATTGCCCTTCGATGGATTGAGTTTAGATTGTTTATGATGATTGTTTCTTTTGGTAGAAACTAAGGAGTATGAGCAAAATCACCTATGGCACCTTTATTAATCCAAGCAATCATTTACACCTGTTATGTACTGGGCCTCATTCGCCCATTTTGGGCACTGTGCGGATATCTATTCTTGCTTTTCCTTCAACCAGAATTTATTTGGCGATTTGAGGGATTAGCTGGATTAAGTTACCAACAACCGATGATGGTGTGCATCATAATTGGGGTGCTTGTGAACCTTTCGCAGGGAAATGGCTTCCAACGAAATTTGATTTTGTTGGTAAGCAGCTTATCGTTGGTATTGATCATGTGGATTTCGTCCCTCTATTCAATCCGGCCTGCGGTATCGGAATTTTATTTTGATGTATTGTGGAAGTCTGTTGTGATTATGTTGTTGATGGTCCACGTAGTCGACTCGCCCCAAAAAGCGATTTATATAACTGCAGCTGCCGCTTTAGGTTCTTCTTACAATGCATTTCGTTTGAATGAAGACTACTTGATGTTAGGTTGGTGTCGATGGATCAACACAAGTTGGGGTTTCAAGGGGGACAGCAATGTCATATGTCTATTTGTAATGCCGATTATCGCTAGTTCGACAGTATATTTTTTAACCTCAAAACAAACATTTCCTAAACTACTTGCTCTACTTTGCATGTTTGTTCATGTTCACATGGTGTTTATTCTTGAATCCCGGGGTGGGATGCTCGGACTCGTGGCATTGTTTGTGACTGCCTTTTATTTTATTCCTAAATCTCCCAAAGTCATCGGTCTCAGTTTTTTGGTAGTGAGCATTATTGCTGTTTTTGCAGGTCCTCCTGTGATCAAAGAGTTCCAAACGATTTTTGCGGCTCAAGAAGAACGAGACGCATCTGCTGAAAGCCGCTTTACTCTGTGGAGGGCGGCTTTTTTAATCACATGCGACTACCCGCTGTTAGGCGTCGGGCCTTACGCGGGACAATATATGATTCCACAATACGCCAGCGTATTTCAGGGCCTTCCAGTGAAACACCCCCACAACATGTTCGGTGAGGTTGCGACCGGATCTGGAGTTTTAGGATTGGCTTGTTATTTGGTTACTTTAACAACTCCGATGATAGTGGCTTATCGGTTAAGGCGGAAATACAACGATCCGAAGGATTCCGGATTGCAATTTCTGACCTTGACGCCCATAGTATCGATTCCGGCTTTAGCGGTGACAGGCATGTTTTGCGGAAGCGGAATGATGGAATCTATGTACTACTTTACCGGCATATCTCTCGGCGGAATGGTTTCCTATCAGCGAATGCGCGAGGATGCGCAACAGGCCAATGAGGAATGCGAATTGACGCCGGAGGAGCATGAAGAATACGATGAAGTTTGCGATTTGCCGGAGTTGGCTCAGGCATAGGGCTGATTTTCCGCAAATGGTTTCAAAATTCCGCGAGACGGGATCAAAAGTTTTTTGTTGGATTCAAATTCACCCGGGTAGATAAATGAAAATTTCGCTCTATACCTGCGTTAAAAATGGTTTGTTTTACGACTACCACTTCGTAGATATGATCAAACATCACCTTCCTTTGGTCGATGAGATCATTGTTTACGATGGTATGTCGACTGATGGGACTCAAGAGGCGATCGCCAATATTGACCCCAAGGTAAAGCTTTTTTCTGGCGATTGGGGCAAGCCTACCCATCAGGAATGGTTCGCTGATTTCAAAAACGTGGCAAGGAAGAAATGCACAGGCGATTGGTGCATTTTGCTCGATCCCGACGAATTTATACCGGAATGGGAGTTTGCGCGTCTACGTAGTACAATGGAGAATTCGAAGCATCCGATCATCCAATTGGATTGGCTGCATTTCTACGGTAACTTTCGTGTTTACAACGCGCGGCCAGAAAAGAAGAAATGGGCAGAATTTAAGTATCAAGTACACAGAAATATCGAGGAATTCGAGGTTTGGGGTGATGGTTCCAACGTAGGACCTAAGTCGAGGGATTACACAGACCTTATTTCCCCGGAGCATTTTTCCTGCCATCATTTTGGTATGGTAAGACATCCAGCTCGACTTCGTGAAAAATTAAGGATTGTTCATCGAGCAAAATCAGGTATTCGCAAATGGATTCCGATACCCACGTTCATCTTCAACCTTCTTCCCTACAACTGGTTTGACGAGGATTTTTTAGAGGATTTAGCGATTTACGATGGAAGGCTGGTACGCGCTGTCGAGGACAACCAAGCTGAATTCACTCGAGATCGTATGAAATTATATCGCTACTTAAAACGTCGTGGCGGTCAGGAATAGATTAAGCATTTTCAATGATATCATCCGCCGATAGTATTTCGAATTTGAAGGAAATCTCAGTGTGTTTCACGAACATGGATCCGTTCGCGAAATACGATCGTGTTTTATATGCAATTTGATGATCAGCCTGCCCAGCTTGCAGGCAGAGGTGCAGCTATGACAAATTGTCGTGTTGCGTTTTTTGATCCGGTATGCTATACCAACTATCCTAACGCCCGTGATGGAAGGATCTGTCAATTTCCGAAATCGAGGAACAGGATTTTCCTACCTTAGTACGCATGAAGGAATCCGGGTAATAATTTTAAAAATGAAGGTTCTCATTCTTACCAATAATCCCAACCAAGGAAGTACTGCAAGAGTCCTTCCCGTTTGGGTAGACGGACTTCAGGAAGCGGGTTGCAGGGTTATTACGGCCGGGCCTAGTGGGTCCCTTGCAGATGCTTTTACTGTCGGTGGCAGAGCTTTTCACCGAATGAACACACCCAGATTTTCGAAGAATAATCTTCCCATCCTGTTATGGCACGCTTTTCTAATACGATCTCGATTTGGACGGGTGGATTTGGTTCATTGCAACGAACACAATGTCTGGCCCATAGGTTCCATTATCGCGAAAGTCCACACTGCTGCCACTGTTTGTCATGCTCGATTCACAATTCCTAAGGAGTTTGGGCAATGGGCGTTTAAACGGTTTGGACGTCCGGGGTCGCTCCTGTGGACGAGCGAATTCCAGAAGCAAGACGCCCAGCCATGGATCACAGATATTGTTCCAGAATCGGATCAGTACATGGTCAAGCTTGGTCTGAATGTTCAGGGATTTGGTATGAATTCCAATAAGGGTCGACCGATCAGAAAAACTTTTGGGATTCCGGATGACGCAATTCTAGTTGGTTCTGCAAGTCCATTTAGGCCAATAAAGCACATTGAGGAAACTTTTGAAATCGTTAAGCGATTACGAACTTTTTTTCCAAACGTTTTTGGGGTATGCATCGGTGGGTCTATTCCTGGCGAGGAACAATATTTTCAACAGATGCAAAATCTCATCAAAACATCTGGGGCATCGGATTGGTTTTTTACGCCGGGGCACATTGACGATGTAGAACCGTTCTATCATGCCATGGATATGTATGTAAGTACCAGCTATGTGGAGACGTTCGGCAATAGCGTCGTCGAGGCAATGCTTTGTGGAAAACCAGTCCTCGCGTATGAGGGTGGATCCGTTAAGGAGGTTGTCGGAGATGTCGGTTTCATTTGTCAAAATGGGCAGTTGCATGAGATCGTTGAAAAGGCTAAAAGCTGGATCATTAATAGAAGTGAGATGAGTGCAGTGGGGGGCAGTGCAAGAAAAAGGGCGATGGACAATTATAATGCAAAAGATCGTGTAGGCGATCTTTTAGAAATCTATAAGAAGGTGCTGAGCGATCGAAATGGCGGTTAACTTGACCCTTGTGGTCATGGTGGTTTGAAAGGGCAATGGCTAGGCGCAGATCCGGCATTTGTTTGAGCCACTGGAAATGCTGCACACAGTGGGTATGCATTCTGTTTTACTTAGTTCGATTCTCGGTATTTTTAGGAAATCTGATGGCGTTTCAAACGTTAATTGTAGACTGTATGGTTTTCGTTTCCGAACTAACTCTTTGTCAAGAATGAGCGATCCCTGAAAAGCGGTCACGTCTTGGTGCATCGATAGGTTGATAGATGTCTGTTAAAGAAATGCGAGTTGCCCTCCATCCGAATGATTGCAAAAACGCTAAAACGTGTCACCCTGTTCGTATAGGGCTTCCCTTTTCTTCAGGGGTCTCGGCCGAGCAACTTGCGGATCTTCGGCTCTGTTCGGACTCAGGGCCAATCCCGCAATCTTGCCTGATGCCTGTTGCTAGATGGCCCGATGGCTCAATTCGTTGGGCGTGGGTCGAGATCCTCGCCGATCTGTCGAACAACCATCTTCTGGAATTGGTTACAAAGCCCGAGCCTCCGCAAATCCCTTCCCTCCCCAGCCTGCAATTTGTTGCTTTGGCCAAGCCCACCAACGGACATCTTGAGTTTCAAATCCAAGATTCCGAAACACAAAGCAAGCTCCCACTACTGGATGCATCCATG
>Ga0315908_10000663_pt1 | contig 26937 bp, 20 predicted proteins | sample LakEriMetagenome_12_FD_203520 | JGI IMG/M metagenome (GOLD analysis project Ga0315908, IMG submission 203520) | Freshwater fungal communities from buoy surface, Lake Erie, Ohio, United States - Buoy 4 MA124 | ecosystem: Environmental > Aquatic > Freshwater > Lake > Lake biofilm | place: USA...
GTCAGCGGGTTGTCGCCGGTGTCGCTATCGCTGTCGTTGGCCAGCACGCCGTTGGACGCCGCCACAGTCAGTGTTGTATCTTCCGTACCCGACTTTGTGTCAGCCACCAGCACCGAAGTATCGTTTGTGCCCGTCACTGTGATCGTAAAGCTCTCTTGGTCTTTGCCGCCATTTCCATCGCTGACCTCATAGGCCACCAAAATATTCTGGGTCACACCGACGGCCAGCGACTGATAGGCCGCATTCGACGCATCAAAGCTCCAGCTGCCATTGGGGTTGAGCGTCAGCCCCGCAATTGGCGCCCCAACTAGCGCGTAGCTCGCCGTTGCACCCGCATCTACATCGGTTGAGGTCAACTGACCACTCAGCGTGGCATCTTCATTTACACTCTGCGGCGCTGTAAAGGTTGCAATAGGCGCATCGTTTGTACCCGTCACTGTGATCGTAAGGCTGGATGTACTGACATTTCCAGATTCATCGGTCACCGAATAAGGGGCAAAAAATGTTTTTGTTTCACCAGCAGCGAGTGATCCAAAATCGGATGGCGTGAAGCTATAGCTGCCGTCTCGATTCAGCGTGAGGCCAATTGGCGCGTCAGCAGTTAATGCAAAGGTTAATTGCGTCGAATCTGGGTCAGTCGCCGACAGTTGCCCCGATACAGTCTCAGCTGACGCGACATCAAGTCGGGCATCGGCAACGATGGGTGACAGGGAGATATCGGCCCCTGCACTCGCAGATACGGTTGCAGCCAGATCCGACGTTGCGGTCGCAACGCTGTTAATCAGTCTGTCGCCGCCGCCTAAGCTCGAAATATCGCCAGGCGTCACGCTATAATTAAACGCGTATGTCCGGCTTTCTCCCGGATTAAGGCTCAGCCCTACTGCCAAGCTTGTTGGTGCCAGCGGATCAGTAACAGAAATATTTTGAAGGAGCGTGTTGCCCGTGTTTGTCACCGTTACAGAGAAGGTAACGACATCACCGGCTGCTGCGACGCTCGTCCGCGCTGCGCCGTTCACCCCAACAATAGCTGTCACCGACTTGTTTAATGACAAAGCCGGCGCGGCGACCACGAGCCCGGATGTGGTCCCCTCGGCAGGAACGGCAGATCCTCCTGTCAGAGGCTCGGGCGTAGCAGTGCTATCCGTCGCGCCTGGTATCACTTCGCCACTGGTGGTCGTGGTCGTACCCGTTTCAGTGGTGGTTGCGTCTGCCGACGCCTGCGCAGAGGCCTCTGTAGTTGCGGCGTCCGCGGGAGTTGTCGTTTGATCTCCTGGATCACCAGCAGGGGCACCGGCATCTAAAGCGCCTCCTGTTCCTGACGCTTGCGCCTGTCCTGTTCCTGTCGCTTGCGCCTGTCCCGATCCTGCACTTCCACCTGATGCGGTTTGGGTGCCCGCTGGATCTTGGACGCCACCAAGGTTCTGTAGGCCAGCGCCGTCAGTCGCGGGCGACCTTTCAATGCCCTGTTCAGTGCTCGTTGCGCCATCAGAAATGGGGGCTCCGTCCAATGGCGGTTGAACATTTGCGTCAAACTGGCTGGGGCTATCTGGCTGTGCCTCGGTCCCCGTCGCTTCGACGGATACATCAGCTTTAACTTCGCCGTCGAGCGTCGGGCTTGCAGACTGCAGTGCAGTCAAATCGTCCAGTGTCTGCGCATCATCTGTAGCAGTACTGGTGCCGTCTGTTGTTTCTTCAGCCATTTTTGCAACCCATCCTGTTTTCGGTTCCGGCGCATAGGTCCGGTTTCCTGTCGCCAAGATGATTATTTAGAACATTCATTAGGATTAATATTTATAACCTTATAGATATTACTTAAGTTATAAATGAACGGACCGATGGGCGGTCATATGGCAGACATTATACACTGCTTTTTGTGTTGCCGCGTCGCGCAAACTTACAAGGCCATCTGCATGCGCCGTCACAAGGCCTAAGCGCTCTAAATATTCCACCCCGCGATTAATAGACAATAGCGACGTCCCCAAGCTTTTTGCCGCAAACTGCCGGGTCGCGATGTTGTGCTCTGACAAGCACTGAAGGATAGACCTTTCTAGGTCTGAAGCCTGATCAATCAGCGCGCAAAGATCCGGAAATCCAGCGGCATCAACAACATCGTCTTCCGGCAGAACAATCTCACGAACGCGGCCAACCATAGGCCTTTCGCCAAATGTTCCCAGGGACCGCAAAGCAAGTCTTGGGGAGCCTCTCAGAGGCTGTGCGCCGATCAGAAAAAGCAAAGGGAGGTCGCCGAGGCGAGATATGAGTTCTGGAGATAGTAACTGCCGAAAACTATTAATATCTTTTGATCCATAAACTGAAATGATTGTCGGTCCCTGCTGGCCCAGATACTCTAGCCACCAACTTGTAGACTTATTCTCAGAATCGACAGGGTGGAGCCCGGAAACTTGCGCCCTGATTTGCGCGGCCAGGTGATGTGTGTCGTTAATTGCCTCACCAGTCAGCCGAAGCTGAATGACGCAAGAAGCTCCAATTGGATTAACCTCGGAAAAGCGGTCCAGAAAACGCTTACCATGAATGGGTGGCCAGGCCTCGACCGCAAGCCAATAGGCTCTGCTCTCGGAAAATGCTTGGCGGGCCCCTTCTGAAAAAGGGGCTGTTCGCACTGCATGGTCTAAAACGCGCGCATAATCATCCCGGCCAGACGTTGGGATAACTTCACCCTTTACGCCAAAAACAGGAACATCTTTGGACATAATGGGCTGAAAAGCGACACTATCACGTCCTAAACCGACAATGACCTGGCGAAGGGCAGATGTGTCGACAACCGCCCCCCCTTTAATGATCAGTTTGTCGACTGCGGCGGCAATATAGCTCCTGGGCGTGATACCAAAACGCCGCTCCATATCAGATTGAACGGCCTTAGCGAACGCACATGCCCGCTCCACATCATCAATATGTGCGGATGGATACCCAAAGGACCCGATCAATTGGCTCCCAATGTGGTGCCCAACCTGCCCACCAAAAACACGGCCCCAGCCATCAGCAATTGATACGAAAGAAGCATATATATTGCCCAGTGGCTCCGGCTGAGCTCGCAAGTTTTCTAAGTCGAGGTGCAAGCCCGCAACCGCGAATAATCTTGGCGGAGCACTCACGATCCCTTCTGCCGATAAGGTTGTCAGCGCGTTCTTCCCCTGCTTTGGTGGGGCGTCCAAATCGTCCGGCGCATAATTGAGCCACAAAGAGGCCGCCCAAGTTCGATTTGACACGCCCAACTTGCGAAAAATAGCGGCAATATGTTGTTTAATCGTGCCCTCAGTCAGGCCTAGAATATGTGCGATGTCTTTATTGCTCAGCCCATCTGATATATGATCCATGATTTGCCGATGCCGGCTTGATAGTGCCAACCTCAGATTATCAGTCTCTTTGGAATGCGGTTCGCTCGCAGAAATATTCGGCCCAAGCCGCGCCATGTTTGTCAAGGCTCTCCAAATCCGCCTGAGAACGCCGAGTATATGGGGCGAAGCAGATATCGCAGGACAGACTGACGATCGGTAATGATATCGGCCTCAAGGGTCATGCCGGACTGTATCTTTGCAGTTCCGTTCGCCTTGGCAAGCTCCGCCCGGTCTAATGAGATAAGTGTCTTGTAGAAAGCCTCACCTTTATCGGTGACGGTACTATTGGCGGACAACATGACCACTTTACCGTTGAGCGCACCATAGCGAAGAAAATCAAACGCAGAGACCTTAACCCGGACGGGTTGGCCGATACGCACATGGCCGACATCGCTTGCTGCAACCCGCACTTCGGCTTCTATAGTATCACGCGCCGGCACAATGTTGAGCACCTGTGCGCCCGGCGCAATTACCCCACCAACTGTTCTATATAAAAGGCCCTGCACAATTCCGTCCATCGGCGAAATAATGGTGTTGCGTGCCAATCGGCCTTCCAATTTCTTGACCTGTTCCCCGACTTGCGCCAGCTCAGACTGCGCAGGACCGATCTGTTCCGCAGCACTTCGATCTCGCTCCGACGATAGGGCAGCGATTTGGTTTCGAAGTGACACTTGTTGGCCGCGCAACTGCACCAGTGTCCGCTGCGTATCTAGAAAAGATGTCCGACTGATCAATTGATCTTTCGCGAGATCACCTCGAATGGAGGCCAATTCCGCCAGAACGGCGGTCTCAGAACTTACCTGCCGCAATTGAGCCTCTAGAACACGCACCTGATCCGCCCGTGCGGTTCGATCCACGTTGAGGATCATCTGCTCATCCTGTGCGAAGCCGCGATAAGCCTCAGGAATGGATGAATAATTAGGAGTGCGCCCTGAGATGAACGCATTTAAGCGTTCAGTTCGCGCAAAAAGGGCCCAGTAACGCGCACGAGCGGTTTCCAGATCTGCTTGAGATTCTCCACTGTCGAGCTCGATAAGGACGGCTCCCTTGCGCACAGCTTGGCCATCCTGAACCGCAATTTTCGAAATCCGACCACCATCGAGATGCTGAACGACCTGCACCGCGGACTGCGGCATAATCATGCCAGGCGCTTTTGCAACAATATCAACGCGCGCCACGGCGGCCCATATAAGGAATAGAAGAAAAGCGAGGACGGCTAGCCGAATCGTCAAATATACATAACGCGGGCTGTCTGCTTCTTTAAGCAAGATGTCCCGTGCAAGGTAATTGTCCAGGCGCGAGAGGATGACTTCACTATCATCGGTTTTGCGGGAAAATAGGCTCATCTTTAACTCCACTCGGATCAGGTTCAGGCTGCGGTTCGGAAAAGCTCTTCAGGGCTTGCTGCGCCTTGCAGATAGCCGCCTTGGAAAAGCAAAACAGTGTCAGCGATTTTCATGTGACTTGGGCGATGGCTTATGAAGATCACAGTTCGCTTGCCCTTCAAAGCCTGCAAGGTGGCTGTGAAACAAGCGTCACTCTCTCCATCCAGACCTGCGCCCGGTTCATCGAACAGCAGGATTGGCGCGCGCGTCAAATAAGCACGTGCCAACGCCATCTTTTGGCGCAAACTCGCTGGAATCTGCTCGGAGGCGCCATCGCCAATGCGATAATCTAAGCCGCGAGGCAGTTGGGAGACTTGGTTCCAAGCACCCGCAAGTTCCAATGCATCTTTCAGCTCATCATCGGTTGCATCTGGTTGTGCGAACCTCAAATTTTGAGCAATCGTTGCCCGGAAGAATTGCAGGTCTTGAGGAACATAACCCACGAGGCGCCGCAAATTGACAGGGTCGATTTGCCGAATGTCAACGCCATCGATGCGGATCGTGCCGGCTTGTGGAACATACATTCCGAGCAGCAATTTCAAGAAGGTCGATTTTCCTCCACCATTCTGCCCCGTAACAGCAATGCTTCCGCCTGGTTCGATGTCAACGGAAACGCCGATCAATGCGGGGTCGGCCTGCATCGAATAGCGGAAGGATACCCTTGAAAATTCGATCTTGCCTTGCAACGACCTACCACCAGCTCGCGCTTCAGGCGCAAGCCTCTCCCCCTTTAGCAGCATGAGAGTGTCAAACTGCTGGGCTGCGCTTCGAACGCGCTCAATGCGGGAAAGATTGGTAAACATCACCTGCAACGGCCCCAACACGCGCCACACGAGCAAAAGAGAAGCTATGAGTGCACCTGCGCTAATCTTGGACTCGAAGGCCAAAGGAGCGGTGAAAGCGATCAACAATAGACCCGCGACCATCATAACCGCGTAAGCAAGGTTGGACAGCAGGCCGGCTGTCTGTTCTACGCGAAAGGCGGCAACCGCAGAATCTGCAGAGAGTAGTCTGTAACGCGCCAACCAAGCCTGTTCGGCCCGGCTTTCTCGAATTCCGCGCATTTTGGTGACCATCTCCACCAAAAACTCGTTACGCAATGTGGATATGCGACCCAGGGCGGCAACGCGTTCTCGCGTGACCGGCTGCAAGAAAAAGTAACTGAGAAGATAGACCCCAAGCACAACCAAAATGATTGGGAGCGCGACGGGATTAATGATGCAAAGAACAATAGCGATCAGCAACGTTGCAGGCAGTTCGAGAAGGCTTGAGCCAATAGGACTCGTAAATATATCTCTAATTGCCTCAAAGCTCCCAAGTCGGGCGATTTGCGCGCCAACTGCTGATCGTTCTGTATAGGATGGCGACAGCTGAAGAATTCGATCCATAGCCGCTGTGCCAAAAAGATATTCTACGCGGCCCGCAATAAAGGAGAGCATTTCTGCTCTGTGACGCTGGAGGATCATAACAAAGACAAGGGCGAGGAGCATCCCTGCGAAGAGATACCCAAGCGTCGCAAGTGATCCACTCGGCAATATGACGTTGTAGACGGCCATAGTGAAAAGTGAACTTGCTAAAGACAGCGCCCCAATAAGAATGGAGAGAAGTGCCGCGCGAATAATAACTGGACGCAAACGGATGATCGTAGCCCGCGTCCATTTTTCTTGCGTCACATCCGCAGCTGAAGTGCGAGTGTAGAAAAATGCTCGGCCTTCACCGAGATCTCCCGAAGATTCAGGTGCTTGTCCGAGTGCGGCTTGAAGCTGGAATCCACCCGGACGAACATCTAACAGCAACTGAGCCTGGGCGCCTTGTGGCAAAATGAGGCAAGGATAGGCGCGCTGGTCGATTGACCCCAATGGTCCAGACGTCTCTGAAACGGCAAAGCCAAGCTTCGTCATTGCATTGTTCAGGCCAGTAATATCCAGCTCATTTGCGAAATAGGGCAGTGCCTCGATCACTTCTCGAACTGGCCCCCGCCAGCCAAGCCTCTGAAGAAGGGGTGCGACCAATACAGAAAGATCATTTTGAGTCTTAAAGGCTGCGGAAACAGCCTGATCGAGGCGGCTCCAAAAGGCTTGTCCGACCAATAAGTCTTTGCCAGAGAGGTTGTGGAGCTTGCGTTCCACCTCAGCTTGGAGCGCTGCTGTTGGTGTCACGACGGAGGACGGAGACAAGTCTTCCTGACTATTGTGTAGGGCATCAAGGGTGACGTCAGAGATTCGTTGAATTGAAGGCCGGTTTGTGACCAGAATGACAGTCTTCTTGCCCTTCACTGCATTCAAATAGGCCAGCATCTTGGCCTCGCCCTCATTGTCCATGGATGCAGTTGCGTCGTCAAACAGAAGAATATCTGGATTTGGCGCAAGCCCGCGAATAATCCCGATCCGCTGGCGCAACCCAGGAGGCAAGCTCTCTGCAGCAGAATCGCCGACGCGCGTTTCCCATCCCTGAGGCAGCGCGAGGATAAAGTCCTCATATCCGAGTTGGCGAGCCGTCGCGATCGCGTCATCCGCGATCTCGTCTCGAAACATTGTCGCGTTTTGAAGCAAGGTGCCATCATACATGACTGCACGCTGCGGCAGATATCCGACCAATTGGCTCAGGCGACTGCGATCAATTGTGCGGGCTTCGTCGCCGAAAATTGTAATTGATCCAACATCAGGCTTGTAAAAACCAGCCATAAGGCCCAGCAGCGTGGATCTGCCGCTGCCATTCGTTCCCTTGATGAAAACAGTCTGACCCGGCGTGACAGAAAAAGACGCCTTTTCTAAAATAGGCCGGCTTGCATCGGGATAGGCAAAATCCACATTCTCAAAACGGAGCGCAAGGCCCTCCCGAATGTCTGGTGAAATGTCTTTCGAGGACACAGGCAAGCCGTCACGAACAAGCAACGAGCCTAAGTCTTCCGCGAGAAGCTCATCGGAATGATGACGTGCCCATAAGGGTCCAATACGCTGAAGTGGGCCCAGCGAGCGCAGGCTGAGAAAAATGCAAACCGACATTTCGCCACTCGTCATATCGCCGTTTACAACGAAAATTGCTGCAACTGCTGCCACGACGGCCGAAATCAGAGGTCCGAATAAATTTGCCCGCGCGGATTGTTCATCAATTACATAGCTGAGACGAGATATTGCGGTTGCACTGGATTCTTGCAGACGATCATAGCGGCGCATCATCAGCGCCTCCATGGCCATGGCCTTGAGCGTGTGAATGTTGGACAATGTTTCGATAAGAAAGTTGCTGCGACGCTGATCGGCCTGAACGCGCTCATCAAAAGGTCCCTGCTGAACCTTGGCGGACTGCAGAGAATGATATGCAAATGCGCCATATCCGAGCGCCATCAGCAACGCGATGGGCCAAGACACCACCAATATGATCAATAGATACAGAATCGAAAATGGGAGGTCGATCCATTGCATGAACGACTGCCCCGAAAAATGCTGTCGTAACGCGGCCACATTCTTGAAATAGTCTAAATATCGACCATTTCCGGTTCTCTCAAACTCGGTCATCGGCAGCATCAGCAAACGTTCAGCAACAGCTTCAGACGTTGCATGTTCAAATTTAGCTGCCGACCATGCAGAGATTTGGCTGCGAACAATACGCAAGACGATTTCCAAACCAACCGCGATCAGAGCGCCGCCGACAATCAATACCAGCGTATCCATAGACTTGTTCGGGATGATGCGATCCATGAGGATAAGCATCAATACGGGTAGTGCGAGGGCGAGCAGATTAATGACGGCGCTCGACGCCAGTAGCATCGGAAAAGTAGAAGAAAAGCGCGCTTCGGCGAGCGTTGGAACAAGCTTGAGCCGGCGGGCAAAACGCAAAATAATATCGGACATGACTATCGTTCTGCCTTTACCAACGGGTTGTTTTTTTCTTGCCAGCAGGTTTTGCCTGCGGCGATGGGGTTTTGGCGGTCGACGGGACCGATGGTGCGTCGGACTGCGCCGCTGGAAGCCCTGTGACGTCTAGCGTTGCAGACACGCAGTCATCTTTCTCACTGTTCTGTCCGCCACCAAGCGCCTTAAAAAGATCAACGGATGCTTTTAATCGGTCGAGCCTCGCGATGACCGCAAGATCCGCGGTTCGAAACTGCGTGCGCTGACTTTCGAGTAGGCTGCTATAGTCTAAGGCACCCCGATCAAATACACGCTGCGTCATCGACACGAGCCTGGAGGATCTTGCTGATGCGCCTGCAAAAAGCGTCAATCTCGACTGAGTGAGCTGAACCCCTGCGAGTGCCTCCTCGGTATCTCGAAGTGCGGCAAGGATTGTTCCTCGATAGTTTTCGAGTAATTCTTTTTGACGACCCGTCTGCTCCGATATCGCGGCCTTTTTCCGTCCGCCATCAAAGACGGATTGAACAAGTTGGCCTACAATATCGGTAAAGAGCGATTGCGGCGAGAGAGCTCTGCTCAAATTTGAGGCGCCGAAGCCGCCCTCAGCCGTTAGCGTAATGCTCGGCAGAAGGCCCTTTCGTGCGAGCCCTAAATCTGCGCGTGCTGCCAGTAGATCCGCCTCAGCGCGCCTTATGTCAGGCCGACGACAGACCATCGCTGCAGGGAGACCAGCCGCAATTTCTGGTATGCGTACATCCAACAAAGCAGGTGCCGCAACTTGAAGCATGCCGAGCGGCCGACCCAAAAGAAAGGCCAAATTTCCCTCGGCTGTCGCCAGCTGCTCCCGCAACTGAAATAGCTGTGCACCAGAATCGGCGGTTGCAAGTGATTGCTGCTCACGATCAATAATTGACAAATCGCCGCGCTCTGCACGGCGCTCTATAACACGCTCGATCTGCTGCGCTGTTTCATAATTCTGCTTGGCAAGACCTTCTCTCTCTCGAAGCGCCAAAACCGTAAAATAAGCGGTAACCACATCGGAAACGAGTGTTTGCGCTAGAGCTTCTCGGGCAAACCGGTTTGACTTTAACTGCTGAACAGCAGCATTTTGTCGGTAGGATCCGCGTCCCCAGAGGTCTACTTCATAAGAAACGCGGAGCCCGGCTTGATAAATTTGGCGGCTAGAATAGTCACTTCTGGTTGGAGCCGTTCCAACCCCAAATTCAGGCGCGCGGTAGGTCGCCCGCGCAATAGCGTCGATCGTTGGAGCGCGCCCACCATTGGCCGCCCGCAGGCGGGCCTCTGCTTGGGTTATCCGAGCGACCGCAGCATTCAGCTGATTGTTATTCGCGAGTGCAATCGACACCAACTCGTCAAGCTCGGGGCTCTCATATTCTGTCCACCATTTCTGAGACGGAGCGACAGACAGAGTATTGGTGCCGCCATCTCGCGCAAAGCTTAATGGAACCCACCGGCCCCAATCATCGGATGGCTCTGGCGCCGCCAGGGCTGGCGAGCTGGAAACAAATACAGCCAAAACAGCGATAATATTCTGTATATTTTTTCTTGATAAGCTGCGGCGTTCTGCCCGCGTGCGAACCTGCCTTGAAACCCCGCTCATCAAGAGCCCTCCAAAATAACCCAACCGGCACATCCTTATACCTGATGGCGCAAACCCACTTCGCAACAGAGAAGATCAATAGTTTTCCGAGGTTGCTGCGAACATTCCAACAATATTGATGCTTCTGGACGGATGGGTTTTGGCGTCACCTACTTGGACTAGCTGGCGAACGGCATCCCTCCCCGGTCGGAAGACAACGAGCAATTTGAATAGACGAAATACCGAATTTTGCGGAGAGAAACCGCTTCCATTTTGGTTTAAATAAACACTTTCTAACTATAAAAAATACATGTAATGACTAGAGGTTAACGAAAGCTTAAGGACGATAGTGATGCAACGCGAAAGCGAAAAACACGCGGAGGCTTCTACCTCGACAGCGAAAAGCTTCGCTGGGTCGAGAGATGGATCTGCGTTTGCCGCGTCCGATACGTCCGGGTCCGGTTTGAACCTCGATGATGATCGTATTTTGGCTTACATGCTGAACAATAATCATGAACTGGTTTGGTTCAACGAAGCGGCTCGAAGCCAGCTATTTGGCTTTACATCGCTTCATCCCTCAAGCGAGATGCGCAACATATTTCTACTGCTTGCATCCGTGCCATCTGGCCTTGACCGGGAAATGGTGACTTTGCATGCGAGCATCGCGAAACCAGCCCTTTCCCGAATGCAAGTTGCGCACAGCCTCCGCTTGGCTGATGACCACCGCGCTGACCAAATCTTGGATATATTCCAAGCGGCGCCTGTTGAACCATGCTATGGTTCAACAACGATAAACTATTCCCGCACGGATCACGCTGGGGCCGAAAGCCATTGGCAGGCGGTCTGCATCTTCTTCCGGGAAGGTACGCTTTGTGCCCATGTTCCTGCAGAAGCGTCTGCGGATGTCTTGCGGCAGGGTTTGAGCAATCGCGGTCACCTCATTCGCCAATTGGCAAATCGTCAGGCACCACTTCTCACGCCCCTTGGTGTGATGGTTGCAGATCTGCAGAATAGCGTGAAGATATGCGCCGAGCTTCTCCCTCAGGATTACTTCGCGCTGATCAATCAGATTTGGGGTACTATTGGGCCGATTGTGCGCCAATATCATGGGCAAATTGCAAAGCATGCCGGCGACGGCATGGTCGCTTATTTCTTTCCCCATTCTGAGGGCCATTATCTGGCAGATGTCGCAGCTTGCGCCTTGGAAGTGAAGGCAGCGATACGCCGCGTGAGCAAGGAATGGCAAATTGAGCGCCATTGGGCCAACGAGCTGTATATGAATATTGGGGTTCATGAAGGGCAAGAGTGGCTTGGCGCCATTCAACTCGGCGACAATATTGAATTTACTGCGCTTGGGGACACCATTAACACGGCGTCGCGCCTGTGTGACATTGCCAGCTATGGGTCAATTTGGGCATCAAAATCTTTTGTCACACGCCTTCAGTCTGAGACGCGAGACAAGCTCGATTTTGGCGTCGAACGTACATTGGAGGCTGATCGCCGCCAATTTGTTCCCCAAAGCTTTGTGCAAGTGGCCTCACTAATGTCTGGGGATACAGCTGTGAAATGGCAGGATCTTGGGACTTTGGCGGTTACTGAGATTACTGCGATCAGCCGATAACTGCGACAAAAAGGTAGGGCGGTGAAAATCAGACTAGTCTTGGCTATGTGCCTCGCGTTCGCGTTTCCGGCTATTGGACAGGCCGCAACGTCCTTGCCCGAGCAGATGAAACTCCTAATCGAGCAGCGTCGAGCGGCAGAGGCATATAATCTTGGATTGCCTGCAATCGATCAAATTGGCGACCCGCTTTATGATTATTACTTTGGAATCGCTGCGGTCGATGCAGGCCACTTTTTGCTTGGCGTGTTGGCGTTGGAGCGTTTCCTCTTGGCGGATCCGTCGAACAACCTAGCTCGGCTTGAGCTTGGCCGCGCCTATTTCAAGCTCGGCGATTATGTTCGTGCGCGACAGGAATTTAAGATCGTTCTCGCCGTAAGCCCGCCAAGCTCGGTGCAATCAACAATCAACAAATTTCTGTCGGCAATGGACAACCCCAATAAGTCTGAAAAAAGCGCATTTGGTGCTTTCCTAGAGGTTGCAGGTGGCGCGACGTCAAATGCAAATAGTGGGATTAATGGGTCTGCGATTGATCTCCCGGGATTTGGGACTGTCACCTTGGCTGACAGCGGCATCCGGCAGTCATCTGGTCTCGCTTTTTTCTCAGCCGGTAGCTTTGCGAGCATCCCGGTCGTCAAGGGTGTTCGCGCAATCGGATCTGTATCGGGCTATTATCGGGCATTTAGTAATGTGCCGGCGTTTGACATGGCAAACTTCAATGGCAACATTGGCATTGGGCCAGTTTCAGACAAATTTAGTGCAACAATATCAGGAGTTTATGGTCACACGCTGTTAAACGGAGCTAGCTATCGTGAAAATTTCGGCGCCATGGCGGGTGTTCGAAAGGCGGTGGGCAATCTTGCTGTCATTGCCCTTGATGGTGGCTTTCAAAGACTCCGCCACAATGCGCTGAACAAAAATCGTGATGGGTCACTCTATACAGTGTCAGCTGGTATAGACCGTAAGATCAATGCACCGGGGTCTCCAACCGTATCGGCAGCGGGTTATTATGCGCAGGAGCGTAACGGCACAAATCGTGAGGATTTTTCCCGCCGGATCGTTGGTGGGCGATTTGCAGTTACCGCGACAATCGCCCCGAAAGTCACAGTCCTAACCGCTGCGGGCTTAGCGCGCTGGCGCTATGGCGGACCCGACCTTTTATTCGGCACAGTGAGACGCGATTGGTACAAATCTGCCGAGGCTGCTGTCCAATTCGAGCTGAGCAAAAGACTTTCAATGCGGTTTGAGGGTCAATATGCGCATGATGACTCCTCCATCCCGCTCTATCGTTTTGCTCAAAAGCAGGTTGCTCTGGTGTTAAGGCGGGAATGGCAATGATTTGGTCTCTGCGGACAGCGGCACTTTCAACCGCGGGCCTTTTGATGATGGCCCCTTCCATTGTCTTTGCTCAAGCAGCCCAGCCTGCTGGACGCCTTGTTCTGGCATCGGGTGCTGTGCAGGTCATCCGGGCTGGTGCGACGCTGCAAGGAAAAATGGGCATTGAGATCCGGCCGGGTGATACGATCCGCACGGCCCCAAAATCCCGAGCCCAATTATGGCTAAGAGATGGAAGCATGGTCTCCATCCGGGAAAAGTCGGAATATCGGCTGGACGCGTATAGCTATCGACCTGAGGCGCCCGCATCTGGTGCCTCTAACGTATCAAGCATCGTAAAGGGCGGCGCGCGCTTCCTGACTGGTGCACTGGCACAAGCCAATCCAAAGGCTGTCCAAGTGAACACGCGTGTTGCAACCATCGGCATCCGCGGAACTGGATACGACCTCATTGATTGCGTTGACCAATGCTTTGATGACGCTGGCGTTGCCGTCAAGCCAGGCCTTTATGGATCCGTTTATGAAGGCCTGATTGTCGTTACGAATGACGCCGGTGAATCAGACGTTTTAAAGACCCAATCTTTCTACATTTCCGATAAGCAAAGTCGCTTGGTTCAGCTACCGACGCAGCCAAGTTTCTTATCAGAACCCGCCACCAGCGAGGGGTCTGGGAAATCGACGTCGGACGTAGAACCGATTGACGTACCAGTTGATGCGCCTGCAGTGGGGACCAGCCAAGTCAGCACAGTTCCGGCAGATAAGATTGCCAATATCCCCGCCCCGCCGCCTCAGCAAATAGACACGCTGACGACGCCAGAAAAGATCCTGAGCGGCCCGGGAGCTGGAAACAATGTGGCCCTGCCCGCCGCTGCGGCGAACTACACGCTCATGTCTGCTGAATATAATCCCGCTAAGGCGGAGCAGAATGTTCAAAATGTCATCAAGAATGTGAGCATATCCTCCACGGCCAATCAGATTGACATGATAAAGGCCCCCTTATTTCCCAATTTCCCCGGTTATGTGATCCGGGGGTATACGGCGCGGTTCCAAGAAGGCGGAAGCGATAACGGGACGATTGCTTGGGGCCGCTGGGCAGATGGCACAGCGCTCATCGGCGGGTGGAGCGGTACCGTTGCATCGCCAACACCCATCAGCCTTACAGAAGCGCAGGGCTTTCATTGGATTATTGGCGAACCTGCACGCACATTGCCAAGCTCGGGAGTTTACACTTTCAACTTAATCGGAGCGACAGTACCGACCGAGACCCGCACAAATGCCGAGCTTGGCTGGTCTGTAACAGCTGGAAGTCTGACGGCTGATTTAACAAATGCTCGAATATCTGGTCAAATGACACTCTATCTCGCGCGCAGCGAAGGCTATGGCTATTTTGACATGAGATTTGCGTCCAATGGGGCCATCGCGGCGGGTGTGCCGACGATGCTTGATACCAATGTGACGCGCTTAAATGGGTCTGCCGTCATTTGCACCGCGGCGTGTGGGGGCGTTGGCAGCCTTCTCTTCTTTGGGAATGATCCTGCCAAACCTGCCCAACAGGCAGGCATGACCTATAACTTCAACGTCGGTACCTATCTCGTCACTGGGGCCGCCGTGTTCGGAAGATAAAGTCCATACGGGTTTGGCTTTTGGCTTAAAGCGCTGATGCAAACCCGGGGATTTTGCTTTCATCTATTGTGTCGATTTGATCAGGCGCCAGATAGCGCTGGGCATAATCCAAATAGACTTTCTCGCGGATAAAGACGTCAAACAAGTCAGGGTCGATATGATGCTCCAGCTTGAAAAAGCCCATGATCTTCAGCGCCTCTGACAGCGGCTTGGCTGCCTTATAAGGGCGATCTGCCGCAGTTAGCGCTTCAAAGATATCCGCAATGCCCATGATGCGTGCCTGAAGCGACATCTCATCTCTGGTGAGGCCTTTGGGGTATCCTTTGCCATCCATCCGCTCATGATGTCCGCCTGCAAATTCAGGGACACGACGCAGATGCTTCGGCCAAGGGAGTGCTTCCAACATTTTGATTGTCGAGACGATATGGTTGTTGATGATCTGACGCTCCGCAAATGTCAGTGTACCGGCAACAATTGTCAGGTTTTCAACTTCATCATCGCTCAAAAACCGCTGGGGGTGTCCATTTGGATCTGTCAATTTCCAAGCAGCAATCGCTTTGACGCGCGCAATATCCTCATCGCGCATCCGCTCACCGCCGACATTGCAGTGCCGCAAGAAATCCCTGGCCTCGTCAATTTGCTGATTAGCCGCTTGATGGTCAGCTTCGGACAACTCGCCTTTTAAAAAGGCAATTTCCCGATCTCGGCGTAAAACTTCAAAGCGCGTGTCGATCAATGCAATCCTGTCAAAAATCGTTTCAAGCTTCGTTCCCTTGTCCACAACATGCACGGGCGTCGTCACCTTGCCGCAATCATGCAACAGGCTTGCAATGCGCAATTCATAGCGATCTTCTTCCGACATGCTGAATTCAGATAAAGGCCCATGGCTGGTCTTATCGACTGCCTCGGCGAGCATAAGGGCCAAATCTGGAACGCGATTACAATGACCACCCGTATAGGGCGATTTTTCATCAATTGCGGTGTTGATCATCCCAATAAGCGCCTCAAACAGCTCCGCCAATTGATTGATAAGCTGCCGATTGCTCAGGGCAATAGCAGCTTGAGAGGCCAATGACTCAGCGAGCTGCTGGCTCTCTGCAGAAAAATCGCCCACGGCCCCAGTTTGCGTATCAACTGAGTTGATCAATTGAATGACGCCAACCGTTTCTGAAAGATGATTGACCAAAGGGACGCACAGCATGGATCGAGTGCAATAGCCGGTGCTGCTGTCGAACTTGCTCGAGCCGCCAAAGTCGAATTCCTGATTGGTATAGACATCCGAAATGTTGATTGACCGTTGTTCTAAGGCGCACCGCACGGAAACCAGTTCTGTGTTCTTTGCCAGCGATACAGGCGGGAACTGGATCGGCGCCCCGGTCGAGCCGCCCATTGCAAACCCTAAGGAAGATGTATGGAGCATTTCATAGTTCAGATCTCCCCCCTCTGTGACAAGATACAGGGTTCCACCATCCGCATCGGTCAGTTGTTTTGCGGAGAGCAAGATCATTTCCAGCAACAGGTCGATATTGCTTTCAGAAGAGAGGGACGCCCCAATCTTCAACAGCGTTTTCACCCGATCCTGATCTCTGCCCCGCATAAAATTCTCCACCATCTCATTAATTTTTACACTTAAAACATGAGTAGACTATTGAGGCAATGGCTTCCACGGCCAATGTGATTGGAAATCACATATTTGTCTCTAAATTCCTACATTTTCGAGCTTTAAAAACGCGATTCTGATTAGGAGGACCTTCTAGCGAGTGAATTATTCGAACATTTGATAATAGTTTTTACTTGTTTTTATCGGTCACATCGGGAATTCCAAAAGCGAACATGACCATCACTTCCAACCCAGATAAATCAGCGCCTAAACGACGAGGAATTCGTGCCCCTCATGATTTGGATCGGCGTGGTGCCGTTGCGATTGAGTTTGCTGTTGTTGCCCCCCTTCTTGTGTTGCTGTTCACGGCATGCGTGGAGATTGGCTTTGCAGCCCGTTCCTATCTTCTTGTCGCGCAAGCAGCGTCGACGGGGGCAAGCTACGCCGCGCATAATGGGTGGGACCTGGACAAAATTTCGAGTGCTGTAACCAGTGCCTCTACAAGCCAAGCAATTACAGCCACGCCAACAGCGGTGACATTTTGTGGATGTCCCGTTGCAAATACGATCACGACGACTGTGTGCAGCACAACGTGCGCCGACGGCATGATCACACGTCGTTATGCAAAAATATCAGCGTCGGTTGAGCGAACGACGATCTTCTCTGGGGCCACATCGCTTCCGGCCACAGTCACCGCCTCCGCAACAGTGCAGTTGCAATGATGCCCTTCGCGCGTGATCGGCAAGGGCGATGTCCCCGCCGCCGAATGCCTTGGGGGCTGGGGCAAAGCGGTGTGGCGGCTATCGAATTGGCCATTGCCCTGCCCGCTTATCTGGCCCTTCTCTTTGGCATCATGGATATGGGTTGGTTGGTTTACAAACAAGTCACGCTGGATCGCGCCACATTGATAGCTGCGCGCTGTGGCGCGGTGCGGCAGGCCAATTGCCTCAACGCCAACACAATAAAGACATATGCCATAGGGTTGTCAGAAGACATCAAGACCACCGCCCAGTCGTTTACGGTCACAAACCCACCCTGCGGTGTCAAGATTGAGGCCAATCTGACGCATGACTTTTTCTTCGCAAATGGCGGCCTTGGTTCGATAACGTTGCGATCATCCGCTTGCATGGTGCGAACAGACATTTCGCCTTAAAACGCGCACGAGCAGATAACCCCCTCAACATTGTTCCTATTTGGAAAATGTGTCAGGTATTTTTTAAAAGATATTATATCCATATCGATATGAAATTTGGTTAAGAAACGCTCTTCGACGAAGCCTCTATATCTCTCATAAAGTGTCAAAAATATAGGATTATCTTCTCAAATTTCCCCTGCATCCATCAGAGGAAGGCACCAATGTGGCTACGATTTCATGCAGGGGGTTCCGATATTTTATGCTTAGCAACTATTGGCATTTTTCGTGCCTATTATTTTTTGCTGTTTTATATTGGAGTTCGTTATGTCTTTCTTGAAAAAGCTTGCCGCTAACAAGCGTGGGGCCACCGCCATTGAATATGCTCTTATTGCAGCGCTAATCGCTGTGGTTGCCGTTGCCGGCCTTACGACAGTGGGCACTAATATTGACACGAAGTTAGACAAAGTCGCTGAGAAACTCGTGTAGGATTGTCTATATTCTATATACAAGAGGAATATAATTATGTTATTATATTCCTCTTGTAATATTCGAATTTTAACAATTCATAAATATTGGTCGTGAATATTCATATTTATGAAAAATAATAAACTTCGCATTTTATCGCTTATATTCGGATTAAGTCTCGTCTTTACAGCATTTTTATTATTTTATTTCTACAGTTTTACTAATCGTGATATCGAACAAAGAGAAGATTTATCCCACGTTCTTGTTTTTGCTGAGTCTCTACCGGCCGGGCATAATCTTACGTCGAGTGATCTGATCTGGAAAAAGGTCAAAATGCCTACTCCGACTGGCGCCCTTCTTCGAGGGCAAAAGTCAGAATTGGATATTGTTGGAACGACTTTGAGCATGGCTGTCTCCCAAGGCGAGCCTGTTCGTGAGGCTGTTTTATTTCCAAAGATAGGCGATGCTTCCCTTGCGGGAAAGCTGAACCCAGGTTTTCGCGCGGTCACCATCAGCGTAGACGCCGCGCAATTAGGTTCTGGTCGGGTTTTGCCAAATGATCGGGTCGACATCCTTCTGACGCCGGAAAGCGGGCAGTCAAACGGGCCCATTCCCATACCCACACTCCCACCAGCGGCGCCGATCAACACAAACGTCGTCAAGCTACTTGATAATGTGCGCATCCTTGCCATTAGCGGCGCGACCGAGCCTGAAAATCCCGAAACGGGCCGGATGGATGCCTCTATCCTGAAAGACGCGACTGTAACGCTTGAACTGCGCCCCGATCAGGCAGAGCGCGTTTTGGCCAGCCTTGCCCTTGGCAAGATTGCGCTTCTCCTGCGCCGTCCTAATGATTTTGATGCGGGCGGTCGTATTGACCAAAGCCCCAATCTTCGCGTGAGACCGGGACAAGTCCCAATTCCTATGACTGCACCTGGTCAGCAGGCCCCATCTCCATTGCCGGGATCTGGCACGGGCCTTGGTGGCCAACCCCAACCTACAGAGCCATCGGTCGTAATCGTGAGAGGATCAAATTAATGCCGAGGCTCATGACTTCCCGGAGCATATCGACCTTTGCTAGCCTTGCCCTCTGCATGGGTTTGGTTTGTGGCCTCTCAACGCCGGGCCATGCACAATATGTGAAGCGGTCTGCCGATGCGCGGATCACCATTGTCGTCAAGCAAGCGAATACAGTTTTTCTCAATCGTCCGGCAAAGAAAGTCTTTGTCGCGGCGCCAGATATTGCGGATGTGGATGCATCAACGCCGGGTCGCCTGATAATTTATGGGAAAAAATCTGGGACAACCACAGTTATTGTCTCCGACACGAGCGGCGGGGAGCAATCTTTTCGTGTCACAGTAGAACGCCCCATTCAACAAATCCTGGCGGCCGCACAGGCTGCTGCACCTTATGGTCAAATCGATATTGTTGATCGGCCAAATGGTGTTGTTGTGGCTGGGCAAGTCTCCAATCCAGCTGAGGCTGACGCTGTTCGTTCCGCAGTCCGCGCTTTCCTTGCAGAAACAGATCGCCTCGATTTTCAGGTTCGCCTGACAGGAAGCGTCCAAGTCAACTTGCGGATCCGTATTGCGGAAGTTTCCAAGCGTGTCAGCTCTGCCTTTGGGCTGAATTGGGGCGCAGTCGCGCTTTCCGGCAACATGCAACTTGGTTTGCTAACAGGTCGTGCGCCCGTCACGGATACGCTTTCTGGGGCAAATGTTACGCGCACCTTTAACCGGAGCACCACCGGCGATAATTCTGTTGGATTGAGCTATAGCAACGCTGCCGGAACAACAGACATTGCCACCGTCATCGACGCGCTAAAAGCCGAAGGCCTGGTGACGATCCTTGCCGAGCCAAATCTCACCACGAGTTCTGGCAGCCGCGCAAATTTTCTCGCCGGCGGAGAGTTTCCTGTTCCCATGTCGACCGGCAATGGGGATAATCCTCAAGTCACGGTTGAATGGAAGCCTTATGGCGTCAAAGTTGACTTTACCCCGACGGTTCTCGACGGCAATCGCATGACAATCAAAGTCAATTCGGAAGTCAGTGAACTGTCAACAATTGGTGCTGTGAAGGTCAACAATATCAGTATCCCCTCTGTCTCCGTTCGGCGGATCGACACCACGGTGGATCTGGCCAGCGGCCAGAGCTTTGCGATTGCCGGCCTGTTCAAGAAAAATGCAGCCGGGGCGACGAACAGCCTGCCAGGCCTAGGCGAACTCCCGATCATCGGTGCATTGTTCCGCTCCAAAAGCTTCCAGCGCGACGAGACCGAATTGGTGATCATGGTGACGCCCTATATTGTGCGGCCAGTTGATCGTGAAAGTGATGTGCGGTTACCAACCGATGGGGTGGAGCCGGCGAGTGACCTTGAACAGCTACTCCTTGGAAAGCTGACCAAGGAAGATGTCCGTAAGTTGCTCGCAAAGCCGTCAAAGGCAAAAAACATAAGCACGCAACAGCCGGAGCCTAAAGAATGAGACAGACGCTAAGCCAGCCAGCTCTGTTCGCGGCGTTGTTCCTGTCCGGCTTGGGCACTGTGCCTCAGGTATTCGCGCAAGTCAGCACGGAGGTTATAGTGCCCCCTCCTCCGGCCTCAACGAATGCGGCACCAGCAACGGCCGAACCGGCGTGTGCACCTGAACTCCCAAAAGAGATTCGTCTTGGCAGCTACAACCGTGCCAACCTTGCGGCGATGGTTGAGGATGTCAAAGACTTATGTTCTGGCCGGTCTTTGGCTCCTGCTGATGCGGCAACGGTGCAACGTCGTAACGATGGGTCGTCTTCCTCGGCGACTGCGCCTGCAGGACCTAATCAAAATCCGGTCGGGATGCGCTAGTGGTTGACACTCCGATCGTAACGCGCGCCGCGGTATTCTGCCGGCACTCAGAGGCGATGGACACCATCCGTCAAGCCCTTTCCTCCATCCCGGAAATGGAAAGCAGTTTCAGCGCGCAAGGTATTCGGGCTGCCATTAAAGATGTTTCCCGTATCGCTGATTGCCGATTGCTCATTGTTGACGTGGTGGATGAGGCCGACCCCCTTCTGGCATTTCGGGAGCTCTCGGAACTTGTTTCCCCGGCGACGGCCATCATTGTCCTTGGGCGCAACAATGACATCCGGCTTTACCGTACGTTGAAACAGGCTGGTGCTGCTGAGTATTTCTTCACGCCTCTTGTGCGCGATCTTTTGACCCAGACAATCCGAGATGCGGGTTTTGGTGAGGCAAACACCACAAACCCGCGTGCTGCAAAGCTTCTGTTTTTTCTGGGCGTCAGGGGTGGCTGCGGTGTCACGACATTGGCACTGCGCACCGCCGCACTTTTGTCCAAAGCACCGCCGCGCCAGGTATGTCTGATGGACCTTAACCTGCGCTATTCTGATATGGCGCTCCAGCTCGATCTTCCACCCAATGGCGCAGTTTATGAAGCATTGGATAATGCGGACAGCATCGATGATCTGTTCCTCGAACGGACGCTGACCCACGTCACACCCACCCTAGATATGATGACCACTTTGGATCCACTTGAGCGCCCGGTTCGGCTCGAAGAGGATGCTTTGTTGACCTTATTCGGAAAACTTGGCCAGAGATACCGCTACATCATGGCAGAAATTCCGCCAATGGGCGTTATGTCCATGCGCAACGTCATCAGCATGCCTTGCACGTTCGTTCTTGTCAGCGATGGCCGAATGTCTTCCGCACGCGATGTTGCGCGATGGAGGGCCTGGTTTGGCGAGATGGGCGAAGGGCGGACCTTGCTTCATGTTCTAAATCAATACAACGCGCCCAAATCACTGCCGTTGGATCAAATCACCGAACTCGCCGGTGCAGAGCCAGATATTGTGATCCCCTATTCCCGCGAAGCAGAAGCCAATTCTGTTTATGGGTTAAGGGACGATACTTTGTTTAAGGAGTTAGATGCCGGTCTCGCGCCTTTGATCTCGGTTCTTTCCGGCGGTGCGACGCCCCAAAAATCCGGATTGGCAAGCCGGGTGAAGACCTGGTTGAACTTCTAACATGGACATGTCGCAGAAAACCGCGACTGGCGAAGATGTCGCCTTTGCTGATATCCGGGCAGAGCTTTTGTCCCGTATCGAGCCATCCACAGTTACGCACTTACCAGAAGAAGAATTGGTCCGGCGGATCGAACGGCATTTGTCGGCCATTGCCAATGAGCAACAACTTGCCCTAAACCGTCAAGATCAAGCCCTTATGACGCAGGCCGTGGTGGATGACATCACTGGCCTTGGCCCGCTTGAGTTTCTACTGCGCGATAACAGCATCAATGACATCATGGTGAACGGGCCAGATGAGGTTTATGTTGAACGTCTAGGCATTCTTGAGCGAACAAATATACGCTTCCGCGACACGCAACATACGTTGTTTATTGCGCAACGTATTGCCTCGACAATTGGCCGTCGCATTGATGAATCTAATCCGATGCTCGATGCACGTCTGCTGGACGGCAGCCGGGTCAACATCATCCTCCCACCGCTCGCGGTGAACGGGCCTTATTTTTCGATCCGAAAATTCTACCGCGACGTTGCTGAACTGCCCGCATTGGTTCGTAATGGTGCCATGTCGCCAAACATGGCTGAGCTTCTCAACATTGCCGCAAAATGCCGTTTGAATATCATTATTTCGGGCGGCACCGGCGCAGGGAAGACCACGCTGCTCAACGCTATGTCGCAATCCATCGGGGATGGTGAGCGTGTTGTGACGATCGAAGATGTCGCAGAGCTTCAGCTCAAGAAAAGCCACGTTCTTCCCCTAGAAACACGCCAAGCAAATATTGAAGGGCGTGGCGAAATTGGGGCGCGGGACTTGGTTAAAAACGCGCTGCGCATGCGCCCTGATCGGATCATCATTGGGGAGGTTCGCGGCGCTGAGGCCTTCGATATGATGCAGGCAATGAACACCGGTCATAATGGTTCTATGACCACTATTCACGCCAACACGACAGAAGATGCCATTCGCCGTATCGAGAACATGGTTCAAATGGCGGAAACAGCGCTACCCGTGAGTGCAATTAGGTCACAAATCAACAGCGCTGTGGATATGATTGTTCAGGTGGAACGTATGCGTGATGGCATTCGCCGCATCACCAATATCGCCTATCTGAAGGGAATTGAGAATGGCGAGATAATCGTCGAAAGCCTCTCAAAATTTAAATATCTAGGAGAGAAGGACGGGAAGATTATCTCTCAGTTCGTCTCCAACACCAGCAGCCCTCCCTTTTTCGACCGGCTCTCGTTTTTTGGCGAGGGAGAGGCATTTTTAGAGGCCTTAAGCGCAGACTCTGAAGGCTTGGACGCATGATTGGCGATGCAACGCTGATTGCGATTATTCTTGCGAGTTTGGGGCTTGCAACAATTTTTGCAACAGAGTTGCTTTACCGCCTCCACACCCGCCAGCTCAACCGCAGACGCGATGCGACCTATGCTGCGCATAAAGATATTTACCGGAAAACGTCGGTTGTGGCGCCTTTTGAGCGCTTGAATAGATATTGGGAGATGGCAGGCGATATGTTGCTTGCCTCCCCAATATGGCCGCACCAGAGGTCTGTAAGGGCGCTCATTTTGGCAGGTATTGCAGGCGGACTTGCAACGGGCTTTGCCTTTTACTTCGTTCTGAATCTGCCCGGAATTGCGGCCATATTAGTCGTTCCAGCCGTCGTTTTTGCACTGCCGCGCGTATTGGATCGCGAAGCCCAGAACCGCGAGACTGACAAATTTGTTCAGGTTCTCCCAGATGCCGTCGATATGCTCGTGCGCATGTTACGGGCTGGCCTTCCTCTAAACTCCGCAGTTTTACGTGTGGGCCAAGAGGCATCACACCCGGCATCGGGCGTTTTCACTGAAGTGGCCGAATGGTTGGATGTGGGCGTGCCTTTGGGCGATGCATTTTTGCTTGTGAACAAGCGATTGAAACAAAATGACTTTGAATTTTTTGGAGTGTCTCTGTCCGTTCAGAATACGTCAGGTGGTAATCTGACCGATACTCTGGATAGCCTTTCCATGATTATCCGCGAACGGATTTTGTCCGGACTAAAAGCGCGTTCTGTGTCAGCCGAAGCTCGGATGACAGCCAATATCATAACATCGCTTCCTGCCGTTCTGTTCGTTGGTATTCAGATTATTGCCCCAGATTATTTGTTGCCGCTTGTCGACGGAAAAAATGGCTATGGACTGATCACATACGCGCTCGCGAGCTTCGCCTTGGGGGTTTTGGTTATCCGCAATATGATCAGTCGGCTCATCGTAAGTTAATATCATGACGTTAACGCTCCCAGTTTTGCAACTTGCTCTGATCGCCCAGCTCGCTCTGTTTGGTAGCCTCCTTATCTACGGCGCCGTAACAGAGCCCAAGCATGCCATCATTAAAAGGGTTGGTAAAATCAAGTCGCCACTCCCCCTCCCCGTCTCGCCAAAACAAAAGGGTTGGACATGGTCAGATAAATTTGGGGATGTCATGCAGAAGGACATTCCTGCAGAACATCGTCAAGTTTTGGATCAACTGCTTGTTGAAATAGGCGTTCCGTCACATTTAACGAAAACCCTTTTTGGTCTTGCACGACTTCTCATCGCTATTGCGCTCACAGGTCTCATTTATGGCCTTTTGACTGCCACCGTTCGCGTCGCAGTCTCAGGAAGCATCCTGCTAGGCGTTGCGGCCTTAGCTGGTGTTCTGGGTGGAGTGATCGGGTTTCGTCGATGGGCGTCATCCATGTCTCACAGCCGCCGGATGGCTGTTACCCGGAAGATTCCTTATGCTTTGGAACTCATTCTTATCTTTTTGGATGCCGGCCTTGGGCTAACAACAGCGTTCGAACGGGTTGCGGATGCGCTCGAGGAGCGCCAGCCAGAATTGAACAAGGAACTAAAACTGACTTTAGCTGATTTGCGCGTCTTGGGCAGCCAAGACTTAGCATTTAAGAACATGGCTGAGAGAATCAACACGCCAAATATGCATTCCATTGTCAATATTTTGCGTCAATCAATTCAGTATGGATCGCCTATTTCTGAAGCGATGCAAAATGCGATTACCTTGATGCGTCGAACTGAAATTCTACTCATGGAAGAGCAAGCAAATAAGCTTCCCTCAAAGATCACGCTGATGACTTTGTTGTTCATCTTCCCTCCCTTTGTGATCATTCTCGCTGCACCTGCCATGATCGGCCTTACCTCAGCCCTCACCAATTTCTAAGCTAGGCTTCCCGCGATGAGAAAGATACCTGCAAGCTCCTTCAAGTTGTTGAGCGAAGCTCGTGGCGCCATCGCCATCCAAGTTGCCGTTGCTTTGCCTGTCTTGATCGGTTTCACCGCACTTGGCATCGAAATGACAACGTTGTTCGTTCATCAAAAGCGGATGCAATCCGCGGCAGACGCAGCCGTTGTCGCGGCTGGATCCACGGGTTTAACGACAGCACAAAGCCTAGCCGCCGCGCGGGCCGTCGCTGGAACCAATGGCTTTGTAAATGGGACAAATGGGACCGTTGTGACGTTGAACACGCCTCCGACAAGCGGAACCAACATCTCAACGCAATCTGCGCGGGAAGTCGTTATCTCAAAGCCTTACCCGCTTTATTTGGCAAAGCTTTTTGCCGACAGCCCGATCACCGTTCGGACCCGATCTGTCGCCATTCCAGGAAGACAAAGTGTCGGGTGCGTGCTTGCCCTTTCTCCATCTTTGAGCGGCGCAATTACAATCAACAACAATGCGTCTGTTGCTAATAGTAACTGCGAGATAGTTGCCAATTCGACAAGCTCCAGTGCACTGGTCATGCTGAACAATACCACCATCACTGGTCCCGTTTATCTCGCAGGGGGAACCAGCCTATCGGCTTCTGCGCAGATTACGGGCAGGCCATTAATCACCAATGGCAGCCCTTTGGCCGACCCTTATGGCGGAGTGAGTTTGCCGAGTGCGCCGACAGTCTGTTCAACGCAGACAAATAGCGCTGGAGACCTGGTCAGCCCTACAGCGGCCCTTAATCCCGGGCGCTTTTGCAATGGGCTTGTTATTCCGACCAATCGAACAGTTACCCTCAATCCCGGGGTCTATTTTATCGACGGCAAGTTTGAATTCAAAAACAACTCGGCTTTAACTGGGACCTCCGGTGTCACGATAATTCTTAACTCGACGCCAAATTTTACCGTCGGGAACGGGGTGGTCTTGACACTGACGGCGCCAACCACGGGCACCACCGCCGGGCTTGCATTCGTCGCACGTCCAACATTGAGTGGCACTGTTTCCGTTCAGAATGGCGCGGCGCTCATCGTTGAAGGGGCAATATATTTGCCGAGTATGGATATTACATTCAGCGGCAATTCGCGAACATCTGGCGCGCAATGCACCCAGCTGATCGCACGACGGATCATAGTAACAACGTCGCTCAGTTTTCAGGCGAATTGTGTTGCGAGCAATATCAAGGCGATTGGCCGCTCTCAGCCCATTTTGGCCGAATAGCTTTTGCGGCTGAAGTCGTAACCGAAGATTTTCATTTAGCCTTACCGACAGGTGCTAGCGATGCCTGCGAGGACCTAATTACTCTATCGAGATGAATAAGCCTATCGCGGAACCCTAGATGGTGCTCCCGCTATCACTGTGCGTCTATTGGCAAAGCCAAGGATCCGCACATTGCTGGCTAGGCAATAGCTGTCAACGCAGCAGGGATAATCTCATTCTGTTGCCGCGGTTACACCGAAATGAGCGGGGGTTTGAGCATCTCCCATGCAATTAAAAAAGGCGGCCGTTTTACCGACCGCCTTTTTTTCGCGTGATGCTGTGCGGGGTTGTTGCCCCGCTCAGCTGTTTAACGAACCAATCGCACCCGAACCATGGCCCGATTGTCTGAGCCCGCCATTTCAGACACGCCGTGGTTAACGTCGAAGGCGACCTCCACAGCATTCTGTGCACCAAACTGATGGGCATAACCGATGCCGAACAGATTACGGCGCAAGCCA
>Ga0315908_10000664_pt1 | contig 26925 bp, 10 predicted proteins | sample LakEriMetagenome_12_FD_203520 | JGI IMG/M metagenome (GOLD analysis project Ga0315908, IMG submission 203520) | Freshwater fungal communities from buoy surface, Lake Erie, Ohio, United States - Buoy 4 MA124 | ecosystem: Environmental > Aquatic > Freshwater > Lake > Lake biofilm | place: USA...
TGATTTTTGTAATTAAATTTAAAACTTCTTACTAAATTATTTGAATTAAAAAATCAATTATTATATAAATATATGATTATTTAAATAATTATAAATAAACTTAAAGTTTTAAATAAATTAATAAAATTATTACATATTTATCTGAAATCGAAGTAATATATTAAAGATTAAATATTAAATTTGAAGATTTAGAAAACATAAATATTTAAATCTATGATTTAAATCAAATATTTAATTCATAAATTATATTAGATGTATAAGTTAAGCTATAATTAAAATAATTGATATAATAAATAACTAAAATTTATTATTAATTTTATTAATAAATTGAAAATCGCAAAAATTATTTATTTAATTATTATCAATAAAAAATTTATGAATAAATAATTGAATAAAAAAGCTTAAATTTTAAAACAAGTGATTTAAAAAACTATTTAGCTTTAATATATTTCATGTTTGATTAAACTCAATAAAATTACTAAGATCTTATTAAATTGAATGAGTATTAAGATATAAATATATATATTTAAATTATATAGTAAATTTAAAACACTTTATAAAATGAAGCCGATGAAATATTTAAAATTTATTAAAAATCTAAAAGTAAATATAATTATTTTAAATTTAGATAGATTAAAATAAAAAATAAAAGAAAGCCTTACAAATTAATAATAAGAAAATTTATTATAATTTTATTATTATAAAGAATTTTTAGTTTTAAAAAAAAGTTTGAATCATTAAATAAAGTTTTTATTTGATTCTAAAAAAAATGATAATATCTTTTAATAAAAAATAAAATATTTTGATAACTCTAATTAAATTTTAAATAGTATATAATAGTTATTAAAATAATGGGAAAAGCAGTATCAAAATAAAATTTAATAAAATGATAAATAAAATTATTAGGATAATATAAATGTTATTATAAAAGAATCAAAAGGTTTAAATTTACAAGAAATATTAGAAATTCAAAACTAAGAAATAGAAGTGAAATCTAAAATATTTTTGGCATAAGGTAATTTAGAAGAATAAATTTTATAAAAATAATAAGAAAATAAAATAAACCGATTTGAAAATAATTATTATAATGAAATTAATGAAGAATTAAAACAAGAATTGAAAACTAAATTTAAAAATAAATTAGAGTAAAATGATATTGAAATTATTGATTTAAGAGAAAATAAATAAGAAATAGTTTAAAAAAATTTGAATTTAGAAATTTTCAAAAAAGATGAATAAAAGGATGATGATGATATGTTGAATCTTAAAATAATAAGAAGAAAAAATAAAGTTTGATAAATATAGTTTATTTATATATAAAAAAATAAATTAATTAAATTTAATATTTAAATTATAATATAAAAGATAATTTAAAATGTATAACTAATTGTAAGAAGACTAATAACAATAAAATAACTAAAATAATTTAGGTTAAAATGGTTATTTAGTTGAATCAAATTATATTAATTTCTAGAACAATTTATAAGGGTAGGGGAAATTTAACATAATCTAAAAATAAATCTAAGAAAATTTACCTCAACCATAACCTAAAAAGGAGGCAATCGAATAATTCAATAAAATAGGTAAATTAAATTTAATTGATATAAACTAAATTTAAAAATTAAAAAAAATATTATAAAAAAAAAAATAATTGCGAATAATAATAGCATTAATGAAAACAATAAATAATAATAAATTTATTATATATAGATCCAAATCAAATAAAAAGTAAATTCCCAGGTAGAGCAGTAGCTTTGGAAACAAATTAACAAACAAGTTTGTTTAAAAGAGATAATATAGAAGAAGTTTAGTTGGACTCTAATATTTACAGTTATGTTTATTATTCAAACTATTATTTTGGAGATAATAATTTTATTGAAATTGCCAAAATATTTACAGTTTAAATGTTTTTTATAATAGTGGTTGCTTTTGAAATTTCTTTTACAAAAAATATAGAAAATTATACATTAAATTTAGCAGTTTTTTAATGTATTTTTTCTTTAATACTTATTTTAACTATTGACAATCTATTACAATCTTCCATTCTTATATATTAGCATTCTTCTAATTTCTCAGAATTTAGTAGAAATAAATCTAATTTTGACAAAAATTTCGGATTAATTCTATCTTCTTTATAAATCTTTACTTACTTTTTGCTTATTTTAATTGGATTTTGGCTGATAATTAAATAAACAAATTATTTAATCTCTATTCTTGTTTTTATTGTAATATTTATTTTATATTAAATAGAGTATTTTTATAATATCAAATCTTGATAGATATTTTGTTCATAATCTATCAAGATTATAGTCAAGATCAATAAAAGCTAAATTAAATTTTTTAGAAGTCAAGTTTTCTGAAGAACATTAAAAATCAAAAGACATTAAAGTTTTTATAATAAAATGTATTCTTTAAGCTTACTTTTTAGTTGCTATTATATTTAATTATAGCAGGTTTTTTAGATTAAATCTTTGAAAAATATTCATATTAAATTATTTTAATAATTTATTTAATAAAATTAGAGGTATAATAGAATAATAATAATTATAATAATAATGATTATAAAAATTATTTTAGAATAAATTAATGAATATCTACATATAATATTGTTTTTATTATCATTATCCTTAATTTTGTCTTTAAATTTATTCTTATAATAAATTGATCTAAATTTATTTTAATGAATTATCATTTCTTTACCTAATTAATTTATACACTAATTTATTATTTTTATTTAATAATTTTTAATTCATTTTTGTTAATAATGTTTTTTCCCTTTATATTTAATTGAATTACTAAATCTAATTTTACAACTAATTATTTGATTATTATAATAAGTCAATCTAATTTTATAAATATTATTATCTTTCATTTTATTATGTTAAGAATTAAATTATTATTTTATCTTAGTTATTCATTTTCATTTTATAATTATTGAATTCTGCTTTATTGTTCTTCTAATTAAGGTCTTAATTCTTCAAAAGGATTATATTATTAACCTTATATCATTTGTCTTTACACTCTAAATCTCGACCCTACCATCAAAAATAAATAAAAGAAAAGAATATAATAATCGAATGATATAAAAGTAAAAAATAGAAAATTCTTTTAGATATAGAATAGATATAAAAGGTATCAGAATTGATATTAATAATAATAATAAATAATAATAAAGAAAATGCCAAGAGGAGGAGGATCAAGAGGTGGTAGAGCATCACCATCACCATCAAGAAACACAACAACATATTAAGCACCACCAAGAAACCAACCAATTAATAAACCAGTATAATAATAAGCACCTTAAGTTTAATAAGCTGCTCCAGTTTAATAAGGAGGTATGTTCAGTGGAATTGGAGGAGCCATTGTTAGTGGAATGGCTATGGGAACTGGAATGGAGTTAGGAAGATAAGCTGTAAGAGGTCTTATGGGAGGAAATGGATAATCTGAAACTTAATCTTAAGAATCATCATAAAATGTCAAGTGTTAGTATGAAGGCGAATCATTATAGAATTGTTTGAAGAATAATTCTAATATTGCTGATTGTTAGAGTTATATGGATGTTCTTAAGTAGTGTCAATAAAATTAATATTGATTTATCTGATCTTTTATTTCTAATATCATATTTTTGTATTATTCTAATCTATCTATATATTTAGTTTATATTTCAAATATTTTAGTTTATATTTTTACATTATTTATGAGCAGAAATTATTAACAACAAAATAATATTACTTACTATTCAAGGCAAAGTAGGTTTTCATAAAATAGTTAGGATAAATTGAATAATAGTAATAATAATGACAATATTTAAAACAATAGTTAGAATAAGAAAAATGATAATTCTTATAGTAATTACTATAGGATTAAAAGTAAAAATAAATAAAATAATAGTTAAAGTAAAACCGATATTTATTAAAATAATGATAAATAATAAATTGACTTGAAGGAAAATAAGTAAAATAAGAATTTAATTGAATTTTAGAAATTATAGGATTTGCAAAAATAAGATTAAAGACATCGACAATTAATGTTAGAAAATAAAAAAAGAAGAATGAAAATAGAAAAAGAAAAAGAAAAGCAAATTTTAACACCAAAATAATAATCATTAAGTCAAAATAAAGATAAATAAATTAACTAATCTAATTAATTAAATATAAATTATAATGGTAATAATGATAAATAATCTGAAAAACTAGCTGAGTAATTTTATAATGATGATTAATTAAAATTATTTTAATAAAAATAAAATGAAGGTGGATAATTTGTTATTTGAAACAGTTAATTATTAGAAAGCTTAGATTTATAAAGCTATTAATAATAATTAAATTAAAATAATAAAATTTAAATCAATTTGGAATAAAATAATGATGTAAATAATAAAAAAAATAAATAAAATAATAAAAAAAGTAATATATTTAAAATTGATGATGATTTAAGATAACTTATTGGATACGAAAGTTAAGATAATGATGAAGATAATGACTTTATTAATATCATTTTAAATAAAAATACAGATTTTTAATAATTATTACATAAAAAAAAAGAATCATTAAATTTTAATTAAAAATTATAAGAAAATTAAAATTAGAAGCATTTAGAAAATTATTAAAAATTAAATCATTAAACTGAAAAACCTTTAAATGCTTTACAAAAAATTTAAGATAATTTCTATAGTAATATAAATGATAAAGATTTGTTCATTCAATAAAATAATTAATAATTAATTTTAAATAATGAATAAATTATTTAATAATAAAATTTATCAAGATAAAATTCATTAAAATATAATTAAAAATAAACATAAGATAAATCTTAAAGAAAAACATTAAATATTATTATTAAACAACCAGAAAAACAAAAAATAGAATAGTTGTAAGGATAAAATTAATAATAGTCATTATAAGATAAAAAACAATAAATAAAATAGGATCAAATTATAAATAAATAACAAAAAATTTAATAAATGGATAATAAAGATAGAAATGAAAATTAAGAAAATAAAAAAAATATAAAAAAGAATAGATTAAACTAAGAAATACAATAATCAAAATTACTGAAATAATAAGAAGATTAATTAGAAAAAGAGTTATAAGAATTGAATAATAAGTAAAAACTAATGGAAATAGAAAAGAAAGAAAATTAAATAGCTAGAGAAATATCAGGGCTAAATTCTGAAATTTAAGTAAAAAAGGAAAGAAAGCAATGGAATAAAAACAAAGAAAGTGGATTATTAGAAAGCATGTAATAAAGCAGTAAACCTAATTTTAGTTTTATATAAGATACAGATGATTTATTAAATAATATAAATGGAATCAACAAAAAAACAATTTTGGTTAAATCAATGTAAAATACTTCTAATCAATTAAGCAACTAAAATAAATATCAATAGTCTTATTATAGTAATAATTTCAATAATAATAATAATAATCTTACCAATATTTAAATTTAATAGACCATTATTGAATAATCTTTAGATGATTCTTTGGATTAAATATCTAATATTAATATCGAAAAATAAATAAAAAGTGATACTAATTAAACTTAATTTTATTCTCAACAACAATCAAACAATTATAAGCAAATGAATAAGATAAAATAAACAAAAATTGATAAAGAATAAATTAATGATAAAAACTAAATAAATAATAATAATTAAATTATAAGAGATTTTGATTAAAATGATGATAATAAAATAAGAGTAAACAATGGTTTAAAGAAACTTTTATTTGAATAATGATAGGAATATAAATATGATAAAAATAATATTAATATATAAAAATCAATGCTTTTTTTATTATAATGAATAAGTTATATAACTTAAATACATATTCCAGAATATTCCCCATAAATTAATATAAAGAGTTCTAAACTAAAGGGGAACGATAGTCAAATTAACCAAAGTTAAAAACGGCCAAATTTTTAAACTATCTAGAATTGTAGGCCATAACTTATTTTTTAAAGTCTATTTTATTTAATCAAATTGATGGTTTTGCAAAACTCCTTAAATAATATAGAAACTACCAATAAAAAAAGCAGTGAAAATAGTTTAATCCCATAATAAACATTTTATTGTTTAAATAATATATTATTTTTAAGTAGGCTTATCTAAATGCAAGACTAATTTTCTAAGTACTTTTCCATACCAGAAATGTAAAACAGGTCCTGCAAAAATAAGTCCGAATATTCCCATATTTAAACTTCTCTTTAAATCATATTTCCATTTAGCTTCTACTTCTTTTTTGCTGTTTTATTTGTGATTAGCTCAATCAAAAATAGTTTGAGTTAAACCATCCCCAATGTTATACACAAAGAAGGCTGATATTGATTTTGTTCTTATTGGATATTTTATTAATAAACTATTGTACTTAGCAAACATATTATATTCAATTGATTTTCTATATTTATATTTATTATTATCCAAATATTATGTTTTTATTCATAATTAAATTCTTATATTTTTAATATTTTTTGTTTTCATTATTTTTATAAATAAAGTATAATTAATTAATAAAAAATTTTAGATTATACTAATTATTATAAAAAAATGATACATTAAAATTTTTAAATTGATTCTAAAAAATAAGAAAATATAAACTAGAAAATAATTATATATATTAGTTAAACTTAATTAAACAATCCTCTAATTAAAAAAATAAATTTTACTAGCTGAATAGTCTAAGAGTAAATTATAGATTATATTTTATGTGATAAAGAAGGAAATTAAAAATAAGCATTTTTGTTTCTTTCTTTAGCTTATTATTATAAATATCCTTTATATTTAGAAAATAAATTATTATAAATTTCTTAAAATTAAGATTTAAAATTTTTTAAATATAAAACATAATTGCTTTTTTTATAAGATTAAGAAGATACTAATAATTTTTTAGTTAATATAAATATGCTTTGCATTTAATATAATATTAAATTTTTATTTGCATTCAATATAGATTAAATTGTAAATTACATTAAAAGTATGTTTCTTATTATTAATGATAAAAAAATATAAGTTTATTGACAATCATTTAAATTTTATTGCACATATATATTATATTATTGAAAATTTATATGTTTAAGTATAATTTTAATTATTTGTAATAATAAAATTAAAATATAATGTTTATTGTCTTTATTAAATAGTTATTTTTTATTAATTGTATTCAATTGGTTATTAATTCTAATCGCTATATAACTCCATTTTTAATTCAACATTAATAAGAAATATTATTATTGTATGGAAGAACAAAAAATTGGTAATTAATCAATATTAAAAAGTTAAATATAATCTAAACAATAATTAGAATAACATTTATAATTAAAAAATGAATGATTATTAATTTAACAAATAAAATAAAATAAATACAACTAAATAAAAAAAGAACACAAAGAAATAAACGATGAGGAAATATAAAAATGTTATAAAAAATAAATGAAAATGTTAAACAAATTAAAAAATTCAAAAATAAATTAAATATTAACTGAAAATATTTAGACTATAGAAGATTTTTATAAAGTAAATATAGAGAAAATGGAAATAAATAGTTTATAAGAAATTGAATAACTTTTTAAAGAAATGAATGAAAGATATAAACTATATTGAAGTGCTAAAAGAAAATGGTTTGATTAAGATATTGAGTTGTTTCTGTTACTTGTGATAATTTACCACAATTAAATATCTAAATAAAAAAACATTTTGGATATTGAAAATGATTTATTAAGTTAAGATTGGTATAAAATTTCAGGAATGTTTCCTTTTAAAAATGCAGAAGAATGTAAATTTAAATATTTGCTGATTAAAAAATGTAATCTTTAAAAATATCCTTGGTCTAATTATGAAGATTCTTTGTTGTTATAGGTCATTAAAAATCAAATCCAAATTTAAGAATTAAAAAATAATTAACCAACTAATTTTCCTTAGCATAAAACTCTTACTTAAAATCCATTAACAAAAAAATAATTTAAATTTATATCCAAAAAAAGTAATAATGAAATATAAGATATTGAATAAAATTAAGAGTATTTTTCTTAAGATCAATTAGAATTAGTAAATAATAAATTATATTATAAATTTAAAATAAAAAAATATATAAGTATATATATTATAGATAAAAGGAAGCATTAGTTTATAAAGGAAATTTAAAGAAAGCTATTATTAAAAATATTCTCAAATACAACAACAGTTAAAATGGGGGGAAGTTTCAAGATCTTTATATTTATTATAAATTAAAAATAACGATTCTAATGTTGTATTTAGAAGTGCAAAAAGATGTAGAGAAAGGTTTAATAATTATTTAAATCCTAAATTGAATAAATCTCCTTATTCTGATTAAGAAGATTTACTATTGTTATAATTAGTAAAAAAAAACGGTAAAAAATGGAGTGAAATTTGTAAAAAAATGGAAGGACGGAATGAAAATAGTGTAAAAAATAGATTTAATTCTTTAGTTAAATAAGATAGTATTATATTTTCGTAATCTAATAATAGTATTATACATTTATAATATTTATTATTAGAAAATAAAGAATAGGATGATATATGAGAAATCATTAATATCATAATGGAATAGAAATAAAAAAACATAAATTAATAAATTAATGAAAATTAGAATAATTAAATTCTTTAAAATTCATGTAAACAAAAAATAAAAAATCAATCTTTTAATAGTTTAACAAACTTGTCTTAAAAAAATTGTTTAAATTATGAAGATTTTTATATTAATTCAGAAAATCAGGAAATCGAAAATATAAATAATAATTTTGGATATAATTACGACTAAGAAAATCAATAAGAAGAAATAAATATTTTAAATTAATCTTACCTTTTTAAATATATAAGTAAATAATAAATAAATAATAAATAGATGATATATAAGAAGAAAAAAACTAAAACTTGAATTTGTTAAATATGGATTAATAAGATATTTACTATTCAGAATAATAAATATAATTATCACCTAATTCTTATAATCTTTGATAATGTATTTATGTATTTAAAATATTACTATAATAAATCATTCTTGTTCTTTATAAACTACAATGTAAGCATTCTTTGATAAAACGTCTCTCTAATCTAGAATTGATACTTTTTCATCGTTAAACTTCCTCCACTATTTATCTTTACCCAAGCAATAACTGTAATAATGTCCTTTTTCAAGATCTCCTTCATGAAGAATCACTCCATTTAATATATATCTAATATTATTATCATTATTATTTAGTTAAAATTAATAAAATTTATTAGTTTTTTTTAATTTACTTTTTATTCTAAAATTCTAAATCCATTGGATAATTCACTAATTCTTCAATTTTTTTTTAAACTAAATTATTCTCATAATTATTTCCATTACTTATATATCCATTTTTTTTGTTTTGAACTTTAACATTGTTTTAGTTTTGTTGATTTATAATTTGAAATCTTTTTAAATGAATAAAAAGAATTTATGGTAATTTAATAATTTTTATTTCTTTAGTCATCGTTTATTTTTATAAACATATTGAACAATTTATTGTTTCAAAAAGAGTCTCTTTTTATAAATAATTTTCTAAACATTATATCATTTATAATTCTGAATTTTTATTGTTAGTTTTTTCTTTTCGTAATTTTATTATTTCTTCAATTTTTTTATCTGTAATAATATCTTAATCTTGAATTATTATTTCTATTTATAAGAATTTATTTATTTATTGTGTTTAATTATTATTTTTTTGATCATTTATTATTTATATTTATTAATAATCATCAAAAACTATTATTTATTCTTTTTAATTATTTATTAAATATGTTTAAAGATTTAATTATTTATATTATATATTAATTTGATTATTAAAATCAATATCCTTCATTATTATATCTTTTTAATTCATTAAATTAAATTCTAATTCTTTTAATAAATTTTAATAATAATCTTACTAATTTTAATAATTAATCAAAATAGATTATAAATTATCTATCTAAGATTAATATTATAATAAATCTTTTTTGATATTTTCTATTTCGTTTTTTAATTATTTTTCTTCTTATAATTTTAAATTAATTTATTATTAATTTTAATTATTTTCTTAATTTTACTAATATTACTAAATTTTTTAAGAAGATTAATTTTATTCTTCTGTTTATAAATTTAATAAAATTTAATTGTAATTATTGTTTTTTTACTCTAATTATTACGACAACTATTATATTATTAAACTTATATTATTTTTATTTTATATTTCAATCTAAATATTTTATTAGATTGATTAAATTTCTTATTAATAAAGTAAATATATTTAATGATCCTTAGTAATTTTTTTAATAAAGGACAATAAATTATTTTCTAAATTCTAAAAAACATTTTATTTTTTGAAAAACTATTAAGTCATTAATTAATACTAAACATAGAATAAAAATTTTAGCTAATCTAGAGAATGAGATTGAAAATATGATTATTTTTATTAAATAATTTATTAAATTTTTAATAAATTTTTTGAATATTTAATATTATTTGCCAAATTAAATTAGTCTTAAATAAAAAAAACAACATTTAATAGAATTTAGAAATGACTTTGAAATTTATGATTATTTTAATAAAAAGAAAACTCATATTAACAATTTTTGATTTAATCAGTTAAAGTTTTTATAGGAATTAATCTTGAAATAGAAAATTGATTTTTGATTTGAATATAATTAAGACCAGTTTATTCAGTCATTCTAACATAATTAATAATAGCAAAAGATTAAAATGGAATATTTTTAACCTTATAAATAACTAAATGATCGTTTTTATTTAAATTAATTTGATTAATAAAATCAACTAATGTTTATTATGACTAGGCTGCATTTTCTATAATAGATGTTAATTAATCTTATTAATTAAATACAGTAATAACAACCTCTTTTTTATCATTAATACTTTCGATAAACTATTAAACTGTACTATTTTTATTATAAAAATATTGAAGCTATTAAAATTCTTTTTACTCATTATTTATATTATAATTATTGTCTATTAAACTATATAAAAGACTAAATTTGCTTTCAACACTCTCCTAGTTAATATTTAATGATAATAAAGTAAACTTATCCTCAGTTTTAGATTAGTTTAAACAAATATTGCATGTTAGAATTGATTCTTATTATCCTTATATTTTATTTGAAATTTAATCATTTTATTCTTTTTCTAGTTATTATATCAAATATAAAAAAAATTCACTACAATCTTATTAATAATCATTTTTAAAGTCTGAATTAAATTTACTAAAAGTATTTTTAAATGAATAAACTTCAACAGAGTTATTGTTTACCAAAGTTAATTTATTTAAAAGTTTGGTAAGTTTTATATTGGTTTTTTGTTAGGAATTAAATTAAGAATTTAAATCAATCAAATTTAAAGTTTTTATTGTTTAAATTATACAATTAATATAACAATTATTAGACATATTTAAAATACCATTGTAAAAATATGATTGATTTTATGACTATATTGATAATTATGTTAATTATTCTGTTTGTGAATATGATGATTATTCTGTTTGTGAATATTATTGATCATCTGGCGAATCATAAGCTGCACTACATGAATTAGCATGAAAATGCTGATCTTCATATTTGCATTTCAATTTACAATAAAATACTTATTTACATTCACAAAAGTACTTTAAAATAGTCTCTTTACTACAATTTTCGCAATAACCTTTTTCAATGAAACTAACTTGCTAATAAATTTAACTCAATGACTAATAAGCTTAAACTTATTTTGATAACTTCTAATTATTTTCAACAACCATGACCAAATAATATCCATACTTCATATAATCAAGGACTTATTATTTATTGTCAATATCCAAATAAACTCCCTACAATTATATATATTCTGCTTTAATAGAATCTTAATATAATTTAGATATAAAATAATCTTCAGTGATATGCTAATCAAGCATAATTAAACTATATTTGCAATCTGTATCATGATCAGAATAAACATCAATAAATAAATTTAGTAACTATTTTATGTCAATATTATTATCGGTTTATAATTTATGGAACCTGAAAATTTTTTTAAGATTTTGAATATGATCATCAATACTTTACTAAAGCCTTGTAATAACCTTGTAATCAAGAATTGCAAGATAAAAGATATTGAGATCAATATCAGCATCATAGCCATTATTATTACCAAAATACTATACTTTCCTTTTGATTTCTGTTCCTCCATACATCATCTGCAACATATTCCAAGTATCATAATCCACTAAAGAGTAATCATAATTCTTTATCACTTTGTTTTTCACAAAGATGTTAAGATAAGAATATTTATTGTATTTTAATCCTTCTTCTTCTTCTTTCTCTATGATCTCCTTGTTCAACTCTTCGCATCTTTTCTGTCCGAATTGTTTGGATAATTCTTTATTATTAAGTAGTTCAAAGTAGCCTGTGTAATCTTCCCATCTTTTTTAGTTATTATTTATTAATACTTATTTACTTATTCAGCCATTTACGGTCTATAATATAGCAATATTCTATTTCTTTATTTGAGAACTTTTTTCTCATTTCATCAAATAATGATATTAAGCTATATGCTTCCATCTTTATTTCTTCTTCTTCTTCTATAGAAAGTTGAATATAATTTTCTTTTTTTTTAGTCTAAGAATTATTATTTGGGTTTTTTTTGTTGTTTCTTTTGTTCCTTTTACTCATAAATATTAAATACTTAAAATTAATCTTTTATATTTTTGTTAATATATAAAATTTCTAATTTAATATCAAAAATAATATTATAATTTTAAACTAATTTGAATAATAAATAAAAATAAAATATAAATTTATTAATAATAATAATATAAATTTATTAATAATAATAATATAAATTATTAATTAAAAATATATAAATCATCGACCTTTCATTTTATTACCTGCTCCTTTTTCATGATCATCTTTCCAATCATCCCAAGCTCTTTTTTCCAACAATTTTTGATCATCATACTCTTCTTTGTCACTATCAACTTAATTTTTTAGCCTTTCCTCCTCATTTTTTTATTTCTGTTTCTCTTATTACTCCATAAAAGCCATTTCCTAATTAGCAAAATCTTCCAACCTCATTGTTGGAACACTATGTCCTGGTTAAAATACTCTATCTCTAAGTTCTTATTTCAATTATTGATTATTCATTCCAAGAACATCCATATTTCCAAATTTCATGCAATCTCCACATATTTATTCATGAGCTCCTTATTATTTAATATCTTCACTCTTTATTTTAAGAGGCTCTTCTAATTTTGGAATATTAATACTTTATAATTTTGGAATATTCTTATTTCTATTTTCATAATCTTCTTTTAATTTTTAGTCTTTATCCATCTATTACTTAAAATCCAACATTTTTTTTTCTTCTTTTATAAAAACCAATTGATTCAAAATCTCAAATGCATTATTAGTAAATAAACATTTATAATATTCTAACTAATTACCTTCTTTCTAATATTAATCTATTTTCTATTTTAGATCTTTCTACTTCCTAAAATTATTAATTTTACTTTCTCTAGAAACTTAATAATTAGGTTCACTATTGATTTGCTTCCATTATAATTTAGCTTCACTATCAAGCAATTCATACTAGATAATGATTTTAATGTACTCATTAAAGTAAATTTCACTTATATTTAATTGTTTCACTCTATTTTCTTAAATATTATTGAAAATCTGTCCCATAAGATAAGGTAGTTCTATGAATTTTACATTTTCAATATTGATGTCTTCTAAAGACTCATTCTTACTGAAAAGAGATTGCGATTGAATGCTTTTCTGGATTTTGAAACATTCAGTCAGAATTTCTTGAAGAGTTTCTTTTTCGCGAGTTGATTGAATATCTATCTTTTTTAGTTTCTTGAAGCTGTCCTGTAATTCTTCAAGGGTTTAATAGTAGCTTTCGGAGTTCATGATTAAATATATAAATATAAAAATATTATTTATATTATAAAATTAGCTTTATTATTATTTAAATTCATTTTATATATTTATATTCAAAATTATTTTCTATTTAAATTCGTGAAAATTCTGTTAAAATTCAGCTAAATTTTTACTTAAAACCTATTATTATTTCATATTATTTATAAATCAATCTAAAATTTCTTATAATCCTTAATCACCATTTATATAATTTTCAAACTTTCTATCAGAGTTTATTAATTAAATTTGCAAACTATTTCATCTTCATACTTTTTAATTTATAAAAATTCAAATTTTTTATATCAAAAACCCCAATTCAACTTAATAAAATTAATAATCAAAAGTAAATATAGACTTTGAATTTATTTATAGGATAATTATATAGAAATTATTAGTTAGTAAAATTATTTTTTGCTCAGTTTTTAAATTGCTTATAATTTTTTAATATTGAAAACAATAATTTTATCAAAAATACATATTTATCATATTTTTCATAAATCAAGTTGAACAGTCATTTGAATATTATAAATTGTAAAAATAAATTATTTATGAATTTAATAGTCATTAAAAATATTCAAATAAATATTTTTGTTTGATTAATCATTATATAAAAAAATATAATGGTTGAAGATTATTTACAAAAATTATTTTTTATTTATTGTTTAATTTCCTATTTTAATATTTCATGTGAATTAAATTTTTTTAGTTACCATTAAATCTACAATAATTTTTAATTATTTATTCTTTTAAATAATTAATTTAATCTTTTATATTTTAAAATTTATTGAAAAATTATTAACCTAACTTTATTATAATTAATTTTCAATATTATTTTGCATTTAGCTATTATGAATTTAATTTTTATTAACTATTATTAAATAATAATTAAATCGGGGTTAACTAAATATCTATTATTATGAGTAGATTAAGTATCAATAATTTTTTTTTTATAAATTATTATTCTTTTTTTTCATAAATAATTATAACTCCTTTTTATAATAAATGTCTATTAATTCTACTATCAAAATATAAATATTTAAAATATCTCATAAATGTTAAGCTATCTTTATCTAAAATATTTTTATCAAAATTTTCTAATAACTAAAATTTTTAATAATTTTTTATTTAAATTAAGCTAATTAATGTAAAATTTATTATCTTATTTATTATTTATAGTCATTTACTCCATGTTAAAAATAATTATTATTTTTATAAAATTTATCCTATTATTTAAGTTTCAAATATTATTAAAAATTTTTATTTAAATCTTTTATATTCACATTTGCTCCAAGTCAAAATAATTATTATATTATTAAAATTAACTTTAATTTTAACTAAAAAATTTAATGGAGAAAAATTATATTAGTGTTTCTTTTTCTCCAAGTTAAATAAATAATTAAAACATAAAAATTTTTTTTTAATTTTAACAACTATAATTTTTAAAATTTCTTAAAATATCTTATTGTTATAAGAAACTATTTTTATTATTATTATTTTTATAAAATTATTCCTGTGAATTATATGAATGTTACTTTCTTTTAATTTCTTAATATTCATTTGAATTTTCCATCCTTATAATTTCGGAATCATCTTAATATTCCATTCTTATTATTTGATAAATTATAAAATTAGAATTAATTTATAATATAAAAAATAAATAAAATAAGATTTGAAAATATATAACTTAGAATTAAATAATAAATACAGATGAAAACTCGAAAAAAAGAATGTAAATATAAATTAAATATAATATAAAAGTATTTGTTTTACATTAAGAAGAAAATAAAACAAATAAAACGTTATCTTTGATAAAAAATAAATATAAAGTAATAGCAACAAATGAGGACTAAATATATATATAAAAACCATTAATAGATTCGATAAATAGAAATAACATAAATAAATTTAAAAATATTTATAGTTAGTTTCATCCTATTATGCAAAAAGGAATAGAATTAGGCCCAAATAATAATTACGAGTTATTACAATAATAATTTAATTAAAAGATTATGTAAACTTAGCCTGTTTAAATTTAGTAAAAATATAACTATTAAAACAGAAATTAAACTTAATAATCAATTCAGCAACAATAAGATGTGTTTTTAACTTCAGATATTGAAAATAATAATTTGAAAAATAGTTAAATAATTTTGAATAATAGTAGTAAATTATTGAATAAAGCAAATTTAAAAGAATAATTAAATAGTAGTATATAATAAAATTAATAAAATCAGGAATTAATATATTAAAGTACTAATGATATATTTAATTAAACTATAAGTTAGCTTTAAAATTTAGATAAATAAAATAAAGACAGTTATGATTACCCAGTTTAATCAAAACTAATAAATTTAGATAAAAATGGTCATTTGTAAATTAATGAAATTATCAATTTAGCCAAAAGTTATATTTTAACAAATTAAAAAAATAATTTAGTTGCAAATTTAAGAGATAAAAACAATTTTATAATGGGAAAATCTGTAAGAAATATTGCTTATTTAGCAAGACTTAAAGACTAATAATATTTCAAAAATGTTAAATCATTTAGTTAATTTTCCAATGATTGAATTACATCTTTAAATTCTTATTAAGATAAAATTTCTTTAAATTGTAATAATAAATTTAATTTATAATTATTTTCAATATTTTAAATTAGAAACTTAAAAAATGAAGGGTACATTAAGATCATAGAAGTTATTTGAATCTATTATTAAATAAGATTATTAAAAAAATAGTTTATAATCTAATTAATTTTAAAATCCATAAAACAATTTTATTTTAATGAATTAGCCTTTAAACAAAAATAATTTTCAAATATCATAGATTAATAATAATATTATTAATACTAAAAAACAAAATAATATAAATTGAATTATATTAAAAATATTATATAAAAATTATTTAAAATTTTATGAAAATTAAGTTTAATTATAAGCATAAATTTATTGCATTATTTAGTGTATAAATTTTATTTATCTTTAAAGTATTTTATGATTTTAGTTCAGAAAACCAATAAATAAAAAATGATGTGAATACTTATTTATAAAAGTAAGAAATAAAACATAATAGTATTATCAATACAAAGTTGATATAGAAATTAGAATATTAATAAAAATTAAAATAAAATTAATAATAAGAAGAATGAAATATATGATTTTTTATAGTTTAATAATAGTTTTAATATATTAATATAAAAAAATATTCTAAGATTAAAACTATATATAAAAATAATAATATAAAATATTAAAATTAAATATAATTATGTAGAATTTGCAAAATTATGTAAAATAAATATAAAATAATTAGAAAAGGATAGTTTCAGCTATTCAACCAACAGGAAAGCTTCACTTAGGAAATTACTTAGGAGCTTTAAAAATGTGGACCCAAATCCAAGAACAAAAGATTTAACACAAATAAAAAGAGCAAGAAATATATTTATCAATTGCTGACCTGCACACAATGACTAATATTTACAGCCAGAATCCAGGAGAGCTTTATGAAAACAAAGTAGGTGAAATCGAGAAAAACACATTGGAAATGTATAGTTATTTATTAGGATCAAATATAAGTAATGAAGAATGCTGCGTATTTGTTTAGAGTAAAGTTCCAGAGATCTGTGAATTGTAATGGATTTTAAGTTGTATTGGGCCAATGAACTGGCTGAATAATATGACTTAGTATAAAGACAAGAAACAGAAAGGAAGCAGTTTAGGATTATTTAGTTATCCCACTTTAATGGCTGCTGACATTCTAATTTTCAAGGCTGATGCAGTCCCTGTTGGAGAAGATTAGTTGTAGCATTTGGAACTCACTAGAGATTATGTTAAGAGGTTTAATGCTCTTTTTAATACTAATTTATTCCCTTCTCCTAAACACATTCAAAGTATTGTAATTCATTATCTTTAATTTTAATATATTATCATTATTATTTTTACTATTATTATTTTTTTATTTTATTTAATAATAGCTAATGTTCCAAAAGTTATGTCTTTGAAAGATTCAAGTAAAAAAATGTCGAAATCAGATGTTTCGGATATTTCAAGGATTAATCTTAATGATTCTCCTGAATCAATAATAAACAAAATAATAAGAGCTAAAACTGATATTATTCCTTAAATTAAATATGATTTGCTAGGTAGGCCTGAAGTTTCAAATCTTATTAGAATTTATTGTGGATTGGCTGATATTAATGTTACCTAAGTTGAAAATTAATTTTAGAATTAAAATATTAAGTAGTTTAAAGAATCTCTTGCAGAAGTAATTGTTAAAAAGTAATCTTAATATTTATAGTGAAAATTAAATTATTAAATTATATTATTTTAGAATTTACCCGATCTAGATTTAAGCTGAATAATATTTAGAAGATAAATAATCTTTAATTAAACTTTTGAATTATAATTCTTAAAAGGCAAGAGAAATAGCAAGTAAGAATTTGAAAGAAATTAAATAAACTATGGGTTTATTATATTGATTTTATATTATTTTTATTTTTTAATTAGAAACTAATATTTTATATTTAGATAAGTTCTTATATCAATTTTAAAATATTAATATTTATAAGCGAAAGATAAATTAATATTGTTTATAATAGAAATCTCTATTGTTTTAAATTGTCATACTAAAACTAATTAAAATTTTTTAATTTTTATATTTTTAAACAATTAGCACTTTATTTGGATGCATTTTTTAAAAAGTTTAGAAAAGGATAGTGAGAATAATAAAAATAATAAAAACAGTGAAAATAAAAACAAGAATAATTAATCTATTACTTAAACTTAAGAATTTGAAAATCTTATGACATATTTGAGAAAAGAATGTGTTAATTTTAATAATTTTTAAATTTTTAAAACATTAATTTAAGATGTAAAAATATTTATTCAATTTTAAATATCTTTGTTATTTTTAATTATTTTACATTTAAAATTAAAATTTTATTTTTTCTTTTATAGTATCATTTTTTTGTATATATTTCCATTAATTTATAATATTTTAATAATCAAAATATATAATAAAAATATTTTTATATAAATTAGAGAAATAAAGATAATCATTTAATAGTTTTAGCGCTTTAAAATTTAGAATATGAATTAAAAGAAATATTTGAATAGTTAGTAATTTATTAAGCAGTCAATAATAATGATTAAGTGAAGTTTACTTATGAAGAAATACAATGAATTTTAAATAATACTCCTATATATAAAAGTTTGTGTTAGATTATAGAATAATTAAACAATTTAAATGAAAAGCTAAGAGTAAAATATAAATTATATTAGCTTATTAGAAAGTGAACATTATTTACAATCCGTTCAACTAATAAGAAAATCAATAAAATAATTTAAATTTCGTTAAAAACTTAAACACAATAAGAAATATTTATATAAAAAAATAATAATAATAAATCAAATAAAAAAAGTAAATAAATTTAGTATTTAAATAATTTTAGAGATTTTAAATATAATACACAAATTAATCTTATTCCATATTCATAAATGACATAATATTTAATGATAGAAAATCAAAATTTTCCACGTCTTAAACTTAAGTATTAATTTTTTAATAATTTTAGAATACCAAAAAGTATAAATTTGAAACAGGTAAAAGATCATTTGTTGAATAAATGGTTTGAAAAATTAGATTAAGTTAATTTTGATATTTTATTTTATGTCAGATAAAAAGATTGGATTTAGGATATTAAAATAAAATATAACTCTAATATAAAAGAAAAAAAATAGGAATAATTTATCAATATATCTTAATATTATTCTATAGAAGATTTATTAATTGCATAAAATTATTAATAAATCTATTTGTTTTATGATTTAATAAAAACAAAATAATATAAAAATGATTCTTAAATAACAAAAAAAGTTAAATAAGAATAATAAGATAAAGATATAGACTTTTATTTATAAGAATATGCAAATAATAATAATTTTATTGATATAAATATGAACACAAATAATTATTTTGAAAACAATCTTAACACCAATAATAATGTTAATAATTCATAAATTATTTTAAATAATATTTCAAACATATTGAATAATCATTTAGCTTTTTAAAATGTAAATTTTTTATTTTTAATAATATAAGATAAATAATAATGATTCTTTTATATTTAAATAAAATCAATAAATAAAGAATAAAGATGTAAAAGAGGAATTATTAGAATTTATTTAATAAGATTAAACAAACTTTCTTATGAAACAAAATAACAAATAAAATTAATAAATTTCAAATTTTAGTTTATTCAATTAAATAAAAAATAATGTAAATAAATTATTAATTATTAATTAGCTTAATAACTATTAAAATGATAATGAAAAATCTAATTTTATCATAAATTAAAATGATATTATAAAAAAATAATAAAAAAGTCCTTATAAAAAATTAGATTTTGATAAATAATAATTTCAGTAAAAAAATGATTTAAATTAAATGAAAAACATTGAAATAAAAGATTAATTATAAATTGATTTTTCTTAATAAATTCAATAAAATGAATAAACTAATTTATAATAATCAAATATAGATATTAAAAGTAAATATAATTAAATATGTTAAAAAGGTAATTAATAAAATAATAACAGTTAATTAAGTCATAAGCATTCTGAAAAAAGCTTAAAAAAATAAAATATTTAACATTTTCGAAGCCTTATTGAATATGTTGAAAAATAATATAATAATAATCATTAAATAAAAAATTTAAATAAAAATTTAAATAATAATGATTAGTGATATTATAATACAATTAAATATATATAATTTTATAATCGATTATTATTTTTGGCATAAATTTTCTATTTTAATTCTAAATATTTGTTTATCAAACTATAATTTATATCTATAATTATTTTAAAATTATTTAAAAAAGAAATTTATAAGAAATTAGAATAAATTTAAAATTTAATTCACGTTTTTAATAATTTAAAATTTTTGAATTTATTAAATAATTGAAGTTTATTTATTTTTTGATGAAATTTTTTGTAAAAAAGGATATAATGAAAGATTTAAACTTAAAATTTATATTTAATTAAAAGAAATAATAAAACTAGATAATTTTTACTAATTAAAAAAAAATTTTATCCTATTTTTAAAATTTTTTAATAAAATTCAAAAATATAAAATAAAAATTTAAACAAGATTAAAATTATATAAAAATAAAAGTGAATAAGCATATTTTAGATCTAATAAAAGAAATATTTATTAGAAAAACAAAAATATTTAATGAGGCTAATACAAGGTAAAATAATATATTTATTATTTAAGTATAATTCTAAAAATTCTAAATATATAATATAAACCAATCAAATATTGAGAATCAATAAGATAGTACTTATAAAAGTATAAATTAAAATGGATAAAAAAAAAGCATAATTAATTAATAAAAAATGGCTAAAGCTTAATAAAAGAAAGAAACTAAAACTGTTGAAAAGAAAGTCGCTACTAAACCTGTCAAAGCTGTAGCTAAAGGTATATTTTAAAATTTATAATAAACATTAAATAATAAATATTTAAAAAATTTACTAATAATAAATAGTTACTAAAAAAATTGCCAAAAAACCAGCCGTCAAGAAGGTTGTTGAAAAGAAAGTTGCAGCTCCTGCTCCTGCCCCTAAAAAGGTAGTAGAGAAAAAAGCAGCCACCCCAAAAAAAAGTGTTGAAAAAAAAGTCGCCACTCCTAAGAAATCAGTAGAAAAAAAGCCAGCTGCTGCTAAGCCAAAGGTCACTAAGTAAAAGGCTGTTAAAAAGACTGTTGCTAAAAAAGTATCTGGAACCCCAAAAAAATCAGCTACTAAATAAGCCAAAAAATAAACCCCAAAGAAGAAATGATTAATAAATAATATTTATTATTAGTAACACTTATTATTTTTCCTTTTTTTCTTATATTTATATGAAATTTAATTCTCTTATTTAAATTTATTTTGGCTCCAACAAATTTAATTAATTTTAAGTTTACTTTAAATTATATTCAATTACTCTAATTTTATAAATAAATAAAAAATTAATGAAACATTTTCGTAATTTTCTTAAAATTGATATTATATATATTTTGATTACATAATATAAATAAAATCATTTAATTTGAATATTACTATTGTCAAGTTATTATTAATCCAACATCTAAATTCTCAATTTTAGATTGTAATTTTCTATGTTAAATTTTTTTAATTATGCTTGTAATTATGATAATAAAATTTTATTTTTTTCTTATTGATAGATATCTTAATTTTATTGCTAAATTTGAATAATTAAAAAATTACCAGTAAGTATTGTTATTATTTTTTATAGTTTTCAAATTTTAGCAATTGTTATTTAAATCCTTTTTTCAAAATATCATTTTCATCCTAAATTTTTTTAATTTTTTAAATATTTTCATCTTCTGCAAAATCTTATAAAAGTATATAAATAAAATAATAAAAAAAATTAATTTAATTTTATTAATTAATAGTAATATTTGATTTATTATTAAATAAAATTAATTATATAAATACTTTTAAATTAAGTAATTTGATGTTCTAAGTATTCAACAGCATCTTAAGTACAAGTTTAATTTTGTAAATCATTTATTAATTTTTTACAAAAGTTTTGAATGTTTTAATAATCCATTTCTTACTGTTTTTTTATTGACAAATTTTCAAATATATTTTATAAATTTCCAAACTATACCTTTTTATTTAAATCTTAATTTTAAGGCTATTTTTTTTCTAAGATTTATTAGACTTTTTGTATGTCTCCATCACAATCATCAATATATTATTATATTTCCTATTTTTTTTATAAAAAATATACTTTTTTATTATAGTTTGGAAAAAGATTTATAAGATTTAAAATTGAATCATGTTATTTTTTATCGTCATTTTAAATAATTTATGATTGAAATTCAAACTTGTTTCTCTTTTTAAATAAGCTAGATTTTTCATAACATTATTATCCTTTTATTAAGATAGACATATAAATTCTGATTAAATAATTATTACTATTAAATAGAATATAAATTATAATTGAAAATAAATAGATTTATTTACTAGAAATAGAATTTTATCAAAATAAATATAATAAATAGTAGATTATAAGATATTAATTTATAACTTATTTATAAATAATTAAAATATATAAAAACATGGTAAAGAGTGCAGTATAAGTAGTAATAAGAAGCCGTCCAACAGTGAACTTCGCTTCAAATAATATAAAAATAAACGAAAAAGATGGAAAAATAGACATCAATATTCCTAAAGACCTAGCCTAAGGCCACGTAAATCATCAACAAGAAAACTGGGGATTCCAATACGACAAAGTGCTATAAAACGCATCCCAAGAAGAAGTATTTGAACTAACAGCAAAAAACATAATAAACCAAGTAATAGAAGGCTACAGCGGAACTGTGCTATGTTACGGGCAAACTGGAGCTGGTAAAACATTTACAATGGGAGGAAGCTAAATGGACTATAAATACAGAGGACTCATCCCAAGAGCAGTAGGTAGACTATTCTAAGAAATTCAAGGCAGATATGATTAATCCTTTAGAATCAAGGTTAGTTATTTAGAAATCTACAATGAAACTCTATTAGATTTATTGGGACCTTCCATGAGTTTAAATAGTAATATTTAACAGGATAATCTATTAATTTAAGAGGATAATAGGGGAAATGTTGTAATCAAAGGTTTAACATAAAAAGAATGTGTAACAGAGGAAGAATGTTTATAATGGTATTTTGAGGGGGAGATTAATAAGACTATGAGTGAACATAAATTGAATAAACATTCAAGTAGAAGTCATTGTATTTTTACATTGTTGTTGGAGAGTAGAAGTAGAGTTGAGAGCAGTGAAAAAATTATTGTGTCTAAGTTGAATTTGGTTGATTTAGCTGGAAGTGAGAGGACTAAGAAGACTGGAAGTTAGGGAATGTAGTTGATTGAGGCTTAGTTTATTAATAAGAGTTTGAGTTTCCTTGAGTAGGTTGTTGTTGCACTTAGTGATAAAAATAGGGATCATATTCCTTATAGATAGAGTAAGCTTACTAATATTCTTAAGGATTCTATTGGAGGTATATATATTTATATTTTTTATTATATAATTAATATTTATATATTTATTATTTAACTAAAATTATTATTAATTTAGTTAATTAAATTAATATTATATTTATAATAATCTATTATATTTTTTTATTATAATAATAATTTAAAATAAATAATAATACAGGGAATTGCAAGACAATAATGATAGCAAATATATGGCCTGAATAAGACCACTTGGAAGAAACAATATCAACATTAAAATTTGCAACAAGAATGATGAAAGTGTCAAATGAAGCAACAATCAACGTACATCTAGATCCTATTCTTTTGCTTAAAAAATAAGAAAAGGAAATCCGAGATCTTAAACAAGAACTAGCAATGCATGATACCTTAGCCAACAGAGGCCGAATCAACTATGATCCATATTCCCCAGAACAACAAAAACATTAACAATAAATTGCAAAACAATTCTTAGAAGGACAAACAGAAGATATAGAGTTTGAATCTCTTAGGTAAGTTAGAGAACTGTTTTATCAGATGAGAAATATATACAGAAATCTACAGATGGATATTCAAAATAATAATGTTGTTATTGATAATAGTGTTAAATAGAATCAATAATAAATTTAGTAGAAGTAGAATGTCAAACAAGATAATCAGGATGCTGTTGGGGAAGAGGATAATAAGTATGGCTTTGGATTGGGAAAAGCTCATAAAAATGCTAAACCTAATAATCAGGATGTTTAGAGTCTTGTTGCTATTCCTAAGGATTAAAAGTAGGAAATATCAAATGAATAGTAGGATATGATTGAGTCTTAATTATCATAAAAGAATCAAGAAAATAATAACAATAAAAAATTAGTCAATGTTGATAAATAATAGGTTTATTTAGATTTCAAAAATAATGAAGGCTAAGAATATTCTTAATAAATTTCTTTGAGTTTTGTATTTTTATCTTTTTAAATTTTAAGATTAGTTTATAAGAAACTAAAAATCAAATTAAAATAATTGTTGAAAGGGCTTAAGAATTAAAATTATAAATTGAGTAAAGTAAGGAAAAATTAGACAAAAAATAAGAGTTTAAAAATTAAGAAGTAAATAATTTTTATTTAATTATTATTTTTTTAATTTAATTTTATACTAATTGAAAGGAAATTTAAAAAGGTATAATTGATGAGGAAGAATTTGAAATAATTAAGGAAATTAAAGGACAAAAAAAACTTTATAAATAAGAATATGAAAAAATAAAAGCTTTAAAATTAGAAAGTTAGATGACTGAAGCAAATATTTAAAAAAATAAAGTTACTTTATTAAGAGAGTTTGAGAAGTTTTTCAAGAAGAAATACGGGTTAACTATACATGATTTAGATAATCCTTATATAAATAATCAAGAAGATGTATATTTCAATAATGATACAGAAGATTAAGACTAAGATGCACTCACTTTTAAAAATGCTAAAAAGAAAGTTAACTAACTTAATAAAGCAAGAAAACAAGAGAAATATAAATGATTTTATTATCTTTTTATTAAATCTTAAATTACTAAGATTTATTATTTATATAATTGAATTTATCAAATTATTTTTTCATTTAACATAAATTATATTTATTTTCTCAAAAATATTTCTAAATTGTCATTATATTCATTTATTTTTATTATTCTTTGGAAATCATAATTTTTAGTTAAAAAATATTCGATTTTATTTATTTTCTTATAATAATTTTATTCTAAAAAAATTTGATTGCAAATAAATTAAATATTATTTAATTGAATAATTTAATCCATATAATTTTTATTCATATCAAAAATATGTATTATTTTGTTTTAAAAATCTATTACATTTCCTAATTTTAAACATTAAAATCCTAAAATCATTCCTTCAGGAGTATTTAAAAAATCATAAATTCTTTTTATTAAATTTTATTAAATGAAATTATTTAAAATTTTCTATTAATGATTTTAAATTAATTGATAATTAATAGATATACCATATTTTTATATTAATACTTAATAAATAATTCCTAAAAAATTATTAATAGCATATTAATTTAATTTACATAGTTAGGTTTTTAAATTTTCATTTAATAAATCAATAGCTTATTATTATATAATTGTACATTCTTTTTCTTCATAATTTATATCAAATTATTCCTCTTTATAAACCTCTAAATCTAAATCTATATATCCGTAGAATAAATTTATAAATTTTGTTATAAATCCAGTTGAACAATCATTTATATTTTGACCATAAGTATTTTATGAATCTACTAATTAGAATATAAATAAATTAAGAAATTCATATTTTTGATCAAATTCTAATCCATCATAAAAATTAAATGTGATTTCTAATAATTAATCTCCTTTTATGTTTTAATTATCAATTTATGCTTATATTATTTTGAATCTTTGTATACTTTTTGTAAATATTTCTTAAAGTTCATTTAATTAAATATTTTGATAAACTTTGTTGATTTATTATAATAAAAATTATTTTTTTTCAGGACATAATTATTAATATTCTTAAAAAAAAAATTACTCATATTCATCAATTTTTTAATTTTAATTTTAGTAATATTTATTATTAATTATTTTAAATAGTTTTAATATTCCGTTAACTAAATATTTATTATTATGAGCTGATTATCAATCTTAACAAATTATTTTAAATATTTGATTTTTATTTTTAAGTAATTTATTATCAATAATTAGAGCACCTTTTGATAAAAGGAATCTTGAAAATTCATTTCTAATGTCTTAAAAATATCTCATTATTGTATAGCCATCTTTATCCAATTCGTTAATATCACATTATTAATAATTAAGTAAAAATTAAATAATTTATTAATAATTAAATTAAGCAGCATAATGTAATGGATTTTAACCTAAATTATTTTTAACATTTATATTAGCTCCTTTTTCTATTAAAAATTATATTATTTCATTATTTTATTTTTATTAAATTGCATAATGTAAGGGAGTA
>Ga0315908_10000665_pt1 | contig 26915 bp, 12 predicted proteins | sample LakEriMetagenome_12_FD_203520 | JGI IMG/M metagenome (GOLD analysis project Ga0315908, IMG submission 203520) | Freshwater fungal communities from buoy surface, Lake Erie, Ohio, United States - Buoy 4 MA124 | ecosystem: Environmental > Aquatic > Freshwater > Lake > Lake biofilm | place: USA...
AATCTTTTATTATTGGGTTTACTTCTTTAGATAGTCAATTAAGTATTAATATATTTTAAAATTGTGGAATAAATAAAATTGTTTAAAAACCTTCAAATTTTAAAATTATTTAAGAAATATTTGAAAAACATTTTAAATGATTTAAAAATAAATATACTTATATTATTAATTATAATTTTGAATTTAATATATTTATAATTTTTTAATACTAATTATTAAATGCAAATATAATAAAATTATTCACAGTAGTAATTATTTTTAAATTCAAATTAACCAACCCATTCATTTTCAAATATTTCTAATATTTGTAAAATAATAATTTTATTAAATATAAAGATTAAATAAATTTATAAGAACTTGATGAATACAGGGTTTAATTAAAATAAAATGAAGAAATTAAAATATAATTAGAAGAAGGATAAGCTGAAATATATGGATAAGAAATATCTTTATATTAAACATTGTTTTATAATAATAAAGAATCGATAGGAATATTTACATATTAAGGATGCAAATTATAGATAACTTATTAAGAATCCTAAAATCAATAAAAATAGAATTAAAAAAGTAATAATAATAGTATAAAAGGATATATTAAGAAAAGAAATGAAAATATGTTATAATATTTAAATATTAATGAATATTTGGAAAAACAACGTAAAATGGCAATGTTTTAAGAAGAAATAGGGCCAAGAGTGCTAATCTGTGGCAGTAAATTTAGTGGGAAATCTACATGCTGTAAAATTCTATTAAATTATGCATGTAGATTACAACACAGACCTACTTTTGTAGATTTAGATGTTTTTAACAATGAGATAGGTTATTTGCCAGGTACTTTCGGAACTGTGGTTGTGAATAATATTTATCCTCATTAGAATTAACAAGGGTTTCTTGATAATCCTAACAAACTTATCCTTTTTCACGGCTACTCAGATTATTCCCAGTCCAATTTATATGATTAATAATTAAAATATCTTGCAAATGCTATTAATTCTAAAATGTTATTTTTAAAATCCAAACACTAACTTAACGATATTAAGGAAGATTAATTATTTAATCAGATTTTTGCTTCCTAATCAAAACTCAATGTCTTTACAAGTGGAGTCATCATTAATGCACCTTAATTCATAGAACATAATATTAATATTTTTTATAATATAATTAACTATTTTAAAGTTAATTTAGTCTGTGTTATTGACCATGATGGACTCTATAATTAGCTTAGAACTTATTAATAAAACAATAATTCTTTAAATAACTTAGAGTTATTAAACTTGATGAAGTCTGGAGGAGTTATTCAAGAAGAAAAACAAACTGATCAAAAATTTAAGGACTATTTTATAGGCCGTGAAATGTAAATTAAAATTAAAAGTGCATTGAAATGTATAAGATTTTAAGATTTGAAGTTATATAAAATAACTAAAAATACAAGTATGACCAGTGCTTTACCAGCTCATATGAATCAATCAGATTTGGAAGAATTAAATGTAATAAAAGTAGAAATCGATGATATAAATCCCAAAACTATTATAGGAGTGCTAAATTATAAACATAATTAATTAAGTATTAAATTTTATAATAATTTAATAAGACCAAATAGAAAATAGTTTAATTATTTAAAGTTCTGTTTAGTATTATGCTTATATTGATAAGTTTATCAAAGATAAGTAAATATTAGAAATATTGATTCCTAATTCTTAAATTAATGAAGAAGATATTATTAATTCTTATTGTATATTATCAAAATTATCATGGACTAAATGAATTTTTATTTAAATAAATAAATTTGTATAAATTAAAAAATTTTTCAAATATTTAATTTTTTACTAATTAGTTGATTTATTAATTGAGAAAAAAAATTGATAAATTGTTAATTTTTTCTTAAATATATAATTTAATATTTATTTCTTATATTTATATAATAAAATATTTTTTCATTGAAACAATCAAATTTTTTTAGAATCATTTATTTAATCTTCAAATAATTAAATAATTATATTTGGATTAATTTTTAAAGCTTCTATTTAATCTTTATAATCTTTTTCTATTAAAATTAGTTACTACTTAGTATTATAATTAGTGTATTCTTTAGACATTCGAATTTATTACAATTTTTTATTAAATATTTCTATAGGTTTATCTTTAAATTTATCAAATCCAGAATCTATAAGAATGTCATTTTTAATTTTTTCCAAATTAAATTTTCCTATTTTTTTATAAAATTCTTCACTTTAAAGATTTAATTCTTCTTTTTCAATTAATAATTCTTAAAAAACTTTTTAAATGCTTTTTAAGGATAATAATAGTATTTTTTAATAAGTTTAAAGTATAATTTATTCATTTATTTACTAATTTATTTTTATTTCATCAATTAATATTAAATTAGGATAAATTCCCTCAATAGAATTAAAAATAATTTTATATATATTTTACTATAATTCTAAAATATTTTAATTTTCTTCGTAATTAAATAATAATTATTCATATTAAGCTTGATTGATATTATATTTAATAAGTAATAAATTTTAAATTTATTAAATCATATTTTCAAACTCTTTTTTTAAATATTCAATTATTTATTATATTTTATGTTTGATTTCTTCTTAATTATCATCATTTATTTATTACTAAAATTTTATTATATGATTTTAAGTAAAATTATTTCTTAAATCCGCAATTGTAAATGCAGTCATAAATATTAAGTTATATTTTTCCTACAAAAAACTTATTAATATTTTAATTGTTTAATTTCCTTCATTTAAATTTTCAATTTATTCATTTTAATTATCATGTTATGTTTAATTATTATTATAGTTTTAATAATAATATTTTAAAAGACCAGCTCCTACAATCGATCCAGCCAAAAGTAAAAGTTATTGTCTCATTAAATGGATTAAGAATAATTATGATTAAAAAAATTCTATTATAATTAATATCAATTATAAATTGGATATAAAAATTAATTATATCAATTCAAATTGCTAGTTTTAGCAATATGTTCAGCCAAGTCAATCATTCTATTGCTATATCCCCATTCATTATCATACCAACTTATAAGTTTAACAAATTTATCACTGAGACTAACTCCAGCTTAAGAATCGAAGATACTACTCAAAGGATCATGAATAAAATCCTAACTTACCACAGCGTCTTCAGTATATCCCAAGACTCTTTATAATATAATTAAATAATTACATAAAAATAATAATGGTATTAATGAAAATGATATAAAATGATAATATTAATGATATAGTACCCTTTAAGAGATCCTTAACTAGCCTCTTTGAGTTCAGCACAGATTTCAGCATAAGTGGCTCCCTTTTTGAGTTTAACAGTGAGATCAACAACACTAACATCAGCAGTAGGGATTCTGAATGCCATTCCAGTGAGTTTTCCATTTAATTCAGGAATGACTAAACCAACAGCCTTGGCAGCTCCAGTAGAACTAGGAATGATATTAAGAAGAGCACTCCTTCCAGCTCTCCAGTCTTTTCCTTTCCTTTCAGCTCCATCAACAGTCATCTATGTAGCTGTAACAGCATGTACGGTGGTCATAAGTCCTTCTTCAATACCAAATTTATTGTTAACCACATGAGCCAAAGGGGCTAGACAATTAGTTGTGCAACTTGCATTTGAAACTATATTTTAGTCAGATGTGTATTTGTGATGGTTCACTCCATAAACATATGTTGGAGTTATCTTGTCTCCTGCTGGGGCTGACATTATTACTTTCTTAGCTCCAGACATCAAATGGGTCTAACATTTCTCTTGAGTTAAAAATGCTCCTGAGCATTCAGCTACAACACTTACATTCACATTTCCCCAAGGAATATTTGCTGGATCCTTTTCATGGAATACTCTTATTTTATTTCCATCTACAATTAAATGTTCACCTTCTACTTATATATCATTCGTCAGCTTTCCATGTACTGAATCATATTTCAATAAATATGCTAAATATTCTAGGTTTGTAATAAAAGGATCATTTATTGCTGTCACTTAAACTCTTGGGTTGTTTAATGAAGCTCTAAATGCTAATTTTCCTATTCTTCCAAATCCATTTATACCTATTTATAATCCTTTTTTCATTTTTTATATTATTATTCTTAGATTTATATCTTCTACTATTTATTATGTTTAATACGTACTTTTTTAATATATTAAACACTATACTTAATTTATAAATATATAATAATATTAGTATTTTACTTAAATAATTATAATAAAACTATTTTAATCTTTGAATTTATAAGTTTTTGATAAAAATAAGAATTATAATTAAAAATTTAAAAAACAATTAACTAAAAATAAGATATGATGAAGAATAATTTAAAAATTCTTCTATGCTCAGAATAAAATATACTAATAAAATAATTGACAAATAGTTTTATCATAAAGAAATATAATTAAATTAAAGTAAATATAGTATATTAAAATAATAATTTTATTTAATCTGGTTACATTTTTATTTTTAATAGATTTTATAAAAAAAAATATTTTTTTTTATATAAATATTAATTCATATTGTTTTAATCTTTATAGGATTAATTATTTTAATTTTTTGAAAGTAAAAGATGAAAAGTTATTTAACCATTTTTAAAAATAAAACAATTATGATTGCTAATAATAAAAAGAAAAATTATTATCAATCAATAACTATTTAGACTAAAATAAAAATAAATCAATAAAAAAAATCAAGGAAATTAAATAATTAGATATTAATTAATAAAATTAATAATAATATAAATAATATAAATAATAATAAAAACACAATCAATAATTAAATATAAAAAATAAAATCCATAATAATAATAATAATATTCAAATAAAATATTTGATTATTCAAAAAAGTATAAAATGAAACAATAATTATTATTGTTTAACAAAAACTAGAGAAAAAATTAAATTCAGTAAATAATAAAAAATAGTAATTTTATTAAATTTTCAATATAAAATGCATTTTAAATTTATTTAAAATTAATCATTGTATAATGTTTTATAATTCACTTAAATTTTTTTCTTTTTTTATTTATACACAAAAAATATTAATTTATGACCAAGCTACATCTGGATGATCTATAAATTGATATATATAATTCTTTGGCATTTTCATTATGTTTAATTACAAGATTATATTATCCTTAAATATAATATGCAATACCTAAATTATTTAATTAAGTTGCTACATTTGGATGTTTAAATGCACTAATTTAATATTATATTATCAATCCTTTTATATAGTTATCTATTGCAAGTTTAAATTATCCTTTACTATAATATGCAATACCTAAATTATTTAATATTTATCCTTAATAATTATTAATCTTATTTTTATTAATTTTCATCATTCTTTCCAAAAACTTTATTTGTATTTCAAATTCTTATAATTTAAATAAAGCTTCTTAATAAACTTAAAATTCATCTCGATCTTCATTTTGTATTTTTTGTTAATATTATATTCTATAATTATTTAATTCCTTATTGTTTTTTTTAATATATATTCCTAATATTATTATTTTGATAATAATCAAACTTTAATTAAATCAATCATTTATTTTTTACTATTTTATTATCCATTTTTAACAAATTCTATTATTTTAAAAAAATTATTATTTGAAAATAATATTTCATTTTCTCCTGGAACTTCTGTTAAATTATCAACTGGATAAAATAAATTTTATTCAATATTTTCATAACTAATTTGTATTACAAATATTGCATTTTTGGCAAATTCTTAAGCAACTTTTAATTATTCACTACTTGAAGTAAATCCTTTAAATAGAAATATTTAATTTTAATTTTTTTATAATTTTTACAATTCTTTTTCATTTAAATTTACTCCTCTAAATAAAAGTTTTATATTTTTAATATTTTCAGGTTTTTTACATTTTTATTGTCTTAAATTTTCATTTAAATTATAAATAAAATATCGTAAACAAAAAATTTATTCTATATCTTCTTTTTGTAAAAATTTATTTAACATATAATAAATAAAAGATTCAGCTTTATAATAATAAATGAATAAAGCTTCTTATTTTTAAATTCATTAAAATCATTTATTAAATTATTATTAAATTTGATTAATCTTTTTTTTTCAATTATTCTATTAATATCGCTAAAAAATAAATCTAAAATATTTTATTATCCTTGTCTTTTAATTTAATCTTCATAATTTATTTCTATATATTCTCTACTAAATCTATAAAAATCTTTTTTTGCAATTTCTATATGATCTAATTTATATGATATTTTATTTAAAACTAAATCTAAATACATATAAAATTAAAATGCATTTTATTTTTCAAAAACTATTTATTAAACTTTATTATGAATATTCTCCCATTATATTTTTTCTTTTTATCTTTCTTAAATTTTCTTTTTATCACTATCAATTTCGATTATTAATGATTATTTTAGAAATGTAATCCACACATTGCTTTACATCATTAAATATACTGTATTAAATTTTTGTTAATTAATTTAATTATTATTATTTTATTTAATTAGATTCATTAATGTCTATCCAAATTATTTCATAACTTTCTTCTTTTATCTAAACTATTTTATTAATTCAAAATACTTTTTGATAATCTTTTTTCATGATTTGATTTATTAATAAATAAATTTATATATTATGGTAATTATTATTATGAATATATTAATAAATATAGGAGTATTATATAAATAATAAAGAAATATAATAATTTATTATTCAATTTTCCTCATGCTCTTTCATTTCTTAAATTTAAAATTCTATTTAATCTCAATCTTTATTGTTTAATCATGAAAAATAATTAAATAATTTATAATTCCAATCCAGAAAATTATATACTTAATATTGGTATAAAAAATATTATTTTTAAGACTAGCTTTGATTTTAACTATTGAAAAAGAATCAGTAATTTAAGTTCGTTATTAATTAGTATTATTTTAATTTATCAGTTAAATTTTTTAATTTTCACCTGTTTATCAAATATTATTGGTAAGAGTTTAATATTTATTAATGCAAAAATTAATTTCTTTATTTAATTGTTTATACTTTCTTAAAAACAAGCAAATAAATAATTAACAATTATTCATAAGATATATTTCTTTATATAAAAATTATAAAAATGAAATAGCATATTTTTATTATTTTTATGCTAATCAAAGTTAATATAATATAAATATTTATTATTTAAAAATATTTTTTAGAGTAAAATTTAATTTTGAATTAATTTAATAAATTTATATTTTTAAAGTATAAAATTTGAAAGGTATATAAAAAATTTAATGTATTAATAATATTTTTTTCTTAATAACTATAAATAAATAAAAAAAATGATTGGTTATTTTATATAATTTAAGTTAATCATATAAGTAAACAGTGATTGAAAAAATATATCGAATTTAATGAGTTTCAGTTTTATGATATTAATTATATCCTTATTCATGATAAATGCTCTAACTTTGATTATCTTTCTTTAATCCTCTTTCAAATATTGAGTATAAATAAACAAGACTTTATTCCATGCAAGTTTCTCCACAATGATTGAAAATACTATTAATATAGAACGTTTTTTTTGTTGTTTAACTCTAATCGCACTTATCATAGCAAAAATTACTCTATATTTAAAATATTAATCCTTTAATTAAAACAAACTTTACTAAAGTACTTATTAAATATAATTTATTATAATTAATATTGATCTATTAATAATAATTAAAGTATCATATTTTATTTAGAATAATAAAAATAAAAATGAATATTTTGAAAAAATTTTAATGTAATGATAAATACAAATATAATCAATATTATCCTGATAAGTCAAAGAGAATAAAGTTTTTCATAATACAGTCTAAATCAATTATTACAGATCCATTACTAATAGTATTAATATTTCTTCTCTATTTATTATCATTTAATAGAAGATTAAGCTAATTTAGTCTAGGATTATTGCCCATAAAAAATGATAAAGAATTAAATAAATCCTACTAATTATATTAGCCTATAGGAGTCCATGTTTAACATTCAATTCTGGAGAAACCTTGTTATTTAGGGAAGTTAAAAATTCCATAAGAATCTAATGAAAATATTATATAAATAAAAAGAATATATAATAAAAATTAGATGAATATAAAATAATTACAAACATCGATTTTGTTATAATAATCTAATCTCCATACCTTGATGATGCCTTTAGGCCAATGACTAATATGATTGGTGCTAAAAGCAATATCAAAAGGATGACTCCAAACATTCATTTGGCCCTTACTGGCATAACTAGTTTAAGTTTAAATACTTTTCTACTCACTAAGCAAATCCCATTAATAAGATGACTCTATTTGTAATTCACAAAACAAACCATCGTGATCTGAATTTTCTACTCCAAAATTTATGCCTCCCACTATTTATCCGATGAAGTATATTTCAGGTTTACAATCACTAATGCTTCGAAGTTATTATTCATAGTTATTTTAATTACCAAATTCACTCATTCTCTATGTATTTTCATATTAATTCTAATTAGGATGAGGATTTATTCAATTTATATTATTATTATTATTATCAATAAAGTTATTATTTTGATTCATATTCATTCTATTGTTTTGAGTCATGTTCAATCGGTTATTTTACTATATAGATTATTATTCATTTAAAGTTTCTTAATCAAAACTATTATAATTATTTTTATTCCAATTTGGATCAGTATTCATTTAATTATTACTAAATCTCGCTTTATTGTCTATAGGAGGTAGCTTGTTTATCATTAAATTCAAATAATTTATTTTCAATAAAAAAGTAATAAATATACAAAATTATTATTTAAATTTATCTTTATATTAAATAATAAAATATATGGATATTTTATAAAAAAATTTCAAAGAAAATAATATTAATGCATGCATTTAGTATATTTAACAAACTTAAAATAAAGAAGAGTTTAATTTTGGCTTAATAGGAATATTTGAAAAACTTATATTGTAATAAAAATTATAACTAAATAGTTAATAATTGGCTGATAGATTAATTATGATTATTAACATTAGAAAGGATGATATTAATTATGATGACTTAACTTTTTATATTAACAATGAAATTAAGGAAGAGTTAAAACTTGTAAAGTTAACTTAATTAAATAAAACCATATGCAAAAAAATATTGTTAACATTATTTAATATTTAAAATTTGCAATCATATTTTAATGCTTGCTTAGATTAGTAAGATATTCAAATATTTAATAATTTGTTTAAATTGTAAAATGTTTTTAAAAATAGCAATATAATATTAAATTACAATGAGTATAACTGTTAAATACTAGAATTAACCCTAAAATATTTAATTGAGAAATAAGAAAAAAGTAAAAATGATAAGATTTTATAATATTTGATTGATAAAATGATAATGAATGGCTATTTAATACAATATGTTGATTAGATAGTATAATTTTATTAATTTGAAAATAAAGAATGATTTGAAATTCTATTGGAAAACATTAAAGAAAACATAAGAAAGAGAAAAATAATTAGTGAGTTAGTGAATTAAGATAAAATATTTGAATTAAAAGATGGAGAGAAATTGATATTTAGAGTACTTGATTAATTAGATATGAATAGTTTAATGTAATTTATATAACATAATGACATTAAGAACTTCAACTTAATTGAGAAATTAATTAAATACATGTCATAGTAAAATAAATAATAAAAAGAATCCTTGAACAGATTAATTTAATATTGGAGTGCAAAAGAATTTATCATTGATAATAATTATAAACAACAAATGTTTATAACTAATTTAATTCTTGGATTGTTAAAATCAAATAGTGATTCAAAATAAATAGTAGAAGATAATATTTAAAATATTTCTATCGGTATAACTATTTGATTTAGATATGAAAACGAACAATTTTTAAGTTATTAAAACTAAATTATTTATTAAAGTTGTTTAATGTTATGGAAATCTATTGGATTTATTTAGGGAAGTTTTAACTCTGATAAAGAAGAAAATTATGACATGTAATCGAAAATGGGATTCATTATAAACTATTAAGACTAATTCACCAAAAAAGATTATTATTTTTTAGATTAAAATCAATAAAAATATAATTAAATTGAAGATGAAAAATAATAAAACGATAATAATATAGAAGATAAAAACGAATAAAAAGATAATAAATCATAAAATGATAATTTAAATTAAGAATTTGAAAATAATATAGATTTGTTAGAAGAAGATAAAATAATGAAGCAATTTTATAGACCAAAACACTTATATGATATAATACTAGGTTTATAATAAACAGAGAATCGAAAGAGATACATAGAGTGTCTTAAGTAAATTGAAGTTGTATTACAATATAAACTAGAGGAAAATGATATTCACATAGAATACTTGTTAGAGATTTTATTAAAAATGAATGCAAATTTATATTTGATATATAGTGAGGAGAATGAAGATATAATAATGAAATATAGAAGATAAGGAATAAGAAGTATTGTGCATTATAAACTAAATTTGTATTAAAATTTATTAGATAGATTTATGAGTAAGAGTTGTAGTTTATCAGATAGGTTTTTATTAATGGATGTAATATAAGAATTGATGGAAAAATTATCAAAGGAGAATGTTTGGGAAAAGGAGTGTGAAGAGGAGAGGGAGAAGGAAACAGATTTTTACTTTGAGAAAAGGAAGGAGGTATATTATGGGGAGAATAGAGGGAAGGAAGAGAAGGGGGGGAAGAGTAGAGGAAAGTTGTTGAAGAGTCGGTAATTAAAGATAGAGAAGGTGAATTTGAATAGACTGAATGAAGTGGCTGGGGTTATGTTGTTGCCTTTATGCAGAGTGCTTTTGCCTAATCATAACAAACGAGAGCACGATACCATCTCTGATCAGTACTTTATTCAGAATGTCGACCTCCTTATTCACTCTATCAAGACTTCTCTATACTCTCTCTCTCTTGCCAAAAATAGTATACATTTTTACCAAATTCTATCTATTTTCCTTTAAGTACTCGCAAACTATCAACTCAAAATTCAAAATCTTCATTTTATTCGTCTCCTTTCTCATGCTCTCTATTAGATAAGTAATCTTATTTAGCATTTTCTTATTTCTCTATATCCCTAACTTATTCAGGATCTCATCAACTTTATCAAAAACTTTGACCATATTAATAACCTTATAGACCATCCCTCAAAAATACTTTTACAATAAGCTGTATCCAACATCTTAAATCACATAGGACCAACCTAATTAAAAATAAAATGATATATAATATTCTTATTATTTATATCCTATCATTATAATTATTTCAGTCTTCTTTTTTGTGAACTCTAGGAATAGTGTTGACTAAATTTTAAAAATTCATTTTGATTTTGTCCTTATATTGCTGATTTTTACTGACCCAATACATCTTATGGTTTTTAATGGAGTAGACCATTAAGACAGCAAAATTCACAAAGAGAGTTATGAAGAGAAAGTCTCCAAAGTAAAATGCTACTTAACTTAACAAGTAAAGGGAAACAATAATCTAATATAATTATTTATATAAGAGAAAGTTAGTACTGATATAGTAAGAGCACCTTCTTACACAGTTACAACTTTTCTCAAAAATTGTAATGAACCATTGATAAATTGATATAGCTTTTTATAAAGTTCCTTCACATTTTCAGGATCCAAATTATAATTGTGAAATTTTTATTAGATTTCTCCTTGCTGTTTTAAATTATTTAATACCACAACCAAAAGTAATAATCCTATCAAGCTAAATAAAATTATGCTAACTAATGTCAAATCATATATTATAATTATCATGCTTATCAAGTTCAATATAATTAAGCTAATTATCAATTGTTTAAGACTCATTTTTATATCTATTTACTTTATTATTAAATATATTTATTATTATTTATATTCTATGTAACATTCTTTTCATACTATTCAAGAAATTTCTATTGACTAATAAAACTCACAAGATATTAATGAATCAATATATTTAGAAAACTAAAATAATTATTAATAATTTCAAAAAGAAAAAAATTCAAAGATAAATAAAAATTTAAAATGCAGTTAAGAAAATAATTTTTATTAAATAAGCTAAAGTAATTTTTTTGAGAGTTAAGATATAAATAATAAAGAGATAAATGACCCCATAAATGAAGAGATAAATAAAGATATAAATGAAGATATCAACAATTAGAATGATAGTTTGGATAAGAATATAAACAATTAAGTTAAAAGTGAATGATTATTGAGTTAGGAGGATTTAGAAATAATTTCTATAAGTGAAGATTCAAAAAATGGGGAAATAAGTGGTTTGAATGAACTAATTCAAATTAGTTTGAGTGATAGATAAGAAAGTAAATATAGAAATACTGAAAGTTCATCTAGATAAATCACAGAGTTGAATAGATTGTAAACTATAACAATAAGCAACAAATAGGAAAAAGAAGAAGAAGAAGAATAATAATGATAAAACAAACTTTCATCATAACAAATAACAGATTTGGACAATATCTATTAGATAAATATCAATAATATTATTGAGTTAGAATCTGTTTAAGATATTACAGATTTAGACCAAATCTTTGAAATCACAATCAACAATATTTGTGATCAAAACTCAAATAATATATTATTAACAGATCCTGAGTTCATTAAGGAAATTAGTTTAAGTTAATGTCAGTCTATCTTAAACTCTAACTCAGATTTAAATAGTGTTTATATTTTCAATTGATCACAAAATATACTTGATTAGTATAAATCTAAAAAATTATCTAATAAAATTTATAATATACAAAAACTTAGTGACAATTCTTAATCTATTACATTGGAATTTGTTGATTCTTTAGATATAACAAATATTATTAACTAAGAAATCAATTCTAATTATTCTTATATTTAAAATAAAAAAAATAGCTAATCAGTTTTTATAAAACAAATGAAAGACCAAAATAACAAATAAAATTAATAAATATATAATAATTTAAATGATTATGATAAAACTGAAAAAAATATAGTAACTTTTGGTTTTTAGGAACAAGATTAAAACCAGTTACCAAAACCTCAAAAGAATTAAAATCAGATTAATTAAGAAGATGAATTAAATTTATAGAATTAAAATTTTCAAATTAATTAAAATCAAAATATATAGAAAAATGATAAATTAAAATAAAACTAAGAAAATAATTTTAAATATACTTAATTGTTTAGAAAATATTCTAATTAAAAAAAAAGAAATATTTAAATTAAATTTTAAAATAAATTAATAGAAAAAAATATCATTTTTAAGAATTAATATATTTAAGAATATTTTGATTGTAAAAATAAATAATAAATAATGAATTAAAAAGAAATAAATGTTCTTTCAAACAATATAAATTTCGATTATTTTCATATTAAAAAAGAAATCTAAAAATATATTTAATAAAATAATAAAATTGATAAAGAGAAAATAATTTAAGAAAATTAGCAATTAAAAATATAATTAAATTAATTGAAAAATGAGAATTTAATATACAGATCAAAATTAATTAAAACAAATAAAGAAAAAACTAATTAAGAAAAAAATAATTAGGAAATAAAGCCAAATTAATTATTATAGTAATATTTAAAAATAAAAGAGTAAAATGAAGAATTGAATTTTCAAAATAATTTTTTTAAAAATTTGATTTAAAAATTAAATAAAAAATTCAAACTAGAAAAAATAAATTTATAGAAATTATAAGAAAAAATAAGAATTAAAAAATAAGAAGATTAAGAATTTATCAACCAGTAAAGTGGAAATAATAATAGCTAATTAATATAAAATTTGAATAAAAAAATATCTTAATTAAGGTTATAATTAGATTAAATAAATTAATAAAATAAACTTTTTTAAGAAGAATTAATAGTCAAAAACTAAATTGTAATTATAAATTAATAAAAAATAGATAAGCAAATAAAAATAAGAGATTATTGATCGTCATCAGATTAAATTTATAAAATAAATAGAAATACTAAAATAAATAAATTAATGATAATCTTTACTTTTAAAATAATTTAAACAATAAAACAATATTTAATTTCATTTGAAAAATGAATTTCCAAATAATTAATTTTTAATAGAAAAATTATTTGAACTTTTAAAATTATTATAAAATATAGGCTCTATAGATTTTTTTTAAATCATCATTTCAAAATTTTAGGAAAAGAAAAAATAATTAAATAATATTGTTTAATCTTGGTTTGATTTTTATTATTAAAAATTTTTGTTGTTTATACAAAGTAATTATTTTTTAATAAATATAGAAAATTTTAAGGGATTGATTAGAAATTGAATGATTGAATAAAATAATAATAAAAAAATAAGTATATTTGAAAATTGAATCGAATTAAATTAATTTTAATAATTATATAAAAATCTACAAAAAGAAATTTTTTATTGTGAAAAATAAATAAAATTTTTACAATTATAAAATTAATAATAGTTAAATGATATTAATGATTATAAAGGTAATTTTTTAATTTAAAATATTTCAATAGATTTGTTGAAAATAAATCATAATCAATTAATATAAAAATTAAAATAAAATAGTAGCAATTAAATTAGAAATAATATTGAGTATGAAGAAAGGCATAGTCAAGAAAACAATTTAATTAGAAATGTTTTTTAAAAATATATTTATTTGCTAGATAAATACTAATATATTGATTCTAACATGGCTGATTTCTAGCTTTAATCAAATTAAAACTTTGATTAAGTTAAAAAAAAAACTAGAAAAATTATTAAAATAAAAAATTAATCATAAAAAAATGCAAATCATCAAAATGAAATTAATGATGATAAGAAAATAAATAGTAATAAAGATATAAATAAATGTAATATTAAAGATGATTATAATAATAAAAATGGCAACAAAAAAATAAATATTAAATAGGATAAATATAATAACGAGAATATTAATGAAAATATTAAAAATGAGAATAAGAAGAAAAAAAGATAATAATGATGATAATAATGATAAAAATGATAATATTGATAATAATGATAAAATGGTAAAAAGATAATAATAATAATAATAATTATCACTCTCCACTCAATTCTAGAATGGCATTAACAGAATCTCCTTTATTTTAGTGGAGAGCTTTGACTGCCTACTATCTAGTACACTTGCAATGCTCCATGACCATACTAATAGTTTCTTAAGAAAGTCCTTCCTCTGAAACAGGTTCATTGTCATCCTTTTCTTCCTTTTTATCCTCGACCTTCTCCTTCTCTACAGCTTATTCAGCTGGTTTGAACTTTCCTGCCTCATCAGCTGCGATATTGCCTGGGAAGTCTTATAATTTAGCCTCTCCAAACACTATGTAACTATTATCTTGTCCTGGAGTCTATAGAATCTCAGGATTATCAATAAATAACATCATCTATTTTCCTTTCTTAATAGTCACTCGATTTATTCCACTCACTGCCTTCATACCCATCTTTAACATTGCTTTCTTAAATTTCTTCTCCCCTCTAGATTATTTTGAATCACCTTCTACTTCTACTTCCTTCAATTCTTAATTTTCTACATTTTATACTTCTTATTCACCAGACATTTTTAGATTCTTTTTAATCTTTATTATTAATTTAAGATATTATAATTTTCATATATTTTATTATTTCTATCATAAATATTCTTATTATTATAAATCTTATATAATTTCATTTCAAATTTTAATATTTATAATATAAAAACGGGTTTTTTAAACATATATATTTAAATAATAAATTAAATGAATTAATAAGTATGTGATACAATAAAAGTATATTTAAGATTAAGACCTATAAATGAGTTAGAAAAAATTAATGGAGGAAAAATATGCGTTAAACATTCAAAAACTTAAATAATACTAAAGGTAATTATAAAAATATTTAGTATTATAGCTTGAAGATTAACATGAATTTATTGATGATGGTTAAGAACATGACAGATAATAATTGGATCATAAATTTAACTTTGATAGGTAAATAAAATAATAAGATATAAATAATTATGATAGTAAATAATAAGATAATATGATTAAAAATATTATTAAATAAATTATAATATTATAATAAATATGATAATAATATTAAAATAAAACTGATAATAATGAATATAAATATATAAAATAAGAATATTCGGTACTGAAACAAGTCAAGAAGAGATTTTTAATATAGTTGCAAAGCCAGTGATAGAATAAGTAATGGATGGATTCAATGGCACTTTGTTTGCTTACGGCTAAACATCTTCTGGCAAAACTCACACAATGGAAGGAATCTTAAATTAATAGGAGTCTAAAGGAATCATACCTAGAGTTTTTGATCATTTAATGTATTTAATTGAGTAGTCTAAAGATTAAATAGAATTTATTGTCAAAGTTGCTATGTTTGAAATTTATAATGAAAAAATTCAAGATCTTTTAGATACTTCAAGGGTTAATTTGGCTATTAAAGAAGATAAAAACAAAGGTATATTCGTTGAAAATCTATGTGAAATTCCTGTCAATGATGCTTTTCAGATGTTGTAAGTTATGTAAAATGGAAGTCAAAATAGGTAAATTATTAATATAATTCTAATTTTGATAATATAAATAATATTAATTAAATATATAGATCTGTAGCAGCTACTTAAATGAATGATAAATCATCAAGAAGCCACAGTTTATTTTTATTAAAAGTATTTTAAAAAGACAATAGTAATGATGAAACAAAAAGTGGGAAATTATTTTTTGTAGATTTAGCTGGAAGTGAGAAAATAAGCAAGACTAAAGTGCAAGGAAAATAATTAGAGGAAGCAAAGAATATTAATAAATCATTATCTTGTTTAGGAAATGTAATAAATGCATTAACATCTCTAAACCAGAATTATATTCCTTATAGGGATAGCAAATTAACAAGAATATTATAAGAATCTTTAGGAGGAAATTCAAAAACTTCATTAATTTTAGCTTCAAGTATTTGTTCTTATAATGATAGGGAAATTTTAAATACTTGCAGATTTGGAAATAGAGCCAAAAATATCACTAATAAACCTAAATAAAATGTCGAAAAATCAGCAATTGAACTTAAATAGTTACTTGATTAAGCATTGAACAAAATTAATAATCTGAACTTATAATTATATCAGTTGGAATGCAGTTAAAATGAAGAAAACAATAAGAGATAATAGAGTAATAATAATAATAATATTAATAATGAGGAAAATAAAAAAAATAATTAGAAGTTAGTAAAATAACACAGTGAAATCAAACATCTTTTTAATTAGAATAGTAAATTGCTAGAAAATGATTAATTGTAGAAAGAATAGATAATAAAGTTAAATAATGAGATGGAGATAATAAACAATAAATTATAAATAAATAACGAGTATTTTTTGAAACTTATAAATCTGTATTCTAGTAAGAATTCAACTCAGCTACATTATTTAAAGTTGGATCTAATCTAATTTATCACAAATTCTAAAGATAATTTAAAAGAAAAAGTAGAAGAGAAGTTTAATAATTATGAGAAGATCAATGATTATCTAATAGAAATGTTGAAGAACAACAAAGAGAACTAATTAAATCTCGACTCTCCTATACCTGAGTAAAACTAAATAACATTATAATAATTATCATTATTATAATCAAATTATTAAAATTATTATTTTAAATAGAAACCTAGTGGAATAAAATAAAGAAAACCAATTGATTAATAAGACTTACGACTTATTTTTAAAGTCAAAAGATTAGAAACAATAATTTGAAATATAGAATGATATAGAATTTAAAGAGTTATAATAGTTCATAATTTTGTAGTAACAGAAGTTAATCAGTATGAAATTGTTAAATGATAAGTTGGAATCTCAATTAATCTAACAGGAATTATCTTACAAGTAGAAAAATTCTATTAAGTAAGATTAAATCAAGTAAAAGATAGATTAAGTCATCGAATATTCTAAAAATCTTAAAGCTTAGAAAGATGAAATATTTTCTAAGTATGAAAATGAAAAACAAAATAATGTAAATAATATTTTTATATTTTTGTAAATACTATTATTATTCTTATCATTATTTATAAGACAAGTATAGTTATTAGATAAATAATAAAATATATATTATTAATAGATAATTAATACTTATATTTTTATAATTATTATTAGATAAAACTTAACAATGATTTAAAATAATTGAATGTGACAATTATTTAATAAAATAAAATATTAACATCTAGAAATGATTCTATCGAAAGTCTTAATCATTAATTGGATATTCAATAAAAGTTTTATATATATAATATTAAATTAAAGGATTTTAGAATAAGATGATTGTAAAAGTTAACTAGCTTTATTTTAAATATAATTTAAAAAATAACTCTTAGATAATAAAGAAGTAATTAAAAATAATAAAAAAATAGTTAAAATTAAAATTAGAGTAAATGAATAAATAGATTCAAGTAAAAATATTAGAGATAAACGAGTAAAAAAACATAATAGAGAATTTAAACAACGAGATAATAAACTTGAATGATTAAAAGAATAACTTAAATAACATCCTGATGATATTAAATTAGGAAAGAGGAGAAGAAATATAAAATAAAAGTAATCAATAACTAAGAAACAGTAAGACAGGAATAATTAGAAATAGTTGCCTTAATTTTTCCCTAAACAGAAATCTAAGCCAGAGTGCAGAGTAGGTAATAATAAAATCTAAGGTGAGTTTCGATCTTAAAGATAATGAGTAAAAGGATAAACTAAAATTATAGTCTCCTCTTTAAATAAATGAAGTTAACTCTTAATACATGTTATCTAATGGTAATTTTTATTTATTTAATCTAAAATAAGAGAATAGCAAAAATGAAATCGATGATTCGTAATAGTAATTTCAAGTCAGAGATTTTAATTAGAAAAACAAGATGAATAATCCAATTCAAGGAGGCAAAAACTTACTCTTGAAAAGATTTAGCACAATGAGCAAAGATTCAGTAATTAGTTAGTTAGATAATGCTGTTAAGTTAATTAATTAAAAGGAAAGCTGTTTAAATCAAAGCAGTAATTTCAGTGATGAATCCGAGGATAATTCAATATAAAAACCCTAATGAAAATATACTCTATTTATTTTCACTTTTTATTATATATTTTATTATATTATTTTTAATTACATTTTTTTCAATTTAATCTTTATACATTATTTCTATTCAGTTTATCCATTAATCTTGACTCTAACTTTTTTTAATTTTAATTTCTAGTTTGCATTGGTTGTTGTTATTATTGTATATTATTATTTTGACTTTAATTACTGCTAAATATATTTAATTGTTATTGAAATTAATTATTATTTTCATTACTTTCTTATTTTTATTATTCATATAAAAATAAATTTTATATTTCATTATTTTATTAATTAAAACTTTGATTGTTGTTTGGTTAATTAATAAATAAATTATTATCAAAAAAACTATTTTAACTTTAATTAACTATAGGAAGTTAAAAATAATTATTATTAAAATTATTATTAAAATTACTATTTTAATAATTTTAATTTTTATCAAAATCATAATAATTATTTATATTATTATTTTCATTTAAATTTTTGAAAATATTTATATCTAAATTATTTTATTAAATTATTTTTTAGTTTTGATTAGTTTATTAATATTAATTATTAATATTTTAGAAAATATTGTTTGAATTATTTAAAAACTATTGTTCATTAATATCATTATTAATTTTATCATTGATGTTATTGAATGTATTTTAATTCAAATCATCTTATTTTTTAGTAAAAATATTTTTTTAGATTTTAATATCATTATTCATGGAGATATTATTATTATTTTCTTTGACATTACATTAAATATCTTTAAAACCAATTAATTAATTTAATAAATTATCTGTATTAATATTTTATGTTTGAGCATTATTCATGGAAAAAGGATTTATATTTTATTATTATTTCTAATTTTGATTTTCAATTAAAACATCTTTTTTTAATTATATTTAATTATTTTATTTAACTTCATTAATTATATTGATTTATTATTTTTATTTTACATCAATTATGTTTATTTTTTTATTTTCAATATTATTTTCAGTATTTTTTTCAATAATATTTTATTTTTGATTGTTTTCAAATATATTTATTGATTTATTTTATTCTTATAAAATATTTATTTAGTTTTCATTTTAAGTATTTTCAGATTAAATTTAAAATTTTTAATCAAAAATATTCATTGAAAAATCTATTTTGTCTTTTATTTTTTTATCTTTTTGGTCTTAATTTTAATTTTTTTTTATATTAATCTCTTATTCTTATTGTTTTTATTTTGAATTACTTCGATTTTCTTATTTTTATTCAAATTCTATAATTTATTTATTTTCTAATGATTTTTATTATATAATTTTATTATTTTGTAATTATAATTATTATTTTAAATCGTTTTCATTAATTTCAGATATATTTTTAGAATTAGAATGAATATTATAATTAATTGTATCTTATTTATAATTTTATTTCAATAAATTTATTTATTCTTGTTAATCTTTCAAAAATTATTCTTGCATATGAATTTTTTTTAATAAAATTTATTTTTCTTTCTCTTAATTTTAAATTATTTGATTTTAAAGGTCTTTCATTTCTTATTAATATTTTTATAAAATATTTTAATCATTATTATTTTATAATTTAATTACTAACTCGCATACATAATCTTTATTTTCTATTTTTTAAACTTTATCAATCTGACCTTTAATAAAAATATTTTCAGTCATTTCTTTGATTTTTTTTCTTAATTCTTATTTACTTTCTGATAATCCACATCCTTCTTCTAATTCTTAACTAAATAATATTTTTAATTGATTCCCATCGCTTTTATTATTTTTTTAAGAAAACTATAATATATAAATTAATAATTATATTAAATATTAAGCGTAATAATTTATTTATTTTATTCAATTAAATAATTTTAAATTAATTAAAATTATTATGCGATAATTTACCATTTCATAGAGTTCATTATCTTTAAAATCTTTACATAAAAAATTCTAAGTCTAAGTAGCTAAAATAATAAATATTTATTTACTTTAATTATTTTATCTACTTTTTAACTTTTCCTTATAACTAAATATTGATTCAGTTTGATTATTTTTACTATCTTAATTATTATTTGATATTTCTAATTTTTTTATTTTAATATTTTTAATTTTTTATGATTCTTATCTATATTCATCTTATACTTCTTTTATCATTTCTAGATTTTAGGAATACATATTGATATTGTTTCTATTAGATTCAATATAAAACTCTGAATTAAAAGATTTGTTATTTAATGGTTCACTTTAAACACTAGGATTTATGCTGCTTATATCATTAAATTTATTATCATCTCCTATTACACTGTTCATATATTATTGTCTATTATCATTACTTTGAAATTACTTTTTGTCACTACAATTTATCAAAAATTTATTTCCATCTTTATGGCTCTAATAGTTTTAAATTTAAATTTAATCAGAATTACTTACTAGGGATTTTCTTTAATTATTTTTTTAACATATATTTGTTATAATTTAATTATTTTCTTTCAATATTTAATCTTTACTTTTACCATTTATCTTCATATTATTCAACCCATTTACCAGTTCATAACCAAATTTAAATGCTTTATTTATATTTTTTTTAACTCTACTTATAATTCCTAATTTAAAATTTTTTTTATCTATTTAACTTATTCTTTTTTCTTATAGACTTTGTCTTAATTTTTTATATTTATTGTCTTCTACAAATTATTTTTATTCAATTTTTTAATCGTCTTATCCAAATGAAAATCTATTTTACATAATTATAATTCAATTTAAATAATTATTTTTTTTAAATTGGACTATTTAAGCTAATAATATAATTTTAAAATATACTATTAAGATGTATTATTATTAATATAATTAATATTAATTTTAATGATAATACAGCTATATTTTTATAAAAGTTTATTAAAATGTTTTATTAAATAATAAATTATAAAAATTATTAATATTTTTGCATTTATTATTTATTTCTGTATTTATTATTTATTTTTGTATTTAATATATATTTTTTATATTTATTATAGATTTTTTATTCAATTTTATAATTGATTAATTCAATTCTATAAATACGATAAAATTTAAATATTTTTTTATTATAAATTATTCAAATAAGATACTAAAACTAAAAATATTTATAATTATATATTAAATTCATTTTTTATGAGTTTACAATTAAATTAAAACAATACTATAGAAATTGAATAAATAAAATTTTAGAATATTCCAAATTGGAGAAGACAGCTTATTATCTTAATTTATATAGGAAATATTTTGGTTACAATAGTTATATCAATAATGTCAATATTTTTTTAAGATATTGCATCTTAATATTTTCCTTGGGATAAAGCAGGTAACATAGGAAGTCCTATGGCTATGACTGGATGCCACTGGCTGGCAATTAGTATTTTATCATTTTGCGGACTTTTTTATGATCAAATATTTTTTTGTGTAGTGTTCATTCATTAACTAATTTATAAAAGCTTTTTCCTGATATTATGGGTAATACCATGTATTAGTAATAAAAATTATTCATAAATTCCTATCGGCATGTCTGTAACTTTTTTTTTTTGGAATATTTTACTTTTTTGTGCTATTCCTTGGCCTTAATTATTAAAATAATTTAAAAGTTAATAAAGATAATTACCTTAAAAATTTTGATTAATATAATTTTAATATAATTATAAATATAAAAACAAAAAATAAATAATAATTACTTTAGATAAAATGATTTAAATAATAAAAAAAAAATAATAATAATGAGTTTATTGATAATAAAATATAAAAGATGAATTGATTATCAAATAAAATTATATAATTCTTGTCTTTAATAAATAGAAGTGTCACAAGAAGGATCCTTCAACTAATCTAATTATGGTAAATAAGGCAACATTTAATCTTGACTGTTGACATAAATCATATTATAAAACCTCCAATAAACCTACCTAACTCTTTTGGCAGGATGAAAAATGCCTTGAAGTATATATTATAAGAGAATTCCTGCTCCTAAACTAACTCTTAAGCCTTCTACAGCTTCGTTAATTGCATTGACAACATGTGGACTAGTTTCAAATATATTAGGCCACACAAAATTCAACAAATGGATCAAAGCATCTTCACATCCCAATCCTTATACTCCTAATGCTAGATGTTTTACTGCAGATGCAGCTGTTTATCGATGCACTAAATCTCTATCAGTTAAAGCATCTTCTAGTAGTGGAGTCACTGCATAAATGTAATCCTTTCCCATTTCCCCAATGTACCTTTTATTATTTCAATATTTTATTATCACTTTATTATATAAACAATAGTATCAACAATAATAATAATTTTATCAATAAATAATAATAATTGCACAGCATGATAGTTTAATAATGATATATGTAGTATAAATTACTCAAACATGAAGGAGAGAGATTTGAGTACTCCATTCTGAACATTAAGTTCCTGTACTCTGTACTCATTCATGAGCCCTGGAAGTACAGTGTAAGGTCCACAGGTTTCACAAATGATGGCAATAGCGACAGTGGTGCAGACTCTATTTTACCTTTCCTGTACTTTGAGATTATTGAGAAGAGTGACAAGAACATCCTGAGGTCCTATTGCCTTAGCGATAAAGCCAAAAGTGTTGATAGTAGCTCTACGAATACCTTTTTTATGAGCCTTGAGAAGGTCAAGAAGGTCAAAACATATACGAATCCATTCCTTAGGACTGACATACTCTGATCCTCTATCTGCAATTCTGCCGACAAGATCAATAGTATTCTCTTACACTTTTTCATGTCTGTTTTTTAAAATAGGAGTCAGTCTTGGCAATAGATCCTTGATGGGAGGAGTCATCTTACTCATTCCAATCACGTTCACTATTGCCTTCAATGCTCCTAATATACTTCCCAACACTTCCGGATACTCTTCTCCTAAACATTCATACAACAATACTCCTAATCGACCTAGTCGTGCCTCTTCATTACAATTCTTCATAGCAACTGCTATTCTGCAAATTAAATCTGCTGCTTATTATCTTATCTTGTTGTTCTTGTTGTTCAGTCGCCATTGAATTATACCACAAATCTAGCTAAAGTATGGTTTCGCTCTCTATTGCAAATTATTTATCACTGCTCCAAAACAATTCAACATCACATTATTATTGTTATAATTCGTATTATTATTATTATTGTTCAAGTTCTAATCCTCCGATTATTCTTAAAAACAATGTAATATTCCATCCATTAATTATATTTCCAATCTACTTCCTATATCACTTACTCCCATTTCCATTACTATTTTTTCAATAGTTTCCATTACCATTTTTCTATACTATTCACTTTCATCCTTTAAATCCTCAACAATCTATTAAATAATTTCTCCTCCACCTATTTTCCTTGCAATTTCAACGGTAGTTTCAACTAATTATTTATAATTCCTTTTATCTAAAGCATTTCTTCTAATCCAATAACTGGTGAAGAAGTCTTGAACAATATGATCCCTTATATATTAGGGTTTGATACCTTAAGAAGATAGAGATTATTTTAAGACTTTGAGTATGATTTTTTTCATTTCCTCCTCATTGTTTTAAAACTCTTTTTTGAGAGTAGGCATGATCATTTTGGTATAATCACTTGCTTACTGATTTTCCATGAGAGGAATGATGAATCCAATAGCTTTAAGATAAGCAGCTAGAGACTTGCCTCTATTCTACTTGATTCCATGCCAGAGGGGAATTAAAACTTGGTAAAAGGCTTCAATTCCATAAGGAGTTGATGCTTCTGCAAGTGCAGCAAGAGCGAGACTAGTGATAGTTTTGACTTTCTATTAAGGATCCTTTAATCCATTGCTAATAATATCGACTATGCTTTTGAGATGAGGTAGAATAGCACAACCCATAAGGATTGCTATTTATTAAATTATCTTAATACCGGTATGTCTTGCTTACCAACTCTTCTTGCTATTGCACACTGCCTTCAAGAATGGCAGAAGAGCTGGCACTCCTAATGCACTTCCTACTACTGCAAATGCTCTAGCTGTTGTGTTACGCACATATTCATCCTAGTGGTCAATGTCAGGTCTCATTGTAGATATCATAGTTGCTAATCCTGCTGCCTTGCTCAAATTGCTTATTATTTCTCGTCCCTATAAATTACATATATAATATATTCTATATTTAATATCTTATATCATATTTTATATAATATATATCCATATAATACTTCAACTCTAGCATAGTAATCCTCGTCAATAAGAAGAGGTTCAATGACAACAAGTATTTTATGAACATAAGGTCTAACCATATCATCAAGCTTGTATAGGATACGATCTATGACTTTGACTAAGAGATGTCTCTCCTGCTCATCAAGAGTAGGAGACATTAAGAGAGGAAGGATCTAATTGAACAAAGGACCAGCTCCAAAATCTCTAGCATTTATTGTTATTTATCGAAGGGCAGACTTCCTCATAGGAGGAGTACCATTCTTAATTTTAAGGAGAAGCATCATTATTTTCCTCTCTTTTTATTCATTAAGAGTAAGTTCTTCATCTCTGACTTCATTGAGAAGAGCACCAAAGTATCCGACGTCTTCAGGCTTAATGTTAGGGAGAGAGTTAGACTACATGGAGAGAGGAGTCTGTTATATGTTCATCATCTGATTTAGATATGTGTGAGCACTTTCAGGAATGTTATAATAACTCTAAGGAGTGGTCTAATAACTTTGTTTATTGAGAGGCTGATGATGCTTGTTCCGGATAGGTTTGTAATTGTCAGGAACAGGTACAATCTCATATCCTTTAGAAGGCAAGACTTAATCTAACTCTTCATCTGTCATGTAATGATTGCGATCATCTAATTCCTTTTGCAATTATAATTACTTGATCTGAGAATGGGTCATGCCTTATAAGCCGATGATGGCCTAAGTGTTGGGAGTCATCATTTATCCCGGAGTGGGAGTGTAACCTTGAAACTAGTTAGGAGTCTACTATCCCATATTGAGAGGAGTCTTGTCCCATTTACTCATGCCGATCCTCCTTGGAGTAATGCTTCCTCCTCCCACTTCGGCCATCAATCTCCCTGGAGTAGGAGTCTCCATTATTACTCTCCCTGGAGTCGCATCATAATTATGCACTGGAGTCTAGTCCCAACGTGACTTCCTCTAATGTTAAGATAACGAACCAGGAGTCATCAAACTTTAAAACTTAACACTCACACTCTCATCACCCTTAATCTGCTTCTCTAATTTATCCATCGACTCCCACTCACTCATTACGATAGTACTTCATTCCTATTATTCTTATATTTTCCCCTTTTAATTCATAATTTATTACTATTATTATTACTATTATTATCTTTTACCTTCCTCTAACTTTTTCAACATATTTTCTCTTTGTTATGCAATTTTTCTGTTCAACTCTAAATGTTCGTTTTCTAGTTGTTGTCTCAACATCCTTCCTTTGTAAGTATCGTCTTCATTTTATTCTTCATCTTGCTTTCCTATCATAAATTAAAGAGGATCCTTTCTGTCTGGAGATAATACTTTCAGTCTCTTCTAATGATACTTATCTTCTTATTTCTTTTATTACTAATTATCCATCAATATTCTTAATCTTTAATTAATAATTATTTGATTTTAATATATTCTTTTAAATATTATACATTAATATTATATAATATTATTATATTATATTTTATATTATATTTTAAAATTATATAAAAATACTAAATAAGTATATAAAATTAATAAATGAGTATATTAAAATTGTTTATTTATATATAAACATAGATATGTAATTTCCTGTAGTTTTAGTATTCAATACATTAAAATAATTTCACAAATAGTTTGAACTATCACATTTAAGGAAGTTAATGAATTATTTGAATA